>Ga0307516_10000536_pt1 | contig 50627 bp, 45 predicted proteins | sample 19_EM_MG_FD_203310 | JGI IMG/M metagenome (GOLD analysis project Ga0307516, IMG submission 203310) | Populus trichocarpa ectomycorrhiza microbial communities from riparian zone in the Pacific Northwest, United States - 19_EM | ecosystem: Host-associated > Plants > Roots > Unclassified | place... | reverse complement strand
TTTACCCCCCCACACCCCCCCCCCCCACCCCCCCCCCCCAAACCCTGCTGCTAGCTACCGCATGTATGTTCAAAAAGCTTTCTCTTCAACTTCCTCATCAACTTCCTCCGCCTACCAGCGCCTCATTCCCTCGATTTTCACCTACTTCACCCGACCAGAGCTACCTCAGTGGCGACGACGAAATCGTTATGCCGCCATATGACTCCCCTTCATCCTCCCTGTCGCGCCCCGTGCCGATTACGAGACCGTCCGAGAGTCGATCGGCGGAGCCGCTGCTTGAGGACCGAGGAAGGCGCGGAAGCTACGAGGGTTACGATGTCGAGAGAGCTAGGAGACGCCATGAGATGCGTAGCAGAAGCCCCGCGGTGGCGAAGGACCACGCCACGAAGAAGAAGTATATGCTGGCAGCCGTGTTCCTCGTCCTCTCGCTTGTTAGCTTTGTGGTCCAGACGGAGACGGCGGTTTATATCCAGAGTAATTTGGGGTGGAAGAAGCCGTATCTGATGCTGTGAGTAGAGTGCTGTGGAACCTGGTAGTGGTGGTGGGGAGGTGGGGGAAGGTGCTGACTTTGCTGTGGGGGATAGGTACTTTACGCACTGTTCGTTAACTGTGTTGTGGCCATTCCAACTGCTGGTCTTGAGAGCTCACAAACCTCATATCCCATGGTCGGCGTTCCTCAAATCGCATTTTCACAGCGTGCGCGCGACGGCGCAGATGATCATGGCCGGAACGCCACACCTATCGCCGTTGCAAGCTAAACGTGACCCGACGGTCTTCATCGTTCGCCGCGTCGTCCTGCTCACAGCTGTGCTCACGGTCGCGGGCTCGACCTGGTACATCGCTGTGAACATGACCACGCCAAGTGACCTTACAGCGATTTACAATTGCTCCGCATTCTTCGCGTACGTCTTCAGCATCTTCATGCTGAAGGAAAGGATGCGGGTCGATAAGGTCTTTTCGGTGATCGTGGCGTGCGTGGGCGTCCTTATCGTGGCGTATGGTGACACTGGCACCGTCGAGAAGGGCCAGGAAGAGGCGGTCGCGAATAGGACCCTTGGGAACTTGATCATAGGCGTGGGGAGCGTCATGTACGGGTTCTACGAGGTGCTATACAAGAAGGTGGCGTGTCCCCCCGGAGGTGTCAGTTCATCCCGGACCATCATCTTCGCCAATGCTGTGGGAACGGGACTGGGCGTCACGACGCTAGTAGGCTCTCCCCGTCCCATCCAAATTTATTAAGCTGATGACGGGGATCAGTGCACTCTCTGGATTCCCATCCCCTTCCTCCATTTCATGGGCTGGGAGACCTTCGAGCTCCCGCGCGGCCACGCCGCCGGCCTGCTGGTCATCTCGGTCTTTGCGAACGCCGTTTTCTCGGGCGCTTTCCTTGTCTTGATCTCTCTCACCAGCCCCGTCCTCTCCAGCGTCGCAGCGCTGCTCACCATCTTCCTCGTCGCACTGGTCGACCAGATGATGCCGACCGGGAAACCGCTCACCGCTGCCGCTATCGTCGGCGGACTCACCATATGCACGGCCTTCTTCCTGCTCGCTTGGAGTATGTGGCGCGAGATGTCCGAGGATGACGCTGCGATTGCGAGGGGGAAGGAAGATGATGACGGCTGGAGCGAGAGCGAGGCCGAGAGGGATTAAGACGAGGATGTGTGACTTTTATTCTTCTCGTTGGGAATTGAGAAATAGAGATAGAGGGTGATCAGTGGTGTCAGGGTTTTTTTACTGCTATAGATCAGGTTTTTTCTTGGTTCATCCGCTTGGTTTGTTCTCGCTGGCAATAGTCGTCATATACCATGTATAGTTAGTGCACTTGCATGTCGATCTTGAGGTTGGTAATTGTCAAAGTAGGAGATATATCTATGGCATGTAGTACATATCCGGGAGTTCCCGTAGGTTGGACGGGGTCGGACTCTGTATGCAACTAATCTATGCAGAACAAAATAGGTAGGCCAATACTGGACTTCGTGTCTTCGTGCTGTTTGTATAGACTAATGGCTTATGCCACTGTCACTCTGCCTGCAGTCTGGACGCAAGTGAAGTGAGAATTGTTTGTCCGCTTGGTACTTGAAGCCGTCTAGATATTCATGGAGGAGATGTATCGTTAATTGATTGGTGATTGGTGATTAGGTCGGACCGAGAGTGATTCGTCGTGTACATATCTACTGTACCCTGGAGAAAAGTTTATCATGGTCACACGATTGCGTCCACTCTTAAGTTATGTAGATTCTGAGTGGTTTTTTTTTTGCTTTGGTAATAGTACAACGAATTCAAGACGAGAGAATCCATCCACCCCACAAAACCGAGACCCAGATCCTTTCGTGGGCATGCGTCACTTCTTTGTACATTATCCTTCTCGTTGGATCTTTATCTCCTATCTAACGTTTCATTGGCGCAGCATTTACCGCAAGGCCAACAGCATGCCAGTACCGCTCTGTCCATCGCCCTTTCCACCGGGAAGGTAGACGACATTGGAGCTTGGACCCAGCGTCTGCGCAATCTCCTTCGCAGCTTCGATCCTACGGATCTGGATTAGACCGTCTCCTGCCTTGTCGACAGCCCTGGAGATGGTCTCAGCTGACTCGGCCTCACCCTCGGCGCGGATGACGTTTGCCTGGCGTTCCTGCTCGGCGCGCTCGACGATGAACCGGGCACGCTCGGCGTCCTGCTGGGCAATCTGCTTCTGCTCGACGGCACGGGTGAACTCGCGACCGAAGGTCATGTGCGTGATCGAAACGTCTTCCAGGGCAATGTTAAATTCCCTGGCGCGCTTGAGGAGCTCGCTGCGGATACGGTTCGAGACTTGTTCACGCTGCGTGATCAGCTCGGCGGCGTCGAATTGCGCGACGATGGCCTTGAGGACTTCGTTTCCGATAGAGGGAAGGACACGCTCATCGTAGTCTTGGCCAAGATTCTGTGGTGGGGAGGGTTAGCGGCGGGGACCGTGGAATGGCGGGGTAGTGGGGGTGGTCATGGTACCTGGTAGATCTTAGGGAGAGCCTGGACATCAGGACGGTGGAGCACACGGAGTGTCAGGGAGACCATCTGTAGATCCTTCGAGCCCGTGGTGGTCGAGATGTTCCGGGGTTTCGTCCGGACATCGTAGATAATCGCCTTCTGCAGCCAGGGAACGAGGAGATGTGTACCTTCGTTGATGACCTTAAGATGCAGCAGTACCAATCAGCCCCGGAGCTCCTCGCAGCATGAACGACGGCAGGAGAGTAAATTATTGCATACAGTCTCTTTCACACCGCTCAAACGGTCGAAAATGACGGCACGATTGCCTCCCTTGACGTCGTAGATAGAAGCCTGGAAAAGCGCCACTCCAGCGGCGGCCGGAATGGCCATCTTCGAGATGAAGCCCAGAGTTCTTCCGCTGGCCATTATTGGTAATGGAGGGTGGGTGGTTGGTGGTGAAGAGGTCTGTTATACGGCAAAGCTGTTCGTTGATGCCAGTGGGCGGTAGTTAGCCTGGGGGAACTGTCTCGTCGTCAATTACAAAATTTGCCAAGCCCGTGTGATGAGTAAGGTGGGTGGGTGGGCGATCTCGGCTGCCGCTGGGGGAGAACGAATACGTAGAAGCCCGTTCTTTTCTGTTCACCCTCTCCAACAACCACCACAGCTCTACTACCACAACACCTCGATCTTTAGCGATTGTGTGACGGCTTACAACCGACAGTACTCTTCTCGCAACTTCACTCTCACCAACCAATCGACACAATGGGCGGCGGTGGCGGCGGTCCCGGAAAAGTACCTGGCGTGTCCGTCTACCCTTCCCCGCCGAAGGCCGCAGGCCAATCAACAACATAAGTCTCGAAAACACCAAGCCGCTAACAGTGGCCCGCCGTGCACAGTTACCTCGGATGGTGGGGCAGTTTCGGATCCCTTCCCCAGAAGGGTGTGACGTCCTACTCGCTCTCTGCCAATCGTCAGAAGCCTCTCGCTGGCGCTGCGCACAACGCCGTTTTCAACACCTTCAGACGTTTCAAGGGTGCTGTTCTCTACGTCGTGCCGCCGTTCGTGGCCTACTACTACCTGATGGACTGGGCCGAGAAGAGGTGTGTCTCCTGGTCGCCTACCGGCATGAGAAACATATGCTGATATAAGTGGTCAACAGGAACCACTTCCTGAACAGCAAGGAGGGCCGTGCTCTCTATGCCGAAGCTGAGGAGGAGGATTAGACCGCTGGCGTTGCCGTCGAGATCTTGAAACCCTTCATTCAGATTTGCTTTACGGGTGCTGTTGATACGTTCATTTTCGAGCGGGAATGGAGTGATTTCTGGATGCTGTTGTGCATACCACACTCATTCCGTTGGATGCGAATACATATCAATATCAATATCAAGATCTCAATCTGAGGTCATTGTAGAAGAGAGATGAAGATGCGAATCGAGGCATGACGTAACGGTTGAACGGGCTCGTGGGGCTGCCGTGTATCTATGTAATGGGGAGATATGTACCGTTCGACGAAGACCGAATCTCATCCCGGCTGCATCACCCCCGGCCTTGCCCGAGTTTCCCATCGCCGTCAAACAAAAAAAAATCGCCCGCTTTGGGCGCCACCAACGTTAACCCCACTACACCCACCTTCCAATTTCCTCCATCTTTACCTGTTCACTCCCTTTACAAATTTTGTAACCATGGCTGCCATCCATCGGGTGCTGTGCGTCAGTTCTCTTAGCCACCTCTCAGTCGTCAGCAGAAACAGTGCCAAGTCATTCCAGAAAGCCTTGACACCCTCCATTACAGCAACAACATGGAGTCTGCTGTCGCTATCGCTGACTAACCCTACTAAGCTGCGGTTGCATCCCACCGTTTCAACATCGATGCACCTGACCAACAATGGTGGTAGCATCTTTGGTCCTTCCCTCTTCAACCCCAACACCACTACAATCACCTTCACCCTCGCTGCGGACGACGAGATGCTTCCTGCCTTCCGCCGTCTGGGCTTATTCAGCTTTACCAGCTCCACCGCCTCCCCGCGTGTTGTCCTGACCAACACCGTCCGTGCCTACAGCAGCAGCTCTCGCAGTCCCGCCGATGGCAGCAGCTCCCGTGCCGTGCCTCCAGCTGTCGCATCGGGCAACAGCAGCACCACTCCGCGCACCACAACGAAGCGCCTTCTTTCAGGCGGCGGCGGAATCCCCTTTGTCCCATCGACCGACCACCTTCATCCAGCTGGTATGCTCTCTCTCTCTACCGCCCCACTTCCCCCCGCCTCTGCCTTCCGTCCCGTATGTTATCCCTTGACTAAACATTCCGTTCTCGCAGACGTCGCTTTGGCCGCCTTCTTCGCCGAACACCGTCCCATCAGCATCGCTCCTACTTCCACCCCTCTCACGCTGACAGCTCCTCCCCAGCACAGACGCGTAATAGAGAGGCACGATCCCTTGTCGCCCTGGGAGTTTGGAATTCCGTTTCAGCCCCCCGGGCCTCCGGAACAGATGCAAGCCATCTCCGTCAAGAGACAGAGGAAGCTGAAGATGAAGAAGCACAAGTATAAGAAGCTGATGAAGAAGACGAGGAACCAGAGGAGGAGGATCGAGAGGCAGAAGAATTAGACATGGGCGCTGGCCACATGGGATGTATTTACCGGGAGGGAGAGAGGCTATACGATAGACGTGGTGTCTTTGTTAATTCAGGGCGGGTGTTCGTGACACAGTCATGAATGTTTCCCTCCCGGTGGGTAGGTTTTCTGGTGTCTTTTCAATTTTCATTCTGCGTCACTGTCTTTTTTTTCATATTTTTTTTCTCTGCAAACTTTAGGTATTTCGATATACTACTATTTTTTCATTTTTTTCATGGATATTTCAAAGACCTTTGAATTATCGTCGAATTCATGTTCTCTGTTCGCCACAAGTACAAGTACAAGCACAGCATGAAGATATCGTACCCACCAGTGTAGTCGCCTGAATAGTGGAGTACGATAGGTATGTAGTAGGTCTTATCACTGCACTTCGCGGCATCACTAAGAGGCAAGTATGCCAGGCACTGCCTGTGTGCAAGATAAATGATCCCACTTGTCCCCACCCTGTATTTTATCACCAATGCCAATGGATCACCATCAGCCACGGGTCGCCTTATGAATTACAGCAAAGAAAAAAATACACCCCTACCAGCCGAACCAGACCAGATCCCAAATGACGAAGAAAAGCTCATACACCAAAACAACGAAAATCTGGATATAGGAATCTAGATGAGATGTTCGAAAGCACGGTTGACCGGGGAGCGCAGAGGCTTGACATCCTTCCAGAAGGCGATGGTGGCCAAAGCACGCTTGGAAATACCAGCAGGAGTGAACTCGAATTTCTCGTATACCTCCTTGTAAGGGCCAGAGGCACCGAAGCGGTTCAGCCCGAAAGACCTGGATTCAACTGTTAATACGAATCTCTTTTCATTTGCAGAGAAGGAAGGCTTACTCGTGAGCATAACGCTCCCATCCTAGGGTGGACAAGGCCTCCACGGAGAGGATGGGCATGTTGTCGGGGAGAACAGTGAGTCTGTAATCCTTGGGCTGCGCATCGAAGATCTCGCAGCAAGGCATGGAAACCACACGAGCGGTAACGTTGTGCTTCTCCTGGAGCTCCCTAGCGGCGTCGACGGCGATACCGACCTCGGAACCGGTGGAAATGAGGGTAATGTCGGCGCCAGGCTTCTCCTCAAGGACGTATCCTCCCTTGATACCGTTCTCGATGGTGGAGCCATTCAGCTGGGGAAGGTTCTGGCGGGAAAGGGCAATGATGGAAGGAGTATGCTTGGAAGTAAGAGCGACATAGTAACAGGCGGAGACCTCGTTACCGTCGGCGGGGCGCCAGACCATGCAGTTGGGGGTGGCACGGAAGTGGGCGAGGGTCTCGATGGGCTGGTGGGTGGGCCCGTCCTCACCTAGACCGATGGAATCGTGGGTGGCAACCCAGATGACCGGGACTCGGGACAGAGCGCTCAACCGGACGGCTCCGGCGGCGTATGAGACAAAGTTAAGGAAAGTACCACCGAAGGGCACGATACCACCGTAGGCGGCGAGACCGTTCATGATGGCGCCCATGGCGTGCTCACGGACACCGTAACGGACATAACGACCAGCGTAGGTGCCGAGACCGGTGCTCTCAGGCTGGAAGTCCCTGGCGATCTTCGCACGGGTCAAGTTGGATCCGGTAAGATCGGCGGAACCACCGATGAGCTCGGGGAGGACATCGTAGAGGTTGCCGAGGACGGTCTCGGACAGCTTGCGCGAGGCAATCGCCGGGTCGGAAGGCTTGTAGAGAGGGAGGGACTTCTCCCAGCCCTCGGGAAGGAGACTAGCGAGCCTTCTCTCAAGCTCAGCACCCTCGGTGGGGAACTCCTTCTTGTAAGCGGCGAAGAGCTTGTTCCACTCCTCCTCGGCGGCAGCACCAACAGCAGCGGTCTTTCCGTACAAATCGTACACCTCCTGGGGCACGACGAAGGACTCATCGGGGTTGAAACCGAACTTTGCCTTGACGCTCTTGGCATCATCAGCCTTGAGGGGGTTTCCATGAACACCGCCGGTTCCCTGGAGCTTGGAGCCGTAACCGATGGTGGTGGTGAGCTTGATGACAGTAGGTTTGTTGGTGACAGCCTTGGCTTCGGCGATAGCCTTCTCCATGGCCTCAAGATCCTCGTCACCGTTCTCGACGTGGAGAGTGTGCCAGCCATATGCCTCGAACCGCTTCATGACATCCTCAGTGAATGCGCAGTTGGTATCACCGTCCTAGACAATCTGTCAGCCATCTCTTCTCCTTCTAAATCGCATATAAGCATTGCGTACGATGGAGATGTGGTTGTCGTCGTAGATGGCGATCAGCTTGCCAAGTTGCAAATGACCGGCTTGGGAAGCGGCCTCGGAGGCAACACCTTCCATGGCACATCCATCACCGAAGAAGCAGAAGGTGTAGTTGTCGAACAGGTTGTAACCGGGCTTGTTAAAGCGGGCCGCAACGTGAGCCTCGGCCATGGCGAGACCGACAGCATTGGCGAAACCCTGACCCAAAGGACCAGTGGTGACTTCAACACCGGGGGTGTCGTGCTGCAAATCGTTCAGCAAAAGATATCAACTGCTCTGTCGCAGGAGACCACGTACCGCCTCGGGGTGACCAGGAGTCTTGGATCCGAGTTGCTGTATCCATGGTCAGCTAGGGGCATCCGAAAAGACTTCCACTATTGTACTTACGCGGAAGGCCCTCAGGTCATCAATGGTGAGGTCGTAGCCAAACAGGTGCAGGAGAGCATACTGCAGCATGCATCCGTGGCCGTTGCTATGGGATTGGTACGTTAGCTTTTTTTCTCTTCAGGTAGCGCGTGCATTGCATTTGTACGCAACAGGGGCCGATAAGGCGGATAAGCCCCGCAGCCCCTCCGGTGGGGGAACGATTGCAGCAGCCATCGGCGCAAACCCGTAACCACCGAAACCGATTTCCGAAATAGCGATTACTGCGAGGGGCTTTTCAGAGACAAGAAAGCGGACTGAACTACTTACGAGAGAACGAATCTGTCACGGTTGGCCCACTTGGGGTTCTTGGGGTTGAACTTCATGAACCTGTGACGATTCGCAGAACAGGTCAGCGAACTCCAGCCCCATAATGCATGCGGCCAGAGGAGGTTGGAGCAGAATTGTGTATACGCACTTGTGGAAAAGAACGTGGGAAACGGGAGCCATTCCCATGGGCGCACCGGGGTGGCCAGAGTTCGCCCGCGATGTAGCATCGACCTGGGGAGTCGGACGTCAGTGATGCTAGTTATCTCTCGACAGAGAGGACTCAATTGCAAGCCGCAACAAGCAGACTGTTACTCGCAATAACATCGTGCAGAAGGATTGAAGGGTAGAACATACGGCGAGCACCCGGATGGAGTTGATGGCGAGCTGATCTACTTTTCCGTAGGTCATGATGAATGGATGTCTTTTTGCGGAATCGATGGAGAGAAGTTCGAGGGAAGAGATGGCAGAGGGAAGATGGGGGATCTTGAAGGTTTAATAGACCGAGGACCCGTTTGGTCGTCTTGGTAAGGAAAGAAGTTGAGAGGAGTCTCCAGGGCGGGCAGGGAGGAGGGGTTGGTTGACTGCCGGGATGTTGGGACTAAAGGTTCGAGGCCGCCAGGGCGAGCACCCAAAGCTTACGAAACGTAACGACACCACCAACAATAACTCTGCCATCCGCCATGAGGCTGCAGCAAAGATCTTAGGCCCGAAAGATGATACAAATGACAGAAGGCCCCTGCCTATCGGGCAAGTTTTCGGGCGCATGCCGTATCACCCTGCCTACATACATTCCTCCACGGCGTGCCTGGAGTGTATATCCACATGTGTAATTCGCCAGAGTGCAGTCTTACGAGAGGGAGGGTCGGACTTCTCACGGCCGCACACGCACAGGCACGATACGCACCTGGCTGAATTACATGTCTCGATACTCGCGTTTGACACTCGCCCGTAACGATTGCATGCTTCACAGCCTTTTCTCGGGTCAATTACCCTCGGGTGAGCCTAGTCTCCAGTAACTGCGGATTTCCTTACCGTCAGAAATACTAATCCATCCTCCCATTCAACCAGGCGGATGTGCATCGAGTACCACGGATATTCTTCATGGGTTCTCTAGAAGCCGTCTTTCCTCTAGATAGATGTGGATTTTTATACGCCCAGTGCCTTGACGTAAAGGTACACAGGTGCTATATTCCAGGGCTATGGAACTCCGAGGAATCCACCCAGCGTTCTGGCGCGGAATGGTCTGGTTGGTTGGGAACTTGCAGTCTGCATATCTATCTTTCATAGATAGATGATACCCCTCCCCCCACCGGTTGTTACGGCTCAGGCTAAATCGAATCCAGCACTCCGCTTCTCGACACCAACGTCGCCGTTCGTGTCGGGAGATGATTTCCACGGAGTTTATCCACCCCGCCAGCTGTGGGCGCCAATCAATGCGAGAAGTGGCGCCATGCGAGGGAATAAGGCCGAAGTCAAGCCCCGCTCTTTGTGTATCGTCGTGTTTGATCGGGAGGGTCTGTCGTGCGTGGGGAGAGGAACGGCCGAAAGAAGAGAACCTTGTATCTAATCGATCGCATCTTACTTCCTATCCCCCGTGGCTGATCATATGATGTGGCGAATGGCTCATTGTTTATCACTCGTAAGTGGTCCACCAAACAGAATGCTGTGTTGATTGGTACGAAGACTACGCATCATGTACTCGGACGATAATGACACGAATGGGATCCGTCACAATGCAAAGCTTGTCTGCTTGGATCAGGCAACTCTGGTTCAAGCCTTGGCTCTATTCTTGAACTCCCGGATAGGTATTTCGGCCAGAGAACCGGCCGAAACGAGCAGAACGGCCGGAGTTGTAAGGGCGGCTCATGGATAATTCTCGTGGCCGGTTGTGGTTTTTTTCCCCATGGTGTGTCGCCGAGTTTATGTAACCATGCGATATTATTTAGTACGTAAGGTACATACATACATAGGTAGGTATGTATCTACTTCTTAGTATTTTTACTCATGTACCTACTTAACAAGGGTTTGTAGACCGAGTCTTGGCGCGATACGCGCTAAGTCCCTGGCCCCGTCACGTCCTCCGTTGCATGCGTCTGCTTCTCCGCAAACCACCCTCAACGAAACCTACACGCCAAACAAAGCTGTCAACGACCACCATGCCCGTCCTGCCCGACAGTACAGTTTACAAGGCCACCTATAGTGGTACGCCTGTGTGAGTCTTTCCCCTCACGGCCTGCCAGCCCGCGACTGCTCTCTCCCAGAGCTCAGCGCGACGTGTAAAAAAGCCAAGCCAGATTTTTCGCGCCGTGGATCGCGATCGCCTACCAACCCACTCTACCTATCGGTCTGTCTTGATCTTCGGAACGATTGTGCTAATCTTGTCGCTCTGCGGTTGTAGTTATGAATTGTACGTTCTCGAGAAATACACCTTGGGGTTGCTGCTACTCGTTCGCAACTGATGTGGCTGATTTACCAGCATCGCAAACGGTATTGCGTGTATGCGAAGACGCTCCGACTCATGGATAAACGCAACCCAGATTCTCAAGGCCCGTATCCATCGATTGCATCTGCGACTGCTGGGATAGCGTGCTGACATTGGATTCTAGGTAGCCGACTTTGATAAACCCCAGCGAACCCGTATTTTAGAGCGTGAGGTGCAGAGAGGGGTCCACGAAAAAGTTCAAGGTGGATATGGAAAGTATCAAGGTCTGTCATCTATGAGCTTGTTGAGTGTCAGACATAGACTCGGAAACTGAGCAGCCAATCTTGTCAGGAACCTGGGTACCTCTCGACCGTGCCAGAGCGATTGCGGCTCAGTATAATGTGGAGGAACTTCTCTCGCCTATATTCAATTTTCGACCTTCTACCGAGTCACCGCCATTGGCTCCCAAGCACATTACAGCAGCATCGACAAAGCCTCGGATATCCAGAGGGGGAGGAGCGGGCCGCGGGGGACATAGGGGCTCCGCCAAGAAAGTGATGAGTATGTCCAATCTCTCTAACGATTCATTTGTCCACTGGTTTATTTGTCATAGAGCCAACACCTCCGATTACTGCTCCACCTCCACCACCACCGCCACCACCCGCTCCCCCGTCTGTAGACAGCTACGATGGCGATGATGCGGACGACGATATTGTGAGCGATATCGATCCGTTGGACCATCATGATGTCGCCTCGATTGTGTCATCATCGGGATCCGAAATGTCTGAAGTGGATCACCCTTCCCAGAACTCGGCTGGGATGACACTGAAGAGGAAACGCGGCCAAATGGAGCCCGAAATGATGTCGCAGCAGCGTATCTCCTACAGCGACGAGCTGTTCGAATACTTCATGGCCAAAGATGTCGATGTCCCTGCGTTTCTGCTTGCACCGCCACCGGACTTCGATGTCAACGAGGTCATTGATAACGAGGGGCACACTGCCATTCACTGGGCTGCAGCCATGGGTGACTTGAAAGTCATTGAACATCTCTGCAAAGCGGATGCGAACATATATGCAATCAATAAGCGCGGAGAAACCCCGCTTATGCGCGCGGTCATGTTTACCAATAACTACGACCGCAGATCCTTCCCCCGTTTGGTTGAGACCCTCCGCGAGACCATATTCTTGATCGATAAGTATGGATCTACCGTTTTCCACCACATTGCCGCCACGACGTCTTCGCGTAACAAGCTGTTAGCTGCCCGATACTACAACGAGGTCCTCCTCCAGAAACTTTCCGAGGCCCATACAATCGACAATATTGCACACTTCTTGGACATGCAGGATACGAACGGTGACACCGCATTGACCATCTCTGCGCGGAACGTAGCGAAGAAATGTGTGCGTACACTTTTGGGCTACAATGCCTCTCCGGATATCCTCAACCGTGCGGGGGAGACCGCAGACCACCTCATCATCACTGCCGAGGAGATGCGTAAGAATGGCGATTACCTACGAGCGTCTAGTTCCTCTCCATTTCAGCCCAATGACCACGGCATGCACAACCATAATCACCCGTACCTTCTCCAGCAGCCATCCAGTCAATCCGCGGCTGCGGAAACAGCAGTCAGCTACGCCCACGCTAGCTATGTTCCGCAACCGCATACTTCCGAGGCTGCTATCGCCGCCACCAAGAAGGTTATTCCGCTGATGGCAGAAATGCTCGAGGGTCTCGCCACGGCATTCGACAAGGAGCTCCAAGACAAAGAAGAAGATCATAACCAAGCGCAACGGCTTCTCGACTCGTCAACCCGGGAAATTGAAGCCTGCCGCCAAATATCCGAAGGCGCCCTCGCTACATTCGGTGGCGTAGAAGCAATGAACTCCCAGACCGACCAGCTGAAATCAGAAGCCGAATCTCTTGCTACTGAACTCCACCGCACCCTCGAGCGGACGCAATTCCATGAACTCACCACTGTAGTCCGTCAGGAGGAGGCGGCAATCTCCAACCCACCCACCAGCTCAGAGAACTCAGTCCCAGACGATAAGGAGCTCATGGAGCGTCTCCATCTTGCGCGGGAACTGGCCTCCGCCCAGAACGAACGCGAGGATCTGATGGATACTATCGTTAAAGCTTTTGCGCGCAGTGGCGCAAGTGGCAAGATGGCGGACTACCGCCGGTTAATCGCACTAAGCTGCTCTTTGCTTCCGGACGACGTCGAGAACCTCTTACCAGAGATCCTGAAGGATTTGGAGGCTGGTGGGGATGGGAATCAGGGGATAGGAATCAGGGGGTGAGTGGGCTAGCAGATGGACTTGTGTAATCGGGAATAGTCGGGCAAGGAGTGTACTTGTATCCTGAGGCGGATATGGCGGATGTATCTATGATGGAGTTTGGTGGCGTTTGTTTGCTGAAGCATCTTTGTCCCGTTTCTTACCTTCTTTCCTACTTCTCTCCTACTCATTTCTACTTGTTTTCTGCTCGAGTGCGCTCCAATCATACAGTTTGCAATCCGTCTTCCCGAGCGTAGAATACAATTAAAGAAAAACAAAAAGCAAATACAGTCATCCGTTCAATTCACTCCCACCAAGCACTCGAATTTCTTCTGGTCATGAAACTGGATCAAGAAACATCCAACACGCATTAGGAACATGACCTAGTAGAAACAGAGGAAATAAAGGGAGCGTGGTTTATTGATCCAATCTACCCGACATGACGTTGAAACGTAGCCTGAGACTACTCGTGGACTTCCTCAACCATTGCCTTCCTTGAAGTGACGGACACAGAAGGAGCAGCGATGCCGGGCGCAGCGGATGGCGCAGCTTTTCCACCCTTGGCCTTCTTGACCTGGGTAATTGATCAGCCCGGGAACCCTTGGACGAAGGAGGGATAACAAACTTTGTGCCATGCCCACACAGGACGGAAGGAATCAAAGAAGCCGACATCCTCAAACAGGTTCGGATACAACCAGAGACCGGGCGGAGTAACGACCATGGTGATGACGAACAAGATGAGCCTGAAGATGCTCATGACGAGGAACAGTCCGATGAGACCGAGCATCCCCATACTGAGGTACCACACACCGAGCCTGAGCATCGGCGGCCAAAGCGGAAACAATACCACACCGAAGAGCCCCACCACCAATCCGGCAGCGGTGAGCGTCATGGCCCATGTTCTCGGCTCGTAAAAGAACGCGTAGTAGAAGTCATCGCGGATATCCTGTTGCTGCTCGATCTTGACGTTCCATTGGCCCTTGACGCGCTTGGGGTTCTTGGGGCCTTCCTCCTCGACTTTGGACACGCGCAGCGCAAGGAGAGAGCGCGGTAGGAGCGAGAACGCATCGGCAGCCGTCTGCGGAGAAGTGACCTTGGGGAGTTTGGGGTTTTTGGCGCAGGCTTTGGCATATTCTGGGGACTGCAAGGCGCGGATGGCACGCTTGACTGCGAGCTGGGTTAGCTGGTGGGAAATATAAACTACCTCAGCATGGGGCAGAGGGGGGAAAGTCTACCTTTGAAAAGGTCTTTACGCTGGCCCTGGAGAACGCAAGTACGCATCTTGAGCTGCGGGGAGCCTTTAAGGAAATCGGCGACTGCGAGGGCCTCCGGGGTGGGAGTAGGGACGTTAGGAGCTCCTGGCGGACCGGACATTGTTGCTGCTGCTGCCGTTGTGTGCAGGTTCCGTCCTGGGGTACGATAAGTGGTTAGGGGGAGGAAGACTGAGGTGAAATCGTGTTAAAGTTGGATGTGAAGGTATTGATGCCCTGTCGGCTGCTGTGCAGCTGGTAGTGCTAAAAGGACACAGTCGCGTGAGGGTTGTCTTATCTGATTGATCAGCTTAACTACTGGGACATAGGTACCAAGGTATATTGTTAGATACACTTATAGTAACTAGAACGTTCACGAAGGAAGAAAAGGCCTTTCGATACTCGAGTTTACGAGTCGAGCTTCACTCTTCTACATGCGTCTCTTTCTTCTCCTCATCTCCTCTCTTCTCTCTTACATAGTCAATCATATTTCCTTTGGACACATCAATAGACATGGCTACGGAACATACCGCTCCTTGAGCCTCGCCAAGCCCCGGAGCGAAGCACGAAGCGGCGTTCAACGTCGCGTCAGCTTTTCCCACGCCGGGCCACTAGAGCATATCACACGAAGTCACCGCGGACCCAAGAAAATGGTTAAACTTAAGATCAAAGCCTCCGCCCTACAAGCCTTTCACCAAACACAGCAGCAACAGCAGTCGGCCTCCGAATCCCACACAATGTCCGTAGCGCCATCGCATCAGCAACAATCACAAGCGCCACCTCCGCTTGATGCTCCCACGCGTCCTCCGAAGTCCTCGAAAACAAAATCCACGGCGGCGAAACCGTTGAAGAAGGGTCGGCCGCCCTCGAAAACTACCGTTTCAGAAGCGGGTACGCCGATACCGCGTTCGAAGAAGGCGAAAAATGGCGTCGAGCCGCCGCAGGCACCACCGCAGTCGACCCCGTTGCCAACTCTTCCGAAGATCAAAATCAAGGGATATACTCCTGTAGCGGCTGCATCACCGGCCGCCCCTCCGCCCCTGCCGTCCGCCGCCGTCCGTCAACCGAAGCCAAAGTTGAAACTCACCTCCTCGTCCGTTGCTGCCGCCCAAGCCGCCGCCCAAGCCGCCGCCGTGCCGTTCTCCAATACTTCCTTCCCTAATGGCCTCGTGCGCACTCCCACCATCAAATTGAAACATACACCGAAGCCCGCCGTGTCACGCAAGCGTCGCCATGAGCCCGGCCTCGGCTACGACTCTGAAGCCTCGGACCGTGAGGAAGACCCCGCCATCGAAGAGAACTTCATACTCCGCATGCAGCCAGGACCCGACTGTGATTACCTCCGCGAAGTCATTGAACGCAAAGAACTCAATGTTACCTCGGACGTGTGGATGAAATTCAAGGAACCCCGAAAGGCGGTGGTGTGCGTGCGTGGGCACCTGTACGCAGCGGCTCTAGTTGATCTCCCGTGCGTCATCGAGGCGAATAAAACCTTGGACAAGAAGAATATCTTCAAAGTCGCAGACATCTGCCAGATTCTGTTGGTCACCCAGCGGATCACCCACGAAGAGGAGATTTGGAGCGTTAAGTTCAATCACGGAGATCAGCAGTACCCACATGGTCTCACCCCGCCAATGCAGTATGCCAGGAAAAGACGATTCAGGAAGAGAATCAGTAACCGCACCATCGAGGCCGTCGAGGCTGAGGTTGACCGGCTCCTTAAGGACGATGAGGCCGCCGAGAGCTCGAAGTTCCACCTCGTTGATGCGGCAGAATTGGATCGCGAGGGATCGCCGGAGTCAGAAGCTGGGGATGACTACGCTCTCTTAGGACAAGAGGAGTATGATGATGAGCAGGACGCAGAGGGTGAAGTCGATGTCGAATACCAATATGCGCCCCAGGACGGTGGTGACATTGAGATGGACGAACAGTCACTCGTCAACGACTTGGAGTCCGCGCTATTCGATGCCGGCGATGACGATGCGGCGGCTGGTAACGAGAGCGAGACCAGCGATGAAGACGAAGAAGAGGAGGTGGTTCCGCCTGAGCCCGAGCTCTCGGACACAGCAAAGGAGGCGTTGCAACAGAAGGAGAAGCTCAAGGAGGAGATTCAGGATCTTGAGGAAATGATTGCGAGCAAAGCTACTGAGTACGAGAAGATGGGTAATGCTATGCTGAAGGCGAGGGTCGGAAAGGTGATTCAAGGGTTTCAAAACCAGCTGGATGTCAAGAGGGAGATGTTAGGGAAGCTGAGCGGGTGAGAGGGACGGTTAGGTAGTCGATTGCAATTAGCCACAGACGACTGTCAGAGCTTTGGATTGGTTCCTTTGATTGATTTTTTTTTTGTACAATACAAATTTTCTTTTCGATGTGGGTTGCCGGTGTTTATGGGGTTTGCGTGCTTCTGTTAGATTTTGGGTATTTGCATTTTCCGTTTTTTTTTCGTAGTTTACTCCCTTTTGGAAGTGGGTTTCGATGCGGCATGTACTCTAGGGGTCCTGTACTCTACATTGGGACATTGCGCTCTTTATTGTGAGCAAGAGATTGGCATCATCCGGTACTTTATAATTGATACATGCATCCATAAGGAATCACCGGGCTACCATCGTGCTTGACAGTGAGCTACGCTGTCCCCCAACTCATCGAGTATGCCGGACAAGCAACGCCTGAGCAGAGCCGTGTTTGGGCCGCCAAAGAGGTTGGCGGGCCGGTTTTACCAGCTGGAGACGAGGAATTGTCTCACCAGGCAATACCTTCAATGGACCAAGAACCGGGCTACTGCGAAGTGTGGATGGCCCGTACAGAAAGCAGACATGGGAGAACCTGCCCGCGGCGAAGCCGCAGCAGGTAATCCTGTGGGCGAGGGTTCGGAGAGCGGCTGGAAGGGGGGAAAAAACCGCTTCAAGATCCGAGACTTGTTTGCGGACGAGCGGTACACCTGGTCGATCTTGGTGGAACTAGGAAGCGAGAGAAGAGGCCTAGAGCTAGGACTCGGAGCGTGAAGAGGAAGAGAAGGACGGGGAAGAGCCGGGGAAGGGGGGGAGTAGGGGACGGGGGCGTCTCTTCCCTTCGTCTTTCTTTTGTCTTTCCCTTTGTCTTTTCTTATAACTTTCAAAGCGCGGATATGCCAGACGGGTGACGGGTGGAGGGAGTGCCGCCTGCAGACTGTAGTTACATAATATCGCGGTTAACGGCGCATCGCCATCACCAATTCATTGAGTTTGGTTTGTCCGACTTAACAAGCCGCTCCCGCCATTGCGAATGCCTAGGGCGAGTGAATCACGGCGGATCCGTCCCTACCACCACTCAGCTCACTCCTGGCAGCCGGTTCGTGAACTTCCTCTAGTGATCGCAACGCTCGATGAAGCTGACTCCTGCAGATTCTATCAAGCTGCGCGAGCAGTCCAATAGGAGGCTGCGGCGGAACGGCCCACCAGTAAATATCTGGTTCGGAAGCCAGACATCCCTTCGAACACCATTCGGATTACAAGTCTCGGAGTCTTATTCACCCCTCCAGGACTGTATTGCAGCCCCCTTCATCCCCTAGTCTCTGTTCACTCTCCGAAGCCTCAAACGATCCCTCAAGCACATTCACTCTGCAAACATTTGCTCCAAAATCATACGCTGTTTGTTCTTCTGAGCTGTACCTAGTTATGCTTCCAGGCTCCGTTCTATTGATCGTAATTCACAGTATGTATTCCTGTCTGTAGCCACATAACTGATGCTATCCAGCTATTGCTTGTATCATTTCCCACAGGTATCGTACAACACCCAATTGATACACATCTAGGAGGAGCAACTACACTGAGTGGACCTCTTGGGAGCCGGAACCTCACCACACCACCTATCCGCGTCCTTCACGCCCTCCCAGGTATCTTCAAATGGTCTCATCACCATCTCGACCACGCCCTCCAGCACTTTGCGATCCCCCTTCTTCTCAACCCTCTGAATGATTTCGTCCAGCACCCAATTCTTTGGCACGAACTTGGGGTTAATCTTCTTCTGAGCCGGAATGCGCTCTGAATCTTCCACTCCCTGCTCCGCCAACCGAGTAGCGTAACTGTGCAGAAACTCGAGCACCGCCTTCTTGGCTTCGTCGGAACCCCTGGCCGACTCGTGAACAAACGACGCAGCGAGCTGGGCATTCGCCTCCTCGCCGGCCGAAACGATCCCACGCACCGGAACTTCCGCAAGCCTTCGGAAGAAGTGGTGAAAGTCCAGTTCATACTTCGCCATGAGATCCAGACAAGGCGAGAAAATGGTGTCCATATCCGTTTCCTTGCAAGACTTGAAACCCATTCGCTGCGCCATCAGGTTCTTGTATTCGGTGAGGAATACGGTCTTGTACTCGCTCCCAACATCGTCGATGATTGCCTCTGCGCGCTTGATGAGGTCGTCGGAGTCGGATTCATTAACGCCAGTCTTGATGAATTCTTCGTCGTCGACGTTCGGTGCGACGAAGAGCTCCGCAATATCTTCCGCCAGTCGCACCAGGTTCCACCAGATTATCGTGGGTTGGCGTCCGAAGCTGTAGCGGAGCATGTGGTCGTCATGATTGGGCGTGTAGTCGGGATCGAAAGCGTCCATGAAAGCGAATGGACCGAAGTCCAACGACAGACCGAGGATGGATGTGTTGTCGGTGTTCAACACACCGTTCATGAAACCATGAACCTGCCACATCGCCACGGTCCTCGCATTCCTTCTCACGATTTCGCGGTACATGTTCTCGTATCGATTCCGCCCCTGCTCATCCACATCCTCCTGCTTCGGCATCTGTAGCACCTCGTCGCGAACGTAATCCGACAGCACCCTCAGCCGCTCCCTATCGCCCCGCCACCGGAAAAGATCAAACGTTCCAATCCGGATCCAGCTCTGCGCCATCCTCGCAACAATAGCACCCGGCTCCAAGCGCTCTCTCTCCACCTGCACACCAGGCAGCAACGTCAACGCCAGTGCTCGTGTCGATGGAATTCCGATGGAATTCAAGTACTCGCTCACGATAAATTCCCTGATCGAGCTCCTGAGTACCGCCCTTCCATCCGCGAAACGCGAGTATGGGGTTTTTCCAGCGCCCTTGAGCTGTAATTCGTATCGTTCACCCGTCACAGGATTCGTCCCCTCGAACAGCGAGATTGCACGCCCATCACCCAGCTGTCCCGCCCATTGACCGAACTGCCACCCGCCGTAGCATTGCGCCCAGGGGTAAATGCAATTCTCGTCCACGCCGTCTTCGTACGAGCTGTTACCAGCGACGAGGCGCACGAATTCCGGATTCTGTGCTTCCGCGAGGGACAGGCCGAGGGAACGGAAGGCGGCCGGCGAGACAGCGAGGAGTTCTGGCGTTTTCGTGCACGGGGTTGGCCGGACAAACGTGTACAGTGCTTCTTTGACCATGCGAGGTCCGAGTTTACCCAAGGGCGCCGCAGCGGAGGCCGCGGGCGTCGGAAAGGCCTTGTCAGCCGGTAGACGAGACGTGAAGACCGCGGACTTCGGGAGGTCTTTGAGTGTTGCACCGGCAGACATCATGATTGTTTGTGTGTGATGGAGGTGGGTGAGGAGCTGTGGTAATCTGCGGCGCGCGGGGTTACCGACTAAAGGCTGAGACATTGCTTAAGGAGAGTTAATGCAAATTTCGGGTTGATATACCTACTTACATGCTTCGGTATTACCATCACTGTTCCCACTCCTCTTCCTTCTTGCCACAGTATTTCCACCGTTATGATGTCAGTTGTGTCGCCAACATCTTGGAAGCTTGCGGTTTGGTGGCAAGGGGCGAAAGGTAGGCTCACAGAGACGAACAAAAGCGTTTGACAAGCACCAGCACGGAAAGCTCCCTGTCATGTACCTCCCATATACCTATATATATAAAAAGAGGCTGGAACGGGACAATAGATGAGAATAGATGCCATAGGTATGTAGACCTGGCGTCGGAGTCATCGAGCTGGGCTGTATTGGGAAAAGAGTGCTCACTAATTCTGCTACAGGTTTTTTTTTCTATTAGAAAGTATCAAGGTGGGAACAGAAGCGAAAAAGACACCGTGAGGACAGATGGGGAAACAGACGCAAAAATCATGTGAACATGCCTTTTCCCGTGATGACGTCAGCAATTCGTCAATGAAGGCCGGGAGAGGCGATTCGTCGCTCAACATGCAAGCACGAGATGCCCCCACCAAAAGCTCTCCCATCTGGTGCACACCCGCCACTCCAGCCAGGATACATCCTCCGTGGCCACGCACAACCGATCCACGCGCTCACCTTCCTGAGCGACAACAAGCACCTCCTCACCGCTGACGCCGCCGGAATTTGCGTCCTCTGGACGCTCGCTACACGCCGGCCACTCGCGGTATGGGCTGCCCACGCCGCATCGATCCTTTCCGTCGCAGAATGGACTCCCGCGCCCCCCAGCGCCCTCACGGACCGGCGAATCATCACGCACGGCCGGGACCACAAACTCTGCGTGTGGAAGTTCCCGCAGCCATCCGACGACGTAGCGGTCACGCTCCCGATTGACACCGGCGGTGCTATCACCGGCCATCCACCATGGTTGGTCTCGACGCTCTCCGTCAACGCCCTCAACTTCTGCGGCTTCGCCCACTGCCCCGCCCGCGACGAAGATCCCGATGGAGAGGGCTACACCCCTATCCTCGTCGCCGTTCCCAGTCCACTCGAGAGCGCGGCGGTGGATATCTTCTCGCTCCCGTCCACGACCCGTGTCCACGCGCGCATCCAGGCGAGCGCGCAAACTGGCATGGCCATGGCTCTCTCCCTCTGCTGGGCGGCAGGAGTGCTGACCCTCATCACCGGGTACGAAAGCGGTCATGTTACCGTCTTCTCCCACCGTGAAGGCACATGGAGCGAAGTCTATATCTCACAAGCGCATACACAGCCGGTACTTAGCATGTCCGTTGCGCCGCAGAGAGAGTGGTTTCTTACTACCGCGGCGGATGCACATCTTGTCCGCCATGCGTTGGAACAAGAGGGAGCGGAAAAAACGGTGGATACGAAGCATTCGGGATTGCAAACGGTTGCGGTCAGGAGCGATGGCAAGATCTTTGCTACTGCGGGCTGGGACGGTCGGTTCCGAGTGTTCTCGGCGAAGACGATGAAGGAGCTTGCGGTATTGAAGTGGCATACGGTTGGATGCTATGCTGTTGCATTTGCCGAAATTCTTGCGGACGAGAGCACAGACGAGCAGGCCGATACAGAAGTGGCGAGACCAATGAGTGTGGGCGAGGCGAGAGTCAGGCGTGAGAGCAGACAACATTGGATCGCAGGCGGCGCGAAGGATGGGAAGATCAGTTTGTGGAAAGTCTACTAAGGCTTTCTATCGGGCCGAGGCCGAGTCGCGGATGGTCTCGAACCCAGAAATATATGCCCCACATTCTCGCTGTAATGGGCGTTCAACTGCCAGTGAGATCGCGGGCCCATCTGAAACGTCGGCGGTCTGGAGGTGGATGGGGCAACTTGGTCATGTAACTATTGTCGGATTTGAGCGAGAGATGGTGTTGGATTTCAACCACAGATATGCTGCGGTTGAGGATCTCGGGAGCTAAGCCAACGGTTTTGTGGGGTATGTTCAGTATCTAATATTGGTGGACAGAATGCTTGGTAAATAATACGACAATGAGATTAGTGATTTCTTTGCAGTGTTGAGCAGAGGGGGGAGATGTTTGCGCACTACGATGATAGCTACCTATCCGCACAACTATGGGCCCAGTGAACATGTGCCGTAAAGGCTCGGAATATGGCTGTTGCCTTCCACCGGGATCGTAGCGGAGAAGACTTCATGTTTCTAGGGCCCAACATACAGCCACTGTGCTCTGGGCAATAGCGGGAAAATAGCCAGCATGCATCGCCAATTCGCATCTCCGACCTGGGGAGGAAAGAGATGGAACCCAAACCAGTAGTACCTATGCGGCTTACAGACTACCTATGTATGTGATGTCGATTCGGAATCTGTAACTCCACATCGTGCCAACTAGCTACATTCACACCATGCCTGCCCTATACTGGAACACCAGCGCCGTCGGCAATGACACTTGCTATCCCCATATCGCGAGCGGAACGTGGAAGGCGTAAATTATCTTATGATACGATGGTCCATACTATCGACCGAAATTGATGAAGGCAGGTGGAGGTGAACCGGAATGAGTTACATCGGCTTCGGCTTCAGCGTGTACGCCGGAGCCGTTGCCAGTTGGTGTTCTGACCGGCGCTGATACGGCAGTGTCAACTGCTGTGGGTTTATCTGCCGTACGGAATGAGTACTTACGGATATGTGAAATATGTGGAGCATGTGGGGAAATAGCAGGTACACCACAGCCCGGACGGAAACTCCTCAAGAAGAGGGGGCAGTAATTTGAGGGAGTTTCGACCAGTCTTCTGTTTTATTCTCCACGGGCATATTAAACCACCTGTTATCACTCGTTACTACTAGCGAAAGCAAAAGTGCTGCGTTGGATGCTATGGCAATAATATACCTAAAACAGACTCCCCAGCGAGTAAGCCATTTGCCTGGGCCGTTGTCTAAAGAGATTGACTGTGGCTTATCGGTCTTGCTGTTGCAAGATGGCAAGCTACGATACACAAACAGTCCTACATGTTCTATTGCTGCTTTTCAGAGGATCACAAACTCAAACAAATACTAAAAGACGATTTAACCTCGTGCCATACAGCATGGTCAGGTAGAACATGGGAACGCCTGGTGTAACAACCCGACTTGCGACCATATTTCCTCTAACTGAGGAAAATATGTAACTATGTATATGTGGTAAAAAATACTGAGCCGCAGCTCTAATCAATCAATCGAACAAACCTCTCGGCTACAACATATGTCAGCATTCTCCCAATACCCTAGAATATCCTAGGAATCGAGGCTTACCGGTGGAGCACTCTGCTGCGTCGGTCCCACGCCCTCTTCTTCATCCTCATCTTCATCCTCGTCATGATTGGCCGCTGGCTGACTCCTCGGTACCGGCCTAGAACCTTGCGTATCCCATCCGAGACTGACGCTCCCGAGCTCGTTATCGAGATTGGATGACATATCGCAGTCCTCGTCGTCTTCGTCCTCGGAGAAGTTGAGGAATAGTGGGACTTCGGCTGCGGGCCCAGGGGTTGCGGGCTGGGGTTTAATAATTGATGGAGGCGCGAGAGGTTGATGGGTTATTGAGTGGGGGGGAGAGGCACTTTCGTTGGTGTTTCTATTGTCGTGGAAGGTGGCCTCTGAGTTTGTAGTGGTGTGTTGGCTTTGATGCTGCTGGGTCTGGTGCTGCCGTTCTTGTTCCTGTTGTTTCTCCTGCGTCGGCGATCGCTGCCTATCCCTCTGCACAGCTACAATCTTTCCCATCGCCGCGCAGTTCTGGCTAGACCTCACATCTGCTGCTGTCATGAGCGTGAATGACACTTCCATCCCATCCCACGTATACGAGACTTGCATCGGCCTTCCTGGCTTGTCATACCAAGCTTCCATTGCCACCTCCAGCAGCGCCGCATGAGCCGTAATCGCCTTGAAATCCTTCAAACTGACGGCAATATGGAGCCGATCGGCTACTACGAACTCCTCGAAATCTGCCGTGTCCAGCGCGACGCTCGTCTGTAGCGGCTGTTTGAGGATTTCCTTGCCATCGATCAACTTCTCCGTGAAGCTGGTAAAGGCGGCACGGCCGGTTGATATCGAAGAGGAAATATCCAGCTGCTCCGCCCTAGGCCCGAAATGCTCCATGTACTCCTTCAACAGAGTCGCGGAAATCCTCCAGCGCTGTGGTGCGGACGAACGGTCAAATATCGCATGCTGGATATCCACCTCCTCAAACGTGAGTTTGTACAACTTCAGCACTCCATGATTACACCACATCTTGACCGACAGCCGAGCCGGATCCAGACAGAGGCGCACCTCGCATTTCGAGATGTTCGTGCCCTTGTCCTTGGTCTCTCGTAGGCGGAAGACGGCGAGTAGTGCTTTGGCTTGGAGACGGAAGGTGAAACGGCCGCCGATGGCAGGATCGCGATTGAAGCTGGGCGCGTGGATGTAGGTGTACTCGGTGAAGAAACGATCCGCACTGAGGTGGAAGGCGGCGTAAGCGGATTTGGTGGAGTTTAGCGCGGAGACGCAGAGTTGATGACGACGGGCTTCGAGAGAGACTTGATCGCTAAATTTGGACAAGCAGGAGAGGGTTTCATGGAGGCGCTGGGTGGATTGAGGGGAGAGTGTGAAGCATAGAGTTGTCATTGTGGCGATGGTGGGGTTGGTTGTGACGGATGATGGGGGAGACGCGTTTAGCAGGTACGCGACTTTAGCGCACGTGAGACAGAGTCCCAGTTCGTGGTCTAGAATACTCGGTACGCAGGCTGTGGGATCACCATAGAACAAAGCATAATTTATGTTCAAAAAACACAGGACATGACGGAAATATCTGTCGACAAAGAGAGCAAACCCGTTACCCATGCAGTCAATACGTAGTACTCGACAAATGTACTCAGGCCACCAGTGGCCAGTCATTATAGACCATTCCATCACAAAGCCCACCGATCTATCAAACAATGCCATCGGGCCAACATCTACTTGCGCAAATCCTTACTATCCTTCAAGATGTCGCTCATATGAACATTGCTGACCTTACCCCTCCTGTTAACAGCACGCTTCCTCTTCTGCTGCTTCTTGACTTCCACCTTGAGGGTGCTCGGATCAACGCTCGCCGGCTTCAACCCCATGCCCTCAAGCTCGCCCACCAACTCTGCAGCCGGCGGAATCTTGATTCCGTGCCACAGTTCCCGGAACTCATCGTCGACCTCGCAAGTGAGGGTCTTATCATTTCCCCATATCATACGGGGAAGATTCTCCTTCTTTGTTCTAATAACAAGGATGTCCCCGCTCTTCTCGAGGACGTCAATAGCGTCGATCGCACCCGCCCACCCTTCCTTCAGCTCCTTCACCGCCAGTCCCTGCGCTGTCGTCTGCCGCTGCAAAAACGCCAGCAAATCCGTCTTGCTCCGTATATTGTGTAGTGGCCGGAACTCGAACGTATCCGCGTCGGCATCGTAGTGGATCCTTGGATTCGAGTTCTCGCGCAACACTTGGAATACCTCGGAGGTGAGTGGGAGAGACAGGTATGAAGCGACTTCCTGTGGTCGTAGCGGTCGCTCCTTATCCTTGAGATACGACTGTGCGTGCAAGACTTGCGTCATCAAATGCTGGCCGGCGAGGGAGTTGACAGATGGCTGCGCATACACCTGCGCGCTGGGGGCGACAACGGGGGTGTTGGTGTTCGGCCGCTTTCGCTTTGCGGCGGGGGGCGGTGGTCCAGGTGCCGCGGCGGCTTGCTGAGCCTGTGGAATAGGCTTGGGTCGAGAGGGGATGAGATCAGCCGCCGAGGACAACGACGTCTTGAAAGCCGTCGCAGAACGTTGGAGTGACATGATCGTAGTGTGGAGGGTGACGGGTTGGCGCGTGAAAGTGCTAAGTCGATCGGCGGAGGGTAGTTTTGTTGCACTTCAGGCGGTGGTGGAAGATTACGTGGGCGAAGAAGATGGTGGGGGGTTGTGGATGAATAAAGTTATGGTAAAGTTCCTGCAGTAGATATGAACAGGAGAGCTGTGGCTGCATGTAAAGTAGCTAGATATCTATCAAACTACATACATGGCAGTTACATATTGCCAAGACGCTAAAACTAATTTAGATACAGTCCACGCTGTACCGAAAAAGGGGTTATGTCACAGCACCCACGTCCTGACACAAGTCGCATGCGAGTAGTGGGTAAACAAAAAAAAAAAAAAAAAAAAAAACGTCCTGACACAGCTGTTACGGCACGATGTGTTCAGACGCAGCTGTCAAGGTGACGGCATCCAGACGCAGTTGGCAAGGGACTAGACATCGAAGTAAAGACTTCCATCGCACCACGTTCTAGGACACAGGCGGCTGGCGGTTCTAGGTGTTGTGACCCAATCCAGTTCTATTCATTATAAAATACACAGCTATGTAAACTACCTCACAGCTCCCAGCGTGCGCACATAGTGTTACATCCATCACCATTTCCAATAGTTACTGTATCCATCGTTGTGTTTATCGATCGTGGGTATCATGGCCTGTAACCATATGTGGTTCCTGATGTGCTGAGAACAGCTCAGCGGGTATCAACTGGTGGAAGATGGCGAGTAACTAAGACGCAACGAGTATGATGTCAATGAGGAGGGTGGCAGTCGAGGGTGGCAGTCAGGTCACTGGCGGCGAGTACGATAGCGAGTGCTACGACAAGACAAGTATGCTGGCGAGCTCAGTGACGTTGTTAGTGCAGCTCTCAGAGTGACAGACAGCAGGAAATTGTGTTAGATACAAGTACAATAGCAAGTAAGACACGACAACTATGCTGGCGAACTAGGCAGCGTTGTTAGTGTAACAGCGGCGGCGGTGGTGGCGGAAGAGCCCAAGGTACTCGAATGTTTTACTGAGGGAACAGAGGTGGGCAAACGCTAGTAAACGGGCGAACACCATTGAGGGAGGGGAGCAAGTGCTGGAACGAGCGAATGCTATAGATGGAAGCGGGCGAACGCTGAACGAGTGAACGCCGAGAAAAAGGAGAACCGGCGAGCATACGCCAAGGAAGAAGAACAGAGTTGGAGGAGATATTGGGTTATGAACAAGATAAACAAGAGGTTGCATGAGAGAGAGAGAACAGACAACATGCAGAAGGAAGACCTCCTTATATCCTACACACCCTCCTTCATGTCATCCGCAGACGAGGTTCAGGGGGCGGGTCGTACTCTCCCTTTGTTCTTTCTATTGTTCTTCACTCATTCGGATTTGTTCCCTTTGTGATTTCTTTGGTGCGCCTACATCTTGGGACAGGCCTGGGCGGAGGGTAATGGGGAGCTTGCAATGGGGCTTGAAATTGGGAGCTTGCAACGTGCCGCCACCGCGCGGACAGCGGACAGCGGACGGGAAAACCGGACAAAACGTAAAAAAAAAAAAAAGATCGTCGCGCTGTTCCAGACCAAAACGTTTCCAAACGCCGAGACGCTCCCTCCACTCTGTTCCAGACCAGCCTTCCGAATCACACTTCTCTCATGAAACAGAACCCTTTCAACAAAACCTTACAAGTATCTAGAACGACGCCGGGGCATTCCGCCATCCAGACCAACCTTCTGACGCTCCTAACTAAACGTTGTGCTGTTCTAGACCAACCTTCTCATCCTTCTGGTGCTCCACCAAAACCTTCCAAACGCCGAGACGCTTCCTCAACTTCAGGAACAGAACACAATAGCCTTTTTCAATGACCCAGAACAATGCCGGGACAATCACGCCGTTCCAGACCAACCTTCCGAACTTTGGGGCTTGCACTGTACCTTGACGGTATCCCCTTCCTATCATTAAGCTCCTACGAAGCACTACTCAAGTGGTCCGGGCTTGTGGGGGTGTCGTCCGTGGGACTGGGTGCCAGCCTCGAGTTAACATTCTCCGCTAGCTCCCAGTCAGGTTGATCGAATCGAGTCCATTTAACAAGGTACTGAAGTGTCACTGATACGTCCTATAATCGAGAATGTAGTCCACAAACCACTCTTGTTCGCCATCAATTTCCACCGGGGGTGGAAGGGGATCTTGGGCCGCTGGTTCAAGTAAGGAGACATGAAATACAGGGTGTAGTTGCATAGAGTTGTGAAGTTCTAAGCAGTAGGCATGGGAAGAAATCTTGTGTCCAATCTGGAAGGGCCCATGGCAGTCAGTGGTCCGGTTTTGCGGAGGGTTGTTGCGTTCTCCAATTTCGAGCATCAATCCACACAAGATCCCCCACCTGGTAGTCTGCGGCTGGAATATGGTGCTCACCAGCATTCTCCTGGTAATGAAGTTGGGCGTAGTGCATTTCAGTTGAATTTCGGATAATGCTTCCGCTGCTGAACGGGCTCGCTGAGCTTCTGGTTCATCGGGTGACACAGCGGTCAGGTTGGATTGCCAGTGGGGATCGTATGGAAGATTTTGCAAGGAATAGTGAGATCACAGTGGTCTCCGAGGTATGGTTATTGAATGCGAACTCGGCAAGTGGTAGCCAGTAAGCCCGGTCGTCCTGAAGGTAGGCCATGTACGACCGCAAGTATTGCTCCATCACTGTGTTTATTCGTTCGGCCCACCGTCCGTCGGGGGGGGGGGGGGGGGGGGGGGGGGGTAAATTGGTGTAGAAAGAGGTAGAGAGTTGTGGTTCAATTTCCAACCATGCGCAAAGATGGCGCCAAAATACAGAGGCGAACTGCGGCACCCGATCCAAAGTGATTGCTAACAGAGGATCATGTAACTAGAAGGCATTTTATAGGAATAAAGCTGTCAGATCTCTGGCGTCCACATCGGTGGCAGGGAACCAGATGCCGTTGCTTCGTGAGTCGATCTACCACCGCCCAGATAGCATCGTGACCGCTCAGCTATGGTAAACCAGTGACGAATTCCATTGACATATCCTGCCATGGATGTTGTGGGATTGAGAGCGGCAATAGGACTCCGAAGGGTACGTGACGGCTTCTTTTAGACCGCTGGCAGGTACATATGGCAGTTCCTTAGCTTACAAACCTTTCTACATCTTGCCGCACTTTCGACCAGTAGTAGTTCCTCGAGAGCAGCTCAAGGGTCTTTGATTGTCCTGGATGACCCGCTGCAGGTACTTTGTGATGCATTTGAATCAGATAGAGTCTAAGGGGGCCATGCTCTGGGACATAGGGCTTCCCTCGGTACCAAGCTTGCAAATTGGATCCTGAGAATACTCAGACAGAGCAATATACTTGCAGTAATGGAGTTGTCTTGTAACATATCCAGCCTTCCGAATGGTCGTGCAGGACGCGCAAGGCGGAACGGGTCCGGTGGGTATATGAGAGGAGCCAGGCCATTCGTCAGTTGTTTAAAGAAGATCGGATCACATCTCATCGAGCTACCGGGAAATACTTCCTCGGTGCATTGCGATTGCTGCAGCACTTGTGCGGGCGTCACCAGACACTCCCGGGAGCATCTAGGCTATTAGATTGCAGTGCCCAAGGGCGCCTGGCGGACGGCTGGTAAGGGGTGTTGGCAGGTGCGCGGGGCGGCGGTGCATACAGGGGGTGCGAACGGACGTCGTTCGCGGGTGCCTGGATCCATACCTATCAAACAGTGTCACGTCTATCTATCCTATCTCCCTCTGACGAGGGAGAGATGCTGTTGTGTAATACCGTGGGGCTACACTTCTCCGAGTTAGCCCAATCATCAATAGCAGACAGCCAGTGAGTCGGCACGGCGTATATAGCGTGCAGTGTCAAGTTTCCAGCGTAGAGAATTTATCAGCAATGATCAGTCGGAAGTTGAGCCTTAACTATATAGTATTGTTTCTGGATTAACTCTTTAGTGATATTTCGAACGCGAAAACTCTTAATCTTTTTCCCACCGGGTTCCCGTGCGAATCCTTCGGAGTACGCCATTGCTCAAGTGCCATCATACAAGTATTGCCAGCTCAAGGATGATAGACTGTTGGTGACCACCTGAGTGATTGTGTACGCGCTCCAGGCAAGGAAGCATATCGCCACACTGCGGAGGGCCAGGCCGGGCATCGTCATTGACATTCGGTGGCGCCCAGCACACAAGGGAATCGCCGGCAATGGAAAGGCCGACGAATGGGCAAAGATTGCGGTGGAGGATCCAGACACCCGCAGGATGGAATGGCTGAGTTACTTGGACCGGTCAGAGGCACGCGAATGCCCCTCCCAAGATCTCTCGCGCACCTCAAGCGGAAGATCTCTGAGGAGGAGTGGGCAGAGGGGCGCCAGTGGGCTGGGGGCCGGACCTCCAAGAATAAGTACAGGATGCCGAAAAGCCAGAGGCCGGACGGCACGGTTTCCGGGAGCACCAAGAGGCTTGCCTTGCGGTTCTACCAGGTGAAGACGGGGCACTGCCTTCCCTCCAGTGGACAAAGAGCCGGCCCACCCCGCAGTGCTGGTGGTGCTGGTACTAGTTTTAGACTCGGGAGCATCTCTTCAAGGAGTGCCCGGAGTGGAAGGCCCCAACAGAAAATCCTGTGGGCGGAGGTGCGGAAGGAAATTGGGAAATGGAAGAGTCAGTGGAAGGTTCGGGACCTCCTGGCCGACGGGAGATGCAGCCGGGCGGTGCTAGATTTCCTCCCACCACGGATGTGGGAAAGCTGGAACCAGCCGAGGATGGTGCGGGGAGCGAGGCATCTGAGTGGGAGCTTTGGAAGCGCTGAGAGTGGGAAGAGGAGAGGAGGGTGGAGGCCGAGGAGCTGGGCCAAGGAAGAGCCGCTGCTGTTCCTACCCACGCCCCGGGCCTTCATTGCGTCCACAGGAGAGGAGGAGTAGGGGACGAGTCTCTTTTTCCTTTGTCATCTCCCTTTGTCTAAGCCTTTCCTTCCCATTCCCTTTGTCTAAGTCTTTCTCTTCGGCCGCTGTTTTCTTGTAAAATCTTTCCTTGGTGTGTAACTAAACTTCTCGGGACAGGCCTGGGCAGAGGGCAAGGGGAGCTTGCAACGTGCCGCCACTGCGCGGATAGCAGACGGAAATGGATAAAATGTACGCCGCCATAGTCTAGATAGGCTCCATACGAGTATGATTAAACAAAAAAAACCCCGATTGATTGTGCCGCGAAACACCTGAGTATCAAACTGGGTGACTGGTTAATCATATAGAGGGAAATTGAAAATACCACCAACTTCTGTTTATACACCACATGCCGGAAGGAGCATGCACCAAGGGAAGTGATCTGTATTAGTTGTACGCCTGGCGCGGCAATCGTTTCCTGCGCGGCGCCCACTCTCTGCGCGGCAGTCACTTCCGGCGCAGCGCTCATTCTCTGTGTGGCAGTCATTCCCAGCGCGGCGCTTGTTCTCTACACGTCAGTTATTCCCGCCACGGCGCTTGCTCTCTGCACTGCAGTTACTTTCGGCAAAGCGCTTGTACTCTGCATGGCAGTTATTCCCGGCGTGGCACTCGTTTTTTTGCGTGGCAGTCATTCCCGGCGCGACACTCATTAATCCGGTGTTTGGTGAAGAGCCCTTTTGGATTTTAACCTGGTTCTTAAATTTTTTTTGGGAGACATAGATAAACGGGCCTCGAAATCACTGACCCCCGCACTTACCGCTGGCTCCCCAGGAGCTACTTTTGACACGAGAGAATGGGCGTGAAACACAGTAGGTGTCTGGTTGCGGTGAAGGTGAGAGAGCTGTGAGGAGCTCCAGCCAGGGAATTCTGAGTACAATTGGTTAGTGACTGAGCTTTGTCACAAACACGAGTAATGGCTCTCGCGTTCGAGGATTGATAGATGGACATTGGCGACATGAATGATATCTTCGGAGGATATAGGGCAACCATCGGTGACTTCGAGTATTCTTGGATACTGGAGGGGTGTGAGGGGGAGTCGATGATGGTAGGCGAAATAATTGTCTACAAAAGCGATTCCGGCGGCTCCACAGTCGATCAGGGCATGAGTAGCAATGGTTTGGTTGCCGAAGGAAAGCTGGCACAGAACCACAAGATGCCTTCCTTCCATTACCATCTCCGAAACTGGCAAACTAGACAAAAACACAGGCGTAGACAATGAAAAAGACTTGCCCAGGATACGACCAACAGCAGTGCCATCACACGGCTGCTGGTCTAGGCATTTGCTGACTGGCCTTGACCTCCCAATACCCGACCTCCATTGCCTCCATTGTCATAGAAGGGGTTCGGGTATACGTTCGGTTTCGTAGTAGGAGTCCGATTCGGATTCGGGTTCTGGTTCTGCTGCATTGTGACCTGGGCGGCAGCGGCACAGAAGGGGTTTTGGTTCTTGTTCGGGCAGTGCTTAGCCATGTGTCCAACTCCTCAAAAGGACAGGTGGGAGCGGGAAGCATCGATTCAAGATCCGGGACCTCCTTGCCGATGGGAGATGCAGCCAGGCGGTGCTAGACTTAACTGCTTTCTCTACTACGGATGTGGGAAGGCGGGCCCCCGGCTGAGGAAGACCTGGGGAGCGAGGTGCCGGAGTGGGAACTCAAGGAGTGCAGAAAGCGGGAAGAGGAGCTGGGTGCCGGAGAGGAACTACCACTGTTTCTCCCCACTTCCTCCTCCATGGCATCCGCAGACGATGAAGAGCAGGGGGCTGGCGCGCTTTTCTTTTGTCCTTTCCTTTCGGTCACGATTTCATTTGTCCCTTCATGTGTGTTTCTTTGGTCCGCATTCCATCTTGGGACAGGCCTGGGCGGATGGATGGGGAACCCGGTTAAAAAGTGTGCCGCCATTGTCTTGATAGGCTGGATGCGAGTACTGTATAGTCAGGGGGGAAGGGTGGGGGAAAACGGTAAACGCATGTCAAAACGGTCAAAATATGTATTTTTCATCTTCAGATACGTGCAGCGGGAGGGGGGCTGCGTTACAGTGGTTGTGCAATCATTTTGAACACAGATACATGTCGAAGTACAAGCCACGACAAGCAGACGAGTGGAAAATCCAACTATAACTTTTGAAAACCCTCTCGACACATACGAAGAACCTAATATACAGTATCGCCTAGATAGCCACTAACTCGTAAAGCACATCGGTATATGTGCCGTGAACTAGTCCGCCTTACTCCGTTTCCCTCTACCACCCTCACCGCTGCTCTTCCTCTTCTTGCCCTCCTTAGCCCAGTACTCATCCTTCTCCCTCTTTTCCCGCGCTGCTTTCTTCTCGAGTCCGGCCTCAACCTTCTTTCTATGCTTGGCGTTGGCAAGGGCCTTCTTCTCCTTCCGCTTCGCCACCTTTTCTTTATCAAGTGTCAACACCTTCTGAAGTAGGTCTCTCGCACGGCCCTCCTCCTTGGTGGGCATAACCGCACGCTTCGAAAGATACCCCTTCTTTTGCTGCGGCTTCATCGCCATGATTTGACTCTTGAACGGTAGCTCCTTCTGAATGGCCTTTGGCACGCGCAGAGGGTTGAAACGACGAGTTTCACGCGCGATCGGCTTGTAGGTGGAGTTGGCGTTAATGGGCGCCGTGAGACCCTGCTCTGCTCGTACTTGTCCGGTGACACGCATACCACGCCACTCCTTGCCTTCACAGGATTCGAGGAGGTTGGTGACGGGATTGTAGAAAGCACGTGGCTTGACAGGGTACCAGGCGCGCAGGAAGACGATGTCACTCATAAGGACCTTGTCTTCGAAGGTGGCACGGAAGTGGCCTTCGGCGGCGGACAGTGCGCGCTTGATTTGACCTCTGATACCGGAAACGGTGCGGATGGCCGCGCCCTCGAATTTGGCAATTTCAAGAGAAGAGTTAAACATGTCCTTGATGAAGGCGGTGTTCTTGAAAATTTTGTAGGGTACACCGGTGAGTTTGAGCTTCTTGACGATGTCGGTACTCTGGTCGACGTTGAGGACGACTCCTGTAGCAGCTACGCGGAAACCGGGTGTCTTGCCGTGCAGCGACTGTACGGCGCAGAAACCGGTGTTCGGAGCGATCAAAGGGCCATAGAAGGTGCCGAAGCAGTGCATGTGCTCCGGGGTGTACTTGAGCATTCGATTTCGTGTACGCGAATCGGAGGTGGAGTAGATGGGTATACTTTGGAATCGTCTCCAACCAAGAGAGAAAATGAGAGGGTCGTTGGTTTTGAGGATCTTCTTATGCCAGCGGTGTCTCTTTATCCTGACTTGCAGGAACCCGAAACGATCTTCTGTGGGCGTAAGCCCTCCAACGATGATCGGATATTTGGGGTCGAAGTGTGTAACGAATTCGCATGGCATATCAGAAAGAACCACACGGCAATAAGATCCAGCCTTGTATCCTTCAATCTTCATGCGTGTGATCTCGTCCATCTCTTCGAATTCGGAGGCATTAACAGCCAGCTGTTTGGTGAATGCAGCCTTTTGCGCATCGTACCAGTCGTCCTCGCCGAATTGTTGATCGTCGTCGTCACGCATACCGGCTTTGTCGTTATTGACTCCCTCACGATCCTCTTCCTCAAATCGGAGACGCAACTCTTCCTTTCGCCGGGCGTTACGGGCCCGTTCGGCCTCTAGAGAATCCTCCTCCTTGCCCTCCTCGCCATCGCCAGGCGACCCTTCGCCATCTTCTTCGCCGCCATCGCCATCACCCACCCCATGTACTTCTCCTGTCTCGAGGTCCTCAAACACCCCATCACCCTCGTCATCGTCGTCGAAACCTCCAAATTCGTCATCATCGCCTGCACCCTCTTCCTTCTCGTCAACAAGGTTGGCGGTAATGAATCGACGCCGCAGACTCTCAAGCGCACCGGCCTCAGTCCACTTTTGCTCAAGCTGCTCGAGGTTATAGTGAGGTAGTGTTCGGTCGGTGATTTTCTTTGCCTCGCTGGATTCCTCATCCTCATCCTGACACTCCACCTTTTTGAAGAAGTTATCGTCATCGTCGTCTGCAGCTTCTTCTTCCACTTTTGATGCATTGGTAGTTTCGCCCTTCCACTTTGAGATAGCTTCGGCGGGAGATATGTTGTCGTCATAGAGGACCCTACAAAGGTCCTGTGTCCGTCCAGATCCACCCCGTGATTCGAGCCACTGGGCCCGTGCATTTTCCGAGAGGTTTTGCTTCCAACGTGGTGCCTCTTCGGACTCGGAGTCTTCCTCGATATCACTATCGTCTAACTCGATATCCGAGCGGTCGGATACGGAGCCTAGGTCGGAATCACTGTCCGCGAACTCCAGCTCACCCTCTCTATCTTCGCCGTCACGGAAAGCTCGACCGACCTTCCTCCTCACTGTTGCCTCATCCTCTTCGTCCTCTTCGCCCTCATCGGATGCAAACTCCTCGTTCTTTTCCTCCTCGTTGTCGTCCTCCAGTATTTCGTCATCGGCATCATTGCTCTCCGGCATACGCGCAGTTCGTCGGTGTTTTCTTCCGGCATTTCCCACTTCCGGCTCATCCTCCTCTGCCTCCTCTTCGACAGCATTCTGCAGCAACTCACCGTTGGAGAATATTTGCACTCCTTTCGGTTCGAAATCCGGCTTCTTTCCCTTCTGAAGGCTGACGACCAGGCGCTCTCCCATCCCCTGTTCCTCGCCTTCCATGAAGCTTTGCGACGGAACGTTGATGTACACGGCATCCTTATCTACCAACACGCCGCCGACATCACTCATAGGTGCGTACAGCAGTTTCTGTTTCTCACCCAATCGTCTCCTGCCCTTTCCTTCTGCCTGTGTCCGGTATGGTGTTGGGCATGGGTCTGGGAGCGACTCGACATTCTGGACGTTGAGGTCGCCCACACCAGGAACGTGGACCCTTCCGCCTTCCGCGGGGAAATTAAGACCGCGAACATAACCGTACAGCGCCACCGTGCGATCACATTTCTCATCTTCTTCCATCTTCACTGGATCCGTAAGATCCACCATCCGATCTGCCAACATGTAGTAGTGTGAATTTCTCCAGATGATCGGACGAGGGTTTTTCATGACCGAAATGAAACGGGACAAGTTGTGGATCTCTCGATCAGGGTAGCGGCCATTCAGGACACCAGATAAGTAGAAGAGTTTTGCACCGTTGTACAGCTCCGACCAGAATCTGTGCTTTAACCGCTTCTTCGTCGCACGCAACATCGTCGGGCTCTTGAAGAGATCCAGATGTGTCAGGATTCCAAAAATGTTGCTAGGCATACCGTGCGGTGCCAGGATGTTCAGGAATTCCATGGTCTCCATCTCGAAGCCGAAGTTTCCATCAATGAGGAGAAGAACATAGTCGGCGACCTTGGCTACATCGATCATGGAGGCGAGTGAGTTGTCGCACTCGAGGAACGTCAAACGTCGCCGCTTTCCCGTCACAACTGTGATGGGCCCTTGTATCGTCGTGAGAGTGTGTTTGCTGTACCGCTTGACGAGGGACTTGATCAGAGTGGTTTTTCCTACTCCGGGAGGACCGACGACCGAGACGATAACTGGTGGGGCTTCCTCGGGAAGACGGTCCACGATGGGAACGTGAAGTCGCTTTTCTTTGACCTAGAGTACAAATTGTTATCAGCGCTCCGCATTGCTGTAAAGAGCCCGAGAAAGAAAGTACATCGTGAGATCTCGTTGCCTGTTTCTGGAGCTTTCCCGGATTTGCGAACGAAAACGCCTTTGGGTTGACACCTTGCCACGGCGAATGTTAGATGGTTAAAACATCTCGAAGACTGGATAGGTCTGGACGTACCAGTATGCTTCTTTTTCTCTTTTGCTGGGCGATGTGCCCTGTTCGATTGGTCCATGATTATGGCGGTCTCGTTGGGAGTGGAAAGATCTTCAGGTCGAAGAAGTTGTCTCTGTGGAGCAACACCGCAATATCGGTTAAGACGCGGCTGTGATTACCTTTTTTTTGCGTTAACTACATACATGTCACCCCGCGACGACATGGATACTAGTTAGTCTAACTATAATTAGCAGCAAGAATTCGTTAGTTACCCTGCACTCAATCAGTACCCCCAACCGCACACCAACCGTACCAACCGTGAAGGAAAGTATCCCGACGACGCTCTTCCCCGAACTTCAAATCAGACACCAACTATGCCGCCGAGGATACGGCTCCTTGTAACTACCTCCACTCCCCTGGGAGGGCTGTTCTGCTCCGCTTCGCGAGGAGCTCGCTGCTATGCCGCCAAAGCGAAGCCCGCCGCCAAAAGTGATGGAGAGAAACCCGCCGCCGTTGATGGTGATGACGAGATCGACCCCAACAAAGTAGCTCGGGACGAGTTTAACGAGTGGCTGCGCGGCCCTGGACAGAACTTCAAGAAACCACTATACAATGAGATGAACTACATCACATCGTACGACCGCAAGACGTGGCAGCGACTGGGTACCGATAAAGAAAAGCTCAACATTCCGTTCCCGCTCAACCATGCCTTCCGCAGCCACCCAGTTCTCAGCGAAGAACTCAAGGAGGAGATCTATAGTCGTATCATGGAGGGCGGCAACAGCGTTCGGGCCGTCAGTGCTGGACTGGGTGTGAGCTTAGAGCGTGTGGCGGCAGTTGTGAGACTGAAGGCGGTCGAGAAACAGTGGATCAATGAGGTGGGCGGCCGTTCCCTGTTTTGCCTTATATCCGGCTCACCGTCTTCTTCGCGTAGGGGAAACCCATCGCTACATACCTCACCAAGGCTCTCCACACCATGCTTCCCGTGACGCACCTCTCGCCCAAGGGTCTGGCCCAAACCTTCCACGAGGGTCTGCAGGACATGCAATCCCATCCATTCTCGCACAGACAGGCCTTCATTCCTATCTCCGAGTCGCGCAAATTTACCCGCACCGATGCTGGAAAAGAGTTCGGCCTGCCTCCTACCGAGGAATCCGTTCCCCACCCGGATCTTATCCTCCTCCAGCGCGAGAAGTTCGCTGGTCTCGACAATACCGCGCGTGTGGATAAGCAACGGGAGCGAAATCGTCAGGCAATGGTCAGGCGCGAGGAAAAAGAGCGCAAAGAGAAGGAACGTAAGGAAAGAAGGGAGATGGTCGTTGAGAAGGGACGCTGGGCGTGGAGATTGACCCTTGCCACTACTGGTCACGTCGGATTCAGATATGGTGTGCCGCATCAGGACCGGAAGAAGGGGCAAGTAAAGATTCCTACGCGTGTGTTGTAGCCGGGAATATCTGGGAGAAGTTGTAACATACCATTACTGTATCATTGAATCAAGTTTGCGGACGTAAAGGTAGTAGATTGTCTTGAGGAATTGCAGCTACCTATGTCTTGCTTAATAAAAGCCTCATAATATATTACTCGGTGATAATGCTGCCAATGCTAAATAATTCATTTTATTAGTCTACATGCATGTCAAGATTTCGCAAACCGGGAAACGCGGCCACCCTACTAATACATAGGCATCGAGTGGTTACATACATAGCGCTTCGACCAAAACCTGAGTTTCTCGAGACGGACCTCCCGCGCGACTCCTAAACCCACAAAAGCTCTCAAAACCTCGAGGGGTCTAGGGTTCCATAATAGCATTAACTCGAATTTCCCAGTAGAAAAACTTTGCGAGCTGGACGCTGTGATCTCGAATAGCGAACAGCACTATACGCTAAACATCCATGCAACAGATCAACGTGATTTAGGTAAGGTGTCAACCCTGCGATATGCTACGATAATCTTAATTTTCCCTACACAGCACAAGCAAAAGGATTATTCCACCTACTGCGATTCACTGCCAAAAATGCTCTCCGAAAAGATTCTGATCGCCACGACACGGACAATTGGGGACGGTGTCGATGCTCCAGCCATCGCCTTCTATAATCTGCACACGGGTGCTCTGATCAGCTCCATAAAGCGCTCGAAGTCCGCCGCACATGGCGTGGCAGCAACGAGTACACACATCTTCGCGCAGCAAACCGGCGGGTCCGTGGTCAACATCTACTCGTCCAGCACAGGAGCGCTCGAGAACACGGTTCCGTTCCCCGAACCGCTCACGGCCCTCTCCGCTTCGCCATGCGGCGTGTTTTTGGCGGCCGGGAATGCCGCAGGCAGAGTCTACGTGTGGGAGCTCGCGACGGCGAGACTGGTGGCGCCGCCGACGGTACACCTGCAGAAGATCTCAGCGCTTGCGTGGGGGAAGAGTGGGCATCTTGTTGTTGGCTCGGAAGACGCTACTGTCTCGGTGTGGAATCTACCGGAGTTATTGGACACCCAAAATGCGGCGCCGAGACCACCGGAGAGGGTGCTGAGCAGACATATCCATGCGGTGACGGCGGTGGCCGTGGGGGCCGCAAGTAGTGGTGGGCCCTCGGAGTTGCTGGTTACCGCGGCAAGGGATAGGACGGTCATCACATGGGAGCTGCACACGGGACAGCATCTGCGCACATATATTGTTTCTGGCATCCCGCTGTGTGTGGCGTTGGACCCCGTCGAACGGGCGATGTATGTCGGGTTCGATGAGGGTGGAATCCAGTGCATCGAATTTCACAATGCTACGGCGGGTAGTGGGAAGGAGATGACTATTGAAGAGTACGCAGACATGCCGGTTACCGTCACCAGCGAGGCTTGGGGAAGCGACGACACTACCGAAGGACAACAGGTGGTGAGTTTGGCGGTGAATTATGAGGGCAATATGGTGGTGAGCGGGAACCAGCGGGGCGAGGTAGGCGTGTGGGATGCAGCTACGGGATGCTTGCTGAAGAGCTTGTGTCAGATGAGAGGTGAGAATCCACCGCGCTTGCATTAAGGATGTCTGCTAACGGGAGATCCATAGCTCCCATATCCTCGCTCCAAATGGTTCGTCCTAAAGGCTTCCTCAACACGTCGGATGACAACAACACTATCTCGATGACCACGCTCCCCAAACCTCGATACGAGGCTATCCTCTCCGCTGCCGCTCCCTCAAACTACGACCAGCGGGCGTATTCCGCTTCTGTTACATTGCCTTCCTACGTCCCAGAGACCTCGACCTCCTCAATATCATCCATACCGTTTGGTTTCCGCCCGAGAACAAGCACCTTTGGCCCTGATAATGACATGGAAGAGATCCTACGCGGTGCGCGAGAGATGAAGGTGCTCAGGTCGGCGCTAGCAGGCAAGGATAGGATTGCTGCACTTGAGGGCGAGCTGGCTGGATTGTATGAGAGCTACGAAAGGCTAGCGGAGGTGCATCGGAAGACGTGGGACGGAATGGTCGGCATGGTGTTGGAGGATGAAAGATAAAGGCGATTGGCTTCTTTTCTTTTCGGATTGGGGCGTATTTTGTTTTTTCTTGTATTGTAGGTTTGCTGCCTCAACTTGTGCAGAAGTTTGACCTCGTTCCGGGACTCGCTGGGAATTGGGCCCTGACATTCCCAGTGTCGGATGTGCGTATTTCTTCACCACGGCGATGAAAACTCACAGATGGGTCCAGGAGTTCTATCGCAGTCGCGGTTCATGGCGATCCATCAAAAGCACTGGATTGTGCATATTGACGACGATGGCAGAGGAAGATGACAGAATCAGGCAGCGAACATCAGCACTCTTGCGAAAACGATCAGAGAAGACGCAGTCCCCAGTCGCAGTCGACACTCATAATGTGTGAGGTTGTGCGCTATTCTGCAGGGTCCGTTTGCTTGTCGAGCATCCTTCATCCCATAGATGCGGGAGTGCGAGACTGCTGCCGCGCATTGCTTCGCTTGGTACCTGCTCGATATAATACACTTCTCCTCTACCGCCCGTGTTACCTGCCGTCCCGCATGCTCGGCGGTTCTCAGGGATAATATGTGCGCAAGGCGGATACATACTTACCGATGTAGCGCGCTCTTATCCGAGCCGCTCTTCCCATCCAATATGTTGCAGCTTGAATCCCGGCCGAAGGGCAGCTTCACTAGATAGTTCCTCTATGTAACGCTCAGACAGGTGTTCTCGGGAACGTTGACGGTGACAGAACCACCAACACTGCTCACCCGCGTCGGCTCTGGTGGTTGCGGAATACTGTCCTTACGAGCAAGGACAAACTTGAATCGGCAGTAAGAATCGTGGTAGCTGGTTTATCAGGACTGGGTGGCTGAGTTTGAGTGTGATCCGATGTCCCTACCCCAGTGTTTGCCCTGACAAGAGACGCTGATCGTCTAGTCATCTTCTGTAATGCGCGCAAATACTGAAACTGACAAACCCCTCATGCTGCATCGGTGGTGGCCGGTCACATTCCTTGCGCCAGCCCTTCCTGCACGCATAGTTACATCCTATCAGAGTCCGCACAACAGGAATGCGGGACCGGCAACGGAGAGCGCAGTCCCAGGAAAGCAATATCCACGCGAACGGACCGTTCATTGGTCTTCTCGCTGCACATCTTCAGGGATGCCCCCATTCCTGTGACAGATCCTTCCATGTATAGAGCAATGTACAGCCAGATAGCGGGGTGCATGGAGAGAGGGGGGCTGTGTCGTGGGGCACAATTGACTTGCCTCGCCTGGCCGGCGAGTAACTCTGTAGGTTTATATACTGTACAGTGCACACCAATCTACGTTTCTTTTATCCCCACTTGTCTACTTCCTTTGGACTCCTCGCCACTCACAGTGGTTTGAGGGCTTCGAGCATCACCTCTTCTTCTTACCCCCTACATCACCCCCGCCTACATACTTTCGTACATCCATAACCATCCGTATACCTCTGACCACCGTGTATCGTTACGATGGTCGTCCAGCCGATTGGCAACAATGCTCAGCACCAGCCGCTTACTACGGTTCTAAGGAACATCATCCGCGAGTATCCTGCCGGAGGCGGAGTGCTTCGAGAGCTCTGTCAGAAGTACGTGCTCCATCCTTGACGGCAAGCCTGTTTCGGGTGCGCTGACGATACCTGTGCCCGGATCAGTGCGGACGACAGCGGTGCCACCATGATCGAGTTTCTGCTAGATACCTCAATTTATCCAGCCGAGCCTCTACTGCATGCGGGACTGGCGGGGTTTCAGGGCCCTTCTTTGCTTGCCTATAACAATAGGACCTTCTCCAAGAAGGATTTCCGCTCTCTCAGCAGGATCGGCGACTCCGAGAAGATGAGTGACATGAGCAGCACCGGCAAGTTCGGCAGGGGCTTCAACAGCGTCTACAACTTTACGGATAATCCTTCGATCCTGAGTGGGAGCTCGCTGCTGATTCTGGATCCCCACGAAGCCTGGTCGAGAGAGGTCGGAGAGCCTGGAGGACCTATGTACAACTTCGTGGAGAGTTGCCGGGAACCAGAGATGGCGAATCAGCTTGCTGCGTTTGGACGCCTTCTTCCAGACAGTGGCTCGGCCTTCGATGGAACGTTGATCCGTTTACCGCTCCGGACGGCGGAGCAGGCCCAACACAGCAAGATCCTTCTCGATCTGGACCGGCCCTCTACCGAGATCAACGACATCAAGACCGTCTTCGCATCCTTCGCTAATGAAATGGCTGATTCTTTGCTGCTCCTGCACCATGTTTCTTCGATCACGCTTCGGATCGACGACGAGATATTCGCGAAGGCAGTGTCACGGAAGTTCGACGACACTGGGGACATCACGGATACCTTTTCTATCGACGTACCCTATCAGTCCGTACTTGTCCGGGGTGACGAGCCAGAGGCAGAAATTCATTTTGTGACGGAGATCACCTTCCAGCATGAAGGGAAGGAGGAAATCTCGAAGTACGCTGTTACTCACCTGATGAGACATGAGACCGGAGAGCCTGAGCTCGGGAAGTGGGCTCGAAAATATAAATTGTTCCCATGGACTGCTGTTGCATCGCCGATATCGAGGGTATGTTGTCTGAAACCTCTAGGTGTACTGTGACTCTAACAACATACAGGATTCTGGTACAGGATTCTCCGGGAAGCTTTTCTCCACTCTGCCGCTCCCAGTGCGCGTGAACCATCCTGCTCACATTCATGCCATGTTTTCAATTACCCCCGACCGAGCCTCTATTCACAAAGACGAGGATTCAACCGCTTCAGAGAACAGCGAAACAAAGAGAGGAGCCCGATGGAACAGATGGGTCTTCCAGGAGCTAGTTGTCCGTGCCTGGATTGGAAATTTACAACACATCCAAGAACTAACCCTGAAAGAGCAATGTCCATATAGCGGATGGTCATTGTGGCCGGTGGGATCCGAGAATCACGAAGAGCATAGAACCCATGGCTCTGAGATCCTGGGTTTGGTTTTTGAGAAGATTGTCGCCGAGGGAAGAAAGCTGCTGCCCACGATTAACGACTCAACGGCATGTGCCTCCGAAGTCCTGTTTGCTGAGAAATTGGAGGAGTCCCTGAAGAACGCTCTGCGGAACGCAGGTGTTGTGATCATCCTCCCGCCTATGGACAGGAAGACCGAGATATCTCGAAAACTCGCACCGGCAATGGGCATCAATCATGTCTCACCACACAGTGTACGCGCTGCCCTGACCGCACTGGATGGTTCTGGCATGCAAACTCTTGATGCCTCTTCTCGTTCTGTCTTGCTGGACTATATCCTCAGTGATTTGGATTACGAGGACATTGGAAGATGCACGGCTCCCTTGATTCCGCTGGCGGACGGCTTATATGGCAGCTTCCAGATATCACCATCGAAATACCGGCTCAATTCACGGACGGAGTCAGGTCTATTCACAGAATACAAGGCGTTCACCATCGACGATTCGAAACTATCTGATGGCGCACACCATCATTTCGTGACCGCTATGGATGCTTTCCAGAAGTTCACCAATATCGCGCCTTGGGACATACCGGGTGCCCATCGGTACCTCAACACATATGTCTTTTCCTCCGAGGGCTCCATGAAAGGGAAATTGAACGACATAATCACTCGGCCAGATCTGATGGAATGGATTGGCCACTTCTGGGAGTGGGCCGTTCTCAAAGAGCAGGATGGCGTGGTGTCGGCGATGAAGGATTTCTGGCTTATTCCGCTTTTCGGAGGACGCCTCCGAAAGCTCTCGCACAGCCAGCCAGCGCTTGACATTTCCTCATGGAGCCAGATTGCGCAATTGTTCAGAGAAATTATTTTTTCCTCCCGGACGGCGTTTGTAGACTACCCGATCTATTCGGGAAGTCTCTCCCAGAAGGTTTCGCGTTTCTTTCGCGGTTCGAAGCTGATCGTTCAATGTGAAAATTTCGAAGAACTCGTCACGTGGTTAGGACAAAACCCGAGTTTTCTCAACACTGCAAGCCACAAGCAGAGGTCTCAGCTTGTTTTACAATTGGGAGGCATGTCAGCTGCAGCCAAATACCAGAACATGTCATCGAGCGAGAAAACCCGCATCTTACCAGTAGTCCAAATACTCAGTGAGCTGCCTCTATACCATGAAGCATTCACTAGGGGGAAAGAACGGTAAATCATCCTTCCGAAGTGGGCATGTTTTTACCCTCAAATGTGTTTTCGGAAACTAACTTCCGCGGTTAACCAGTCCGTGGATATCCCTCCACAAGGACGGTATGTCGTATGTCGCAGTCTCGCCCGCGGACGGGCTTCCAGCCCTTCAAGTTCCCAAAACGATTTTCATCGACAAAGATATACCTGGAGTCGACAGGATCGTCAGTGCCTTCTGCTTGACAGCTATACCCTCATTTGCAACCCTTTTAGAACAGTACGTACTTGTAGACATGCGTGGCTCCAGTTCGGAGAGGAAGAGCGCCTTATCGAAATACGTACTTCGACCGCGCTGTTTCGTTGAGTTGAGAAAAGAAGCACGGGACGAGCTGGCCACAACTAGGTTTGTTCCAGTGCGTGGGGCTAAGGGAGTCTTTGCAACTCCGGAGGAGACTGTCGATCCAGCAGAATCCGTATCAAAGTTGTATTTTGAAGATGAGGGCGTCTTTCCGGAGATTTCGTACCTGGCTGCGTTCAGGGAAAGCTTGAAAATGCTTCGCATGGCAACGCTCTGTTCCGTCAAGATTTTGCTTCAGAGAATCGAGATGTACGGTAGCAGCGGGAGAGGAATCGAGGCGATATCAGAAAAAGTTCGACATCTGCTCGTCTTGAATCCGAGACCCCCTCAACTACACATCCACTACCGCCTGATGAGATGGATTCCAGCATCAATGGATGGTATCACGAAGCTGTGCAACGCTATGGAGTGTCGAGACACCTCTCAAGAAGCGCTGGTCAAATATTCCATGCCGCTTGCGATGCTCGAATTCCCCTTGCACTGGCGGAGGAGACTAGGATGGGAAGTGCAACCCGATCGCAAATATATCCTCAAGCAACTCGATGAGGCCGTTGCCCGGCGGGAAACGCCCGTCGTACTATCTCTGCTGAAGTCCGGATGGCTCTCCGGGATACAAGAACTGGATGCGAGGGCGTGGATACCTGGAGCCTCGAGCGGCTACTATCAGCGCTCGAGCGTCTTCCGCAAATCTGCTGGGTTTCATCCGTACATCGATAACATCAACCCGGAGGTTCAAGATTGCCTAACAGATCTCTCCGAACCCATGTTTGAGATAGCAAAGGAGCCTTCATTTCAAAAGGTAAGTTATTCCACTCTCCTAGTAGCGAGAATTTCCGTGCTGAGAACAGATAGCTTCAAGAAGTTCATGACACACTCGCAGCCAAGAAGGCTTTGGACGTGGCAGACTTGAAGGTGTTTGTTGCCCTCCTTGGAGTAGTTGCCCTTCAGTTCGGAGACTCTGATTTCACCTCCTGGAAGGCGCCAGATATCAACGGCTCGCTGCGTGCGCTGTCAGAATTGACGGCTGGAACTGTCTCTGGGGATGCAGACGCAATGAATATTCATTTCCTGCATCAAACGATCCCTCCCGCCGTCGTCAGGGCCATTGGAATTCCCACTATCCAAGAGCGCTTCCTCGAGGAAACAGTTGGCCCCGAGTTCGTACAGGATTACGAGCAGTCGGAGGATCTTACAACTGTCATCTCGGACACGCTCAAGCGCTATTCGAGCCGACGCACATTCAACGAATATCTGACCAATGCTGAGGATTCAGGAAGCGCACACGAGATTCACTGGATACTGGACCAGACAGAGTTGTATGAGCGGGCGGATCTCATTACCAAGGAACTGGAGGAGTGCCACGGGCCTTCTCTCATGTGCTTTAACGACGGTGGTAAGCTTGTCCCAATGGCTCAACACTGGAAGTGATTCATATCAAGCTGACATCATGGCCCCACAGTATTCCAAGAGAAGGACTTTGAGTCGATTGTCAAGATTGGAGTGGGATCCAGAAGGGATGAACCATCGAAGATTGGCAGATTCGGTCGTGGTTCACTTACTATGGTAATCCCCACGAAACTGCACCGTGCCCCATAGTTAACCGGTTCGCAGTATCATTACACCAGCACACCAATGATACTTTCCGGAGAATATTTTGTTATCTTCGAGTGAGTTTCTCTCCACGAGCTCTATGTTCATGCGCAACTAATCCATTAAATTGTCCCGAGCAATTGCGCCTGCCGAAAAACCCTGCAACCAGGAAGCGCCGAAGAGGGATGCGAATGACCATCCGCCAGGTTCGAAAGATGTGTAAGTTTGTGAGCTGTTACAAGAATATGGCCATCAACAACTGCTTATATACCTCCAGGGCCTGATCAACTCCGACCGTTCGTCGGCCAATTCGGATTTACAGCCGAAAGCGATTCTTTCTCTGGCACACTATTCCGATTTCCCATCATGACTCCACGAGAAAATAGCAAATTATATTCCAGTCACGGTCCAACCACTATCCAAACCGTTACAGCGGCTCTCCTGGGCTACCACAAAGAGGCAGTTACGGCGCTTGTCTTCCTCAAAAACATCAAATCCATAAGATTCGAGATCCGTGGCGGCCAAACTGCGATGGTTCCGTGGGAGATCACAGCCGAAGGCCAATCCAGGCTTCCATCCGGAACCTTAAGATTGAAGATAGTGGATAAGATGTTACGGCCGGGTGCTAAAGCTGGTTTCATTTCCAAAGTATCTGAATGGATGGTTGTCCGTTCGGTGCTGAAACCGCACGAGATCCCCAACGGTTTGCAGAAGACCCGTGAACGGCACAGGCTGGAGGCGCGATGTGGCGTTGCGGCCCAAATGGTCCCGCGAGGATCAGTAAATGGACGACTGTTCCTGGGCGCACCAACGGACCATATGCTCGGACTGCCGGTCCATGTAATGGCGGTCTGTTCCTTAACTCCAATGCATGAGAAACATCTACTGAATGAGGTGATATAGGACTTGGCGATCCAGAGCGATAGACACGCATTCCTCGAGAATGATGGTGAGGATTGGAACCGGTGGATTATGGAGTCCCAAGCTACTACTCTCTACGCAACGCTATTAACCGAAATAGCAAAACTTCCGGGCTATTCGACTTTCCATTTTTGGCCAGAATATCCGCGAGGAAAGGCGAAATCTGAAGGAGTCGCTATGGCACTGGGTAACCTGTTGAAGGAGTCGTTTTGGAGACAAATCACCGAGCAAGATTGCCAATGGGAGATTTTCCCAGTCCACGGAGGTGCTACGCAGGAAGTTACTACTGTCGCGCATGCATGTCTCAACCTTCTTTCGCACGCAGATATGCCCAGAATACTTGTCGACTTGCTTCCACGGATGCACCTCGATGGCTTGAAACTTGTCAACCCTATCGGAAAGGCACAAAGTGGCTTCCGGATTCTGCAGGAAGGCACTCATTGGACTACAGGAAACACCATATCACCCGAGTTTGTGGCGCGCCTCTTTAAGGATCCCAAAAATTGCGCTCTTCTTTGGGAGGAGTGGAGAACAGCTCATGATTCAGTCATGAAGGCCATCCGCGGACTATTCGAATTCATTCTTGCTGGTGATCCCGGTCTAGAAGAGCTCACGGGATGCACTATCTTGCCACTTGCAGATGGCAATCAGGGGACCTTCGAGATCAAGGGCGATGCCAACTTCATAATACCCCCCAACTCTAATAGATCATTGGGCAAAGAGCTGCTGGTTTTGGTACCCCACATGGTCGTCCATCCGGAATTGGGAGAATCGGTTCTCGACAGGCTTATCTCGTTAAAGCTCAACGTTTCAGTCTTTTCACTCTACGATGTGCCGAGAGTTATTGCGGCCATGGGAGTACAGACCGCGAAGCGCAAAAGAGAATTCTTTGTGCAAATCTGGAAGGTCTATAACAGCCAGGAGAGTATTGATCCAACCGAAGCGAAGAGGGCATATGAGGTTCTGGCTTGCCAGCGAATTATCGTCGCTACAAAACTCAGTGATGCTTCGGAGGTTTATTTCTACCGCCTTGACGACTTTCGAAGGAATATGCACACAGCGGTAATTGAAGAGCCATGGGGGTCTTCATTGTTCACCTCCGATCTCGTGAAATACAAGGCGATCCTTCAATCGTTTGCAGATGTAGGCTTTTTCCAAGTGGACGCACGCACCTTTCCGGGATCTCAGGTTCGGAGTGAAACTCTACAGACGTGCCAGGGCCTGTACCGTTTCCTCCGATGCATCAAGTCGCTTGCAGAAAAGGAGCGAAGCACCATCGAAGCGTTCGTCAGGTCGAGATCTATCGGCCGTCCTGAATATTTGAAGGTAAGCGGTAGCTTTGTTTTTACGGCGAGCGAGACTGATGGAAATCTAGACACTGAGCGAGATGCTCCGACTTGCGAACTGGAGCGGTTTCGACCCAAGTTGCCGACAGCATGCTACGGAGATTCTGAGAGAGATACCACTCCTACCGACCACCGGCGGCCCGGGAGAGCATATGTCTGCTCAGAAGGCCAGGTTGGCCCCATCGACAAGCCTCAACCTCCAAAATGTGCCATTAGCGCGAAACTTCGTCATCAATACTTGGGCCGAGGGTCATAACGACATCCTGATGTTTCTGAGAGTACCTCGGCTGGATCTCCACGAATTCTTGGAAAGATTTGTCTTGGTGGTGAAGGGCAGCCGCCTTTCGTCTGGAGCGGAAGGACTACAAAACTACATCAAGGTGGTTGAATGGGTCAATAAAAATTTCCGCTCGTCTATGCAGACAGAAGCTATCGCCCTGAATGGAAATTTGACCTTTTGTATGGCAAATACATTGTTCGATCACCAAAATGAGATCTTCCAGGCAGCCTTCCGCCACAACACGAACGAAACTCCGGATCGCAACTTCCTGCATCCAAGGCTCCGGAATTTCAAATGGGAGACGAATCGGAAGATCAATTCGGCGACGGTGTACGAGAAGTGTGCGAGGGCTATCCACGAGCAGTCTCTCGCATCCCCCGACGAGTCGTTCCTGCGCAGGGCTAAGATGGTGTTCGAATTCCTGAGGTTTGAGACCCTGGAGGTGCGAAATGTGTGTGGAAGCGGCAATTTTACCTGGACGAAAATAACACAGATCCAATTCGTGCCTTCTGTAGCCCCCAGGAACAATCACACCCTGCGCAGTAGGACCATGAGGAGGATAAGACCTGCTACACGTGTCATTTCCCTCTCCGAAGGAATCGACCCAAAATACATCGAAACGTGTTGGAGCCAGAAGTGTTTCTTCCTGGCCGCGCCAAGTAGTACGGTTCTTCAATCATTGCCTGGCCATGGACGCCCATCACCACAAGATGTTGTTTCCCACTTGGTGTTTCTTGCTCAGAATCGGCACAGCCTCCCAAAAGACGAGAGGCAAGGTTTTGCGATCAGTGCGAAGGAATGCTACAAATACCTACAGGAGTCTAGCGAAAAGTTCATCTTGCCTACGGATGAAGAGGTCTGGTACAACACGGATGAGGAGGCGGTAACTTCCCAGGAGGTTTTCATCAAGTCGTGGGTGTCAACCAGGGATTTGTGTCTCAATTTGCCTTACGATTCATTGCCCCTTCGGCGGGTGTGTCAGTCCCTCCAGAATTTCCATGGCCTCCTGAGGGCCTCTGGCGTTCGCACGATTCAGCGGATTGGTCCACCGCCTTCTCACTTGGTCGCCCAAACTGCCACTGACTACTCCAATAGTCTGCTTGAAAAGTTTCAACATTTCCGCCTGTACGGACTGCATACTGACTTGAACATATTGGTCGAGGACGTTACGCTTGGCGTCCACAAGGTGGTGCTGTGTGCAACTTCAGAGTACTTCCGCAAGATGTTTGAAAGCAAAATGGTCGAGCAACAGGAGAGCACGATAGACTGGCGCAACAGCGGGATGTGTGTGGAAACAGTTACACGCATCCTCGATTACATGTATACGGGGGTTTTGGCCAAGTTCCCTCCAGAAGATCCGACGCACGCAATCGGTATCCTTCTGGAGATCATGCGCGCCTCGGACTGCTACCTCCTACCAGAGCTGAAACGTTCCGTGGAGGCCACGCTTTGGGACGAGCAGTACCTGCGCCCAGAGACAGCGATGTATATTCTGCGGTGTGCACGGGAGTGTAAGACGGAGGAGCTTGTGGGTCTGGCAGAGCGGTTTTGTAGCGCCAACGCGGATATTGTGGAAAGGGAGTTCGATTCATTGGAGTATTGACGGGAAGGTGAGCCGTTCACATACAGAGAGGGAAGCGCTTGGCGGGATGGATGCTAACAAGCTGCAGACACGAGTGTTGTTCTATGAGTTGCTGCTAAGAGATATATTGTCGGTCGGTCGGCGGTGCAATTTTTCCTTCAAGTTTTTGGTGTTTAAGTTTTGTTTGGTTTCATATTGGAGGAGGGAATTATTTACATGTACGTATCAAGCATGTAGATGGGTAGGAGGGGAATTGCTCACGTGTCTTCTGTCGATGATGAGTCATTGATCGCATTTTTTTTTTTTTTTTTTTTGTTTATTCATTATCCTCGTGTGCGACCTATCTAGATCATGACGAGCTATGTACAGTCCGCTTCCCCGCCGCAGTCCGCGTTTAGCGGCACGGTGCAGGCTCCCTTTG
>Ga0307516_10000535_pt1 | contig 50751 bp, 43 predicted proteins | sample 19_EM_MG_FD_203310 | JGI IMG/M metagenome (GOLD analysis project Ga0307516, IMG submission 203310) | Populus trichocarpa ectomycorrhiza microbial communities from riparian zone in the Pacific Northwest, United States - 19_EM | ecosystem: Host-associated > Plants > Roots > Unclassified | place... | reverse complement strand
GCCGCGTGGTGTGCTCCACGGTTGAAAAGCCGCCGTCGGGGCTGAAGGAGGCACAGCCCGCCAGGACCAGCAAGGCTGCAGCGGCAGCAGCGGGTTTGGGCCGCGGAATCGAAGACCTCATGGCCCCCCCCCGCCGTGCTTGCCATGGCCCGGCACGGGCTGCGATGCCGCAGGTGCAGGTGCAGGTGCAGGTGCAGGTGCAGGTGCAGGTGCAGGTGCAGGTGCAGGTGCAGGTGCAGGTGCAGAGGAGGCAGGCTCGGGCGGATGGGCCTCGCGCGCATAGACGCGCCAGCCGCCGATGCGGGCCACGGTGTCGTTGGCTTCCTTCCAGGGCGTGAGGCTCACGTCGCCGGCGGGCTTGTACCTGGCCAGCGGTGACACATAGGCCAGCGCCGGCACGGCAGCCTTGGGGTCCAGGGGATCGGGGGTGCCGGCCTTGGGCGCCGGCTGGGCATGCAGGATGCTGGCCGCCGTGAACAATGCGGCGGCCAGCAGCCCGTGGGGGGTGGAACAGTGCATGAAATCCTCACGAGAACGCGTCGACGAACCCGTCCGCCAGGCGGGGGGCAGCAATCAATGGGGGTGGAGTCCTGCGCTTTGCGCGCTCAGGCCGTGGGCATCACGGCCGGTGAACGGCAGAGGAGGGCAGCCCTCAGGCGAGGTGCGTGCGAGGGGGGCGGTCGAGGCCGCCAGGGACGAAGGAAGGCGGCTGCGTCACCCGGACCTTGGCAACGAAGGCATCGCCCGGCACGACCGGAATCTGCACGCTGTCGGCCGGCAGGCCCAAGGCCACGCAGCAGGCGGCGCAGGCACTGCATTTGCCGGCCTTGAAGGTGTCTTGCGCCTTGTGTGACCCGGCGTCGTGTGTGTCGCCGCCGGATGAGGACGCCACGGGATGAACGTGATCGTGAGACGGCATGGCATGCGGGTGGTGTTCATGTGCGCCGGCCGCGTGCATGCGCTCGTGGGCCGGCATGCAGTGCCGCAGGCTGGCTGCGGCCACGCCCTGCAGGGGCACGGCGAATGCCACGAGCCATATCAGCAAGGAACGGACGACCCAATGCATGGCGGCGACTTTAGCCGAAACAGCCTGTGGCCGTGAATGCAAGTCGAAGGCATCCCTCGTCACTGAGGTGGATGCTGTGCCCAGCCGCTGGATCAGATGCGGTTGCCAGTGCGCGTGTCGAACAAGCTTGCACGCGAGGCGGTGATCGCCAGGCGCAGCGACTCGCCCGGGCGCACCGGTGTGTGCGGGTCGATGCGCGCCACCATCTCCACCGAGATCGGCGGCGAGCCGATGAAATCGGCCACGAACAGGTTGGCCGGCGAGTCGAACACGGTGCGCGGGTCGGCACACTGCTGCAGCACGCCGTCGCGCATGACGGCAATGCGGGCGGCCAGCGTCATGGCCTCGATCTGGTCGTGCGTCACGCACACCGCCGAGGCGCCCAGCCGCTGGTGCAGCCGCTTGATCTCGGTGCGCATCTCCAGGCGCAGCTTCGCGTCCAGGTTCGAGAGCGGTTCATCGAACAGGAAGATCGACGGATCGCGCGCCATGGCGCGGCCCATCGCCACGCGCTGGCGCTGCCCGCCGGAGAGCTGGCTGGGCTTGCGCTCCAGCAGCGACTCGACCTGCAGCATTGCGGCCACCTTGCGCAGCGCGGTGTCGCGGGCCTCCCTGGGCACACCGCGCGCGCAGGCCGAAGGTGATGTTGCGCTCGACCGTCATGTTGGGATAAAGCGCATAGGACTGGCACACCATGGCGATGTCGCGGTCCTTCGGGTGCACCTCGTCTCCTGTTCGGTATGTGGACGCGCCGCCGATGGTTGCAGCCTTCGCGGGCGGCGGGCAAACCGCGGCGTAACGCTGATCGATCGGCCACCCGTGGCGATACCCAGCGATACAAATATGGCGCCACATCACGCTCACACTCAAACTTCCCGCGGCAGTTCAAGCGTCGCGGCGAGCCCGCCCCGTTCCCGGTTGGCCAGGTCCACGCGGCCGTGGTGGGCGTCGGCCACCGCCTTGACGATGGCCAGCCCCAGGCCCATGCCGCCGGTGGCCCGCTGGCGCGACGACTCGATGCGGTAGAAGGGCATCAGCACCTTGTCGATCTCCGCCTCGGCGATGCCAGGCCCCTGGTCCAGCACGCCGATGCGCACGCGGTGTGCATCGGCATCAAGGTGGACTTCGGCCCGGAACCCGTACGCCAGCGCGTTGTCGATCAGGTTGTTGACGGCGCGCCGCAGCGCGTTGGGCCGGCACAGCATGCGCACCCGGCGCTCGTGCTCGAACTGATGTTCCTGCCCCGCCGCGGCAAACGAGGTGGGCACGCTCCGAAACCGCAGCGGCGGCGGCTCGACGAAGCCCACCGGCCGGCCCACGTCGGCATAGTCGTCGCACACGGCCTGCAGCAGCGCGGTCACGTCCACCAGCTTGAGCGGTTCCTCGCGCACGTTGTGGGCCAGGAAGGCCAGGGCCTCGGACAGCATCGTGTCCATCTCGTCGAGGTCCCGCAGCATCAGGCGCTGCAGTTCCTCGTCGCGCACGAACTCCACGCGCAGCCGCAATCGCGTGGCCGGCGTGCGCAGGTCGTGCGAGATCGCCGCGAGCATGCGTGTCTGGTCGGCCAGCAGATCGGCGATGCGGGCGCGCATGCGATTGAACGCGCGGGCCGTGGCCCGCCACCTCCAGCGTCCCGTGCTCGAGCAGCGGTGCGTCGGATCGGCATCGCCGGCGCCATGGGGCTTTCGCACAGCCTGCCAAGCACGAGTGCCTAGGCAATTCTCACCATGAAGCTTTCAGAGGCTGGCCCGGTCGACGATGGAGAAGCCGATGTCGATCACGCGCTCGGGCACCACCCGGCCCTGGGCCCGGTCGACGATGCAGCGTGCCGCCTCGCGACCGATGCGCGAGCCATCGATGCGCACGGTGGTCAGCGCCGGATGCAGGTCACGGGAGAAGTCCAGGTCGCCGAAACCGATGACGGCCAGTCGACCCGGCACGTCGATGCCCTGCGCCTGCGCTTCGGTCAGCACGCCCAGCGCCAGCAGGTCCGAGCTGCAGAACACGCCGTCCAGGTCGCGCCCCTGCGCCCACAGCGCCTGCAGGCCGGCGCGGCCGCTGCCCAGCGTGGTGGGGGCCGGCACCAGGTGCACGGGCGGCTCCGGCAACCCCAGGCCCACCGCCGCCGCCACGAAGGCGCGGCTGCGCCGCAGGGCACGCTCGTCGTCGGCGCCGATCACGGCCAGCCGCCGGCGACCGGCCGCATGAAAGCGGCGGCACACGGCGTCGGCCACGGCGGTGTGCGAAAAGCCGACCAGCATGTCGATCGGGGTCGGCGTCAGGTCCCAGGTCTCGACGACCGGGATGCCCGCCGCGCGCAGTTTGCGATGCACCTGCGCTGTGTGCGTGACCCCCGTCAGGACAATGCCGTCGGGGCGCCGTCCGATGATGGCGTCGAGCAGGTCGTCTTCGATCGAGTCGGCGTACCCGCTCTGTCCCAGCATCAGCTGGTAGCCCTGCTCCTTGAGCGCCTGGGTCAGCGCCTGCACGGTCTCGTTGAACACCGGCCCCACCAGCGTGGGCACCAGCGCGGCAACGAGGCGGCTCTTGCTGGAGCGCAATCCGCCGGCGAGCAGGTTGGGGACATAGCCCGTCTTTGCCACTGCCTCCTGCACCCTGGCCAGCGTCACGGCCGGCACGCGGTCCGGGGTGTTGATGGCGCGTGAGACCGTCATTGCCGACACGCCGGCGAGCCGCGCCACATCATGCAAGGTCACGCTGGTGGGCCGGGTTGATCGGGATGAAACCATCTTTCAATAATATCGTTAACTGTCTACACAAACTCGATCGATGATCATGCGGATGTGCATCGCATTTTCATAGGGAAAGTACGCTGTTTTTCGAGCACAATTCTCACGCTACCATGATCAAAGTTTGTTATCGATAACAGCGCCGTTCAGCACTTGAAGGAAAACAAGACCATGAGACGCCGTCACCACGCCGCAGCGCAGTCCGTGCGGGCCGCCATCGGCGCCGGCCTGCTGGGCCTGGCCGCCATCGCATGGCCCGTTGCTGCTTTCGCAGACATCCGCGTCATGTGCTACCAGGACGGCAACGAGTGCGATGTCACGGCCGACCTGATCAAGCGCTATGAAGCCCGGAACCCGGGTGCCAAGGTGCTGCTGGACGTGGTGCCCTACAAGACCGTTGTCGAGCAGTTGCCCATCCAGCTGGCGGCGGGGCAGGGGCCTGACATCGCCCGTGTCGCCGAGGTCGGCGGCCTGTCCAAGAACTACCTGGACATCGGCCCCCACCTGAAGGACCGCAAGGTCTGGGAGGCCAACTTCGCCAGCACGCTGCCCTGGATGCGCTCGAAGGCGGGCGACACCGGCATCTACGGCTTCCTGTCGCAGATGACGATGACCGGCCCGTTCGTCAACAAGACCTTGTTCGAACAGGCCAAGGTGCCGCTGCCCGGTCCCAAGGCCACGTGGGACGAGTGGGCCTTGGCCGCCCGCAAGGTGGCCAAGGCCACCCAGACGCCCGCGGCGATCGCCTGGGACCGCTCGGGCCACCGCTTTGCCGGCCCGGCCATCAGCTTTGGCGCCGCGATCTTTGATGCCCAGGGCCGCCTGGCGATGGATGACGGCTACAAGGCGGCGGTGCGCAAGTTCGTCGGCTGGCACAAGGACGGCACCATGCTCAAGGACGTGTGGGGCGGCTCGGGCGGCTCCAGCTATGCCGACACCATCGGCGAGTTCAAGAACGGCCGCGTGGTGATGGTGCTGTCCGGCTCCTGGCAGATCAACCGCCTGCAAAAGGAGATCGGCAATGCGTTCGACTGGGTGGCCGTGCCCAACCCCTGTGGTCCGGCGGCCTGCTCCGGCATGCCGGGCGGTGCGGCCTGGGTGGCCTTGAAGACCACACGCTCGCCCAAGGAAGTGGCCCAGTTCCTGGACTTCATGGCACAGGAGCCCAACCAGGCTGAGTGGATCTCACGCACCAACAACATCCCGGCCCATGCCGGCGTGGCCAAGAAGGGCGTGGCCTATCCCAGCGCCGGGCCTGCGGCCCAGGCGGCCCTGGCCGTATTCACCAGCGGCACGGCCACCTTGGCGCCGGCGGCCTATCGGCTGCAGGGCTACAAGTACAACCGCGCCCTCATGCTGCCCACCGTCACGCGGGTCACGCAGGCCATCGTCGGCGAGATCAGCGTCGACGAGGCGGTCACCAAGATCGGCACCGACATGGCCGAGGCGGTCAAGCAGGCCGAGAGGTGAGGGGCCTGGGCTTCCTCTTCAACCTGCTGGAGCCCGTATTCCTCGTGGCGCAGAAGCGGCTGGGCGGGTCGCGCATCGGCTGGCTCTTCGTCGCGCCCAACCTGCTGGCCATCAGCGTGTTCTGCTTCCTGCCCATCGCCATCAACCTGGTGTACGCGGTGACGGGCGGCGTGAACCTGGTGCCCACCGAACGCCCGTTCACCGGTGTCGACAACTTCTCCATCCTGCTGCAGTGCCGTGACTACACGGACCTGCAGACCTGCCGCACCGACATCTTCTGGCGCGCCGTCTTCAACACCGCCAAGTTCAGCCTGCTGCAGGTGGGGCTGATGGTGCTGTTCTCGCTGGCCACGGCCCTGGTGCTGAACCGCAAGATCATCGGCCGCGGCTTCTGGCGCGGCGTGTTCTTCTACCCGGTGCTGCTGTCGCCGGTGGTGGTGGCGCTGATCTGGAAGTGGCTGCTGCAAAGCCAGGGCGTGTTCAACGCGGGCCTGGTGGCCCTGGGCGAGGCGCCGATGGACTGGCTGCTCGACAGCCGCTGGGCCTTCTTCTGGGTGGTGGTGGTGTCCATCTGGGCCCACATGGGGTTCTACACGCTCATCCTGCTGGCCGGGTTGCAGGCCATTCCGCGTGACGTGTACGAGGCCGCCGAGATGGACGCTGCCAAGCCGTGGCGGGTGCTGACGCGCATCACCTTGCCGCTGCTTAGCCCCAACCTGATCGTGGTGCTGGTGCTCGTGATGATCCGGGCCGTGCAGACCTTCGACGAGGTGTTCGTGCTCACCGGTGGCGGCCCCGGGTCGGCCACCACCTTCATCGTGCAGTACATCTACCAGACCGGTTTCGCCGAGCAGATTCACCTGTATGGGCTGGCCGCCGCCGCGTCGCTGATCCTCGCGGTGGGCCTGATGGCGCTGACGCTGGTGCAGTTGCGCCTGTCCAAAGCCGGCGAGGCCGGCAAGGCGCGGAAATGAGCATGGCTCGTTTCCTCACCCGCACACGCGGCCGCCACCGCCTGCACTGGACCGACTGGGCGTGCTACGCCTACCTGCTGCTGGGCCTGGTAGCCATGTTCGGGCCGGTGCTGTGGCTCGTGATGTCGTCCTTCAAGACCGAAGGCGCACTCAGCCGGTTCCCGCCCACCTTTTTGCCCTATGCGCAGAAGACGGTGGTGGTGGCAGGGCATGAACAGCCGCTGCCGCTGTTCCTGGTGAAGGACGAGCAAGGCCGCTCACGCGAACTGGCGCAGGTTCGCCGCATCGGCCTGGTCGCGACGATGGTGGACCCGCAGCAGCCGGGCGCGGAAATCCGCGTCGGCATCAATGAGCGCCAGCCGGTGAACGAGCTGCGGTTCGCCGCCAGCAACTACACCGACCTGTTCGGCAAGTTCGCTTTCGGCACCTACTTGTGGAACAGCGTGTTCATCACGGTGGTCGCCACGCTCATCACGCTGCTGATCAATTCCATGGCGGCATTCGCGCTGTCCAAGTACCAGTTCACCGGCCAGAAGACCGTGTTCGTGCTGATCATTGCCACGCTGATGATCCCGCCCACCATCATCCTGGTGCCGGCGTTCCTGGTGGTCTCGGGCATGGGCCTGCTGAACAACCTGTGGGGTGTGATCCTGCCCGCCGTGGCCACCCCTACCGGCGTGTTCCTGCTGCGCCAGTACATGCTGACCATCCCCGACGAGCTGCTCGAGGCCGCGCGCATGGACAACGCCAGCGAATGGCGCATCTACTGGAAGATCGTGCTGCCGCTGGCCGCACCGGCCATGGCCGTGCTGGCGATCTTCTCGTGCATGTGGCGCTGGAACGATTTCCTCTGGCCGCTGATCGTGCTATCGAAGTCGGAACACTTCACGCTGCAGCTGGCGCTGAACTCCTTCCAGGGCGAGCTGAACACGCAGTGGAACTACCTTCTGGCCATGACCGTGATCACGCTGGTGCCCATCACGCTGGTGTTCGCCTTCCTGCAGAAATACATCGCCACCGGCATCGCCAGCGCAGGCGTCAAGTAGCTGACCCCAAGGACCCAAGGACATCTCCCGTGGCCACTCTCCAACTGTCCAAGCTCGTCAAGGCATTCGAACAGGTCACCATCCTCCATGGCGTGGACCTGAGCGTGGCGAGCGGCGAGTTCGTGGTGTTCGTCGGCCCTTCAGGCTGCGGCAAGTCCACGCTGCTGCGCATCATCTCGGGGCTGGAACCTGCCACCAGCGGCGACATCCGCATCGACGGCGAGCGCGTCAACCACGTCTCCGCGGCGCACCGCGGGTGCTCCATGGTGTTCCAGTCCTATGCGCTGTACCCGCACATGAGCGTGTACGACAACATGGCGTTCGGCCTGGAGAACCTGGGCGTGGCCCGGCCGGTCATCCAGGCCAAGGTCCAGGCGGCCGCCAAGATGCTGCAGCTGGATGCGCTGCTGCAGCGCAAGCCCACGCAGCTGTCCGGCGGGCAGCGCCAGCGCGTGGCCATCGGCCGCTCCATCGTGCGCGAGCCCAAGCTGTTTCTCTTCGACGAGCCGCTGTCCAACCTGGATGCCGAGTTGCGCGTGGCCATGCGCGCGGAGATCCGCGACCTGCATGCCCGCCTGGGCGCCACCATGATCTACGTCACCCACGACCAGGTGGAGGCCATGACCATGGCCGACAAGATCGTGGTGCTGCGGGCCGGCCGCATCGAGCAGGTGGGCACGCCGCTGGAGCTGTACAACCACCCTGCCAACCAGTTTGTGGCCGGCTTCATCGGCAGCCCGCGCATGAACTTCCTGCCGGCGGCCCTGCTGCCCGAGGGCCTGCCGGGCACGCACACCGCGGGCATTCGGCCCGAGCACGCGCAGGTCAGCGCCACTGGCCCGCTCGCCCTGGTGGTCTCGCAGGTGGAGCACCTGGGCAGCACCAGCATCCTGCACGGCCACGTGGCGCCCGAGACGCCGTTCGAACTGGTCCTGAGCGGCCAGACCTCCATCCGGCGGGGCGACACGGTCCAGGTGCAGGCGCCGCCCCAGCACCTGCACTGCTTCGACCCGCAGGGCGTGCGGCTGCAAAACGCCCCGGTGCCAGCACTCCGATGACGACGACCATGCGCCTGGACCAACGCCCCGTATTCGCCCTGCAGTCGCAGCACGGCAACCACCTCGTGCTGTCGAGCCCCGCGGGGGCCGTGGCGCACGTCTGGGTGCTGGAAGAAGACATCCTGCGCGTGCTGGTGCTGCCGCAGGGCAGCCTCCAGATGCCCCGCACCTGGACCGTGGCGCCGGGCCTGGAGAACCTGCCGGTGGAGGGGCGCGACCGCTTTGACCTGAGTGGCTTCTCGCTGCCGGCCTTCGAGCTGACGCAGGACGACACGCACCTGCGCGTGACCACCCGCGCCATCCGCCTGAGCATTGCCCTCGACGGCTTCTTCTGCCGCTGGGAAGGCCGGCACCAAGGCCAATGGCTGGCCACGGCAGCCGACCGCCCCACGCAGAGCTACAACTTCGGCTGGTGGGACGAACGCGTCTACCACTACCTGCAGCGCGCCCCCGGCGAGATGTACTTTGGCCTGGGCGAACGCGCGGGCGATGCCAACCGGGCCGGGCAGCGCTACCGCATGTGCAACCTCGACCCCATGGGCTACAGCGCGCGCCATACCGACCCGCTGTACAAGCACATCCCGTTTTACATCACGCGCAAAGGGGGGGCGGCCGACGCGGGCCTGTGCTTCGGCCTGTTCTATGACACCTTGTCCGACTGCAGCTTCGACATGGGCCGCGAGATGGACAACTACCACGGTCCCTACCGCTACTTCGTGGCCGACCACGGCGACCTGGACCTGTACTACATCGCAGGTGCAGACCCGGCCGCCATCACGCGCCGCCACACCTGGCTGACCGGCCGCCCGATCTTCCCGCCGCGCTATGCGCTGGGCTATTCCGGCTCGACGATGAGCTACACCGACGCGCCGAACGCGCAAGAGCGCATGGGCGAGTTCCTCGCGCGCTGCGAAGAGCACGACATCCCCTGCGACTCGTTCCACCTGTCGTCGGGCTACACCTCCATCGACGGCAAGCGCTGCGTATTCCACTGGAACCGCGACAAGTTCCCCGACCCCGCGGGCTTCGTGCGCAGCTACCTGGACCGCGGCATCCGCCTGGTGCCCAACATCAAGCCCGCGCTGCTGAGCAGCCACCCGCGGTTTGACGAAGCGGCACAGGCCGGCCTGCTGGTGCACGACCCGGACGGCCGGCCGACGGCGGTGCAGTTCTGGGACGGCACCGGTGCCTACCTCGATTTCACCAACCCGGACACCATCGCCTGGTGGAAGCAGCAGGTGACCGAGCAACTGCTGAAGCTCGGCATCCCCTGCACCTGGAACGACAACAACGAGTTCGAGATCTGGAGTGCCCAGGCGCAGGTGCACGGGTTCGGCACGCCGCGCGCGGCGCGCGAAGCCCGGCCACTGCAGACGCTGCTGATGATGGCGGCTTCGCATGCCGCGCAGACCGAATACGCCCCCGGGGAGCGGCCGTACCTCGTGTCGCGCTCCGGCGCCGCGGGCATGCAGCGCTATGTGCAAACCTGGTCGGGCGACAACCACACCTCATGGGAAACGCTGCGCTACAACATCCGCATGGGCCTGGGGCTTGCGATGTCCGGGATATCGAACACCGGGCACGACATCGGCGGCTTTTCCGGCCCGGCACCCGGCCCCGAACTGCTGCTGCGCTGGGTGCAGTACGGCATCTTCCTGCCGCGCTTCAGCATCCACTCCTGGAACGACGACCAGACGGTCAACGAGCCCTGGATGCACCCCGAGGTGACGCCGCAGGTGCGCGAGCTCATCAAGCTGCGCTGCCGGCTCATGCCTTATCTGTACGACCTGGTCTGGCGCTACCACCGCGGCTTCGAGCCCATCATCCGCCCGACCTGCCACGACTTCCCGCAGGATCCGCGCTGCCTGGAAGAAAACGACGACATGATGCTCGGCGCGAACCTGCTGGTGGCCGCGGTGGTGGAGCCGGGCCAAACCGAGCGCCGCGTGTGGCTGCCGGGCAGCAGCGGCTGGGTCGACTGGCGCAGCGGCCAGTACTTGCAAGGCGGGCGGTACGAGACGCTGCCGGCCCCGCTCGACGGCCCGCCGCCGCTGCTGGCCCGCGACGGCTGCGCCATCCCGATGAACTTCGGCACCATTCACTTCGGCCATGTGGAAGATCTGCGGGGCTTCCAGGTGTTTCCGTTTCGGGGCGCGGGGGATTTCGAGGCCACCTGTTTCGAGGACGACGGCCTGTCGCAGGCCTGCCGAGACGGCGCGCATGGCCAATGGCGCCTGCGGGTGTCGAGCACGCTCTTGAGCCTGCATTTCGCCCTCTGGCGCGAAGGCCAGCGGCCCCCGGCGCAGGACCGCATGGTCTTGCGGCTGCCTCGTTCGGACGCGCGCACGCTGGGCTTCACCGGCGCAGTGCTGGAGGAGGTGGTGGCCGATGGCAACTGGCGGCGGTTGACGCTGAAGCTGGTGGACTGATCCCCCGAGATCTGGTTGCATCTGGGCTGCCTGCGGAGCGACCCTTGCGCTACGATGACCGAGCTTTCCAGTGCAAAGGTGTGGCCATGTGCAACTGTCGGTCCTTGCTTGCCGTCCTCCTGGGGGTGGTCTTCGCCACCCCGGCCTTGGCCGGCGGCGACGCGACTGCCTTGCGCTGCGGCACCGACCTGCTGAAACTGGGTGAATCCAAGGTCGCCGCAGTCCAGAAGTGCGGGGAGCCCATAGCCGCAGATTCTTTCTGCAAGGCTGTGCCGCCCCCGGGGGTGGCCCCTCGTGGCGCGGCGGTGGCCGTGAACATGCCCTGCGAGACGGTCGAGGAATGGACCTACAACCCGGGTTATGGTCAGTTCATGACCACGCTGCGGTTCGAATCGGGACGGCTCGTCACCATCACGTACGGGGACCGGTCCAGGTAGGAGGTCGCCGACTTGCCATGGAATGAAGCCGGCCAGATCGGTTCTGGCTCAAGGGCGACGTGACGATCGGCTCAGCCCAAGCGTGGCGTGGTTCGACCGCGGGGCTCGCGCGCCGCGAAGTCGGTTTTCGGGCGTCGGATGACGCTTTGAGCTTTGCCACTGAAAGAGGGATTAGTTTTGCCTCCGGCAGCCATGTGTCAGGAACAACTTTCTGGAACAGCGGCGAACAACTTTCTAAATATAGACGATGCTTGCAGAATGCCTCCAGCAGGGCTCAGCGGTAGTTTACATAATATACATTGTCGTGGGTCGCCCTAGGCTCCGCAGCGTGTGCATCGGCGCGTGGCAAGGCCCAGGCGCACGTAATCGCCACCACGCCAGCTAGCGCCTTTCCCATGGCCCTCATGCCTGCCTCCAGCCATGGTGTGCCCTTGAGCGTTTCCTCTATGTAGGGCTCGGTCACCTCGCGTGGATCCATGCCTGCCAGGGCTGCGATCCTGATCTGCGATTCGATGGTGCAGGTCCGTCGTCCCTTGCGCCAGTCAGACACCACTGACGGCGCGACGCGCAGCGCAAACGCGGTTTGGCTGTCGTTGCCCGTGACTTTTTTCGCACGGTCAAGCAGTTCTGCTACTTGCATGATTTACCTTTCCTGGTTAACCTCTTCACATTACACACCTTTGTGTAATGTCACTACGGAGTGAACCATGCAGAGCGTAATCCAAGTGTTGAAGGTCAATGACACGAGAAAAGGTGTTTCTCGTAAAACCGGTAATCCTTACGAAATGCAGGATGCAGAGTGCCTGCTGCTGACGGCGGATGGGGCCATCGATTCCGTCGGGGTGCTGCAGGTCCCCCGCGAGTTGATGGGCAAGGTCGAGAAAGGCACTTTCACGGCGTCGTTCGCGCTGCGGCCCAACATGTCCAGCCGGCGCATTGAAGCCGTGCTGACGAACCTCACGCCACTGCCGCCGAAGGCCTTCCCGCCCGTGGCTCCGAAGGCAGGGGCCTGACGTGGCTACCGCGGTCACTTCCATCGATACGCGCATGTGGGACTCGGCGCAGTCGTGGGTTTCGCTGCGTGCGGATCGCATGGCACGTGGTGCTCCTGATGCTGATGTGCGCGTCTGCGAAGAGTGGCTGCGGTATCTCGCCAACATTGAGCTTGCCGCGTGCGCGTTCCGTGCCGGCCGGCCCGATCTGGCCCCTCGGGCTCGTTGCCCGAGGATGTGCTGATATGGCCGACTGCGCCTACCTCGCCTCGGTGCCGTCTTCGGATGGCACCCCTGTGCAGGTCTATGCCGCTTCCCCTGCGCCTTGCTCGGGCTACGTGGTGTTGACCCCTGCCGAGTATGCGCACCTTGCGGCCAATCCCTTCAATCTGTCCTACCAGGATGGGGCCACTGTGGCGGGTGCCGTCGCGTCAGTGTGGCTTCTCGCGTGGGTGTTCCGGGCTCTTGTCCGGGCGCTCGGTTCTGACGGCGATGAGAGAGGTGAGTCATGAAGCTGAATCGTGTGTTGGTGGGTGTCGGTGCTGCGGCGCTGGCGGGTGTGGCGTCTGCCGCTGCTGGTGATCCGGATCTGTCGGCCATCACCGGGGCGGGTGCGACCGTTGCGGCCGTGGGTGCGGCTGTGTTCGCAGTGGCCGTGGGTGTGAAGCTGTTCAAGTGGATCCGCGGCGCGCTGTAAGCCTCGGTGTGCCAGTGCCCCGCCAATGCCTCTACGGGCCTCTTGGCGGGGCTTTTCGTTTCTGGGGGTCGTGATGGGTGTCTATGTGGTGATAGCGCTTCTGGGGGCCTTATGGATCGTGCTGCGTTGATGCGGCGGTGGCTGTCGTTGCTGGTGCTCGTGCTGGTGCCGTGCTCCGTCCACGCCACGCTGTACGTGCAGGTTCAGCCGCAGCGGTGGGCTTGGAGCAATACACAGACCTACTTTGATGATCCTGTTGTGGCGTGTCAGGGTACGGCGGTTGCACAGGCGTACGTTTATGAGCGTACGGATATCGCAAGCAATTTCTCCTTTGATTGCTATGGGTCTAAGAACGGTGCCACGAGCCACATCGGGGGGGGCACTGCTGTCTGTCCATCACCTCCTACTCCGTCTGGTGCTTGGCTCGCGGCCTTGCAGGGCGGCTGCTACGTGACAGTTTCGGCGTGCCCTGCTGGCTCGACGGCGAACGCGCAGGGCGTGTGCTTGGTCACCTGCCCTGCGGCTGGCACGCAGGTTGGCGCTCCTGGTTGTGCTGCTGGTGTTGCTGACTGCGTGGTGCAGGCGGGCACTGCGCTTGGGAGCGGTGTCTGCCTGGGTGGCTGTGGTGCGCGTGGTAGCGCGGGTGGCACTAGTGGGGGTAAGAATTGGGTCTGGGGTCCATTCACCAGCACGGGCCTGAACTGCACAGGTGGGGCGGCGGGCACGCCTCCGGGTGGGTCTGAACCGCCGGTGCAGTGCGTCGCTCCGCAGTGCCCTGGCACGGTGACCGTCAACGGCACCACTACATCGGTATGCGTGGCTTGTGGCGCGACTCAGGCGCCTGGGCCGGTCACGTCCACCACGGGCAGTGAAACCGGCGCCAGTGGCACGAGCACCTCCACGGGCACGAGTTCCTCCAGCACCACGTGCACCGGGGGCACGTGCAGCACAACCACAACCACCACGGTGGCGGGCTCGAACGGCACGTCGAGTCAGCAGCAAACCACCACGTCGCAGACACAGGCCTCTTTCTGTGAGGCTCACCCTGCTGACGTGCAGTGCAAGGGTTCTGATGACCGTTCTTCGTTCGGCGGGAGTTGTGCAGGCTTCGCGTGTAGTGGCGATGCCATTCAATGCGCTATTGCGCAAGAGCAACACCGGCGCAATTGCGCGCTATTCGACACATCTACTAGTTTGAGTCAAATAGGCGTTGATGCGGCTTCTGGCGCTAACCCGGCCGATCACCCCCGCAATAGCCCCTCAAATGTTCCTATCGTGCTCTCTTCCATGCTTGACACGTCGCCCGTATTTGGCTCCTCTGGCGGGTGCCCCTCTGACTACTCGTTCGCCTATGGCGGTCAATCGCTGGTGATTCCTTTCTCGCATGCGTGCGATGTCCTGCACATGCTCGGTGTCATTTGGATGGGCATTTGCTATTTGGTGGCAGCAACAATCGTCTTTTACCGGAGGTAGTCATGCCAGTTTTCATTGCAGCCCTTCTCGGTGGCCTTGTGCAGGCTGCTGGCACACTGGTTGGGCGGGTGCTCATCTCGCTGGGCATCGGGTACGCCAGTTACAGCGGCCTGGATGCGTCACTGGGCTGGCTCCGTCAGATGATTGCCGCTCAGTGGTCTGGTTTGCCTACGCAGACTCTTGCGGTGGCTTCTGCGCTGCAATTGGGGAGCGGCGTCTCTGTGATCCTCTCGGCTATCTCTGCGAGGCTGGTACTTGAGGGAATGACTTCAGGTACGGTCAAAAGGATGGTGTTGAAATGAGTTGCACAGTAGTCACTGGCCTCCCAGGGAACGGGAAGACCCTCTATACGCTTTGGATGGTAGAGAAGCGTCGGAAAGAAGAGCACCGGCCCGTCTTTTACTCCGGCATCAAGGAACTGGCTCTTGAATGGGAGGCCATTGACCCGTATGAGTGGCACAAGGCTCCTGCCAATGCCATTGTGGTGATCGATGAAGCGCAGCGCAGCCACGATGATGCAGTGGATCAGAAGAAGGGGCGCGGGAAACTCTTTGGCGTGCGTCCACGGGGTGAAGAGCCCGATTGGGTGACCCAGCTTGAGGTGCACCGTCACGGTGGGATTGATCTGGTGTTGCTGACGCAGCATCCAATGTTCCTGTCTGCGCACGTGCGCAAGCTCGCGGACCGGCATCTGCACCTCGTGCGCCGCTGGGGGTTCCAGTCGTCCACCGTGCACGAGTGGGGTGAGGTCCGGGAGGATTGCCACAAGCGGCGGGCCGATAGCAGCAAGCACACGTTCTCGTTCCCGCGGGAGGTTTATCGCTGGTACAAGTCGGCTGAGGCTCACACGATGAAGGTTCGCGTGCCCTGGCGCATCTGGGGTATGGGCATCGTGATCCTGGCGTTGATTGGGTTGATCTGGTTCGTCGTGCACCGGTTGGCGGCTCAGGTGGGTGGGCCGGCGCAGTCGTCCAGCCAGGTCGCGGCGCAGCCTGGTGGCGCGTTTCCGGGTGGTCCTGCAGGTGGTCAGGGGCTGCGTGTGGCCGGCCAGTCTCTGAGCCGTGGTGAGTGGCTCGCACAGTGGGAGCCCCGCGTGCCCGGGCTGGGGTATACGGCTCCGGTCTATGACGACGTGACCAAGCCAGTGGATGCGCCCTACCCCGCTGCGTGCGTTGTGATCCGCGGTGGGTGCCAGTGCTGGACGCAGCAAGCCACTCGGCTGCAGGTGCCTGACGCTCTGTGCCGGACGATCGTTGCAGGGGGTTTTTTCGTCGGGTGGGATACAGAGGGGCGGCGTGTGGAGCGGCGGCCCGTGGCGGTGGCATCCAGTGCCTCGGTGCCGTCCCCGCAGCGTCCCGAGGCCCCCTCGGTGCTGTACTTTCACGCAGGGGGCCTGGGGACGGCTGCGGCGGTGGCTGCGCCGGCTGCTGTGGGGGCGCGCTGATGGCGCTGCCTGAGCCCAAGGGGGGTCTGGGGCTGGCCCCAGTGAGCGGGCGTAAGCCGCGGGAGCCCTTGTCATTCCGTCCAGCCAGCGGCAGCGATGGTCGGGGTAGCACAGTGGCCCTCGCGGGCTCCGGCTTGTCCAGTGCGCCGCTCGTGGCTGCGCGCCCTCAGGGCCTTTTCGCTGGTGGCGTGGCTGGTGGCGCCCATGCGCTCGGTGATGCACAAGCCCCTGCCGTACCCGGCACCCGTAGGGCAAGGGCGGTCCATGTACTCATGGGCCGGGCTTGGGGGCGCGTAGGGCGTGGCCTCGTCTGTCCGGCCCGGCGATGGTTCCGCAGGCTGGCGAAGCACAGCCAAGCCTCGGTGCCTGCATGCAGCCCTTGGCACGCCTCGGTGGTTCCGCAGGCTGGCGAAGCACAGCCAAGCCTCGGTGCTTGCATGCAGCCCTTGGCACGCCTCGGTGGTTCCGCAGGCTGGCGAAGCACAGCCAAGCCTCGGTGCTTGCATGCAACCCTTGGCACGCCTCGGTGGTTCCGCAGGCTGGCGAAGCACAGCCAAGCCTCGGTCAAGTCGGTCCGTGGTTGCTGGCTGACCGAGCGGGCCGGCCGACTGGAGCCGCGTGCGGCCCAGCCGGCCGGCGCAGCCGGCCTAGATTTATCTCTAGGACACATCTGACCGTGACGGCTGCAACGGATGCCAAGCACCCGGTTTTGTGCCCCTGGTGTGGGGCCTTGTACCCGGTGGTGGTGGTGCAGTGGTGGCTCTGCCCTGCCCTCGCTGGCGGCTGGGTGTCCGTGCCGTGTCGTTCGGTGTGGTGCCCTGAGTGCGGATGCTCGGATGCATGCAGCCCAGTAGACGCACTCAGGGCACCACACCGAACGAACGGGCGGCCCACCTAGCCGCGTCCCAAAGAAAAAGCCCCTGGTGCCGTTACCAGCGACACCAGGGGCGGTATGCGAGGCAAAGGAGGCCCCGACATGCACCGAATGATAAACGGAACTGTTTTTGAAGGCACCCCCTCACCTGACCGGTGGATAGTGACGGTCCATGACCTGGGCAATGGTCACCGGGAGGGCGTCATTCAGCGGGCCATTGACTGGCAAGAGGTCTGCACTCCTACCGCTGCATGCGTGGCTTTGGAGCCGAAGCCATTGACTGATGCGGAGCTGGCAGAGAAGGACCACGCGAATAAGAAGCGCGCGGCTCGGCGTGCCAAAACCCGTGTGCGGCGTCTCTGCAAGGCACAGGGCCTGGATACCCTTTTTACCCTCACCTACAGGGCCAATCAGACGGACTTGGAGCTTTGCAAGCGGCACTTTGAGCTACTGCGGAAGCGTATGAATCGCCTGCTGGGGGGCTTCTGCTACGTGGCGGCCTTTGAGCAACAGGAACGCGGAGCGTGGCACATTCATATCGCTACTCACGCCCTGCCCCGGGCCTTCTACGTCAAGGGCGTCCACGTGAAGAGCTTCAATGTCATTCGCGCGATGTGGCGTGACATTGCAGGCGAGTTGGGCGGGAATTTTGACCAGTCGCGGCGCAAGCGCTATTCGCGCAAGAGTCCTGCCCGCGTGGCCTCTTATCTGAGTAAGTACATTCTGAAAGCCTTTGAAGAAGGCGCAGACTTTGCGAAGCGGTACTTATCCAGTAGGTGCGACATGCCGAAGGGCACCCGCATGCAGTTCATTACTGATTCACTGGCCGATTTGGTGGCTCTTATTCATTCTGAGGTGTGCGATATGGGCCGTGTGTTGTGCTCTGCGTGGGTTTCGCCATTCGGCGATGTGGTCTATCTATGTGGCGAGCTTGACCCATAGCCGTACTTCATACAGTGTCATCACTTTTGACGATAGAATTTGTATATCGATTCAGTCGATGCAATTGACAATCTATACATTGTCGTGCATTAATCCAGCAGCCGGCGAAGCGCGCTCCCTAACTGTCATCGGCACCACCGCACACTGAGATTTCGCTGCCTCGGTCCGATCTGCCGCTCACGCGGCCACGCCCACGATCACGCTGGATGCCTTGAACACCGCAGTCGCAGCGCTGCCGGCCACGAGCCCCAAGGCTTTGGCGCTTTCGTTGGTGATGATGGCCGCCACGGCGCCCCCGCCAGGCAGATCGAGCACCACTTCACTGTTGATGGCGCCCGGCGCGATGCGTGACACATGGCCTGCCAGCTGATTCCGCGCCGACAGGCGCACGCCAGCGCTGTCCGTCATGAGGATCACCGAGGAGGCCTTGACCAGCGCGAAGGCTTTCGCTCCCACCTGCAGGTTCAGTTCGCGGCGGCTCTCGCTCGTGATCGACGCGACGATGCGCAGCCCGCCGATTACTTCCAGCTCGATCTCGTCATTGACCGCGCCGGCATGCACCGCGGCCACCGTGCCGGCAAACTGGTTTCGCGCACTGGTTTTCATGGCCAGGCTCTCCATCAAGGAATAGTCTGCCGTCAGCCCCTGGGCCCGGCGGTTCAAGCGTTCCACGAAGCGCGCATGCTCATGCTGCAGCAGGTCGAAGTTCCGCACCAACTGTTCACCGCGGGGAGTGAGGCGGGTGTGGCCGCCGCCCTTGCCACCAACAAAGCGGTCCACCAGGCTCTCGCCGGCCAGGTTGCTCATGTGCTCGATCGCGTCCCACGCCCCCTTGTAGCTGAGGCCCACCACCTTGGCCGCCTGCGTGATGGAACCGGCACGTGCGATCTCGGCCAGCAGGGCCACGCGGCGCCTGCCCGCGAGGTTCTGGTCGCCCAGGTTGAGCGACAGCTCAGCGCCGACGGACAGCGCTTGGGTCAGCTTGCGATCAGAAGCGGCCATGTCCTTGATCACACCAGGCGCAGCGAAGCCGCTGCCGAAAGTTGAGCCGGCACCGGCGGCGGCTCTACCACCAACCCGTCGCGCAGGTAGATCGCCTGCTCCCCGAACCACACCAGGTCCTGCGGGTCGTGCGTGATCATCAGAACCGGGATGTCGATGCGGTTCAACAGCTTGTCGAGTTCTGCCCGCATGCGTTCGCGCAGTTCCGGGTCGAGCGCCGAGAAAGGTTCGTCGAGCAGCAGCGCACGTGGGTTGTTGACGAGCGCGCGTGCCAGGGCCGTGCGTTGGCGCTGGCCGCCGGACAACTCGTCCGGCCGTTGCGCGGCCACGTCGGCCAGTTCGAACGTGCGCAGCCACTGGTCCACCGCTTCACCGCCCGCATCACGCGCCCGCGGGCTGAAAAGCCCGCGCTGCAATCCAAACGCAATGTTCTGCCGCACCGACAGGTGGGGGAACAGCGCGTAGTCCTGGAACAGGTAGCCGAAGCGCCGGTCGCGCGCGGGCATGTCGATGCCGGTGGCGCTGTCGTAGAGGACCTCGCCGCCGAAGCTGATGCGTCCGCTGTCGGGCGACAGCAGGCCCGCCAGCGCTTGCAGCGTCAGGCTCTTGCCGGCGCCTGACGGCCCGTAGATCACCGTCCGGCGCGCCTGCGAGCGCAAGCGCACGCGAAGCTGGAAGCGGCGCCGGCCGGTGCCCACCTGCTTGGCGAAATCGGCGTCGAAGTTCATGGCTTGGCTTGCGGCCTCACTGAGCCACCCGGCCAGGCGCCAAGCGCCCGGCAGAGAGCAACACGACGATGCAGGTGATGGACGTGATCAGCACCAGCACGTTGGCCGTGGCATCCTGCCCGGCCTGCACTGCCTCGTACACCGCCACCGACAGCGTCTGGGTGCGCCCCGCGATGCTGCCCGCCACCATCAGCGTGGCGCCGAATTCGCCCAGTGCACGCGCAAAGGCAAGCAGCACGCCGGCCATGATGCCGCGCCACGCCAGCGGCAAGGTCACCCGGAAGAACACGGCCCATTCGGGCAGGCCGAGCACGCGTGCCGCTTTCTCCAACTGCGGATCCACGCCCTCGAAGGCCGAGCGGGCCGACTTCAGCACCAGCGGAAACGCCACGATGGTCGCGGCAATCACCGCCCCTTGCCAGGTGAAGATGAGGTTGATGCCGAAGGTTTCGTACAGCCAGCCGCCCAGCCACCCGCGTTTGCCGATCACCACCAGCAGGTAGTAGCCCAGCACCGTGGGGGGCAGCACCATCGGCAGGGTCAGCACCGCATCGAGCAGATCGCGCCCGACGAAGCGCCGCCGCGCCAGCAGGAAGCCCATCGCGATGCCAAGCACCGTGTTGAGCGCCGTTGACCACCCGGCCACCTTGAGCGACAGCGCGAGCGGGATCCATGCGGAGTCCATTCGGACCCGGTGCTACGGCTTCTGGAAGCCGTGGCGCGCCAGGACGGCCTGCCCGGCGGGAGACTGCACGAAGTCGACGAACTTGCGTGCCAGGTCGGCGTTCGGGCTGCCGGCCACGATGGCCACGGGATAGCTGATCGGCGTGTCAGTCGGCACGGAGAAGGCCACCTTGACCTTGTCCTTCTGCACGGCCGCGTCGGTGTTGTAGACGAAGCCGGCCTCGACCTCGCCCCGGGCCACGTAGTCCAGGCTTTGACGCACGTTCTGGGCAAACACGGCCTTGGGTTCCACGGCGGACCAGAGACGTGCCGCTTCGAGGGCCCCCTTGGCATAGCGCCCGGCCGGCACGCCGGACGGGTTGCCCAGGGCAATGCGTTTGACCTCCACGTTCTGCAGGTCGGCCAGGGTCTTGAGGTTCAAGCGGCTGTCGCTGGGCGTCACGAGCACCAGGGTGTTGCCCACGAAGTTGTGCCGCGATCTGGGGGCCAGCAGCTTCTGCGTCTCGGCGCGATCCATGGAGTCCTGGTCGGCCGCGGCGAACACATCGACCGGCGCGCCCTTGGCAATCTGCGCAAGCAAGGCGTCCGACGCCGCAAAATTTAGGAGCACCTGGGTGCCCGGGTTCTGCGCCTCGAACGCCGGCCCGAGATCCCGGAAGGCATGGGTGAGGCTGGCGGCTGCCGAAACCGTCAGATCGGCGGCATGGGCAGCCAGAGACATGAAGGCAAGGAGGGCTGCGCCGATGGGGTTGCGCATGGACGGCCGGAAAAGGAATGAGCGCGACATGGGTACTGGAGGCCGGGACTGGTGACCGAAATATATCGCAGTTCATAACGACTGCAACCTCACACCCCATCGCAGCCCGCAGTGCTCAAAGCATCCACCGTGAGCGCGGGCGTGGCCACATTAGAAATAGTGGTTTCTAATTAGTGAACCACCGTTCCATTATTGATTGCCACCCGCTATATTCCTTGTGAGTTGGCGGCTCGCGCAAGCCCTGTGGCTTGCCGAATGAGCCCCCAACAGGCCTGACGCCTGCACATGCAAGAACGCTCACGCGTTCGTCCACCCCAGGCGAGGTTGATCCCATGAATGCTCACGTACTCCCCAGCGAAAGCGGCTCGGCTGCTTTGGCGGCCTCCGGTCCAAAGCACCGCCGGCACGGCCCGGCCCTGGGGGCGCGCTGGAGCGCCCTGCTGCTGGCCATGCTGGCGTCGGCGGCCATTGCCCACGACAGGATGCCTCCGCATCGCTGGGATCCTGCGCTGCAGGTGGCGCCTGAAGACGGCTGGGCCGCACAGGCCGGTGGCACCAGCGGCGGAGCCCAGGCAGCGGCCGACCACATCTACACGGTCAGCAACCGGGCGCAGCTGCTGGCGGCCATTGCCAACGGCGCGGCGTCGCCCAAGGTCATCAAGGTGGTGGGCATGATCGACATGAGCGAAGGCCTGCCTTTCGCCAGCGCCGCCGACCAGCGTGCACGCAGCCAGGTGCGCGTGCCGGGCAACACCACGCTCATGGGCGCCGGGCCAGGGGCCGGCTTCGTCAATGCGTGGATCCACATCGCCGGTGTCAACAACGTCATCGTCCGCAACCTGCACATCGTGGCACCCTGCGACGTGGCCCCGGTGTGGGACCCCACGGACGGCAGCACCGGCAACTGGAACTCCGCCTACGACGCCATCTCGGTCACTGCGGCCGATCACGTCTGGATCGACCACAACACGATCACCGACACGCCGCTCACCGACGACCAACTGCCCATCGAGAACGGCAAGACCCGCCAGTGCCACGACGGCGCGATCGACATCACCCGTGCCGCGGACTACGTGACCGTCTCGTACAACGTGCTGCACAAGCACGACAAGGTCATGCTGATCGGCAGTGCCGACAGCGGCACCACGGCGCAGTTGGACGCCGGTCACCTGCGCGTGACCCTTGCCAACAACGTGTTCCGCGACCTGACGCAGCGTGCGCCCCGCGTGCGCTTCGGCCGCGTGCATGTGTTCAACAACCTCTACCTGGGCCGCAAGGACAGCGGCACCTACGCGCACTCGTACAGCATCGGCGTCGGCACCAGCGGGCAGGTCATTTCGCAGGCCAACGACTTCAGCATCGCCGGCGCAACCGCCGGGGATTGTGCGAGCGTGCTGACGACACTGAACCCCGACGCGGTCAGCAATTTCGTGGACCATGGCTCGGTGATCAACGGGGCCCGGATGGGGGCCTGCGCGGTGTCCAATGCCGCCAGTTGGGCGGTGCCCTACCCCTTCAGGGCCGTACCGGCCGCGCACGTGAAGTTGCACACGCTGTGGAACGCCGGCGCCGGCAAGCTGCGCAGCAGGCTCACCGGTACCGGCAACGTCGGTGCGCCCGCCGGCACGCGCGTGCCGGCCAACGGCGAGTCGATGGTGCACACCGACACCAGCCTGTTGCTCGCCTTCGACAGCGCTCCCGCCGTCGGCAGCACCGGCACGATCAAGGTCTGGCGCAGCGACGGCACGCTGGTGGACACGCTCGACATCAGCAGCGCGCCCTCGGCCACCGACACGCAGACCGTGCTGCCACGGAACAACCTGGAGATCGACGCCATCGGTGCCGGCGCCCTGCCCGACGGCCGCGCCCGCTACGTGTGGTACCGGCCCATCACCGTGCTGGGCAATACCGCGACCATCCAGCTGCGCAACAACCGGCTGGACTTCGCCACCGGCTACTACGTCACCATCGACAACGGCGTGCTGGCAGGCAAGATCAACGGAGCCGACTTCACCGGCTTTGGCGTCGGCCAGTGGAGCTTCAGCACACGTGCCGCGCCCGCCACCTACACCTCGGTGCGCGTGTCGGCCAGCGAACCAGGTGCCGACTTCCGCACGCTGCAAGGTGCACTGAACTGGGTGATGCGCTTCTGCTCCACCACGGTGGCCACCTACGGCTGCAACACCGTGACCACGCCCAAGACCATCACGCTCGGGGCCGGGCTCTACCCGGAGCTCAACGTGCTGCGCAACGTGGCCAATCTCAGCATCACCGGCGACCAGCGCGACAGCGTCATCGTCGGCGACGACAACTTCGAGTCGCTCAACAGCGGCAGCGGCAGCACCGCCGCCACACCCGGCACCGCGCTGACCACGAGTGGGCGGGTGCCCGGCCATCGGGTGCTGGGCGGCGGCCGCTCCGCCTTCATGGTGGAGGGTGCCGACCTGCTGACGCTGCGCAACTTCACGTTGAGCAACCCGCATTCGCGCGAATCCATCTACGACAACCAGGCCGAGGCGATCTACTTCAACACGTCGACCACCGCCTCGGCCGCGCGCCTGGTGGCCCGGCAGATGAATTTCCTGAGCGAACAGGACACGCTGCAGCTCAAGGGCTATGCCTGGATCTACCAGTCGCTGGTGGCCGGCAATGTGGACTTCATCTGGGGCAACGTGATGGCCGCCTTGTTTGAGGAATGCGAGATCCGCTCGGTCTTCGACAACGCCAGCAGCTCACCCGGGTACATCGTGCAGGCGCGTGCCACGGCCGGCGACAGGGGGTTCGTGTTCCTCAACAGCTCGCTCACCGCAGGGGCCGGCGTGGCGCAGGCCTACCTGGCGCGCAGCGGCGGCACCGCGGCGTCGACCTACATCGACAACGTGGCCTACATCAACACCCGCGTGGGGCCGCACATCCTGCCCGTGGGCTGGTGCGTGGGCACCGGCACCAGCCGCACCGGCACCAGCGCAGGAGCCTGCAGCACGAACCCGCCGCCCTGGTCGGGCCAGGGCAACGGCAGCTCGGTGGATGCCGCCGGCTGGCGCGAATGGGGCAGCCTGGACTTGGCCGGCGCGCCGCTGGACGTCTCAGGGCGGCTGGGCCTGGTGGCCGTCAACGTGGGCGGTGTGGCCGCAAACGTGACCGTGGCCAAGACGCTGGACAGCACCACCGGTCTAGCCACGCGCGCTGATGTGTTCTATAACTCCACGATCGCCACGGGCGCACCCGGGGGGTGGGTGCCGACGCCTTGATGCTGCCGCGCGCATCGCATTCCACACGCTGGCGGTACCCTTGGTCTGGCTTCTGTTTCAGAAGCCCAGGGGAATCACCGTCATTTCGCTCTTCCACACCGTGCCCCGCCGCCGCCAGCTTCTCGCCCTTCTGTGCGCCACCTGGCAGGGGGCCGCGGTCCGCGCTGCGCCGCCCGTCGAGTTGTCGGCGGAAGCCATCGAAGGGGTCGGGCGTGAGGCCGAGCAGGCGCGACGGCTGGCGGAGGCGCGACGCCGGCTGGCGCGGGCGAAGCGTGATCAGGCCCGGGCCCGCAGCCCCGACGCCGCATCGAAGCTCGCACCAGTCATCGGGGCGCTGGAGCAGCAGGTCCGGCAGATCGAGGCCCTCCAGCGTGTGCAACTGCCTGCCCGGCAGGCGCGTGAACTGCCCATCGCTGCGCTGAAGGCCTACGTCGAACGGGTGCGCCGGCGCATCGAACTGCATGGCGACCAGCACGTGCCCGAAGAGAACGGCCAGCCCCTCTACGGCGCGACCGATATCGCCTTCACCTTGCGTGCCGACGGCGCGCTGGCCCACCTGCAGGTGCAGCGTGCCACACCGCGCGCCCTGGGCCTGCAGACGGCGTTGCTGCTGCAGCAGTTGGCGCCCTTCGAACCGTTTCCCCGCGCCGTGGCCGCCAAGGTGGAACGCATTTCGTTCATGCGCTCGTTCCACTTCGAGCCGGGCGGGGAGCTTCTTTACCGATTGCGCGTCCGCCCCCCGGTGGATGCGGCCAGCGGGCCGGGCGGCTGACGCGGCGGCGTCCGCACCGCACCGGCGGCTGCACACGCCACGCCGAGCCTTAAACTGCCGTTGCCCCAGCGTCGGGGTGCACCAACAGGTTGAACGTGATTGCAGCAAGAGCGCATTTGACCCGTGGCATCGACAAGCTCATTGCGCTTTTTGGGCGCGGCGTGGTGCTGACTGCGGGCCTGGTCCTGCTCATCGGCCTCGCAATCAGCCTGGCGATGTTCGGGTTTTTCGATGCCGCCGCTCCCGGCACGCTGACCCTCGCGAGCGGGCCCGAGGGGAGCAGTTTCAGGAGAAACGCGGAGCAGTACCGCAAGATCCTGGAAAAGCAGGGCGTCACCCTCAAGATCCTCCCGTCGGAGGGGTCGCGCGACAACCTGGAAAAGTTGGCCAATCCCAAGGTCGACGTCGACGTCGGCTTCGTGCTGGGGGGTGAAGTCAAGGCCGCCGCGGCGGTGGCCGAGAAGCTGCAGTCGCTGGGAAGCGTCTCCTACCAGCCGCTGATGATTTTCTACCGTGGCCAGCTCAAGCCCCTGCTGTCCGGCTTCAAGGGGCTACGGCTGGACATCGGCCCCGATGGGAGCGGCACCAACAGCCTGGCCCACGCGCTGCTCACCGTCAATGGCATCAAGGCCGGCGACGGCACGACCTATGTCGACACGGCGTCGGACGATACCGTGCGGGCCCTCAACGAAGGCCGCATCGATGCGTTCTTCGCCATGAGCGACTCGACCCCGAGCGCGCTCATTCGCCAGTTGCTGCGCACGCCGGACATGCACCTGTTCAACTTCACGCAGGCAGACGGCTACACACGCCGCATCACCTACCTGAACAAGCTGCAGTTGCCCAAGGGCTCGCTTGATTTTGGTGAGGACATCCCCGCCGACGATGTGCAGCTGATCGGCCCGACGGTGGAGCTGATTGCCAGGGAAGGCCTGCATCCGGCACTGTCCGACCTGCTCCTCGAGGCCGCCCGCGAAGTGCATGGCAGGGCCGGCACTTACAAGAAACGAGGCGAGTTTCCGGCGCCGCTGGAACATGAGTTCCGCATCAGCCCGGATGCCGCCCGCTACTACGCGTCCGGCAAGAGTTTTCTGTACCGCACGTTCCCGTTCTGGGTCGCCAGCCTGATCGCCCGTGTGATTGCCGTGCTGGTACCCGTGGTGCTGGTGCTCGTGCCGGCGTTCAGGATCGTCCCTGCCCTGTACCGCTGGCGCATGACCTCGCGCATCTATCGCTGGTATGGCGCCTTGCAGCGGCTCGAACGCGATGCAATGGCGCCGTCGGTGGACGCCAAGCGGCGCGAGGAACTCGTGCAGCACCTGCAGCACCTGGAGAACGCCGTCGTCAAGATCGTGGTGCCACCGGCCTTTGGCGATTTGTTCTACGGGCTGCGTGGGCACATCAGCGCCGTGCGGGAGAGCTTGCTGGCTGCGCCGTTGGCGTCCTTGTCGACAGCTCCGGCAGCGAGCGAAGCCGCGAAAGGTGTGGACCCTCAGCCGGTGTGAGGACGCAGGCCGGATTGTCCCGACCCAAGCACCTTCAATTTTCGAAGTCACTGTCAGGGGTCTTGAAGTGGATGTCCTTGCTTCTCTTTGTCAGGGAATCACCTTCCATGTACTCCCATTTGCAACTGAACTTGGTCGGGAAATCGTTGAGTCTGGCTGTTAGTTTCTTGTAGCGGAGCACTGTGTTTGGTCGGCCATACTCGACCGTCACCGTGTACTCGTTCACCACGGTCAGTTTGTCCCTCTCGTTCGGCTTGTCGCCAACCAGTTCCTTGATCTTGTTCTCCACCTCGTAGAGGTGGTTCTCGTTGTCGGTTTTGCTCGCCACCGCCAGGTTGGAGTTCATTCCCGGTCCGCCAAAGCGCTCGTTGATCAAATGCAAGCGCCGCAGCATAGGCCCCGATGTCGTCAGGCCGATGGCCTGTGCATATTCCCATCCCACCGGCTTGGCGGACCCCGGGGTTGATCCCCATTGCCGCATGGAGGATAGGTTCTTGACAGTGGCTTTCTTGGCCCGGTCGCCTTCAGGCTTGAAGTCGTAGGCCGGGGCCGCGGGTACCTTGTCGAGCACCTTGGCTTGGACAAGGACCTTGCTCAGCTCCAGCAGCTTTGCGCCAAGGTCCGCGGCGCGCGCCTTGACAGCCGCCTCATCCTTGTCTTGCCTGCCCGACTTGATGATCTCGGCGATCTTGCGCTGGATGGCTTGAGCCGTTTTTTTCTGGTCTTCCTTGGTGATCTTGCCGATCAAGACGCCCAGGTAGGTGGGCGTGCTCCGGACGAGGATGCCCTCAGTCGGGGACTCGCTTTCGACGCTGATGGAATGCTCCGTGCCATCGCTCGACCTGAAGGGGATCTTCTCTTTCCACCAGTCCCATAGCTTCTTGGCGCCGGCTTTGGCTGCGCCGACGAACTTGCTGCCCTTCCCGACGATCCACTTCGCCACCTTGGCGATCACGTTGTCCACCTTGTCGCGCACGCCGTGGATCACGTCGCGGATCTTCTGCGTGATGCCGCTCAGGCGCAGGAAACGGGCCAGGAACTCGATCACCAGTTTCAGGCCGCGCGCCAGGCCGTCTTCCAGCGCCTGCGCAGCGGCGCCGATGTTGCCGGCGGCGATCTCCGCGATGGAGCCCAGAAAGCTGCCGATCATCTGCATGATCTGCTTGGCCTTCTGGATGAAGAAGACGACGGTGTCGTAGATGCCGATGATGGCGCGGATGATCCCGGCGCCCGGGACGAACAGCGCCAGCACGGTCTTGATGGCCTCCTCCACCACCTTCCACTTGATCCAGTTCTTCACCCCCTCGACGAAGGCATCCTTCAGTTCGCCGGCAATCTCCTTGAGCTGCTCCCAGGCCGCCATCGGGCCTTCGGTGATGAGCGTCTTCACCAGCGCAAAGCCGGTTTCCATGGACTTGACCACCGGCTCGGGCACCAGCTTCAGCAGGTGCGCACGGATGTTCTGGTAGGTGATGCCAACCATCTGGAACACCACGCTCAGGATGCCTTTCAAGTCCCAGGTCTCGGGCAGGATCAGCCCTTCCAGCGAGCCGGTCAACCATTCGAAGACGGCGTTCTTCAGGTGAGTGAGGAAGTTCTTGCCGAAGTTCTTGAAGCCGATGCTGGCAGCGCTGATGAGCCGCTTCACGAACTGGATCGGGCCGGTGAAGATGGCCTTCAGAACCGCCGCGCCCTTGTTGATGATGCTTTCGATGTCCCCCAGCGAGAAGCCGAACTTCTCCAGCGCCCAGGTGAAGAACTTCTTGGCGGCCCACAGCAGCAGCTTGCCCAGCTTGGCCAGCGCCCCGGACATGGCCTCCTTCATCTTCTCGATCTTCTCGTCGATGGCGCGGATGGCGGCCTGCTGCTTGTCCCGGAGCTTGTCGCCCAGTTCCTTTTCCTTGTCCGCCACGGTCTGGTCCAGCGCGTCGAGCTTGGAGTTCATGTCCTCGGCGGCCTGCTTGCCGATGTCGGCCAGGCCGGGCTTGAGCGTGGCGACGAACTCCTTGATCTTGGTCTTGGCGTCCTCGATCTCCTGCTTGCACTCGCGGATGACGCGCTGGTTGTCGGCCGTGATGTCGGCCACCAGCCGGTTGACGGCGTCGACGAAGATCCTGCGGTTGGTGTCGAAGATGGCCTTGACACGCGGCAGGTCCTCCATGCCCAGCAGCCAGTCCTTGGCCCGGCGGGCCCAGCCGAACCAGCCCGAGTAGCGGTCTGCCTTGAAGGCCTCGAACTCGCTCTTGACGGTGTCCTCGAAGGTCTTGGTGGCGCGCGCATTGCCATCGTCGAAACGCTTCATCGAGGTCGTTTCGAGCGCGGCCAGCTTCTTCTTCACGCTGTCGCGCGCGCTGGTGTACATGCCGTTGATCTTGGCGGCCACCTCGTCGCGCTTCTTCTCCAGCGCGGTGCGGGTGCCGCGCTGCTTCTGGCCGGTGGCGGACAGCGCCGCCTTGCGGCGCGCCCGCAAGGTGTTGCGCTCCTTGCTCTCTTCCTGCTGCAGGTCCTTCTCGACCGTGGCCGCCCGCTGCTGGGCGAACTTGTTGATCGCCAGCGGCTCGGTCACGGCGGTCTTTTCCATGCCCTTCTTTTCCTGGTTGGCCATGGCCAGGTCGCCGCTGTCCACCATGTCCAGCTGCTCCTGCGTGACGCCCTCTTCCTTGAGCTTGTTGTCGGCGTCCTTGGTGAAGTTGCTCAGGTCGGTGTGCTCTTTCTGCAGCGGCGCGATGGCCTGGCTGCCGAGCGCCATGCCGGCGGTAGCAGGTGCCATCTCTTCGGGCGGCAGGGCCTGGGGCTCGTGCTCGCGCGGCGCCGGCGGCGGCGCCGCTTCGATGTCACCAAAGGTGCCCGTGACGGCGTTCTTGTCGCCTTGCACGACCTTCATCACGTCGGCGCCCATGTGCTGGGCCTTCTGGTCACGCTGGAAGTTGTCCACGTCCTCCAGGGTGCGCGGGATGTTCTCCTGCAGCGTGGCGCTGAGGCTGTCCTTGGCCTTCTTCTCCTCCACGGCCGGCGTCGCGCGGCCGCCCACGGCATCGACGTGACCGGCGCTGCTGATCGACTGCCCTTCGCTGGGCGGGATAAGCACGGCCATTTCGGACTGCTGGCGCTTCTGCCCCGCGTCGTCATGGGTCTGCTCGTTCTGCTTCAGGCGCTGCAGCCGGCCCAGGCCGCGCGCCAGCACGGGCCCGCCCTTGGCAGCCAGGTACTGCGCCACCTTGCCGGAGCCCACCTTGCCGAGCAGGGCCGCTGCCGCCGAGCCGGCACGGCGCGCCGTGCCGCCTCTTGCGCCGCCTTTGCCGCGCCGGGCCTCGACCTTGGTGGCCGGCTTCGTGGGTTCCTTTTTGGCCAACTTCTTGGCGTCGGGCACGGGCTGCGGCCCGGGGCCCTTGCCCAGCTTCTGCTGCGCGGCCTTGGCTTCGGTTTCGAGCTGGGCCGCCTCTTCAGCCGTCACGTCGCTGGGCAGTTCCACCCATTCGCCGCCGCTGGTGCGGAACAGGCGCTTGCCGTCTGCGTCGGGCGGCGGTGCGGCATCGCGCGTGCCGATGTGGTCGCTGAAGCGGGCCACCCAGGGCGAGCGCAGCGTCGACGACGCGGCCGGTGCCGCCTGGCGCTGCGGCGCCTGCGGCGCAGCGGTGAGGGGGCGGTTGACGATCTTCGGCGCGGTGCTGCTCATCGGCTCGTACGCGCTACAGCGCGCGCCCTTCCTTCAGCAACTCACGGCGGATGCCCTCTTCCACCTCTTCGGCCCGCAGCACGGCGTCGCCACGCGCCACGGCCTTGAGCGCGGCGATGCGTGCCACGTTCATGATGGTGCCGCCCGACAGCTCGTAGCGCTCGGCGATGCGCGCCAGGTCCAGCCCGGCCTCCAGCGAGGCCCGCGCCGGCAAGGCCTCGCGCCACAGGCGCAGGCGCTCGCGGGCACGCGGCATCGGAAACTCCACCACCGACTGGAAGCGGCGCAGGAACGCGTCATCGATGTTGGTGCGCAGGTTGGACGCGAGGATCACCACGCCGTCGAATTCCTCCACCCGCTGCAGCAGGTAGCTCACCTCCTGGTTGGCGTAGCGGTCGTGCGCGTTGTCGACCCGCGTGCGCTTGCCGAACAGCGCATCGGCCTCGTCGAAGAACAGGATCCAGCGCCGGCGCTGGGCCGTGTCGAACACGCGCGAGAGGTTCTTCTCGGTCTCGCCGATGTACTTGGACACCACCAGGCTCAGGTCGATCTTGTAGACCTCGCAGCCGCACAGCTTGCCCAGCAGCGCGGCCGACAAGGTCTTGCCTGTACCCGGTGGGCCGTGGAACAAGCTGGTGTAGCCCGGCCGCAGCTTGGCCCGCATGCCCCAGTCGTCGAGCAGCGTGGCGCCATGCTGCACCCAGGCGCGGATCTCCTCCAGTTGCTCCAGCGTGGCGTGGGGCAGCACCAGGTCGCGCCACTGCAGCTCGGTGTGCACCGGCCGGGCGGCCAGCGGTGATGGGGTGTGCGGGTCAGGCCCGGCACCGGACTGCGCATGCGCGTCGTCGTCGCAGAGGGCTTGGAACCACTCCCCCAACCCCAGGCACGCCAGGGTCGAGCGCGGCACGAACAGCGTGCCCGAGGTGACCGGCTCGGTGGGCGTCACGCGGCTCACCCGCACCGCGTCGCCTTGCCGCAGCCGCTCTTCGGGTGCGAGCAACTGCAAGGCGGCCAGGCGTTCGGCCAATGCATCGCCGGCGAGCAGAAAGCAGGCCGTCTCCACGGTGGGCACGAACGCGGCGCTGGCCCCCCCGGCGATGCCGCCGAACTCCGCGAAGCCGCGTTGCGTGACCTCGCTGCGGGTCCACAAGGCGTCCAGCAACTGCGGCCGCAGCGACGGCGCCAAGGCCAGCGCGAGGATCAGCCGTTCGCGCGCGTTCAACCCATGCTGGGCCACGAAACCCGCGTAGCCGGAGTGGCCCGCCTGCAGCGGCGGCGCAGGCAGGTTGTTGCCCGGCAGCGGTGGGCTGCGGGTGGGCGTGCCGAAGTAGGCCGCCAGGCGCGCCTGCAGCACCCGCGCCAGCCACTCGAACTCGGCCTCCAGGTCCAGCGCGTCGGCGCTCACGGCGTGGGCCATTCGGTGCGGATGGGTCGCTTCATCCATGGCAGCTTGATGATGCCGATTGCCCAGGGCAGCCGGCCGAGCAGCAAGTCGAAGGATTCGGGCTCGACATGCACCTGCCAGCCGCGGTCGTCGGCGCGCAGCCAGCCGCGCCGGCGCAGGAACGAGACGCGCAGCGCCTCGATGCCGGTGTCGCGCAGAGCAGACCAATGCTGGACCGCGGCGCCCAGCAAGGCCTCGCCTTCTTCGAGCGCGGCCGCATCGAGCAGGCCGGCGCTCACAGCCACCGGCGTGTCCGGCTCGAACCCCAGCAGCAGCTTGGCCAAGGGCAGATCGAATTCGTACGGCTCGCTGCTGCCGGTGGCCAGCCAGTGCAGCAACGCCGCCGCAGCGGGCACGGCCGGCGCCGCCAGTGCATCGCCGTTGGGATGGAGCCACCCCAAGGCACCGAACAGTTGGGGGAGGTAGGGATGCAGCAGCACCAGGCCGGCGTTGGGGGTGGGGATGGCCGATCGCGCCTGAGCCGCCCGGCCGCTGCGCGCTGTCGTGCTCAGCGACGCGGCAGCGGGCGTCGCGGCGGGGGCGGCGCTGGCACGGTGGGGCCTGGTACCAGCCGGCGCATCGCTGCCATCGGCGGGTTGCACCGGCACGGCTCCCGCCGGATCGGATTCCCATGGCGAGGGTCGTTTCAACGCGGCTGGGGCCACCGGATCGTCGCCCACCGCTCCGGCTGCCTCCTCCGGCGGCGACTCGCCAGCCGCCTGCAGCGGCCGCAAGGCAGGCCCCGAGCCATCGCCGGAGGGGGCGATACGCCGGAGCAGCCGGGCCACCGCCCCGGGAGCCGGGTGGCGCTGCTGCGCGCCGTCGATCCGCTCGGCCGCCTCCTGCAGCGCATCTTCCAACTCACCCTCCAGCCCCGCCGACGCCGGCTGCAACGCAGCGCGCAGCCACAGCACCGTGAGGCGCACGTGCAGCGCCTCCGGCAGGTCGGCCTGGTCGATCAGCCAGCGCAGCGCGACCGATCGCACCGGCACGCGGCGATCCCCCAGCGCGGCATCGCAGAGAAGGCCGCGCTGCGGCCGTGCCAGCAAGGGCACCAGCCGGCTGAACGCCTGCGCGTGCAGAGCTGCCACGCGCGGCAAGATCGCCGGGGACAAGACCAGTTCACCGGCCTGCGACTGCAGGCGTGCCAGCACGCCGCTGCCCTCCTCGCCCGCGGCGGACCAGGGCAGCAGACCGGTGGCCAGGTAGTGCCACAGCACGTCGCGGTCGAATTCGGCGGCGCTCAGCGGTTGCTGCCCGCGCGGGCGCGCCGCAGCCGATGCCTCCGGCGCCGGCGTGCCGCCGGGCCGCTGCGTCACGTGGGCGATCTCGCGCAGCGCGGCCTGCGGCAGCAGCCGCACCAGCTCGTCGAGGTCCTGCGCCCGCAGCTGCACGTGCAGCCGCTCGATGTGCAGCACCGCGTCCGGGTCTCCCAGCGCCTCCTGGGCCTGGTCGAAGGCGCGTTCCAGTGCCGGCAGCAGCTCGCTGTCCAGCCGCGCACGCAGCATCAGGCGCCACGCGAACGCGGCGTCGCGCGAGCCCGTCTTGACGTGCCAGTCCTGGCGTCCGATGCGATGCGCGCGTGCCGGCATGGCCCGTCTCCTCTCAGCCTCTCAGCGGGCCCAACCGCCCACGACCAGCACGGTATGCAGTGCGTCGGCCTGCGCCTTCGCCCCGCTGGCGCGGGCGCTGGACTCCAAATCTCCTATCGTCTTGCCCACCTGCTCGCGCAGCTTGGTAGTGGCCAGCAGCCCAACCCGTTGCGCCAAGGCAGCCACCGTGCGTGCGCCCTCGGTACCGGCCGCCACGTCGGCCTTGTTGTCGACCAGATACGCCGCACCGTCGGTGACGATCTGCCCGAGCGCCTCTTCGGCCGCGGTGAGCTGTGCCTGCACCGCCTTCTGCGCGTCTTTCGGCACACTCGGGTCGGCGGCCTTGTCGCGCCAGATCTGCACCTCCTGGCTCGCGAACTGGAGCCGGCGGTTGAGCGCCCCCAGCCCGGTATCGGTGAAGCTGACGACATCGGCCGCCACGGTGCGCTTGTCGGAAAGAATGGCGCCGAACGACTGGCCGAGCTGGACGATCGAGTCCTTGAAGTACTCGGTGTACGAGCGCTGCACGTTCACCTCCTGCAGCAGCTGCGGGCGCAGGTCGTCCTTGATGTTCTGGGCCATCAGCGTGAGCGGCTTGACCAGCTTGAAGCCGGTGTCGACCAGCACGCCCGGCCTGGGCGGCACCGACGGCTCCTCGGGCTCGCTCTCTGCCACGTCGGCGGCCCAGTAGGGCAGCGCGAAGTCGGCCACCACGGCGCCGCCCACGTCGTAGGCCAGCACCAGGGTGCCGCCGCGCCACGCCCCGCCCAGGTGGTCCAGGCCGGGATGCAACTGCACGAAGTTCATGAACAGCAGCTTGTCGTCTTCACGCTCCTCCTTCTTGTCGATCACCACGTCCAGCCAGTCGAGCCAGTTCTTGTGACCGCTGTTGACCAGGCCGTCGAACGCGGTGCTCACGTCGGTGCGCAGCAAGCTGCCGAAGGTCTTCTTGAAGTTGCCGGCAGCGGTGGCTGCCTCGTCGTACTTGAGCTTCCAGGCGGTGTTCTGGCGGTACTGCGTGTAGCTGCCTCCGGCCACGCCCGCGAGGCTGCCGTCGACCGCCGCGATCACCGCGTTGTGGCGCTCGGTGGCCGCCTGGTTGACCGGGGCATCGCCCACCGTGGCGGGAATCTCCTGCTGGCCGGCGGCGCGTGCAACTTCGTTCTTGAAGGCAAGGCTGAAGCTGCTGTTGCGCTTGAGTTCGTTCTCCACGTCCTTGCGCAGCAGGTAGTGGAAGCGGTGCAGGTCGGTGTAGCGCACCGGCGGCTTGACGACGATCGAGCCGCGGCTGGTGTGCAGCAGCACCGCGCGCACCACCAGCGGCAGGTTGCGCAGGCGGATCTCGGCCTGCAAGGCGTTGACCACGGTGCTGACCGGCTGGCCCAGATGGCCTTCGATCCGGAAAAAGTCGTGCGCCGCGACCTGCAATGTCAGCGGCTGCTGGGTCGTGGTGTCGGCCCCCCACTCGGCCGCACGGTAGCCCAGGTTCTGGCGCGCCAGGCCTTCGCTCGGTGAACCGCGGCTGGACAAGCGGTAGCTCCAGCCGACGTGGATGGGCGTCTGCGGGCGCAGGGCGTAGTACCAGGGGATGGCACGGTCTTCCAGTGCCGTGGCCTCGCCACGGCTGGGCGTGATGGCCAGCCGCGTATCGACGGGCCACTCGAACGACTGGATCAGCACGTGCAGCTTCCACAGCAGGAACTTGCCATGCGCCAAGTGCTCGCGCGTGCCGCTGGCCAGCGGTGACGGATACAGGCCGGTGCGGTGGTTGCGGGCCGCGGCCAGGTCGCCCAGCAGCAGGTGCTTGGGGAACGCCGCCAGGTTCGGGCACACCACGCTGTCGTCGCCGAACAGTGCTTCGCGCATCGCGTTCCAGGTCTCCACCAGGTCCTTGAGGAAGCTGTACCAGGTCTGCGACTGGGTCGGGCGCGATGCCAGTTGCGCCTGGCGCGCCTGCAGGGCGGGGAACCAGGTGGAGGTGGGATCGCTGGCGAACAACTCGCCCAGCAGCGGCTGGGCCACGCTGGCCAGCAGGGTGAATGCCCCCTGAAAGGCCGCCAGCGTGGCGGCGGAGGCCGCGGTATAGCGCTGCACCAGCACCGCCAGCGACACCAGGCCGGCATCCAGCACCGGGCGTTGCGCCACCAGGCGCGGCAGGTCGGCCGCCATGTCGCTGGCGGTACGCAAGGCCGGCAAGGCCGTGGTCATGGCCTGCGCATCGCCGCGCGCCATCAACAGCAGGCGCGCCCGGTGCAGCGCATCGCGCCCGAGGTTGTCGCAATCGGCACCCGTGCACAGGTCGGGGTCGTTCTCGTAGCACTCGGCCAGCATCACGACCACCTTGTTGGCCAGATCCGGCAGCCCGGCGAGCGGTTGCGCCAGCACGTCGCTTTCGCCTTGCGCCACCAGTTCCACCATCGGGAACAGGGTGCCGGCGCTGGGGTAGAACGGTGCGTACGCCGGGGCACTGCTGTCGTAGGGGCGGTACCGGTTGTAGACGGTGTCGCTGCCCAGCACCAGCAGGTCGCCGTCAGTGGTGACGCCCAGGCCGCGACCCACGGTCACGCCGGCCGACCCCAGCGCCACGTGCAAGCCCGCCACCACGCCCACGCCTTGCAGGTTCACGTGCGTGAGCCGGGCCTGGTCGTCCAGGTACTCCCACACGCTGTTGAGCTGGTGGTGCGTCAGCACCTGGTCGGGTTCGAACACGGCATGGCGCGTGGACAACTGCTCCAGCCGGTTGAGAATCTTGATCGGGTCGGCCATGGCAAAGGTCTCCGTGATGCGGCAGGGTGCGGTCAGGTCGGCGTGGCGGCGCTGCCCAGGGCGGCGCGGCCGAGCACGAAATACGGCTTCTCTTCTTCGCTGGTGCAGTCGAACAGCGCGCGCGGCGGGTAGACGTTCTTGCTGCGGGCGAGCACGTCACGCAAGGCCTGCGTGGCGGTGCGGCGGGTGGCCGGGCTGGCGCCATTGCCCAGCGTGATCCAGTCGCGGTAGGTGCCTTCGATCGCCGCCATGTCGTCCGGCCCCACCCAGCACACTTTGAGCAGCAGGTGGGCCGGCGCCTCGCGGCGGATCGTGTCCTCCACGAAGCGGCGGAACTCCATGTTCTGGAAGCGCCCGGCGAACGCCGGCAGCACCACCTGCAGCCGGTACGAGAACGGGTCGTCGTCGCTGCAGTCGGTGCAGCCGGGGTCGGGGCAGATGCGGGCCACATCGTCTGCATCCAGCAGGCGCAGCAGCAAGCCTTCGATGACGTAGAACCCCTCGCCGCTGTAGTGCTGGCGCAGGTAGGCCATCAGCTCCGCGATGGCGTCTTCCATGTCCGGCGCGCTGGCGAAGAATTCGATCCGGCGCGCGATCACCTGGTCCTGCGCATCGACGATGTTGAAGTACGGCCGGCCGTCGCTGGCCACCAGCCGCTGGTAGCCTTGCGGGCCCTGGGCCTGCTGGATGGCCTGGATCATCTCGGCCTGCGCAGCCTCCTGAGTGGCGTAGTTTTTGCTGCTGGAGAGCAGGATCTTGTCGCTCACCCGGTGGCGCACGCGGAACCGGAATTCATTGTTGGGCGTGCTGTCCACCTCGGCGTAGAGGTCGTAGGACACGGTGGCCAGGTTGCGGCGCGTGACGTCGGCGATGCCCAGCAGGCGGCCGAGCCGGCGCTCGAACGCGCTGACGTTGGCGCTGTTCCAGCGGTCCTGGCCGGCGCCCACGGCCTTGTCGTAGGCCACGGCGCGGGCGGCGGTCAAGGGGGCGCAATCGCTGAGGAAGGCGCACTTGTCCTGCGCCAGCTCGGCGTCCCCGCCGCCAAAGGCCGAGCGCACGATGGCCGCATAGGCAGCGAAGTCTTCGCCGACACGTGCCAGCAGGTGGTCGAGAAAGCGGTTGTGGCGCTCCAGGGCCTCCTGCAGCGATTCGCTCGCGGCGGCCAGCTGCGCCTCGGTCAGCCCGGCGGCGTAGACCCGGGCGTACGCAGGCAGGCTGCGCACCAATTGCACGGCGTAGGTGTGCGGCGTGGCGCCGGCAGGCTCGCCGCTGGCTGCCAGCTGGCTGGCCAGGTCGGCCAGGCGCGCCGGATTCACCGACAGCAACGAGGCCGCCTGCGCCAGCTGCGCAAGGTGATTGGCCAGCACCTGGTCGAACAGCAGCAGGTAGGCCTTGAACTGCAGCGCCAGCGCTCGCCGGCGGTGGTCTTCGGGGGGGATGAGGCTGCCCGGGACGTTGAGGTCCGCCAGCGTGTCGCCGAGGCCGTACAGCGTGGGGAAATCGAGCTGGAACGACTTGTAGCCGGCCAGGTTGCGGGCGCGGCCGGCGGGGACTTCGAGATCGTCGCTGCGCGGGGTTTCGAGCTTGACCCGGGCGGCCTCCTGCAACTGGGCCAGTTGCGCCGCCACGCCGGGCGGCGCGTCGGCGATGTTCCAGCCTGCCACCAGCAGGCCTCGCTTGTAGAACACCAGCCGCCCGTGCGCCAGGCTCAGCCGCGGACGCGCCAGCGGCGCGACCGGAATGCGCCAGGCGTCGGCCACCGGCAGCGGGTCGCCCAGCGCATCCAGCGGACTGACGACCATGTCACGCACCGCCCGCACGCCGGCCAGGTCCATCACCACGCCCAGCAGGTCGGACAGGCGAATCTGCGAACGCAGCTCGCAGGCCTGCAGCTCGATGTCGTCGATGAAGCCGTGCGCCAGCAAGGGCCCGTCGAAGATCTCGTCGGCCGTGAATGGCGTGCCATCCGTGTGGCGCCGGGCCAGCATCTCGGCCAGGCTGTAGTTGGCAACCGAAGGCGCCAGTTCCTGCTGCAGCGCGAACAGCATGCGCGCTGCAACCTGGGTGACGTCGGCCTGGACCTCGAGCTCGATCTCGGCGCACACGGCGCAGTCCATCTGGGCAACGGCGTCGATGGCGATGAAGTCTTCGCACAGGTTGCGGTTGGCTTGCAGCAGGGCGCGCGCGGCGGCGTCGATCTCGGCCCGGCCGGCCTGCGTGGTGATGCCGTCCATGTACTCCAGCAGCACGCGGAACAAGCCCTTGATCGGCACCGCGCGCACGCCGGGCGTGCCGGGGTCGGCGGTGCGCAGTTCGCGCCGCGGCACGTCGGCGTAGGCCGTCTCGGCGTGCGGCAGCAGCCAGGCGTTCTTCACCCCCGGCAGGTCGATCAGCAGCTTCCGATAGTCCAGCGCGGTCAGCGCGCGATTGGGCAGCACATGGCGGGCGCCGAAAAACTGGCCCGCCACGGCGCTGTGGCCGCTGGCCAGCAGGTCCTCGATCGGCAGGCTGGCGCGGTAGCTCAGTTCCGTCACTGCATAGGCCAGCAGCTCCAGCGCCGTGATGCCCGGGTCGTGCAGGTTGTGATCGGTCCAGCGCGCGCCGCACAGCTGGCGCAGATGCTCCAGCCCGGCGGCGGCCAGGCGCTGCCGGTCCAGGCCGATGTCCTTGTCTTCGGAACGCGAAATCACCAGGGCATTCATGGATCCACCACCTCGGTGATCAAGTGAGCCGGAGCCGATACCAGGATCGCATCGGGGCGCGACACGCCGGCTTCGCTGCGATCCGGGCCGAAACTGCCTTGCGCATCCGCCAGGTGCAACCGGAAGTCGGTCACGAAGTCGACGTAGGGCAGCTCTTCGACACGGTCCAGCAGCACCGAGCGAAACACCTGTCCGCCAAACTCCACCGGCCGGGTGGCATCAAAAGCCCAGGGCGTGAGCAGGCGCAGCAGCTCCTGCTGCAGCTGCGCGCGGTAGTGGTTGAAGGAGAAGCCTGCGCGCATGCGCACCTTGAAGTCCAGCTGCATCGCCTGGTACAGCGGGTTCTTGACGCTGATCGTGATGCCCAGCGGCGCGCGTGCCTGCAGGTGCTGCTGGATGCGCTGCAAGCTGTCCAGGTCGACGCGCGGGCGCAGCGCATCGGCCTCGCTGCGCTGGCGCTGGTCGGGGATCACCACCAGCATCACCTGGCCTGGCGCCAGCCACGAGGCAGCACCGGCGTGGGCGATGCACTTGACCTTGTGAAGGTTCGGGAACGCCTCGAGCGTGCTGCGTTCGTAGTCCCAGGCAGTAATGCAACGGTTGCGGTGGCGCAGCCGCTCGGCGGCGCGGCGGCGCATGGCCCGGTCCGACTCGGCCGGCCGGCCGCCGAAGCCGGCAAACGGCTGCGTCACCTTCTTGACTTGCGGCAGCGGCGTGGCGAGCCGCTTCACGCTGCCGGCAGGCAGCGCGGTCGCGAGGTGGGTACCCTGGGTGCCGCGGTCCTCGAAGCGCAGCTCCACGGCATTGGCCGCCACCGCCTGCAGCGCCGGCATGGCGCGGCTCGCACCGGCCACCGCCGCGCGCAGCCAGATCAGGCCGCCGGGCATGAGGCTGTGTTCGGTGGTGGCCTCGTGCGGTACCGTCAGTGCCACCACGCCACTGCCCAGCAGGCCCTGCGTCGTATCCACCGGCAACTCGTCGCGGCCGAGCTCGCGCCAGTGGTTGTCGCACAGGACCGCCCATTGCACGGCGGGTGCAGCCAGTTCGGGATCACCGCTGCCCGGCAGCGCCTGCAGCAGCAGGCTCAGGCTGTCGCCGGCGGCCAGCGCGCTGACACCGATGAAGAACTCCGCCTCGTTCGAGTATGGCGGCAGCAGCCGCACACGGTGGTCGTTCAAGAACGGGAACTGCGCCCGCAGGAAGGCGTGCTCGCGCATCGGGCCGAAGCAGCCCACCTGGAAGAACTGGATGCTCGCGCCGGCAAAGTCCTCCAGCCGGTCGGTGCGCGTGAGGTCCACCAGGGGACTTTGCGCGTCGTAGTCCAGCGCGATCGCCTGCACGGTGGGCGTGTACGGCTCGTTGAGCACGACGCGGTTCTGCGCCACGGCATTGGCCACCGTCTCGCGCCGGTAGTCGGCGTGCAGGAAGTCTTCGTTCAGCTGCACGGTGATGAAACCGGCGCGCAGCGGCGCGGCAACGGCCGTCACGCCCATCGGCCCGCGCAGCCGCAAGTCCCGGGCCAGCCGCGAGCCCTGCGTGGTGCCCCAGCGCTCCAGCGTCGCCACCATGTCGCCCAGGCCAGGCTTTTCGCCTCCGGGGGGTGGTGCGTCGGGCGACAGGATCGACACGCCGTCTTGACGCGCCATCAGGTCGATCACGGCACTGCGCTGCTGCCCTGCCCCGTCCTCGAACAGCAAGGCGGCGCTGATGCCGTTGCTCAGCCGCGCGCGCGCGCCGTAGCCGATGTACCAGTCGTGCAAGTTGGCGGGAGCCGCTTGCCACGCCAGCCGGACCTTGATGTCGGTGAGCGGCTTGGACAAGGCCTCCGGGCAGCCCACCATGAACCGGGATCCCACGCTGGGCTGGGCCCCGAAAGGCTGGAACGCCCGCTTGGGGTTGAGCGGCCCGGCGTCGTTTTCCAGTGCCAGCGTGGCACCCATGCCGCGCACCTGCACCGCCAGGCTCAGCTGCGCCAGCGTGAGGGCCTCGAAGTCTGCATAGCGCGCGCCGGCCTTGAGCTGCAGCTGCAGCACCGGCCAGGCGGTGGCATACGACCCGCCATGCAAGACCGCGTCGTGGTCGACCACCGCGGGTTGCGCGGCGTCCAGGCCCAGCGTCAGCAGCAAGGCATCGCCGCGCAGCGAGCCGGTCAGCGGCAGCGGGCCGATCCAGCCCCTGGGGCCTGTCAGGTAGGCCTCGAAGGCGCCGGGCAGAGCCGCCGCGGCTTCGGTTGCCGACTCGCCCAGAGTGAGTGTCAGCGTGATGCGGCGCTCCCCTTCGGCCAGGCGCAGCAGCGGCGCGGCGACAGCGAAACCCGGCTGCGCCAGCGGCAGACCGGCGTGCCCGAACGGGCGCCACGCCGGCGCTTGCGGCGTCAATGCCGTGCCGACACCATCGGCCGAATCGGCCACCGGCGCCACATGCAGGCGGCCCGCTTCGCGGTACACCGACTTGAGCTGCGCCACCTTGGCATGGCTGATCACCGCCTCGCGCACCGCGCGGACCACGCGTTCGACGCCTTGCTCGTCCTTGCCGGCCAGGAACTCCTGGCCCGGTGTGACCGCCACCGGCTCGGCGCCCTTCTTCAGCTCCAGCACCGCATGGGCGTGATCGGCTTGCGCCGGCCGCGGCGTAAAGCCCAAGACCCGGCGCCATTGGAAATCGAGCTGGCGCTCCGTGAAGCGGTTGAGCGCGTTCCTGGGATGTTCGTGCAGCTGAGCGAAAGCCGCCAACAACGCCAGGTGCGGTGCCACGCCCCCATCGGTGCGCGCCAGCAGCGCCTCGTCGTCGCCGGGCGGAATGTAGGCGCTCCAATCGCCGTCGCTGGTGTCGATGCGGTCCTTGTAGTAGCGCAGTTGCGCAGCCAGTGCGCGGGCCTGGCCCAGCAGCTGTGCCGGACCGCGGGCGTCGATGGGTGCGTACGCCGGGTCCAGCGCGGCGGCGTCGCGATCGGCCTGGCTCTGGCCGGCGCGCGCGATCATGTTCTGGACGATCTCTTGTTCAGCCATCGTTCAACCCTGCGGCGGCGCCATCGTGTCGCGCAACTCGTTGCCGTCGCTGCGGTAGAACGGGAACACCAGGTTGTAGCGGGAGTTGGTGGACCTCAGTTCGTACTCCAGCTCCACCGCCAAGGTGCCCGAACCGGGCTCGGGGCTGTCGATGCGCACGTCGATCAGGCGGATACGCGGCTCGTGGATCAGGATGGCCACGCGCACCTGGTCTTTCAGCAGCGTGCGCAAGGTGGTGCTCACCGGTTCGAACATCAGCTCGCGCGGGTTCAGGCCATAGGCCGGGTGGAACAGGCGCTCGCCGGCCGAGGTGCCGAACAGGATGCGCAGGCTTTCGGCCACGTCCGCGGCATCGGCGCTCATGGCCACCTCGCCGTGGTCAAAGCGCGGCGGAAAGCTCCAGCCGATGCCCAGGAAGGCATCGGGACGCGGTGGAATGGAAGGCTCGGCCATGGCGTGTTCACCCCAGTTGGACCGTGAGCGCGCCCAGCAGCGCCATGGCACCGCAGGCGCAACTGTCGGTGGTGCGCAAAGCCGGCCGGCCCCCGATCAAGATAGAGCTGCTGCCGGCCGCGAATGGACTGACCGTCGGGCCATGGCCGGAGGCCGGCAAGGCGCACGCATGCAGGTCGCCTGCCACCGCGGCCGGCTGCCCGCCGATGAGCACGGTCGCGACACCGGGCCCGGTGACGGTGCCGCCGTGGTTGCTGATGTCGCCGACTCGGGCTGCGCTGGGCATGGTGCGGGGGTTCAGTTGATCTTGACCAGGCCACCTTTGATGGTGGTGGTCACGGGGCTGGACAGCTCGCTGCTGGCGCTGCCTTCCAGCGCGAGGTCGCTGCCGGCCTTCACGTTGAACGACGTGCCGGACTGGCACGCCGCCTCGCCGGCGGCCTTGAGCATGAGCGCCTTGGCGCTCTGCAAGGTGATGCCGTCGGCATCGAGCTGGATAACGTTGCCGTGCTGGTCGGCCAGGCGGATCGCCCGCGCGTCGTCGTCGAGCGCGAGGCGGTTGCCGGCCGGGGTTTGCAAGCTCAGGATCTTCTTCTCGTCGTCGAACTGCAGGCGCAGGCCGGAGCGGCTCTGGTAGAGCTTCTGGTGGTTGTCGTCCGAGCCTTTCAACGGCGCCGGCTTGGCGCTGCTGTGGAGCATGCCCAGCAGCACCGCGCGGCGCGGGTCGTCGTCCAGGAAGCCGATCACCACCTCGTCGCCGATCTCGGGCCGGAAGAAGAAGCCGCGTCCGCTGCCGGCGTCCAGGCTGGCCACGCGCGCCCACACGCCGTCGTCCCCGGCCACCAGCGGCATGCGCACGCGCACGCGGTCTTCGCCGTCGGGATCTTCGTTGCTGGTGACCACGCCGATCTGCAGGCCGTGCACCGGCGGCAGCACGCCGCCGGCGGGCCGGGCGATGGCCTCGGTCCAGCGCTCGCTGCCTTCGTCGACACCGCCGAACTGCAGGTGCGTCTTCCAGCCTTGCACCAGGTCGAACTCATGCCGCACGCCGCTGACGAACACCTGGCCGTTGAAGCGCGCCCCCAGGCCGGCCAGCGTGACCACGTCGCCGGGCTGCACCGTGGCGACGCCTTCGCACTTGGCGCGCCCGCTGGCTTGGTTGAGGCGGGCGCGCAGCCGCGTGGCATCGGCCCAGGCCTGGGCCTCGTCGGTCGGCATGGCGGCATGGCGCAGCTCGCGTCTGGGCGCACCGGCCGCGCCGGCAAGATCGGCCTCTCGCAAGTTGCCCGGCGCGGCCAAGGCCGGTGTGGCTGCGTCAAGCGGCTGCACGGCCTGGTCGGCCGCATCCCAACTCAGCGCCTGCACCGCGCCGGACTGGTCGCGCGCGTCGATCTGCGCGTCAAGCTCCAGCAAGGTGGCGCCGAAGTTCAGCGTACAAACACTCTCGCCTTGCAATGCCGGCGGCTTGACGACAACCTGCTTGCCGCGCGTGAGCACCAGGTGCCCCACCGCCCGTGCGCGGCAGGCCATGAAGTCCCAGTCGCTCACGTTGTACTGAACCAGCTGCGCATGGGTGAACGGCGTGCCGTCCACCTGCGCGTCGATGCCGGCATCACCCAGCAGCTTTTCGATGACGGCCTGGTCGGCCTGGTCGAAGAAGCAGGCGCTCTTGCGGGCCAGCGCCATGCGGCCGGCCGGGTGGCGGCACTCCACCACCAGCTGCGGTGCGCTGCGGTCGCGCACCTTCAGCGCGTGCCGCACCACCAGGCCGTGAAACACCAGCTCGCTGTCGCGGCCGGCGCCGGCGCTGATCTCCACCGTGGCACCGGGCTTGAACAGGTCGGACCCGCTGAGCGCAAAGTCGCCGCGCGAGGCTGCGCCGTCCAGGTAGGCCAGGCGTGCCCACGCCACCCGGTTGGCCTGCGCCGCCACGCTGACCGACAGCAACTGGTGTTCACGGCCCAGCTCGCTGCCGTTCACCTTGACCCGGAACTCACGGTGTTCAGCCGCGATCGGCAGGGCGCGTGCTTCAGTCATGCTCAGGCCACCAAGGGAGGAAAGACGACGCGCGTGCCCGGCGCGATGTCGCGGAAGTCGGTCAGGCCATTGGCCCGTGCCACTTTCACGTACTGGCCGGCATCGCCGTAGATGGCATGGCACAGCAGCGGCAAGGTGTCGCCGGCCTTGAAGACGCGCGCATGGGTCAGGTCGGGCGATTGGTCCTGCGCCATCGCCACCCGCGTCTGGTCGTCGCTGTTGTCGCTGAAGCCCGCCGCGATGACCGCACGCAAGGGCACGCCATCGGGGTGGAACAGCTTGTAGGCGATCGACGCGCTCTTGAGCACGCAGCGCTTGACCTGCAAGGTGCCCCACATCACCTTCAGGTAGTTGGGGCGATGGATGTCGCCGTTGTAGCCCGTGACGGTCTGGAACTCCTCGACCTTCTGCTGCACATCGGCCGGCCGGCCGTTGGCGCCGGTGCCGTCGATGAAGAAGCTCAGCGCCAGGTCGCCGGGCTTCATCTTCTTGAACTCCATGCGCGCGCCGGTGGTGCCGGAGCCTTGCGCACTGTCGTACTCCATCTCGTACGACAGCGTGATCTCGCTGGGGTTCACATACGCCTCGAACTGGGCGATGAACGGCTGCTCGTACTTGGGGTCCTTGAAGGCCTGGATCACCAGGCGCTCCAGCGTGCCGCGCTCGGCCATGCTCAGGGCTCCTTGCGCTCGCGCAGGATCTCGAGCACGCGCTCCACGCACTCGGCCACCAGCGATTGTTTGTCCTGTGTCGGCGCCGGCGTCGCGGGCACACCGAAGGCAGCCTCGTTGCCGACCTCCACGGAGATCACGACTTCGTCGACGATGATGGGCATGTCAGTGCCCGTCCGGCCGCCCGAAGGGCACTGGCGCCCCCCCGGGGGGCAGGGAACGAAGTGAGCGTGGGGGCTTCATTTTCAGTTTTTATCGAGTTTGAAGTACTGGTAGGCCAGCTGCAGCGACTCGATCACCACCGCGTTGTTGGCGGCGTTCAGGTCACTGACCGACCACTTGGTCGGGTAGGCACCGTGCACGTGCCAAGTCATCAACGGCTGGTGCTGTTCGTTCAGCAGCTTCACGTCCACGCTGCGCGGCACGATCCACAGGTCCTCGATGCATTCGCGGGCCCAGTTCCAGACCTCCGAGTTGTGCAACAGGCCGCGCTTGAGCACCAGGTCCGGATACTTGGCGCGCACCGGGTACTTCTGCACGTAGCGGTTCTCACCGCCCTCGGCCATTTCCTCGGTGCCCAGTTCGGCGGCCAGCCCGCTCACCTCGGTGAAGCGCACGTCGTTGTCGTTCGGCTTGAGGCCTTGCACTTCCACCTTGAAGTGAAAGCCGACCGGCGGGTAGTAGAAGGCCATGGTGGGTGCGGCGGCGGCGGCTTATTCGTTCTGCAGTTCCAGTCCCTCGTGCGCGACCTCGATCGACTCGATCGCCACCTCGTTGCCGGAGGCCTTGAGCTGCGGGCCTTCGAGCTTGACCGGGAACGCGTTCTGAAGCTTCCACACCAGCACCGGCTCATGCTTCTCGTTCAGCAGGCTGACCACCAGGTCGCGCCGCTCCACGGTGTTGAGCTTGACCGTCGACAGCCACTTGAAGAAGTCGTTGTCGGCCTTGACCACGCCGCGCTTGAGCGTCACGTTGCTGAACTTGCGCTGCCCCGGCATCTTGATCGAGGAGTATTCGGGGAACGAACCATCGCGGTACTCGATGGCCTGGTTCTCCTGGGTGAGGCCGGTCACTTCGGAAAAGCCGATGCGGGTGCCACCCCATTGGACGACGAAGTGGAAGACCGGCAGCGGGTATTGGGCAGGCATGGTGTGACTCTCCGTTCAGAAGACGAGGATCGGTGGGACGGCGACGCGCGCCGGCGTGCGGAGCGCTGCGCGGATCAAGAGGTCTGCATCAAGAGGTCTGCAGCTTGTGCGAGAACTTGAGGATGATGAATTCGGCCGGACGCACGACGGCGAGGCCGATCTCGACGTTCATGCGGCCCTCGAGGATGTCCTGCGCATTCATGGTGGTACCCAGCCCGCAGCGCACGAAGAACGCATCGCGCGGAATGGCACCGGCCAGGGCGCCCTCGCGCCACTTCTGCGTCAGGAAGTTCTCGACCATGCCGCGCACCCGGACCCAGGTGTTGGCGTCGTTGGGCTCGAACACCGCGAATGAGGTCGCCTTCTTGACCGACTCTTCCACCATGTTGAAGAACCGCCGCACCGAGATATAGCGCCACTCGTTGTCGTTGCCGGCCAGCGTGCGGGCGCCCCAGACCAGCGTGCCCTTGCCGGCGAAAGCGCGCAAGGCATTGATCGACTTGCCGGTGGTGGCGTCGACGTTGAAGTCCTCCTGGCGCCGGTCGTCCAGCCGCACGGTGGGTTCGATCACGTTGGCGAGGCTCACATTGGCCGGCGCTTTCCACACCCCGCGCAAGGTGTCGGTGGCCGCATAGACGCCGGCGACGGCAGGGCCGGGCGGCAGCACGACGTAGTAGTCCTTCAGGGCCGCGCGGACCGCGTTGTACACGCCGGTGCTGGAAGTCTGCAGCGTGCCGAGCGCCGCCGCCGTTGCCGCCCCGACCACCACCGCGACGTTGCTTTCATCCGGTTTGACAAAGTGGTTGATGGTGGTGCGCAGGAACGGGTAGTACGCCGCGCCGTACTTGAGGTGGTTGGTGCCGAAGCGCACACGCGCCGCCAGCAGCGCGGCGGAATCCAGCGCCACGTCGCCGCCGTGGATGTCGAGGATGGCGAAGCGGTCCTGCAGGTCGCCGCACTGTTTGAGCATGGCCTGGGCCAGACCCTGATAGTCGGACGCGGGCAGCTCGGTGGCCTCCGGAACCAGCAACAGAGTCGGCTCGTCTTCTTCCGCCACCTTGTCCAGGCCATCGGTCAGGTCCTGGGCCGCCAGGGCCGCTGCGCTGCCTGCCGGATAAACACCCGCCGACACGATGTAGCACTTGCCGCCGCCGTTGGCGAAGAACATCTGCATGCTGTAGTGCATGAGGTAGGACACCGCCGGCGGCGTGACGACCACGCTGAAGGGCGTGGCGACACCGTCGCCGGTGACCGTGACGTTGATCGTCTCGGGGCGCGGCCCGCCGAACAGGTTTTCGTACTCGGTGAGCGAGAAGATCGCCGTCGGCTTGAGGTGCAAGTCGTTGGCGCTGACCCGGGTGGCCTTCTCGGTGTAGCCCACGAACGCCGGGATCGCCGACTCCACCTCGGCCACCGAGGGCGGGAACACGGTGATCTCTTCGATGTAGACACCAGGTGTCTTCGGGTTCTTGCTCATGCGCGGTGCCTCTTCAAGGTTTGGACAGGTGAACGACGAATTGCGGCTGCGGCTGCTGGGCACCGGCTTGCGGCAGGTGCTCGACCAGGACGTCGCCATTGCGGCTGAGCTGAATCTTTCGCAGGCCCCGCTCACGCCGCGCGACGGGGGCCTGCGACCGGAACATCACGAGGCGTTCACCGCCTGGCGCCAGCAGTGCCGGGGTGATGTCGTTGCTGCTGAAGTCGGTGCTGGACACCTTGTCGAAACCCACCTCGCTGCGCGCGTCGTCGCCGAAGCCCTGGTCGGTGACACCGAGCTGGTCGAACTCGGCCGGGCCATAGTCGCGCGCCACAACGTAGTACTTCAGCACCTGGCTGCGTGGCGCGAAGGCAATGCTGAACGCCGCCGGCGCCGCATACAGAGACGGGTCCAGGCGCAGCGCCACCACGCCGAACACGCCGGCGGCGTGCAGGTCCGGGTGCACCAGCAGCTCGCGGGTCCGGGTGCCGGCGGCGCCGTAGTCTTCGTGAACCAAATACTCGCCGGGCGGCAGCGCCCGCAGGTCCAGTGCGAGCGACTCGTCCGGCCCCGCCACCGTGTGGGTGGTGACGGTGGCATCCGCCGGCGTGCGCAGGCTCACCGTGACAGGACGCTGCACCTGCTGCAAAGGGGCCTGGTAGATGCCGGCTGCCAAGGTCACGGCGCGGGCGGCATCCAGTGCCGCCGGTGCGGCGGCGTTGGCCCACAGCGGCGTGGCCCGCGGATCGGCCAGCACCGGCAGCGTGAAGTTGTCGAAATGGGGGCTGCTCAACGCCAGGCCGACATACAGCGGCTTGTCCGCCTGCATGACCACCGGCGTGCCATCGTCACGCGCTTCGAACAACAGATGCAGGCGGCCGTCGAGCTGGCGTGCGACGAGGCGCCCAGCGCCCAGCAACGCACGCGCCTGCGGCGTGACCAGCACCTCGACGTCGCGGCAGATGCCGTCGGCGTAGTACGGGTGCTGGAACGCCAGCGAGCACAGCGTGACGAAGCGCAGCTTCATGGGTTGCCCAGCGCCGTTTCGATGCTTGTGACGGGCACCCCCACGTCCAGCGGCTGGGTGTCCTGCAGCGTGACCAGGCGCACACGGTAGAGCGCCGATGGCAGGTACTTGGCACCCAGGTAGGCCCAGGTCTGGTTGAGCTGCTCGGGCCCGTAGGCCAGCATCTCCACCGTGAGCGAGCCGATGCGCGGGTCGAGGTCAGCATGGGTGTCGGCGCTGAACACCGGCTGGGCCGACAGGCAGGTCATGGCATGCGACAGGAAACCCAGCGCCTGGTCGTGGGTGGAAAAATGTGCCGCCAGCAGCACCACCAGGTTGAGCTTGAGCGGTGGCGGCAGCGAGATCTGGTTGCCGTCCACGTAGACCCGCTGCGGCAGTTGCACCCGCAGCACGCGCTCTTCTTCCACGTTGACCACCGAGAGCCCGAGCCGGTTGGGGCCGATGACCCATTTGCCGTTCTCGTCCACCACGGCCGACAGCGCCACCTTGTTGGTACCGGCCGCTCCCAGGCGCTGGACCAGATGGCTGCTCACCCGAGCAGACAGAAACCTCAACGCGATGTCGAGCATGCCCAACGATCCCCTCGTCCTCTTGCCGCTGTGCGAGGCACTTGCCTCGGCTACCCATGCGTAGAGGTTAGGTCCGGCCCGTGGGCCGTGCAATCGGCAAGCTAGGGATGTCGTGCAATCAAGCTAGGGATGCAGCGCGTTGCCGACCCAGTGGGCAATGCGCGGCGCCGCGATCCAGCAACCGTGAAAACCAATGGGGACGTGGCGCGGGATCGCCACCTGCGCCACCGGGCCGCGGTTCAGGTCGCGTGCATCGAAGAGGTCCAGCGTCTGCCTCTGCGTGTTCGCGTTGAACTGGAAGGCGATGACGTAGCCGTGGTCTTCGCCCTGCGCCTGGTCGGCGGCGGCAAACCAAGGCTCGCTGTACCAGCTGTGCTCGGCGTCATCGGCCCAGGCTGACAGCGACTCGTCGGTGTCGAGGTCGTACTTGCGGAGGCCGGTCCACTGCAGGATGCGCGTGTCGTGGGGGTCGACCAGGTAGCCGAAGCGCGTGTGCCGGCCGGTGAACTCGGTGTTGTGGGTGGGGAATTCAACATTGCGCAGCGGGTCAAGGCAGCGTTCTTCGCTGGCCCCCGTTTTCACGTTCATGCGCCACTGCCACAGGCGCGCCGTCATCACCAGCTCGGCCACGTTCCTGGCGGTGCGCGGTGCGTCGATGCTGCCGTCGGCCTGGATGGCGGGCATGTACCGGCAGGCGACCATGGTGATCCAGTCACCTTGTTCCCATGCATTGACCACGTGGTACACAAAGCACGGCGTGAACTCGAACCAGCGGATGTCCCCGGTCTTGCCGTAGCGTGGGATGACGCCGAAGCGCGTGGGCAGTTCGGGATGGAACGCCAGCTTGTGGCGGCCCAGCTTCATGGCCGCCTCGTCGTGGAACAGCGGCAAGTCGTGCAGGATGCTGTAGTGCTCGGTCACCGCCATGTCGTGCGGCAGGCGCGGCCCGGGCAGCGGTACCGGTACGTGGTGCTTGAGCTGGCCGCCGGGACCCACCACGCCGTAGTGCAGGTAGGGCGGCTCGTCGCCGTAGTCGAAGTACAGCAGGTCACCAGTGATGGGGTCGACCTTGGCATGTGCGCTGATCTTTCCGCCCGTGGCGGCAATGGCCTGCTGCGTGCCCAGGGTCTGCAGGGTCAGCGGGTCGATCTCATAGGCGTCGCCGCTCATGTACCACAGTGCCAAGGCCTTGCCGGCATAGGCCACGAGGTCGGTATTGGCCGAATCCTTGAGCGGCTTGTCGGGGCGGCCCATGGCGGTCTCGCGAATGCCCCAGTAGGTGGCCGCGCCGGCCACGGCCTCGCGCTCGAAGGCCTGGGTGCGCACCCAGCGGTTGCGCACCGTGAGGCGGCCGTTGCGAAACTCGGCGGCGTGGATCATGCCGTCGCCGTCGAACGGGTGGTAGCGGCCGTTGGGTGCATGGCGCGGATTGGGACCGGTGCGCATGTACACGCCGTTCAGGTCGCGCGGGAGCGCGCCCTGAATCACCGGCAAATCGGTGAACACCGATTCGTCGCCGATGGGGGCAAAGGGGCCGGTGAGCAAGGGGCCGTGGTCCTCGCCGAACGGGGCGAAGTTGTCGATGCGTTCAGAGGCGTGCATGGTGGTCGGCATCTCCGTCGTCTGGAACACCCATCCGGGCCGATTCTCGATGTTGCCGGCCAGGCCCGCAACGGCCTGGCGCGTGAACAGGCTCCAGCGCAGGCCAGGGCCGGGCGTAACATCACCACATGGATGCCATCGCTGATCCACGGCTCGTGGAGGCGCGCCTGATCGGCCGCACGGCGCACTTGCTGGTGTTCACGGGCCTCTGGGGCGATCTTGGGGTGC
>Ga0307516_10000534_pt1 | contig 50783 bp, 71 predicted proteins | sample 19_EM_MG_FD_203310 | JGI IMG/M metagenome (GOLD analysis project Ga0307516, IMG submission 203310) | Populus trichocarpa ectomycorrhiza microbial communities from riparian zone in the Pacific Northwest, United States - 19_EM | ecosystem: Host-associated > Plants > Roots > Unclassified | place... | reverse complement strand
CTTGAACTGAAGGCGATGGAGTGGAGTTTGCTGTCACTACATTAGAGCGAATGGGAGAGGTGTCCTCGTGGTCTACTGAGGTAAAATCGAATTCTTTGCCTGATTCAGGAACATTGGCAATAGCTGCCTGATGATGGCGATGGTGACTGCGAGATTGGGAATGGACATACGAAGCATTCCGCCAGGGCGGACAACCCCTTCGAAATCTTTGAGGATGGTGTTAATGGGTGGGTGCCGACGTGTTTGTATTGCATTAAGAATATGTGTGGGATTGAACATGGATCCAAAGGTTTGCTGGTATGAATTGGAGGCAGCTAAGCCTTCGACTCGGAGACTGCGAAACGCGACGCCGAGTTCGCGAGGTCGGATGTGAGTTTCTTGGCTACGAATTGGTCAGTCATATGTAGCCAAGTGAGTCGAGCGATCTCACCTTTTATCGCCGATGGCCAGCATGCCAGTAGAGTTGTTGTATTGGTGAACACTTTCCGTTCGGAAGCCGGAATGAACGACATTCAAGTCAACACGAAATGGGACGTTCGACATCGGGGTAGGCAAGTGTGCAACGATCGAGATTCCGACATGGCGTCCTTGTGGATATATAGCAAGGCGAATTCCGCGCACGGTGGCAGATGATAATACGCGGTTGGTGACTCACTTCATCTGATGTCATGGAGTGGCCGGTTTTCCGTCGTCCCGATTCTGATTCGATGCCAAACTCGTGGGAGAATCGTCATGTACTCCAACCACCCCGGTTCTCGCTCGGTGACGTTTCTATTCCATGGCATACTCGTTTCCGCTGGCACCAGTCACTCCCTGCCAGGAGTTATGTATGTCTGACCACTCTTTCGTGCACTTCTTTCATGGGGTCTTCCTGTTTGTCTGTAGCAGCATCAAGGGTGGAGTCTGAGCCGAACGACCTCGACACAACGGCACGATAAATAAAGTTGAATTTAAACTTTAACATAAAATATCACCGCTCGTTACAAGTCAGACTTGTACACATAACCATAATATTATCACTTGCAGTCGTCATGGATACTCCGCCAAAAATCACACAAGCTGATCGTGTGTTTGGCTATGGTTTAGGCAAGTCGGTCTTGTAACGTTTCCTGTCAGCGGTGTATGCAAGGGAAACACGAGTTGAACGTTGAACGCCAGAATCGACGATTCTGTGCCTTTCCACGATTCTTGGGACTTTCGATTCTGAAAAAACGACTCAGAAACGGTGGCCAAAATCGACCGAAAATCGGCCACTTACCCCTAATTCGCGTATATAGTGCCTCTCCCAGTCCGACGTTCTTATCGGACCTCGCTATGGATTGCTATTGTGGGAGTGGCTTCCGGGGCCTTTCACTCGTTGGTAATAAGTCGATAGATGGGTTAAACCACCACTAGAGAGCATGCGCTTTCCTTCACGTTATCGCGAGTAAATACTTCGGGGAACGGAAAGAGGACATTTGCGGGTTAGTGGCTCCTGGATCCTACAACGCCTTCCGTCGACCTGAATGATTGCATTATTACTAAATGGCGTCGACTTGGTGAGCTCACAGGATGAGGAATGTATCCACGGTTTATTTTTGTCATCACAAAGATTGGATACCCATATCCCCTCAATGGGTCCGAACGATAGATCATGACCTGCTGACGATCGGAAGTCTGTCCCGGTAAGCTAAAGAGGAACCGTGAATATACCGCTAAGATAGATCTATCAAAAGGCAAGTCAAAATGTGTTTCCTCCGACGGTCATCAATATCATAGCCTGCCAACAGTAATTGTCTGGGTTGAACTTGCGTCCTCTTTCTTAAAGTGACGTTCGTCCTTCCCTGCTTTCGAAGTTCGAGGAGGCCGACGAGAACTAGGGAAGCTGACTTTTGGGGTGGAAGATGCGGGTGGATTTCCTCGGCGGCTGATGACTCTGCGCATGTCTTGAGTTCGCGGACAGAAATAAGTAGGCGCGTGGGTATATCTAGATATCCTTGGAGCACGGTGGGGGTTAGACGGCCTGGAACAAAAACACCCCATTGTCAATGTTCTATTGCTAATCCGACCGAAGATTTGGGGCTGCGTTCAAAGGGGAATTGCCTTTCCGAGTTCGACCTTGAGCAAGCTATCGGCTTCGAGAATTTAGGATTGAATCATCTAAAGTGAAAGACTTATAGGGTTGGCTAAAGATTTGATCACCGCGTTGAGCGATGCGTCATACTCCTGGATGGACGACCTTGGCATGATGCACACCACGCATCTAGTCAGGATGCGCTCTGCGGAGGCTATAGGATAGGAGGTGCTTGAAGACGCCCGCAATTATGGTTGAGAGTTCCTTTCTGGAATCCAATTGGAAGTATTTCCAATAGATGATCTAACGCTTGGCTAAGTTTAGGGGGGGCGCTTCCCGCTTGCGGATGGAAAATATCGCGATGACCTCGAAGGAGCAAAGAAAAACCTAAAGAGTGTCAAACCCAAGTATTTGTCTCTCGTCGGTTCGAACGACCGGTCTGCTGCGACAGCCTTTGAGGACATCGCCCTACTCCAGGTAAGCTAGAGGGCTGCTATGGACAACGAAGCCAAACCAGTTTATCCATTGAAATTCTTAGCATATCTTGGCGAGAAAACATCCCTGAAGGAAAGAAAGACAAAAGTTTACGCTCCCAGCAAAGCATCCCCGGCCCAAGAAACCTGTAACAATGGCACGCTAAATGTCCTTCGGTGGAGTAAGGTACGCGCCTCATCATGCGACTCTAGGGTTTCATAGGGGCTTCATTCCAACTAGATTTGAGCCAACGACAAGTATTCAGTGGATGAGGATGGAAACCTCCGAGTCGGCAACGGATGCCACGTGCGCCCCTATTATAACCACGTGATTTCTCCCCACAGAAATGAGGGTGACGCAGTTCCCCAGCACGGTCGCCGTGAGGCGCAGTGCCGACAGCAGATTGAGACCCTCCCCGCCGTCAATGCCATCCAGCTATCGTTCTACGCGCTCTACTCGATCCAACAATCCAGCCATATGGAGGACAACACCCAAGAAGAATTCTGCACCTACAAGCCTTTCATACGTTGTCGCTGAGCCGGAGCAAGGCATGCCGTTGGCTTCAGCTCTCTCAAAGTTACCGTCCCAGGAGTCTTTGAGGGCATCGGAACCGCAGTCCTCAGTGCCCTCGAGTCCTAATGACGCTGTTGAAGGGGCGGCCGAGCCACAGTCGAGCATCAGCGTTCCGAACGGTATCCCTCCACCAGGTGAGTTGCCCCACGAGTCTCGAGAAGTATCAACCTTTTGACTTTCACCCGTCCTTGGAGAATCGAGCCAGGCACATGCGTGTACCACGAGTGTGTTATCAGGTGATGCTGACAAGCCAGCTCCAAATGACACTACTGCCACAGAGCCTACCAGCATCCTTCCCGATCAAACTGCTACCAGTCCCTCTCCCATTTCTGCCCCCAATTTAGGGAAACCTGCGTCACCTACACGCACGGAAGCCCGATCTTGGTTCGGATCGCTTTCACGAGCAAAAGGGAAAGCGAAAGCTGCACATATAGCAGATAACATCACATGTCCCGCGGAGAGAATGGTACTTCAAGACACACCAAACTCCAAGCCACCTATCACCCCGGTCGTTGTGGTAGATCCTCCTCCAATATCTCTACCATCTTTGCCATCTTGCCCGTCTGCTGAAGCATCGTCGATATCTCAAACTCCACAAGTCATCCAGCCCGAATTATCTAGTTCTTCATCGCTCCAAACCGAGTCAGCTCCACTAGGTCCCCCACAAGGTGGTCAGCCACCAGCCAGGCGCTCGTGGTTCTCGTCGACGACACCGTCGTCGTCGCCTGTCCGACGTTCCACCGTTGAAACGTCTCAATGGTCTGGCGCAACCCCTTCCCCACCCCACCCCCAGGAAGCTTCGTCTCTTCTCGCGTCGCAGGCACCACCTGCACCTACAGAAACGCCTTCAAGGCCCTCGACCCCTGTCACGGCCTCTGCAAGCGCTAGCAGTGCAAATCGTCAGGGATTATCCTCTCTTAATCCGTCATCCAGCCGCTTCTCTCTCAACGTACCCCTGCTGGGACGACCAAAGGCCCCGCTCGATCAGGCATTGCTCGCTGCTCAATCAGAGCCTCTAAATCCTCGTATGTGTTTTTTACTTCAACATTTCCACACCGCTGACCCTAAATGAACAACCAAAAGAATCAGAACCCGAGGATTCTGCGACGAATGTCCTTTTGTACCCAACTTCCGACTTCCTAGGACCTTCCGCAGGAGATAGCGGCAAGGCTGACCTTCCGGACCCACAAACCATGAGTGATCCTGTCACCCACGAACAGACGCTCCGGAATTCTTCGGAAGATACATCAAAAATGGTTTCACCATCGGCCCACCCTGATATCTTCCCAGTACCTCAAGAAGCATCTATGGCAACGTCGTCATCTTGGTGGGACTATCTCACTTGGGCGAAACCTTCCGTAGTCCCTCAGCACGTGGAACCCAAGGATACTGTAATAACTGATGCGTGTGACGCGGCCGATCCTCAACGTTCCACGAATATGGCAACATCGTCCGGTTCTCCTCCAAGCACCTTCAACCCTGAAACATCGTCCCACGCGGGCGCCGTCGACCCTAATGCCCCCGCCGTTGCCATCTTTCCGGAGGCAAAACGTGGCATAACCGAAAGTAGCGGTGCCGGATCAGCAAAAGAAGCCGCCGCGTTGCCACCCTCTGCAGACCCTGACCCACATGCGCAGCAGGAAGCTGTGGTGCTGGGGCAGGCCGAGTCCATGGCTCCACCACTCTCCTGGTACAACCCATGGGCCTGGTATGCGTCCCCACCGTCCAGTCAGGACGCTCTCCCGGAAGGAGGCAGCAGTCGGTCTCAGCCGGCCGTGGTTGACGAACATACGGAGGTGGAGACTGGGACAGGGACGACTGCTCAAGGGAACGGAAAGGACAATGGAAATTTGAATGGGCTTGTGAACGTGGGTCCCCCCCAGCTCCCGGAAAACGGAGGGGTTGCTGCCGGCGATAGGGCCGAGGTGCAACCACGGCCACGTGGGGAATTTGAAGAAACTCCGGCTGGCCGAACCTCGAAGGATGGTGAGAGGGAGGTGGTAAATCCGGTGGAAGCTTCTATTATTACCCATCGCACAGGGTGGGCGTCGTTCTTCACGAGCCGGTCATTGATTGTGAAGACTATCACCTCGGGGAATGAGGTAAAGAGGGACGAGAATGGGATGGAGGTGATGGATATCGATGATGAAGAGGGCGAGAAGGATGGCCAGGATGGGGACGTTACGCGCCGCGGGAGAGATGAGACGGTCGGACCGCGGGCTATCCCACCAAAGAACAAGGATTTAGGCCCTATGCAAGCTACACCCGCGTCTTCGCCCGCGAATGGGACGGCAGTCAAGGCTGCAGCACCCTCGGAAGCGGTCAAAAAAGAGACCACAGGAGCAGACAAGCAATTACCGAACCAGAAGAAGTCGGCGACCTCCACAGTAGCAAAATCCGAGAGTCCTGGGCCGTCCAGCAGGAGCGGTACGAGGACCCCTCGGCCACGCACGCCGCCGCCGCCGAATCTCGTTTTACCCACGTGGACGGACACGTTTTACACTGCGCCGCGGAGCGTTGTACCGCCGCCCATGTCGACATTTGCAAAGACGATGAAGTTTGTGAACCATGTGTTGTTTGCGCAGGATCAGGAGAGTGCGATGGGCGGGACGGTGAGGGGGAAAGGAAAAAGCAAGGAGACTGATCATTTACATTTTGGGAAGAAGCTTCCTAGGGCCTGGGATGTGACGAGGGATAGCTTGGATCCGGATGTATTGAGGGGTTGTAGGCGTGTTGTGGTCATTGGGATCCATGGGTGGTTTCCTGGTGAGTTTTACTCCTGTACGACAGCCAGAGTTGCGGATTGACTTTATGGAAACAGGTGCTGTAATGAGGACCGTGATAGGGGAGGTGAGTCATGGCTGGAACTCATGCTTTTACTTTCATATTTACTAACGATTCGCGTCTTTAGCCTACAGGGACGAGTAGCAAGTTTGTGAACATGATGGTCCAGGCGATTGAGGAGTTTCAAGAGCAACGGAATGTTAAACTGGAAAAGATTACCAAAGTTCCCCTCGAGGGGGAAGGGACTATTAGTGGACGGGTAGAGAAGTAAGCGTTGTTTGATCTTTATTACGGCGGCGGATTATTCATCCCTGTCAGACTCTATTCAAACCTCAAAGCCAACCAAGAATGGATGGAAGACCTACACGCGGCTGATGCAATTTTTGTCGCGACTCACTCACAAGGCTCTGTCGTCTCGACGCATCTCTTGGATTGTCTGATCCGGGACCAACACATACGCACCTCGAGGAACACAAGTCCTGCCGGGGTTACCGAACCGTTTTCTCCCGCTGGTCTCCATGCTGTTCCCGCCCCCAAGCCGCAACGGGTGTGCTGCCTCGCTTTGTGCGGAATTCACCTCGGACCATTGCGGTATCTGAGTAGCAGTTCGCTTCTTCAACCTTATATTCAAGTAAGGTTTCATTCATGCGGCCGATACTGTCCTATTGCTGACGATGCAATCAACGCTGCCTCTATAGTACTTTGAATCCGTCGCTGCAAGGGAGCTGTTTGAATTCCAGGTAATTGGCTGGCGCATCGTATCTTTGATGTATTTTCCTCATGTTATGTGTCACCCCAGAATACTGACAGCGACGTTTCAAAGAACTATGTCGATGCCCTGCGAAGAGTGTTGGACCATGGGGTAATACTCCTTTGTTTCTCAGACGCCCTATTATTAACATCGCATCAATTCGTATCGTCTTGTCGGACAGATCAAAATGGTGTTAGTGGCATCCCTCAACGATCAGGTAGTCCCCTTGTATTCCGGACTATTTACTGCGGCATCCCATCCCTTAATTTTGCGAGCGTTGTACATTGACGGCGATGCATACCAGTACGATCCTTTTGCAGCGATATGGGCGTTCGGTGATCTGATATAGCCCCACCCTACAGCTCCTCGGACTTTCTCTCTAACTTGCTGGTTCTGCTTCTACGGCTTCTCAACTCTGGGATATCCGATAGCGGACTGTTGGCGCATCTTTCGGAGGCAACGGCCGGTTCTCTTAACGGTGTGGGCCACTCGACAGTCTACGAGGAGCTGGCAACGTTTTCGTACGTTGATCCCTAGTCGTCGTAACATTCTTTTGACATCATGATGTGATAGGTTGGCGGTGAAATACCTCTTCCTCACTAATGATGGTCTCGAGGCCCCCCCTGAATTGGTGTTGGAGCCATTCAACGCGAGTGTTGATAAGAACGACTATGAGGTTCGCATTATCTCACGTTTGGAACTAGATGGAGCTCACACGCCGCGGGTGTCCTAGATTCCATGGTCATTACGGGATGTGATAGCAAATGACCATGTTATCCACTTCTTCTCGCGGGAGATTGCGGAATTGCGGGACGCGTTCCGAGATTGGCATCCCAAGACGAGTATACTAAGAGATCTTAAAAGGAAACTGCAACCTATTCAACGACTGCCTTCATCCTTCGGTACACATGTACCGAGCAGACTATGACGTTTTTTTCATCATACTCATCATTTTCATACACAAACACACGCATTTGTTCGCAATCATATAAGATACCAAAAACACGTATTTATTGTCAATGTGTATCCATTTTTTTTCAACCCGGCACCCTCAGATGAATTATCTGCATGTACTAAGGGTAAGGATTTGCGATCCAGGGATCGAGGCTGTGTTTATCTAACGCCTTTAGAAAGGTGATTTCGCATCGCTGTGAAGGGGATTCATATCGATTTCATTGCATATAGTAAGTGCTTGCCATTACCGGTATTCATCACCACAGTCTCCGATAGAGGTGATAAGCGTTCGACTGTTGGAATGGCTTAGAATAGCATCAATTTCGGCATTGTCCTGGCGCGTCAGATTGAACCCGAAGACTTTCTGATTTTCGTCTGGATGCTCAGAAAGGCCTAATCGTGCCCCTAAAAAAAAGGAGTTAAACGTTATTGGGGTGCTTCTTTTTCCGCCGAGTGAGAAATAAATGGAGGATGGGACGAACCAATGATGACAGCTCCGACGAAGGGGTGGTCGAGGACCCAACGTGTGGCGACGTTGGCGATGCTCGCACTGGAATGGCGATCTCCGATGGTTCTGAGGACGGATAACAATGCTTGAAAGAGGTCCCACGTTCCCCACGCTTTGACTATTATGTCAAGGTACTGTGCAAATCATCGATACGCGGAAAAGAGGAAGGAAGAAGCTTGCGAACGTGCCTTTCGCTGGGACGGTGTCAAGTTACTCGAATAGAGGTCAGGTTCTGGTTGGCCGAGCCATTTATCGGCCAAAAAGCCACCGCACTGTGGAGTAGGTGGATAAGGAGGATAGAGTTGGCTGGAGTGGCCAAGAGTCGTTTACTGGCTTACGAGTGTGCCGTACGTCAAGAGCTTGATGCCGTGCTTCTCACAGACATGGTCCATCCCATGGAGTGGTCGAGTATCAATGATGGAAAACTATTATTGACGATGGATATAAACCAAGTCCGCGATTAGAGCGAGTACCCAAAGATAACATGAGAAGAAAGGACGAGATAGACGTACCTGAACTTGATTCGAGACGATAACGCCTGGACCGAGTTGCGTGCAAATCTCGTCGGTCCTGATGGAGTCAAAGTTACAAAGCCCGATAGCGGCGATGTACCCTTCGTCTTTGAGGTCTCGGAGGATTTGCAGCGCGACGAGGTAGTTTTTGTCCGAGTAGTCGTGCCAGTGGAACTGTTTTTGCGAGTAGTAATTTTCAGCTTGGGGGGATGGGGGGGACCCCTTGCCGGATAAGGAAGTGAACTTGCCTGGAGGAGGTCTACGCTGGTGGATGCCATGCGTTTCATGCGTTCTTGGACCGCGGCCAGGACTGTCGACCGAGAGGGGTTGATGTGTTTGAAGACGCACCATTTTGTGGCCCCTAGGACATTCTCTGGAGAGGAGAGAGAGCCTCTAAATTTACCCTGGGACGTAAAGGCGTTGGTTCTTGGCGTAATAACACGTTAAGGAAGGAAATGGTCGTACGAAGATAACTTCTGCACTGCCATAGTGGTCGGCTGTGTGGGGATACCGCTTGAGATGAGGGATCGTCTGAGGTGGTGGTGAGACGTACCCTGAAAGCACAAGTGAGGGGATTCCGTCAGGAAACGCTGTGAACCGAGCCAAGGATACGTACCATGTCTGTGTTGGCATTGAGAAGGATGTGGGGGATGTTAGTGGGACAAGGGTACCAAAAGCAGTGTATCCGAGCTGGACATGACGCGCCATTCCTTGACGAACTTTTGAGACAGACGCGCTGCCCCAGGCATTGCTGGAGAGTTGCCAGAGCCCCGTCCACAAGCGGGGGGCGGTGAACGGACCGATAGTAAAAGTCTCCATATTGGAAGAAGAGGGTGCTGCTGCCATTGAGGGAGAGGTTCGGCGTTTTAAAGCAAAAGTGTCCGGTGATGATACAACTCGACGTTTGGACCCGGAAGGGCAGCAAGTAAGCGAGTTGAGCTTAATCCGGACAGACAGGGGCGTGCGCGTGGCTCAGATCGGCATTCGCGGCGATGAAAGTACTACCCGGAACAATCTCTGCTGAAATCCATCCGGACGCAAAAAAAAATTATTTCCCCTTAAAAGATATACACCAGAGACCTATAAGAACCAGGCCATCCTCTCAGCCAACTCTCCAGTCCTCTCCAGCCCCATCCTACCACCCATAATATGCCTGCCCCCTCAACCGTAGCTTGGCCCCTTGATGCCCAGCCAGTCCTGGGGCACGTGTAAGTGCCTGGTCCAGGTCGGCTCGCTCTTTCCTTAACTGACGTATGACAGAAATCTAATGGTCGACACCTTCATCGCAAACGCAAACGTCGAGGAGTGAGTGTGATCCAAACAAGTGACCCAAATATCTCACCGGTGAAATACAGCCTTCGCTCCATCGTCCGGAGTCTCCTCGCCACAAACCCGCCAACACTAGCCTCAGCTTTCACCACAACAGCACGTTCCCGCTTACGTCAAACAAATACAAAATCGGCCGCCCTAAAACCTTACCCGCTTTTTATTCGTCAATCCATGACCTCACGGGCAACTCCGACACAGCACCTCCACGATGTCCTGCGGCGTGCGAGATCACTATATGGAGCCGGTCTGGGTTTCTCCAGTCTTAGCCTTCTCACCGCAATCGTCCGCGCCTCAGTGGGGCTACGGTGGGAAGATGATGATGATATGGCGGACCTGCTCGCTATCATCGACGCCGATATCGGACAGGGCATCCAGGCAAGTTATCGCCGTCCTCGATAAGCTCCTCGTCTGATCCTGAAGATAAATCAGAGCTCAAAAGAGGAAATCGAGGGTGGTCGTCTAAATGACTTTAGAACCGCCCGCGATATCGTCGACGACCTAAGGGTTGCACTCCACGAGTGTCTAGTCGACGTCAATTCCTGGGGAGGTGAATTTCCATTTGAACGGGCATCAGCAAGCCTAGAATATTGGAAATTCTAACCAAAAACAAAAATGTCGACGCGTTTGTCCACAGCTAAAACATATATGTAGACCACTCACGCAAGCTTAGAAACTATACTTAGATAGAAACAATATACCCACGACGCTCTCCCCATCACTGATGCGTGAGACAAAGCACCTTGACACCCGGAAACTTGGTCTGTGTGATATCTGAATTACCGACGGATGAGCTCGGATGAGTGACGCGGCATCCACGGAAACCTCTTGGATACTTCTACCACCGAGTACAATTCACCGAGTATCCATGTCACTGAAAATTTTCTTGCTTTGCGACACATCAGCTGAGATTGCCGGAGACGGATAACCGGCCGGTAGTTGTGAGACCGGAAAGGGGAGAATGGATAGTATACATAGGAATGGATAGGATAGGACACCCCTCTGGTTAAGACCCGAGTATGTATTCTGGAGGTCGATCTAGCCCGTAAAGAACCATGGCATTGGCGGTACATAATTGAGAAATAAAGACTGTCAGGTTCAGCGTCGAGTAGCTTACCGTTACGGCCCGGATGACAGGGTGAGACGGAGTGAAATTCTCGCAGTAACTAGGCGTCACAAACCTGCACAAACAATATACATCCAATAACTCCCGACCTCGATCGCGCGGTGAGTCGCGATCGCAAAGGGAGTTGGCCGCCCCGAAGCCGCCGCGTCGTCGAACAGGAACATGCGATTGGAAGGGTGCGCAAAGAGGGATATTTGCAAAACAGGGCATCAGAATAAACGGCGGATGGAATGTTCAAACTGTCGAGTTTGCGAGCATGCGGTTCATTGGTGTGAAAAAGAAACGACACCGACGACCACATCTGGTATGTCAGAAATGATGACCTGGGCAGAAAGAGAAACGGAAGGGTCTCAAGCGCTCCAGCGCTTGTACCTAAAGTGTCCACGCGATCACCACGGACGATATTAACCAGATCAGTGCACCTCCGGACATTATCCAACACAGCAATCAAAACAGTAAAGGTTCGTATTGAATTCGTATGGGTTGTCCCAGTCCCGACCAGTTGGCTCAATACCCAGAATAAGAGATGCTTTGTCGAGAATCAGGTGCCGTGTCCATTCCATTCCATTGTGAAGCTAGGAGGGCTAGACCATCGCAAGAATGTCGGTCGGTCGTACTTGGAAGGGATCCAGCACTGTGGGTCGAGCACCACAGCCCGCACGGCTTTCATATGTGAATTCCTCCTCATGGCGTTACGATAATTGGGGGATAGAACGTACAGGGCATATTAGGCGATGAGGAACGTGTAGAAATGATACTCGGGTCCCTTCATTGCAATAGTGGCGATGTGGTAGATGAATGCATGTTAAGTTAGAGGATGACGGATCTGGTGTGTCATTCCTCCATATTCCGGCTCATGGATAATTGGACCGCATACCACTAGAATAATTAACAGAGCCCATCGTGCTTGATATAATATCTTGCGAGCGGTTTTTGTTCTCCCATTCTGGGGTGTGAAATGGGCTGGCAGTAACTTGGAACGTTCGTCATTCGATCCATACATAGTCCGATGGAAGTCTCGAAGTGTCATGAGTCAAGGTGCCCCCGGCGATTTCCTCAGGCCTATCCTTATCTTCAATAATCACCGAAATGAAACGCGAGAATGAAAGAGGAACCATACGAAACGATAATCTGATATTATGTCTGGGAGCGATAGGATAGGATAGTTTAACCCGCGGCGGTCCACTTTCGAGAGTGCGCAGATTCCAAATGAAGTGGAAGTGAACGCAGCCGATGGTGGGGAATGCAAGTTGAATACTCAATCATTCAAGATCAACTTCTTTTGTTGACGAAAAAAGGCAGATCGGGCTGATTCATCGACCAAACAAAATTAGCAACACCCCCTGCTTGCGGAGGGTGAAATGAAATGAAGAGCATTCGAAGAGGCTCGTGTGCTCAAGATTTGGTGCAATGATCTGAGGCAGGTTGAATCAGTTGAGCTCCGATTGCACACATGCAATGACTCTGGGGTTTCCACCTCCCAACCACTCTCGCTAGCATAGATAAGACTCGAACCCCCCAGTTATCGGGAATCAATCGATTAACGTTAACGGTCACCAGAGTAGACAAGGCCTTATGGACATCTGACCATAATTCATAATTCCGCTTCGCCCTGATGACGGCGTCTTGCACACAAAGGATTTAGGGACCTTCTTGAGTTACTCCAAGCTCCGGATTGACAGTGACGGTCTGTGTTTAATCACCGGGAAGAATTAATGACTGTCGATATGCAGTTTATGTACATTGCACAGGTGACAATATCGATGACGCCACACTATGAAGGTGCCGTGATGGCAAGCGGGCATCTAGAAAACTGAATTATGTCCCAACCTGACTCAGGCTGTGGCCGCCTCGCGAGCGTCAAGAATAGCCTGCCTGAGCCGCTTCAACGCTTCTTCCACTTGATCTTCATTGAGCAAGCTGAACGAGGCCCTAACGTACGCCGTCTTCCTTCCGTTGGGGAGAAAAACAGTCCCCGGAAGCGCCAATACGCCTCGCGCAAGTGCATTGGTTCGAATGATGGCCTCCGAATCTCCATCCCCTTGTGCATTTGGGCTGTTAGAATTCAACTTGAACCTAATTGTCAGAAACCACATGATCAGCCACTCCGTCAGCCGTCCTTTATTAACGGACCGCTTCGCGGACTTACCAAAAAAACATCCCAGCTTCTGGAGGTGTCCATTCTGCGACACCAGAAAGATGGGTTTCCATCACACGCTGGAAAACATCTCGCTTCATCCGATAAAAGGCAGACACGTGCTCGGTATGTTTCTGGAATCCGTCGTAGCCCCACGTCTGCAGCAACTTCAACATAATCGCTTGGGTCAACGAAGACGATTGCTCGTTTGCCACTGCGGACTGCGTGGGTAAGACATCATTCATAATCATAAATGAACAAGAACGCGACAAGGAGCGAGACGAAGTTCACATACGTGAGTGTTGATCGCGGTGAGTAACGGTTTTGGGCCCGAAGCAAACCCGATGCGCATGCCGGCCGACAGAACTTTGGAGAAACTATCAAATCGGAGCACTCTCCCGACGACTGACTGCTCGAGTTCGAGCGCAAAGTACGACGGGTACCTGGGGGCTTCACCATAGTACAAGTAAAAGTACGGATCATCTGATCAAAAGAGCGAGTTGAATCAATATCTTCGGCCGAAAAGCCAGTAGTATACCTTCTAAAATAATGAAGTCATGTTCATGCGCGAGACGCAGCGTTTCCCTGCGGCGTTCCAGAGTTGCCGTCATTCCAGTGGGGTTACATCCATACTGATGGTAAAGAAATAACATAGGTGTTAGCATGAGGGCAATATGCGGTGACGCACAGGAACGGTATATAAGACCCGAGGTTTTGGTTTACCAGATGGCCACCCTTCTAAAATCGAGCGAAGGGAGTCGGAACGAATCCCATTTGCATCGGTCTCCACCTCTGAAGAAGGAAGGGTCAAGAAGAATGCTCGATGATGGAAGGGTTGATGACCTACCGATTTGTTCGCAATGTACTGAGTGGAAGATGGGAATGACACCCCTGCACGAAAACATAGGGAAGTTCAGATACGGAAGAACTATGATCACGAAGCTGCTTACGAATAAACTGGTGATTCAACTAGGACAGAGTCTCCAGGATTTACCATCGCGATGATAGCCTATGGGAACGTTAACGATGGTCGACATGGTGGGAAAGAAATTCACCTTGCAAATTAGATCTTGGGATCCAGACCCTACTGCGACGTCCCATCCCTCACCTTTGGGTCTTCCGTGCTGACGTTCTTGAAGTCCCCTTAACCACTCAAGGACTCGCGGCAGCCCAGCCGTGTCACTATATTGCAAACCCTCCGCCAAGTCCTCTTGATCCAAAGTCAGCGTAACATGCTGATCAGCTTTTAAAGGGGACTTCGCCGTGAAACTAAGAGATGTGAACGGGAAAGTCTCTGGGTTCGGCTTTCCGGCGAGCATGGAAATGAGGCCGGGGGTGTATTCTAATGGTGCAATGCTTCGAACTAGTTTCCATCCGACCGAGGTCACTCAGGCGGTCACTTCAAATGGATGTCAAGGACAAACTAACTGGGGCTGGGCTTGCGATTCTTGGCGGCATCGGAGAGAAACCTTGTGTAGTACTCATTGGGTAAAGAGTGTATGGATGTTCCATTCTGTAACTAGTCCCTGGATGAGCGGAAATGAGACTGAACCCCCAGAATCTCTCACTTACCTGTCCTTTGGGGGATTTGGCCATAATGAGTCGAGAGAGGAACACGACCCCAGGCAAAGGGTTGATAGTGCGTGTTGGCTGCCAATTGGACTCGAGTAAACGTAAGTTTTTAATCCCACATTTCAGGAACTTCCAAGTTTGACATTCCGAACTCCGCCGGAATCACTCCGTACTCCGCCGAATAGTGCCGCTCGATCGCGATTACGGTGATGCGCAACTGAACGTTCAGGTCCTTCGCTCAACCGTCGTTGTAGCCCATCCCCCATCTGGCCCCCGTCGTGACCCTCTCGCCATACCTGTGCACAGTCCTGTGCTGCACTCCTCGAGACCGCTGGCCTTTCTCTTCCCCATATAGGTCTACACGTCTCTCGCGACAGACAAGCTTGTTGAAGGGACTCAATCCAGGATTGTGGCGGTGAGGGGCAACGGTGCGTCGGCACCCATCCATCACGCCGACAGCATGTAGATGCAAGCTCCCTCACCATTCGGCGTGATTCGGCGGGGTTCGCAGATGTCCAACACCCGCACGTCCTCGACCATTTGGCATGTTGCGGCAGTTTTTAGCATTTTACCTTGAAAGTCATGACTCCTACTCTTCTTGCTCTCAAATAGCGAATTGCTGGATTAAACATCACCCCTGCAGTCCCGTCTTCATCCAAGCGACTTCTGCCGAAATGGATCAATCTAAACCCGAGTTCTACTTAACGGCAAGTACTCGCATGTGTGGAGGAATAGAAAGCCGGCCGCGTTGCTGAGGATATTTAGTGGACCCGTGGACCAACGAAATCGTGGTGGAGTTGACGGTACCTCAGGGACACGGAATCGCCCCAAGGAAGTAGGAGTGTGGAGAACACGTCAAAAAATACGTTAAGGAACGTATCGTGGATGATAACGTGATGCTTAAATTCCCTCGACCGCCGTTAACGTTGAACAGACCTAATGAACATCTGGCGATATTTCATAAATCCCACGTCGCCGTGATGATGACGACTTGTATACGGTACCGAATGATGTCTTAAAGTCCTCTGCCGCTGTGGTCGCCTCAGGAGCGTCGAGGATAGCCTGCCTGGGTCGCTTCACCGCTTCTTCAACCAGATCTTTCCTTGGCAAGCTGAGCGCGGCCCTTACATATGACGTCTTCCTTTCGTTAGGTAGAAAAACAGTGCCGGGGAGCGCCAACACGCCTCGCTTAAGTGCCTTTGTTCGGATGATGGCTTCCGAATCTCCCTCCCCTTGTGCATGAGAGCTATTAGGATTCAACTTGAACCTGGAAGAATGTCCGTGGGCCCCATGATCGACCACTCGGTCAGCCATCCTTATTAACGGGCCCGTTGGAAACTCACCAGAAAAACATCCCAGCTTCTGGGGCTGTCCACCGCAAGACTGGAGAGATGGGTTCGCATCGCACGTTGGAAAGCATCTCGTTTCATCCGATAAAAAGCGGACACGTGGTGTGTATGTTTCTGGAACCCGTCGTAGCCCTCTGATTGCAGCAACTTCTGAATAATCGCGTGAGTCAGCGAGATGAATGCTCCTTTGCCACCGCGGACTGCGTGGGTAAGACATCATTCATAATCGTAAATGAACAAGAATGCCACAAGGAGCAAAACGAAGTTCACATCCGTGGGTGTTGATCGCGGTGCCGGCCGGCAGAATTTTCGAAAAACTATCAAATCGGAGTACTCTCCTGATGACTGGCTGCTCAAGTTCGAGGGAAAAGTATGATGAGTACCGGTGGCTTCACCATAGTACAAGTAAAAGTATGGATCATCTGTTCAAAAGAATAAGCTGAATAAATACCTTCGGCCGAAAATTCCAGCAGTATACCTTCTAAAACGATCAAGTCATGTTCATGTGCAAGACATAGCGTCTCCCTGCGGCGTTCTAGATTGGCCGTCATTCTGGTGGGGTTACATCGATACTAGTGGTAAAGACATCACAGGGTGTTAGTGCGAGGGCAATAAATGGAGACGAACAGGAATGGTATACAAGATCCGGGGTTTTGGTTTACAGGATGGCCAGCCTTCCAGAATAGAGCGCAGAGAGTCGGAACGAGTCCCGTCTGCATCGGTCTCCATCTCTGAAGGAAGAGTCGCGAAGAAATCCCGATGCCAATGGAAGGGTTGATGAGCGACCGTTTTGTTCGCAATGCACTGAGTGGAAGATGGGAATTACACCCCTTCACGGATGAGGGAGGTTTACTGGAAAACTAAGATCACGAAACCACTTACGAATAAACAGGCGATTCAACTAGAAAAGAGTCTCCGGGATTCACCATCTGGATGATAGCCTATGAGAACGTTGACGATGCTCAACGTGGTATGAAAAAATTCACCTGGAAAATTAGATCTTGGGATCCAGTCGTCCCACCCCTCATCTGTGCGTCCTCCGTGTTGAAGTCCCTTCAACCAATCCAAGCGTCGCGGTAGCCCAGCCATGGCACTATGTTGCAAACCCTCCGCCAGGTCCTCTTGATCCAAAATCAACGTAACATCCTGATCATTTTCTAAAGGGGACTTCGCCTTAAAACTCAGGGATGTGGATGGGAATGTCTGTGTGTTCGGCATTCCGGCGAGCAAGAAATGAGGCCCGGGTTGTCTTCTAAGTGTAAGAGGCTTCGGCCTAGATTCGATCCGACAGAGGTAACTCAGCGGGCCAGTAATTAGGATGGATGTCCAGGATAAACTAACTAGGGTGGGCATGCGACTTTTGGCGGCATCGGAGAGCAATCGCGAGTAATACTCATCGGATAAAGGGTTTAGGGATGCTCCATCCTACGTAACCAGTCGCTGGATGAGCGGAAATGAAATTGAACTCCAAGAATCCATCACATACCTCTCCTTTGGGGTAGTGGCCATAACGAGTCAAGGGAGGAACGCGACCCTGGGAAAAGGACTGATCTCATGTCACACGGCAATTTTTAGTATGTATCTTACCGAGACTCCCATTCTGCCTTGAAGCTGAGGTGAAAACTGCTTTAGTCCCAATACCGTTATTGGCAACTCCTGATAAAGCGAGGCAACTAAGAAGAGTTGCTCCAAGAGCGTTAGCATCACAATTGCTTGACATATTCACGCCATAGCGATTCGAGGCATCTTCAGTAATGGTTGTACCTTTCTGTCCGCAATGTATCACAATAATAGCGACGATTTACAGGCGATGCCATCAATGCGCCTGTCACAGCTCATAGACACTTTCCGTCATATCAACCTTCCACCCCCACGATACTCGCAACCATGAAATTCACCGTTATCTTTGAGACCATCGACGGTGAAGGTTTCGGGAGCTTCGATTACTGAGGTTGCTGGCGACTCTCACACGCACAACGGAGATATATACAATAAAATCCTCAGCCATCCAGGTAATCAGTTGAGGTCGCATTACTCTACATTATTCCAGGCCCTCACCTTGGATAGGCTTTCCCTGGCCAACAATCTTGTACTACGTTTCAATGGATGCCGCTTACAATTCCCGGGAACGCGACCCAGCTCCTCGATGTCTTCCTGGTACACGGAAGGAAGTATTGGACGAGATCGAAGCTTGGGTCAAGGCTGGTAGTGAGGGTACGAGCATCCTCTGGCTTCACGGTCCCGCCGGAGCAGGAAAATCGGCGATCGCACAGACGGTTGCGGAGACATGTTCTCGGCGTGACGAGCTCGCCGCAAGCTTCTTCTTCGCTCGCTCGTACTGTTGCTTGTCGGAACGCTCTGAAATACCTCTTCCCGACTATAGCCGTTCAGATCGCCCTTTCAGCCCCAGAAAAACGCAAGAGGCTCGACAGCATCCTGAAAAATGACCTTTGCATTGCTGAGCGTGCCTCGGGCTCCGTCGATCTAGTGGCTTCATTATTTCCAAAGCACTCTGTGCTGGTTCCCTCGTCACCATTTTTAGTTGTCATCGACGGTCTGGACGAGTGTCAGGGACACAACGACCAGTGTCGCATCCTAGCACAGCTGTCTGATATGGTCAACACCCACCATCCTCCACTCCGCTTCTTGATCGTTAGTCGTCCCGAGTCACATCTTTGCGAAGCGTTTGAGGAACCAGCACTGGCCAAAATTTCTGGAACGTTCCCTCATTACGGCGACTGCGATGCTCAACTCGATGCTCAACGCGATGTCTCTACGTATCTTCGGAGCGAGTTCTCGAGGATATATGACTCCAAGAGGCATAGAGATGTCATGAAGTTTGTCCCTAGACCTTGGCCGTCCGACGACGCTATCTGGCAACTCGTAGAGAAGTCGGGAGGTTACTTTATCTATGCGTCCACAGTCATCAGATTCATCGATGAAGAATACTTTTCACCTGCGCATCGTCTCGACCAAGTTCTAAACGGTCACAATTCGTCGGTTCCCCCCTCGGATTTCGCACCATTCTCCGAGCTCGATAAGCTATATTTACAGATTCTATCGTCATGTCCAACATCAAAGCTTCCGATATTTAAGCATATCTTGGGATATGTTGTATATGACATTCGAGGAGATCTAACCATCGACGATGTCGAAGCAATCCTCCGTCTCTCGCCCGGGCAGGTCAAGCTCATGCTACGAGGACTGCGATCTCTTGTTACATTCGGGGAATCGGAATTGCCTGATGCTGACTTTCATCTAAATCACACATCCTTCGCAGATTTCCTCCGCGATAAGGATCGTTCAAAAGTGTATTATGTGGACTGCGAAGAATGGATCTATACAGCATTTTGCGACACTTTCTCCTTGGGATGCAATATATTGGGTTTATATGTGGATGGAGTCGAGTCCGCTACACGGCACCCGAAAGGTCTGTTCGTCACTGTCACCTTTTCTTCATCGTAGTTGAAGGAATCGACATACTATCTACTTTTAGGATGCGATACCCGGCCCCTGTTCAAAAAAATTCAACGCCTATCTGGATTCATCCGTGACTGCTTCATGCTCAGCCCGAGAAAGGATCAGATCATGGTAGTTGTACGCGAAAGCGTAGAGAAAGGCATCTGGTATCCATGCTTACAGGATTTGGACAATGTATCGGACTGGGAAGTGTTCGCGGCACTAGAGCTATTAGTCACGATCATGATCAGTCCTCAGGGTGACGTACTAGACAATTTATTCCTCCTTCTAAACTTCACACAGCTGAAATCCTGGTTCCACAGGTCGAAAATGTAGCCCAGGAAACACAAGATTCTGTTGTGCAGCTGAGGATGATCCGTGACTCAGTCTTGCATGCTTACCTCTCAAAGATTGCAGATACTGCCGAGAAACGACATTATCTGCACGTTTCAGAGACTGCAGTTCATGCAATTTACTGTGGTTTCAGACATAATTTCGATCCGTTCTCAAGGACCCTCCTCGGTGACCTGTACGAGCTCAAAGTTTTCAATCTTAAACCCTCCGATTTCCAACCGTATGATCTCTGTATCCTTCTCGTCATCATGGATCGTGAGTCAGTGCTTTCGGACTACATCAAGGGCTTTAGATCGGATCCACAACGAAGCAGGGAGTTCCACTATGAACCGGGCGTGTGGATTACATTTGTCGTGACTCGTTACATGAGCTATTTGAGGACGTTATCTAGTACAAGGTGAGGTATGCTATCCAAGGTTGTTCGTAGCGAGTTTTGACGGATAACAGCTTTGATCCAAAGATATTGGTATACATAAACCTATTTCTGGCTCAGTGCATTGAAGGAGCAATACCAAATGATGCCGACCTGTTGACGGAGATACAATGCTTCTGGACAACTGAGCCAGCCTTTCTGATGTCGCAAATAAGCGAGTTGCAGATCTCCTGGCTTGCGGTAGGGGTACTACGGTGGCTACAGGTCCGCGCAATTTCCTCGTCCCCTACGTGCCCTTTCATAGGTTCATTTTTAGGAGTTTGATGATTCGCCAGAGGAAACGATGGCGCTTTGGAAAACTCATGTCTTTGAAGTTCATCTTCCGTGAGAGATTCTAATCCACCTAGTCCCTGACTCGAACTGACGGGACGTACTAAAGGTTAATACCCAAGGGGGAAGATCAAGCGACGAGGTGAGGGTAGAGCTCCATTGCCTTTTTTTGTGACGCTCAGCGGCGCCGTTCGCTGTCTCGTTATCAGCATCATTGATGCATATCTGAAATATATCCTCCTAGCCTGTTGTTTTGGTCCGTGCATGAATGCGTCAAACTCCGGGATCTATTCACTTCAACGCACGTTGTACCGTAACAATCGGGGTGTAGGTATATGCGTGGCAGAGTGGGAGAGGCGGCGTTCTACGGCAGTTGTTATCGATATATATGTACCAGGTTAGAGCAAGCTTAACAACCTGTCTGACAGGGCAGTCAGCAGGCACAACTTGCATCCCAATGCAAAAAACATACCCCGTATTTGCTTCAATGAATAGCTGTATTCCCCAGGTCGAGAGTTGTATCCATGGACCGTGTCGATAATCTCCCTCCGGGGCCAAACTAGTAGTGGCAAAGGCGCACCTAGTTCTGGTCGTGGCCGTGCTGCAATCTGGATCTTGGCAGGGCGAAACCCCGTTGCGCCTGTGGAGATCTTTATTATCGGACGAGTATAGCGAGTTGTTGCTCCAAGTACTTCCACCTGGACCGCCAAGATCCAAAGGGATCTGCCAGAACCACATCTACACGAACATTATTCTCTATCTTTTGGCAGCCCAGATCGGCGAGCCTGTCGACGTCGCCGACTGCCTCATTCCGGCATTCTTCTATGAAATCCCCTCGCACTTCTCCCGTCTCTGCTGCAAAACTCGGGGGTGACTGACGTCGCAGTCAGTGCGATGTAACCAAGGTAGCAAGAATCTTGCACCAGCCCTAAAGTGATGCCCTTGCATTTGTCTTGACGCAGGGTATCGATGAAACTCCCCAAGCGTGGCGAGCGAGAGAGAAACGGCAGGACAACTTCGTGTGGAGTCGGCTTGTTGTGCTGCACAAGACCGAAGCGATGACGAGAATAAATAGAACTCAAGTCGAAACAGAAACCTGCGGACCCAACTCACAACGACTGCTCCTACCGGAGGCTCTCCAATTAGGCGGTGGCGCTTACGACCGATCTGGCTGCGGGTGCAGCCACATTCATCACCCCGAGTAACAAGGAGTTTGTTAGCTCCTTGAACAGGTTGATATTTTCGTCCCAACCATCGGCAGCACCCTCGCTCCAGCGGCAGGTCCATCCGGATCGTCTACGCTCCCCAGCCGTCATCGAATGCACATTTCTTCCCTACCACTATCCCTGGGATCTCCTTCTGAGGTCAAGCAGGAGTAGCGAGGGTCAGGGGTGGTGATAGACATGTGACAGAGGAAAAAAGACGAAGGCGCGCGGGGCATGACCACGGCCTGTAGGATCGGTCTGGCAAGTTCGGTATGAACGGTCAGAGCCTCGAGGTTCGGCAGGAAGGCGACCGGCACCAGTGTCATCATCGGTGGCGAGTATCAACATCATCTGTGTCGCATGAGACGGCTGTGAAAGTCTAAAGAGGTGTCGAAAATCGTGAGCGGAACCTTGAAAATCGTCTTCCCAGAACAAGAGGCAACGATCTCCCACCGTGGCGCACATGAGAAACCTCACGGCAACCTCATTATGAGACCCATAAGTCAGAGTTGGCGCCAGTTGCGGACGGAAGGAGACAGGGTGATGTTGGGGGTTTTCGTTTCGGACAGCCCCAATCATGTATCGTCAAGGAAAGAGGCCACAATGGAACTAACGTATATCAGTGAGGGAATATGATGGAGAAGAGGCGGTGACCCACCTCGAGATTCGGACACCATACAAGGTGTTCATCTATGCCCGCGATACATATACACTCTCGGGAGGGGGTATTCTCATCTTCCTCGTTAGAGTCATCGTTTACTCCTCCGGCTGTGCCTCATGATCACCCTTATCAGGGACCGAATGGTAGATTTCGAGATCGACATGAACGCGTCGGGGGCGGCCCTGATATTTTGATTGGATGAGTGTAACTTGGCCAAGTCATGCGTCTGAAACTTCTCGCACAGCCAATCACAACCGCGTTTCGGTGTCGTCTCAGCAGGAACTCCATCAGATTCTGGAATTCAACATCTTCGGGATAGTGTCTCGGTTGATGGCGAGAGTTAAACGTAGTTGTTTATGAAGAAAGGAAGCTCGCAACTTGCATGGCCTGGTCAGAAGCAGGTCAGCTACGCGTTCCTGATGTTAAAAACTTGAAATACCCGTCTCGTCTCAAGTTTCTAGTTTAGTACTTTGCCGTGCACATTGAAAGGCTTCGAAATCGGGTCCCATGGTGTTGTGGGTTTTACAGGATCGACTTGGGAGGGTACCCACTGAGCTCATGCGATGTCTGGCAAGTTGGCCCTCTTTTTTTTGGCAGTAAGGATGTACGGGGAGGAACCCGTTACTTGTTGTTGTAGTGCTTGTGTCCATGGGAACCAGGGTTGTGGGGGTATTGCTTGTAAAAAGTGTGGATGTCCTGCGGCGGAAGTTCGACGCCACAAAACGTGATTTCTTCAGGGCTGGCCCTTTCGCGACAATCACTCCCTCGCCTACCACTAAGGAAATAACCTTGTCCCTCAAGAATGCCGGGGCCAGTATCTCCGTTGACGGCGCTAACCTCCCAGGGGATAATGTTGTTGTGGATGAAAGAAAGAAACTTGACACTTGTTGGATTCCTTCAGAGGCAGAAAAGGTATGTCATCCTGATGTTGAAGGCTACCAGGTATTAACCTATACCAATGCTGCCCATTTAGTGCTTTACGCTTCATTGGAAACCTTCTGCACCGAGTCATTATCGCGTCTCTTCCTATTACACGATTGATGGTCGGAAAATGGGGTGGAAACCACTTCTGTCCGAATATCTGCAAGTCTCGTTCTCAATCAGCAAGGCGCATATTTCAAGCAACGAGTCTCAAGGCCCATCATGTTTACAACTCTAAGGCTCAGATGACAACAGTGTATTGAACTCTGAAGCAGTCGAAAGGTTACGCAACATTGTCATCGAGATATGTCAAACTGGAACCACTGGAAAACTGGTTCGTCGGACATATGGCACTGAACATGCTGAAGTGGAGGTCCATGACCGGTTTAAGAAAGGAATGGCACATTGTACGAAGTAAACATTGATCCTTCCATTTGAAAGACTTACTGTTAACCTCATATACTACTAGGCTCGGGGAGGCGAAGACAACAAATCCTGTCGCAAGAAGAGACTAGAAGGATTTAGACAATAGTGACCTCTGTCTTTAAATACTAGTCGACAGGTATTTGCAGGATTTCATCGTTTTCCAACCAGATCCTTATACAAGTTTTGCCTTCGTAGATATGTTACGATCTTATGGGATTGTGCCTCCAGCTCCACCTGATTCCGCCAGAAAACCCATCTTAGGCAAGAGAACGTACGACGACACTGAGGAGGAGAACAATGCAGATGGTCTTGGCGACGAAGAGGAACTTGATATTGAGAATGATTTGAAGGCACTTCGGGTGGGTTTGTTGTATATATCACGTGGATGCAATGATCCAGCACCGTTCTAGGCGCAAATGATTTTATTGGAGCAATGACTCGCGAAGCAAGCTTCGAGTGAAGTCTGTTCCAACTTCCCGGCAAGATCATCAAGAATGAGCCAATTCCTTTTGCACGAGGTGATCGATCTCACTTGATGTGTGACCTAGCTGTTCTGTATCTATTCCAACGACGAGTGGGTCCAAACGCTCGCATATGATACGTAATCTATCACTGATTCTCTGACCAGTGCATGATACAGAACCTTATCATACTTTAACATGCCTAATTGCACACACCCCTACCAGTAACCTACCGAATGCGAGTCATTCTGTCTATTCCATGTGTACTAGTCCTCTTTCCCTTAGTACGCGGCTATGGTCAAATTATGTTATCGCTAGGGCCGGCAGTGCCGCGAATACCTGCCGCTGCTCCAACCGTAACAAGCATTGTCAGGTCCGACCACTTCCTACTTAATAGCAATATGGGGCACAACCACGGCACAAATCCCATCAAGCCCGTGACCGGCCCGACTACCATTCCTACTGGGTCTGTGTAGACTGTCGCCTCTATTGCCACCATTTCCCCTTCATGAACTCTCTCCCCCTCCTTGGCATGTTGCATTGGGAGGTGATGCCCCAGCGTGCCTCTCTAGCTACGTATTGATAGCCAGGGGGACCTCCCGACCTCCGAACAGCTGCGCATCCCATTACAAACCGACAATATACACTTCTACATATTTAGAGTGCGACTAGCACTCAAATATATAGACTGCGAATTGCTGAACGTTACAAGACTTTACACCACGACTGCAGTGCCGTCTTCATTCAAACGACTCCTGCCGAAATCGATCAATCTGAATTCGAGTTCTACTTAACCGCGAGCCTTAGTGGCAAGCGCGCGTATGTGTGGAGGAACAGAGAGCCGGCCGGGTTGCATGAGGATATTTCATGGACCCGTGGAACAACGAAATCGTGGTGGAGTCGACAGTACCTCAGGAACTCGGACGCGGGGTTGCTCGTAAGTGCGGTGAAAACCTCAAGAAATACGTGAACGAAGGTATCGTCGATGATAAAAAGATCGGGATCAACTGGACCAGGTTCACATGGATAGTGGAATACTCGTGGCTTGAATTCCTTAGCTATCGTCGATCGTCGATCGGCGTTACCGTTCAACAGACCTGATGAGCATCTGACGATATTTCATAAACGTCATGTCGCCCTGATGATGACGATTTGTATACAGTACCGAATTATATCCTAAAGACCTCTGACGCTGTGGTCGTCTCACGAGCGTCAAGGATAGCCTGCCTGAGCCGCTTCACCGCTTCTTCAACCCGATCGTCACTCAACAAGCTGAACGAGGCGCTCGCATACGCCGTCTTCCTTCCGTAAGTTCCGTTGGGTAGAAAAACAGTCCCTGGAAGCGCCGACATGCCTCGCTCGAGTGCATTCATTCGGATGATGGTCTCTGAATCCCCCTCCTCCTGTGTGTTTGGACTATTAGAATTCAACTTGAACCTGCAGAGGCCACATGATCGGCCGCTGTCAGTCACGGTTATTAACGGGTGCGTTGGAAACTCACCAGAAAAACATCCCAGCTTCAGGAGTTGTCCATTCTGCAAGACCAGAGAGATGGATTCGCATCGCACGTTCGAAAACATCTCGCTTCATCCGATAGAAAGCGGACACATGGTCTGTATGTTTCTGGAAACCGTCGTAGCCCCATGATTGCAGCAATTTCAAAATAATCGCTTGGGTCAGCGAAGATGAATGCTGGTTTGCCACCGCGGACTGCGTGGGTAATACATCATTCATTATGAACAAAAATGCCACAAGGAGCAAAACGAAGTTCACATACGTGAGTGTTAATCGCATTGAGTAACGGTTTTGGGCCTGAAGCAAAACCGATGCGCATGCCGGCCGACAGAATTTTCGAAAAACTATCAAATCGAAGTACTCTCCCGACGACTAGTTGCTCAAGCTCGAGCGCAAAGTACGACGGGTATCTGGCTGCTTCACCGTAGTACAAGTAAAAGTACGGGTCATCTGTTCAAAAAAACGAGTCGAATAAATACCTTCTGCCGAAATGTCAGTAAGTAGTATACCTTCTAAAATAATGAAGTCATGTTCATGTGCGAGACGCAGCATTTTCCTGCGGCGTTCCAGAGTTGCCGTCATTCCACTGGGGTTACATCCATACTGATGGTAAAGACATAACATAGGTGTTAGCACGAGGGCAATGGGTGGTGACGCACAGGAACGGTATATAAGACCCGAGGTTTTGGTTTACCGGATGGCCAGCCTTCCAGAATGGAGCGAAGGGAGTCGGAACGAATCCCATTTGCATCGGTCTCCACCTCTAAAGAAGGAAGGGTCACAAAGAAAGTCCGATGCCGATGGAAGGGGTGATGACTGACCGATTTGTTCGCAATGTACTGAGTGGAATATGGGAATGACACCCCTTTGCGGGAGGTTCACACGGAAAAACTATGATCACGAAGCTACTTACGAATAAACCGGCGATTCAACTAGGACAGAATCTCCAGGATTTACCATCGCGATGATAGCCTATGGGAACGTTAACGATGGTCGACAGGACAGGACAGAATTTCACCTTGCAGATTAGATCTTGGGATCCCGTCCCTACTTCGATGTCCCACCCCTCACCTTTGCATCTTCCGTGTTGACGTTCTTGAAGTCCCCTCAACCAATCCAAGAGTCGCGGCAGCCCAGCCGTGGCACTATATTGCAAACCCTCCACCAGGTCCTCTTGATCCAAAACCAACGTAACATCCTGATCATTTTCTAAAGGGGACTTCGCTGTAAAGCTAAGAGATATGAACGGGAAAGTCTCTGGTTCGGGATTCCGGCGAGCAAGGAAATGAGACCCGGGGTGTCTTCTAAGGGTAAGAGGCTTCGGCCTAGATTTGATCAGAGGTAACTCAGCCGGCCAGTAATTAGGCTGGTTATCCAGGATAACTAACTAGGGTGGGGCATGCGACTCTTGGCGGCATCAGAGAGAAATCCAGAGTAGTACTCATCGGGTAAAGGGTCTGTGGATGCTCCATCCTACGTAACCAGTCGTTGGATGAGCGGAAATGAAGTTGAGCTCCTTGAATCCATCACACACTCTTTTGGGGGCATTGGCCATAACCAGTCTGGGAAAAGGTCTGATGTCACGCGGCAAGTTCTGAGTATTTTACCGAGACTCCCATTCTGCCAGTGTCTTGAAGCTGGGGTTAAAACTTTACCAACCTCGACATTGGTCCCAACACTGTTATTGGCTCGATGACAACAACTCGTCGATAGAAAACTTTTGATGGTCAGACGTCTCGGGAGGCAACTGAGAAAAGCTGCTTCAAGAGCGCTAACAAGTAGCATCACAATTGCTTGACATGTTTACGACATAGTGAAGGCGCCCTCAGTAAGCATTGTGCCTTTCTGTCCGCAATGTAAGTATCATAGTAAGGACGATTTACCGGCGCAGACATCAACCCGATTCTCAGCAGTGCGCACGAGGGCGATGCCATCAATGCGCTTGTCTTAGCTCATGGCTACTTCATATCGACCTTCCAAGCTCAGGACACTCGCAACCATGAAATTCGCCGTCATCAAGAAGCTCTTGAGACCATCGACGGTGAAGATTTCGAGAGCTTCGATCACTGAGGTTGCTGGCGACTCTCACACGCACAACGGAGATATATACAACATAATCTCCAGCCATCCAGGTAATCAGTTGAGATCGCATTACTGCACATTATTCCGGACCCTCACCCTGGATAGGCTTTCCCTGGCCAACAATCTTGGACTACGTTTCAATGGATGCCGCTTACGATTCCCGGGAACGCGACCCAGCTCCTCGATGTCTTCCTGGAACACGGAAGGATGCATTGGACAAGATCGCAGCGTGGGTCAAGGCTGGTAGTGGGGGTACGAACATCCTTTGTCTTCACGGCCCTGCCGGAGCAGGAAAATCGGCGATCGCACAGACGGTTGCGGAGACATGTTCTCGGCGTGACGAGCTCGCCGCAAGCTTCTTCTTCGCTCGCTCGTACTGTTGCTTGTCGGAACGCTCTGAAATACCTCTTCCCGACTATAGCCGTTCAGATCGCCCTTTCAGCCCCAGAAAAACGCAAGAGGCTCGACAGCATCCTGAAAAATGACCTTTGCATTGCTGAGCGTGCCTCGGGCTCCGTCGATCTAGTGGCTTCATTATTTCCAAAGCACTCTGTGCTGGTTCCCTCGTCACCATTTTTAGTTGTCATCGACGGTCTGGACGAGTGTCAGGGACACAACGACCAGTGTCGCATCCTAGCACAGCTGTCTGATATGGTCAACACCCACCATCCTCCGCTCCGCTTCTTGATTGTTAGTCGCCCCGAGTCCCATATTTGTGATGCATTTGAGGGATCAGAACTGGCCAACATTTCTGAAAGGCTATCTCTTTATGGTGACTTCCAGGCTCACAGTGATGTCTTCATGTACCTTCAGAGCGAGTTATCGAGGATATACGATTCCAAGAGGCATAGAGATGTCATGGAGTTTGTCCCTAAACCTTGGCCTTCCGACGAAGCCATCGACAGACTCGTGGGGAAGTCGGGAGGTTACTTTATTTATGCGTCCACAGTCATCAAATTCATCGATGAAGAATACTTTTCACCTGTGGATCGTCTCGACCAAGTTCTGAACGGTTCCAATTCGTCCGTTTCCCCCTCGGATTTAGCTCCTTTCGCCGAGCTCGATAAGCTATATTTACAAATTCTATCCTCATGCCCGACATCCAAGCTTCCGATATTCAAGCGTATCTTGGGATTTATTGTTTGTGGCATTCAAGAAGATCTAGTCATAGACGACGTCGAAGCAATCCTCCGTCTCCTACGTGGGCAGGTGAAGCTAATGCTACGAGGACTGCGATCGCTTGTTACTTTCGAGGAATCGCCCGCCGGCAGCAAACTTCGTCTGAACCACACATCCTTCACGGATTTCCTCTACGATAAAGATCGTTCAAATGTTTAATGTGTGGACTCTGAAGAATGGATGTACGCAGCATTTTGCAATACTTTCTCCTTGGGATGCACTATATTGGGTTTATCTGTCGATCCTGGCGTCGAATCCGCTACTAGACGGCACCCGAAAGGTCTGTTCGTCACTGTCACTTCTTCTTGAGAGGGGACCAACACATCTATCTCTAGAATGCGATCACTCTATGCCCACAATAATTCAACGCCTGTCTCGATTCATCCGTGACTGCTTCAGACACAGCTCGAGAAAGGATCGACTGATATCAGTTGTGCGCGATAGTACACTAAAAGGCATCTGGTACCCATGCTTACAGGGTTTGGACAATTGGTTGGACTGGGAAAGGTTTGCGGCACTAGAACTATTAGTCGCAATCATCGGTCCTCAGAGTGATGTACTGGACCTTTCATTCCTTCTTTCGGGCTTCACACAGCTGAAACGCTGGTTTCACAGGTTGAAAACGCATCTCGGACAATCTAGGGTTTTGTCATGCAGCTGGGGATGATCTGTGACTCAGTCTTGTATGCCTACCTCTCAAAATCTGCAGACACTGCGGCAAAACGACATAACTTGAAGCTTCTCGTTTCGCAGGCCGCGGTCGATGCGATCTACCAGCCCTTCGATTCGTTCCGCAATCACCTGCACGAACTCAAAGTCTTCGATCCCCAACCCTCCGATTTTCAATCATACGACCTCAGCGTCCTTCTCGTCATATTGCAAAATCGATCCGTTCTGGGGCAATATGTTCGCACATTTAGGTCGAATCCATGGCGGAGCAGAGAATTCTATTATGAAACCCGGGTGTGGATTACATTTGCCGTGACTTGTTACATGAGATATTTAAGGACATTGTCTAATTCAAGGTGAGATATATTATCTGTGTGTTCGTCGCTAGAGTTGACGGCCAATATTGATTATCAGCTCCGAGTCCGACCCACTAGTATTGGCAACGGCCATTACATATCTGGGCGATCACATGCCAAACGCAATATCTAATGATACCGACTTGCTGACGGAGATACAATGCTTCTGGGCAACTGAGCCGGCCTTTCTTATGTCGGAACTGAGTGAGCTCGAGATCTCCGAGCTTTTTCTTTTTCTTTTTTTTTTGAGTCAATTTTATTGTGCCGAAGGACTTATGGTGCACATGCCGTACGTACAGGGGAGTAATGAGGAGGCGCAGCTTATACGGTACGAATCAGTGTCTACCCGATGACTACAAGAGCCACGGGAAACTCCACCCTGCCCGTGGAACAGCAAGTAAGCGTTCCTAGTGGACAGGGCGAGGCGACCTTCCCAAGCCGTTTTAGGCCGTGCTCCCCGGTTACAACCTGTGGTGGTGATGTCTTCGATTAGATGGCGGTGAGAGCGATATGGGTGATGCGACAGGCGCCCGTGAAGAAGGCGCGGGGATCTCCGAGCTTGCATTAGGGGTGCTGGGGTGGCTACAGGTCCGTGCAATTTTCTCGTCCGCCGCAAGTCCTTCCATAGCTTTGCTTTAGAGGTCTGATGGTTCACTGAGGAAAACAATGTCGCTTTGGAAAACTCGTGTTCTTGAAGAACATCTTCCGTAGACCGTGAGATATTCTAAACCACCTGGTTTCTGACTAGAATTAGATTCCCTTAGTACGCGGCTATGGTCAAATTATGAACTCGTTATCGCTAGGGCCTGCAGTGCGGCGAATGCCCGCCGCTGCTCCAACTAATGTGGGGCAAAACCACGGCACAAATCCCATCAAGCTCGTGAGCGGCCCGAATACCATCCCTCAGACTGTGGGTCTGTGTAGACTATCGCTTCTATTGCCACCGCTTCCCCTTCATGGACTCCCTCCCCCTCCTTGGCATGTTGGGACGTGATGTCCCAGCGTGCCTCTGTCTAGCTACGGATTGATAGCCGGAAAATGAAGCAGGACCTCCCTCCGAACAGCTGCGCATCCCGTTCCAAACCGGCAATATACACTTCTCCATATTTGAGTGCGACTGACACTCAAATATGTAGATTGCGAATTGCTGAACTTTACAAGACTCTACACCACGACTGCAATGCCGTCTTCATTCATGATTCAAAAGACTCCTGCCGAAATCGATCAATCTGAATTCGAGTTCTACTTAACCGCGAGCCTTAGTGGCAAGCGCGCGCATGTGTAGAGGAACACTTCAAGAAATACATGAACGAAGGTATCGTCGATGATAAAAAGATTGGGATCAACTGGACCAGGTTCACATAGGAGAGTGGAATACTCGTGGCTTAAATTCCCTAGCTATCCGAGTCGTCGTTCGTCGATCGGCGTTACCGTTCAGCAGACCTAATGAACATCTTACGATATTTTATAATAGACATGTCGCCCTGAGGATGACGATTTGTATACAGTACCGAATTATATCCTAAGGACCTCTGACGCTGTGGCGGCCTCACGAGCGTCAAGGATAGCCTGCCTGAGTCGCCTCGCTGCTTCTTCAACCCGATCTCTACTCAACAAGCTGAACGAGGCCCTAACATACGACGTCTTCCTCCCGTTGGTTAGAAAACCAGTCCCCGGAAGCGTCAACACGCCTCGCTTAAGTGCATTCGTTCGCATGATGATCTCCGAATCCCCCTCCTCCTGTGCGTTTAAACAATTAGAACTCAACTTGAACCTACACAGACCACATGTGACATGATCAGCCGCTCTGTCAGCCATCGTTATTAACGAATTGTTTCGGAGACTCACCAAAAAAACATCCCAGCTTCTGGAGGTGTCCATTCTGCAAGACCAGATAGATGGGTTCGCATCGCACATTCGAAATCATCTCGCTTCACCCGATAGAAGGCGGAAACGTGCTCTGTATGTTTCTGGAATCCGTCGTAGCCCCATGATTGCAGCAACTTCAAAATAATCGCCTGGGTTAGCGAAGATGATTGCCCGTTTGCCACCTCGGTCTGCGTGGATATCCATCATCCATCATCGTAAATAAACAAGAACCTCGCAAGCAACGAAATGAAGTTCACATACGTGAGTGTTGATTGCATTGAGTAACGGTTTGGGGCCCGATGCAAACCCGATGCACAAGCCGGCTGATAAAGCTGTCGAAAAACTATCAAATCGGAGTACTCTCCCGACGGTTGTTTGCTCAAGTTCGAGCGAAAGGTACGACGGGTACCTGGCGGCTTCACCGTAGTATAGGTAAAAGTATGGATCATCTATTCAAAAGAACGAATTCAGTAAATACCTTCGGCAGAAGGACTGTCAGAAATATACCTTCTAGAATGATCAAGTCATGTTCATGTGCGAGGCGTAGCGTTTCCCTGCGGCGTTCTAGATTGGCCGTCATTCCGGTGGGGTTATATCCATACTAGTGGGAAAGACATCACAGTGGTGTAAGCGCGAGGGCAGTAAGCAGTGACGCACAGGAGTGGTATACAAGATCCGGGGTTTTGGTTTACCGGATGGCCAGCTTTCCAGAATGGAGCGCAGGGAGTCAGAACGAATCCCATCTTCATCTGTCTCCACCTCTAAAGAAGGAAGGATCACGAAGAAAGCTTGATGATGGAAGGGTTGATGACTGACCGACTTGCTCGCAATCCACTGAATGGAAGATGGGAATGACAGCCCTTCACGAATCAGGGAGATTCATACGGAAAGGACTATAATCATGAAGCTACTTACGAATAAAACGGCGATTCAACTAGCACAGAGTCTCCGGGATTCACCATCGCCATAATGGCCTGCGTGGACATTAACGGTAGTCGATATACTAATAGGAAATAAATTCACCTTGTAAATTAGATCCTGGGATCCAGTCCCTACTGTGATGTCCCATCCCTCACCTTTGCGCCTTCCGTGCTGACGTTCTTGAAGTCCCTTCAACCAATCAAGGAGCCGCGGTAGCCCGGCCGCGGCACTATATTGCAAACCCTCTACCAGGTCCTCTTGATCCAGAGTCAACGTGACATCCTGATCATTTTCTAAAGGAGACTTCGCCGTAAAACTAAGAGATGTGAACGGGAAGGTCTCTGGGTTCGGCATTCCGGCGAGCAAGGAAATGAGGCCCGGGGTATCAGCTAAGGGTGAGAGGACGCGAACTAGTTTCCAATCGGAGTAACTCAGCTCGTCAGTTAGGATGGATATAAAGGATGAACCAACTAGGGTGGGGCCTGCGACTCTTGGCTGCATCGGAGAGAAATCGCGAGTAGCACTCATCGGGTAAACGGTTTATGGATGCTCCATTCTATGTAACCAGTCGCTGGATGAGCGGAAATGAATTTACACTCCCAGAATCTCTGGGACATACCTCAGCCTTGGAAGGATTGGCCATCACGAGTCAAGAGAGGAATGCAACCCTGGGAAAGGAAGCGCTGATCACAAAGGGCGAAGCGGAACCCCTCCTTTTGTCACGGTATCCTAGATCCAGGTTCGGACGATTTGGTCCAAAATCGGCTGAAGGCCAGATCCAAGTTCGGACATATTGCCCGCCGCAGGCGGAGGTTGGATCCAGGTTCGGACATGGGGACCTAGCCAGAGGGTCATTGAAATTGGTGAATCAGGGTCAGGCACAGTAAAGTACTAAATTGTTTATTAAATTTTGATTAAATTGTTACAACATGTACATGGATTAAAAACATATTTATGGATTCAAAATGAGTTTCTTATCACAAGAAACCCATGCACAATGGGAGCCTCATATGAAGGAGCGATACACAGAGATAACATTGAGACGTAGTTTACTTACTATAGGTGATGATGACGACTCGATGTTATTATGAGTACTTCTATGATGGCATGCGGGCGTCTAGAAAATTGAATTATGTCCCAACGACCTCTGACGCTGTGGTCGCCTCACGAACGTCAAGAATAGCCTGCCTGAGCCGCTTCACCGCTTCTTCAACCCGATCTTCACTCAACAAGCTGAACGAAGCCCTAACATACGACGTCTTCCTTCCGTTGGGTAGAAAAACAGTCCCCGGAAGCGCCAATACGCCTCGCTCAAGTGCATTCGTTCGGATGATGGTCTCCGAATCCCCCTCCTCCTGTGTGTTTGGACTATTAGAATTCAACTTGAACCTGCAGAGGCCACATGATCGGCCGCTCTGTCAGCCATCGTTATTAACGGGGCCCTTCGGAGACTCACCAGAAAAACATCCCTGCTTCGGGAGGTGTCCATACTGCAAGACCAGAGAGATGGGTTCGCATCGCACGTTCGAAAACATCTCGCTTCATCCGATAGAAAGCGGACACGTGGTCTGTATGTTTCTGGAATCCGTCGTAGCCCCATGATTGCAGCAATTTCAAAATAATCGCTTGGGTCAAGGAAGAGGTTTGGAGGTTAGCCATCGCGGTCTGCGCGGGTAATCAATCATTCAGGATCAGAAATGAATAAGGACGTCGCAGGAAGGTTCACATACGTGAGCGTTGATCGCGTTGAGTAACGGTCTAGGGCCGGAGGCGAACCCGATGCGGATGCCGGCCGACAAAACTTTCGAAAAACTATCAAATCGGAGCACTCTCCCGACAACTGGCTGCTCGATTTCGAGCGAAAAATACGACGGGTACCTGGGGGCTTCACCATAGTACAAGTAAAAGTATGGATCATCTGTTCAAAAAAATGAGTCGAATAAATATCTTCTGCCGAAATGCCAGCGGTATACCTTCTAAAATAATAAAGTCATGTTCATGTGCGAGGTGCAGCGTTTCCCTGCGGCGTTCCAGAGTTGCCGTCATTCCGGTGGGATTACATCCATACTGATCACATAGATATAACATAAATGTTAGCATGAGGGCAATAAGTGGTAACACACAGGAACGGTATACAGGATCCGAGGTTTTGGTTTACCGGATGGCCAACCTTCCAGAATGGAGCGAAGGGAGTCGGAACGAATCCCATCTTCATCCGTCTCCACCTCTAAAGAAGGAAAGATCACGAAGAAAGCTTGATGATGGAAGGGTTGATGACTAACCGATTTGTTCGCACTGTACTGAGTGGAAGATGGGAATGACACCTCTTCACAGATGAAATAGCTTCATACGGAAGAACTATAATCGCCAAGCTACTTACGAATAAACTGGCGATTCAACTAGGACAGAGTCTCCGGGATTTACCATTGCGATAATGGCCTGTGCGGACGTTAACGGTAGTCGATATGATAGGAAAGAAATCCACCTTGCAAATTAGATCTTGGGATCCAGACCCTACTGCGATGTCCCATCCTTTGTCTTTTCGCCTTCCGTGCTGACGCACTTGAAGTCCCCTCAACCAATTAAGAAGTCGTGGCAGCCCGGCCGTGGCGCTATATTGCAGACCTTCCGCCAAGTCCTCTTGATCCAGAGCCAATGTAACAACCTGATCATCTTCTAAAGGGGATTTTGCCGTAAAACTAAGGGATGTTAACGGGAAAGTCTCTGGGTTCGGCTTCCCGACAAGCAAAGAAACGAGACCGGGGGTGTTTTCCAAGGGGTAGAGACTTCGGACTAGTTTCGAGCCAACAGAGGTTACTCGGTTGGTCAGCAATAATCGGTATCAAGATAAACTAACTCGGGCTGGGTTTGCGACTCTTGGCGGCATCGGAGAGAAATCGTGTATAGTACACATCGGGCAAAGGGTTTACGGATGCTCCACTCTGCGCGGCATTCAACCAGTCGTTGAATGAGTGAAAATGAAACTACGCTCTCAGAATCCATCACATACCTCACCCTCAGGGGCATTGGTCATAATTGAACGAGTGAAGAAAAGAATGCGACCCTGGGAAAGGATGATCTAAACACGTTTAAAGCGGGATGTCCACCCCCTCGAGCATGGAATCTGGGCTATAATTGACTTGCGCCTCCATTTCATGGTCCTACTCCCGTGGGTTCCATCGTTCCACACTTTACAAAATATGTAAGGCTGTTGGGGGGCTTTAGCAAAAGGAACACAGCGCGTCTTATTCGGGGGTGAGTCGAGTCGATCCTAACATTTCTATCGTCACGATGGGTTGGTTGGCGTATCTCTTTACGCGTCTTCTCCCCATTTATACTCTAGGAACGGATGCGCGTCCCTGTGGTACCTCCGAGTCAACGCTTGGATTTAAAGTTTCAAACCCTCCGGCTCGGCAGGTCGCTCGGAACACTGCCCCATGTCCTCGATACTGACAGGCAACCTGGCAGACAACAGAGTCAGGGACGTGGTTAGGCTTCGAAGTTCGTGACATGCACACCTCTCTGTGTCCACTGCGATTGCAACCTTCTTCGATCCATCTTTCCCATTCTCTTCCCTCAACAGACACAGATGTGCTTCCCCGACGGTGGGTCACGGTACAATCAGCGGTGGTTTATGGTTTAATATTGAGGGCTCGATAGGCTCGGTGGCATCATGGTCTCCCTCTGGATTGACCAGGAACTTACTTTCCTCACTTCCTTTCAATCCATTGCTAAGATTAACTAGACCCAGGGTCACATAAGAAGCTTTCTTGTGAATGTTACACCCGCTTGAATTACTTGACTCTCGGGGATCAGTGTTATTAACGGTCGGCAGACCGAAGCAATGGACATTTGACGATATTTCATAAATCCCCGGTCGACTCAGCTCGACTTGGGAGGTTACATCAAATTTCTTAAGCTACTGCAAGCTCCGGGTTGACGACCTGGGTCTACTTCCCGGCGAATAATGAACGTCATTTATTTACTATAGGTATCGATGATGATGACTCGACGTGATGAGAGTGGTCTAGAACACTCGAATCATGTCCCAACGACCTCGGGATCTGACCCTGTGGACGCCTCACGAGCGTCAAGGATAGCCTGCCTGAGCCGTTTCATCGCTTCTTCAACCAGATCTTCACTCAGCAAGCTGAATGCGGCCCTAACATACAACGTCTTCCTTCCGTTGGGTAGAAAAACAGTCCCCGGAAGCGCCAATACGCCTCGCTCAAGTGCATTCGTTCGGATGATGGTCTCCGAATCCTCCTCCCCTTGTGCATTTGGACTATTAGAATTCAACCTGAACCTGCAGAGGCCACATGATCGGCCGCTCTGTCAGCCATCGTTATTAACGGGGCCATTCGGAGACTCACCAAAAAAACATCCCAGCTTCTGGAGGTGTCATTCTGCAAGACCAGATAGATGGGTTCGCATCGCACGTTCGAAAACATCTCGCTTCATCCGATAGAAGGCGGACACGTGCTCTGTATGTTTCTGGAATCCGTTGTAGCCCCATGATTGCAGCAACTTCAAAACAATCGCTTGGGTCAAGGACGATGATTGGAGGTTTGCCATCCCGGTCTGCGGGAGCAATCCATCATACACAATCATAAACGAACAAGAACGTCGCAGGGAGGTTTCACATATGTGAGTGTTGATCGCGTTGACTAGTGGTTTGGGGCCAGAAGCGAACCCGATGCGCATGCCAGCCGACAGAATTTTCGAAAAACTATCAAACCGGAGCACTCTCCCGACAACTGGTTGCTCGATTTCGAGCGAAAAATACGACGGGTACCTGGGGGCTTCACCATAGTACAAGTAAAAGTATGGATCATCTATTCAAAAGAATGAGTCGAATAAATATCATGATCTTCTGCCGAAAATGCCAGCAGTATACCTTCTAGAATAATGAAGTCATGTTCATGTGCAAGGTGCAGCGCTTCCCTACGCCGTTCCAGATTTGCCGTCATCCCGGTGGGTTACATCCATACTAGTGGTAAAGACATCACAGTGGGCAGCGACGCACAGGAATGGTATGCAAGATCCGGGGTTTAGGTTTACCGGATGGCCAACCTTCCAGAATGGAGCGAAGGGAGTCAGAACGAATCCCATCTTCATCCGTCTCCACTTCTAAAGAAGGAAGGATCACGAAGAAAGCTTGATGATGGAAGTGTTGATGACTGACCGACTTGCTCACAATCCACTGAATGGGGGATGGGAATGACACCCCTTCACGAATCAGGGAGATTCATCCGGAAAAAACTATAATCACGAAGCTACTTACGAATAAACGGGCGATTCAACTAGCACAGAGTCTCCGGGATTCACCATCGCCATGATGGCCTGTGCGGACATTAACGGTAGCCAATATGTTCGGAAAGAAATTCACCTTGTAAATCAGATCCCGGGATCCAGTCCCTACGGCGATGTCCCACCCCTCATCTTTGCGCCTCCCATGCTGACGTTCTTGAAGTCCCCTTAACCAATCAAACAGTCGCGGCAGCCCAACTGTGGTATTATATTGCAAACCTTCCACCAAGTCCTCGTTATCCAGAGTCAATGTCAATGTAACATCCTGACCATTTTCTAAAGGGGATTTCGCCGTAAAACTAAGAGATGTAAATGGGAAAGTCTCTGGGTTCGGCTTTCCGACAAGCAAGGAAATAAGACCCGGGGTATTTTTTAAGTGAAAAAGACTTTGGACTAGATTCAAGCAACTCGATTGATCAGTAATAATCGATATCAAGGATAAACTAACTCGGGCTGGGCTTGCGACCCTTGGCGGGATCGGAGAGAAATCGCAGGTAGTACCCATGGGGTACAGGGTTTATGGATGCTCCACTCTCCACCAGTCGTTGAATGAGTGGAAACGAGGCTACACTCCCACTGGAGTCTATCACATACCTCACTCTCGGGGGCATTGGCCATAGTTCAAGTCGAGAAGAAAGCGACCCTGGGAAAAGATGATGCAAATTTATATTACATACCTTTGACCGATTTGGCATGTCTCAGTACTAAAAAATCTTCAGTTTAAATTTGACCAGTTTATGGCAGCCCCCCCCGTACAACGTTGACTTGCATCTTCATTGCCTGGTCCCACTCCGGTGGTTTCCATCGAATGTAAGCCGGTTGGGCTTTGGCAGCGCCTATTATTTGAGCCTGGGTCGAGTCGATCCTCATATTTCTATCGTCACGATAGGTTGTTTGGCATAATCTCTTTACGCGTTCTGAGTTCTCCGTACTTATACCCTTCTCTAAGAGCGAATGCGCGTTCCTGTGGTACCAACCCCACCACGCTTTTGCTGAGTCCACGGGTCCACAAAGATCCGCGAGTCTCTGTTCCCCTACAGACGCGCGCGCTTGACATTAAGACTCGCGGTTCATTATTCAGGGGTAGGAGCCGCATATATGAGTATTGCAACGGTAGTAAAAAAAATTAGGATACAAATTCTACGAGAAGGGTCCCATTTTCATTTATCGAGAATAGTTTCACGGCAACGCAGGCTCTAGCTCTTACGCAAGGCATTGGAGCAGCTGAAAGCACACGGATGATCGGGTGGGCGCCGCGGCCTCACTGTATGGAAGGTGACGCGCGTGTCGGATGGTATGAAACGCCTCTTCAGATTTTTTCAGCAGATATGGCCTAACCATTTGGGTTCAAAAGTTTAAACCCTCCGGCTTGCTCGGAACACTATCGTCAATGTCCTCGATACACGCAACCTGGCAGGCGAGGGTCAGGGACGTTCTTGGGCTTCGAAGTTCGTGACATGCACTTTTCTGTTTCCACTGCAATTGCAATTTTGTTCGATCATCTTTCCCGTTCGCTTCCGTCAAAAGCCACAGATGTGCTTCCACGACGGTGGGTCACGGTACAGTTAGCGGTGGTTTATGGTTTAATATTGGGGGCTCGATAGGCTCGGTGGCATCATGGTCCCCTCGGACATGACCGGGAACCTTTTTTTACACCCCTTTGCTAACGCTGGAGAGCGACAAATGGTACATGGGGTATACCGCCCGTTTTGGGGGCCGGAGCCTCCCTGTCTGTCTGCTGCGAAGATTTCCAGGGGCGTGGACGATCAGTTTTTCAGGCAGGGGAAGAGAATGCGTGCGTAGACAGAGAGCGGAACGGCGCGACGGTCGGACAGGATAGGACGAAGGGCCAGGAATTGACCAAGGACAAGAGAAACTTGGGTGTGGAACGGTCGGCAAAACACGTGGTGTACTATTTTCGTCACAACCTTTGCCGCTGTCTTGCAATCGGGGCAGCCAGATTCCGACGGAGTTCGCCCATCGCTTCGATCTTGACGCACAATTGAATCCTCCGCTCCGACCACAATATTGAACGGTTCCCGGCGTTCTTTTTTTCAAGCAATCTCATCCATCGCCCATTTCACTTCAGGTTCGCCGTTTCTGGTCCAGCCCGCAAGCTTGCTGTGTGGAGCGAATTAAATGAGCCGCCCGAGAGCCGGATGTCACTGGACATGTTTTCCATGAACCCAAGATCCGGGGAGAAGTGTTTGCCGATTAAATCGCGGTCTCAACAGGGAGAAATCGTGTCGCTTTTGCTCGGAGCAAATGTCATCAAAGGGCTCACCATCTCTCCACTGGCATCAGCTCAGTAGGCACTGTAAATCCAGTTATTTGATGTTCGCAGGTTGGATAGTCCCACCATGGGCGTCTGCGGCGACCATGGGATCCGACTCGGTCACTCGGGAAATGAACGTGGTGAGGGCGGGGAAGCACTTGCGGGGTTATAACGTCATGATCTCCGACAAGACTTGTTCGAATTCGTAGCCCCAAACATTTAATATTAAATACTTCCTCTTGACCACCTCGAGACACATCGAAGGGCTCGCTTGCAGCACGCAAGAAGCATTTCAATACGCTACTGAAACAATTGCAGGAATTGTCTTTCGCCTCGACTTGTCCAGCCCGGATAACGCAGGTTTTTTGAATTCATTGGGGGGTAATCTTGGCTGTCGGTTTCGTCTGGTGTGTAAAGAATCGACTCGAAATGTCTTCTGCCAACCCCCATCAACGCGGCGGCCGGAGAGCCGGAGGTAGGTCAACTTGGGGTTGACTAAAATCGCAACGAGGCAGAGAAATGCCTCAATCCATCAACAAAGCTCCAATACAACTTACGTCGCAGCCTGTCTTGCAAGTGACATCCTCCCGCAAAAGGCACCCGCCGAGGACGGGTCTGATAGCTCTGTGGACTTGCCGTAACGATTGGAGTCCAAGCAGGCGGCAGTGGTTACATCACAGGCACGTCCGGGGTCCGGCATCGCACTTGGAGCTTGCATGTCTAATACTTTGCAGGGTACGACTGGTGTACGATCAGCAGCATCATTTGAGGTCTAGCCTCGCGGTCCTAGGCTGAGCACGTTTCCGCTTCAAGGGGTTTATCTCGGTCCTTCCGCCATCGCATGCCTAAACAGGCGTTCTATTATAACTCCTTCCACCGGAGGGACTAGCAGGGTCATTTAAACAAAACTTTCCCTTTCCTATTCCCCACTATGACTTCGAGCTCCACCGCAAGGTCGTGTGTGCCTCCTGTCGCTGCGACTAAAAAAGCTCAAGATACGACTCCTGACCAGTCCTACTTTACGCCCCGATCTGCCTACTCGACCATCCCAATCACCCCTTCCACCTCTCCACCTAACCCAACAAAAGTACCTCCGAACAGTCCAACCACACAACTCACAGCTCAACCATCTCTCCTCGCTGAACAGGACAGCATGCTGAGGCATTTCGCTTCACGTTTCCCGGCTCCTCCGACACCCTTCCTCCCATCCATGCGCGGGTCTGCCTTAGGGCCTCCCTCACCACAGATATCGACATCGCATCGCTTCCCTGCTTCAGCATCAATGGAAGGCTCGAATCGATCGCAGCACCCCATGATGGACCTCTCATCCTCCCCAACCAAGCACACCCTCCACGTCCAGCTCCCGCTCTCGATAAAGCCGGAGATGATCACCATATCAGCCAATAGAGGGGACAAACTGAGAGTCTTCACGGACGCGTGGCACATGCAGCAAGAATGTGAGTCTTCTCGATTGGATTCGTGTTCGCCTTCATGTGCAGCAGGTCGTTTACGTCTCTCGTCCTGGGCGGGTCGTTGCTTCCAGATCACTATGAATGGCAAATCAGCTTTCCGCCTCGTGATGTGGATATGTCGGCCGTTCAGGCGAAACTGGAACAGAATGGGCATTTGCTCATCGAAATCCGCCGGTTGGTGAGACCTGGTTGAGGATCCTCCCTTTGTGTGGAGTCGCTTATCGGGACGAGGATCCGACTCGGGGTCACTGAGAGCGAGTTCGCCATGGACCTGGGATTTTACCCCCGTATCTCTATCAGCTCCCATATCATCGTGGCAGGACTCGCGATCGGATGATATACATACGGCGATATTTTAGTATCTAGTACACGAGGCTGGATTCCTTAGCGACATTCCTTTACCTATCTGTGACGACCGCCTACGATGGTTAGGCAACTATACTACTTATGCGGCAACTTAGAACTTGAATATGGATACCAGGATTTCGAATTCGATTACCGTGCATGTTTTAACATTACCTAGCCTCTTTGAATTGTTCGTCGGTACCGATAAGCCGGCTGGCGCATGTTGTATGTAGCAGTAAGTTATGTAGATCCGAAAATAAGCGCGCGAAGTCATTTCAAGGCACCCTGTCGCCCAAGTGACGGGGGGTCGACATAGGAGGAGATCCAGATTAGCATTCGTCCCGATGGAGAGCAATGTGCGCCTCGAAAAGTTTGGATATATCGTTGTGAGCTCCGGAACGTAAGGAACCTCGGTAAATGAACGTTATGGCAGATCGATCTGTAGGACGTATCGATTGGCCTTGTGTTGGAGAACCGGACTTGTATCTTGACGTACGATTTCAGGTTGTGAGTCAGTCATACTCAGGCTGTAGCCAACTCTTCAGTCACTTGTCACAGACCCCTCTGAGATTTTCAAGAGCATGCGTCACAAAGGGCTTTGAAGAGATTTTCAGCTGTTCCTGTAAAATGATTAAATTTTTTCCACACCTCCATTTTATTAGCATTTTTTTTAACTGCTACGAGGTACATTTCAGGGTTGTCAATCCATTTTAAGCACATTATCAGCGTACAAAGTGCTGCGAAATAGTATGCAGGGTAGGATGGTCGAAAACGTAGAGTTGACATGGCCTGTCACGCACTCTCGGGGCCTTTGAAGTGATGAAGAGATGGTCGAAAACGTACAATACCCCAATGGCATTGGGAGATCTGAGCTGGAGATGGCGAAGACCCGTGCAACGTGTAGATGGTTCTATCTACACGTTGATGAAAGAAGCGGATTTTCATATGACTTGTAAAGCAATGGGATGGCTGTGACTGTGCACGAAAACCCGATATTCATCCGACCTAGGCCCTAGGGTTTAAATTTTCAAACGTTTAAAAAAGTCCCGGGTGTTCTGTATGCGCAGTCAGCTCGCTCCTTGGGCGCTCGGATTCATTATTGGAAACGTGCACCGCCCACAGTCAGGGAGGCACTGAAGATCCCGTCGACGTCGATGGCGACATCAGATATCAATCTTGCGAATTTTCATCTCCGGATGCGCTTCCGTCTTCCACCACACCTCCTCTCACTACGGTACAAAGCCATGCCGGCCTCTATAGAACGCGCAGCAGAGGTTTCCCAGTCGTTGGCGGAGATCAGGGCGAGGGTTCAGGCAGCAGCGACATCACCTGGATCGGTTCCCGTTCTGGTGGCGGTCTCCAAGCTCAAGCCCCCGTCGGATATACTGACGTGCTACGAGGACGGCCAGCTGGATTTTGGAGAGAACTATGTGCAGGAGCTGGTTGAAAAGGCCGAAGCTGTGTGTGCATGATATCATTTCTTCCCTACAGAGTTGTCGTGTATTCATCAGTGCGTTTTGTTTTATCTTGGATTGTGGTTGCAGTTACCTGTGGGCATCCGCTGGCACTTTATAGGCACTCTGCAGTCGAACAAGGCAAAGACATTGGCCGGTGCGTGTGATGGCTCGCTCAGCGTTGGATCCATTCATTCTTATAATCTTAGCCATCCCTAATCTACACACGATCCAAACCCTAACTTCCATCAAGGCCGCCAAGGCGCTTGACAAGGCACTTCCCGGATCCCGCACGACACCGCTGAACGTTCTCATTCAAGTCAACACCTCGGGCGAAGATGCCAAATCCGGACTTGCGCCATTGAAAGCCTCCTCCGCTGTGGGTGCACCCGCAGCAGACTCTGGGCTCTTTCAACTAGCAAAATCGATCGTGGCCGAATGCCCGAGATTGCGTCTGGAAGGCTTGATGACGATCGGATCATTGGAGCAGTCGTTGCAGGCCCCATCCGAGGAGGCGGAGAACAGTGACTTTGAGACGCTGAAAGAGACGAGAGATGTGTTGCAGAACCTCTTGAGGACGGAGCTGGGAGAGGGGGAGTCGGCTGAAGGAACATGGGGCAAGGGGGGTAGGTTGGTGCTGAGTATGGGCATGTCGAGCGATTTTGAGGTGGCGTTGAAGGCGGGGAGCGATATCGTGAGGGTTGGGACCGGTATTTTCGGTCAGAGAGCCAAAAAGAGTTCTTGAGTGTTTGGATTATGCAAAAAGTGTCATTCTAGTGTTACTTGAAGTGAGGGTATAGAGTAAGGGCTATATACTCGGTGCTGTTTCCTCTCCAGGATCCACAACTGCACTTCCCACAGCTTGATCGCATTCATCACTCTGTCCTTCGTAAAACTTCCACCTCTCATAGTCAAAATGCTCCAATCGACCTTGCGCTTGAATCCTTCCGCAGTGGCCACGACCTCCCATTCTCGCCTTAGATCATCTTCGATTTCGGCGGGATTCGTCTCTGCGATGAGATGCGTGATGGACGGGGACTGAGTGAGGGTTCGGAAAGAAAGCAGTTCGGTTTTGTCATAGGTCCACGGGCCGGTAACCGGAGCGGCGAGATACAAGGGGTAAGGAGGCGCGTTGGATTGGAAGAAGAGCGAGGCGCCGGTTTGGGCTGCGAGGTTCGAGATGTGGATGTGAGGCTGGGCTGAAAGGAGGATCCGTTTCTCAATGTCTGGTTGTTATTCCAGGAGGAAGAGGAGGACGTACGAAAGGTTTGGTTTTGGGAATAGATGTCGTGGAAGCGCGCGAGGGCTTGTCCGCCGGGGTAGTTTTGCACGGAAACCAGAGTGAGAATAAATGTCACGAGGATGTTGATGATGAGGAGTTGGGATACGATGATGAAAAGCAGCCGTCCGACGGGCGTGGTCTTTTTGTGAGAGAGACTGGGGTATGATAAATAATACATCACGAGTGAGCGAGGGGAAAGTGCCACTTACAGCCATGTCGCACCTCTGGCGGCTGCGACGTTGAAGACGGGCACGACATATATGATGAAACGCCATTCTTTATGTGCAAGGTTACTTATCAGTCCTATGAAAAGCAAGGAGGGAAGGGCCAAGGCCCGGATGTGATTATCGACAATGAGCCCGACGAAGGAGAGGGGCAGGGATGAGAGTAGAAGTTTTGGGAGATGGATCATCCAGTAGGCTGGCCACGGGGAGGTCTGTTACTTAAGTTTTGAGTGATGTGCTCGTTGTAGAAAGGTAGACTTGAACTTACTCCCCATTGTGCACTTTTACCTTGAAAGACGTTGAACCAGATTCCAGCGAGTTCGGGCCACAAGAGGGGAATGTCCCAAAAGTAGGAATCCACGACCATGGTCAAGGCTATGCGTTTGACCATACGTGAGTTTCGTGAAACAGAAGAAGATTTGGTTGTTACCTATGGAAGCAAAAGCGGAATTAATCCCGATGACGAGGAGCCTGGAAAGGCTGATATACCGCTGCAGAAGGAGCTGGAGGACGAGAGGGACAAGGTACAGAACGACTTCTGCTCGAAACACGACAGCTACAAAAGTCAGCAAAGAGATGGCGATGGATATATTCCGTTGTGAAGGCTTTGACGCGTTAGAAGGTCGATCAAGCAGGAGCCAAAAGGCGATATTGGCTGGACGGCGTTTCAACAATGTACCAGGCATGGGTTGGAGCGGGACGTACTGGGGAGGAGCGCGAACATGTTTGGGAGGGTTCTACCCATCCAGAAGGGGAGGTGGAATTGTGTGACGGTCAAGAGTGTGAAGAAAACACCCGCACGAGAGCCGAAACGGCGTGACACGGCACGTCGAATGAGGGACAAGCCTACTGCATTCAGGCTGGAGAGGACAAGGCGAACTGTTGGTGGCATTGTAAGTTGAAGCTGTTTTGAAAGCAGGGGAATTTGGGACGGACCGATGGTCTGAAGGTCTCGCTTGTGCGAGATCAAGTGCAGCCAGCTTGCGAGGTAGATGACCGGCGTCGACAGCCATGAGAGCAGGACGCTGCCGATGAACGTTCGGGGGACCGCGCCGGAGAAGGTAAAGTGGTCGTACTGCGTCGTTGCCGTTCACTTTTCCTTGTCAATGTTCATCAAGAATCGACATACATTGTGCAGGGCGTCTGAGCGGATGCCGTACATGAGGACATCGTGGACGGCGTGGAGGTTGAAGCTTTCTTCGACTTTTGTGTACGGTGCGAGCAGTACGTGGGCCCATCCTACGGTGAACAGTAGACCGTCCAGGGCGAGTCTCATTGTCGTACACAATGCAGTGATGGACGGCAATTATTATAAATAAATAATTTGGGGTCGATAATGGCTCAAATTGTTGTCCTACACCTTTTTGGTCCCGCGGGTCAAGGAGACGAATCTATCACTAATCTTGGCCCAACTTGTAGTCAAAATTTCTCGTAGGACGATCGACACTTCAGACCTACCTTGGAAGCAAGGGAACAAGTTACTAGGTCGTGATTGACGGAAGATTTGTATAATTTTGACACCCAAAGCAAGGTAACTTAGTATGTATGTCCATAATCGTCACGGCACGTTCAATCGGAAACCTACTATATACCCATCTCTATCCTCGCGAAAATTCAAACTACAAGGAGCTCGTCTCGTCATCATTGACAGCGAAATGAGCGTCCGAGATGAATCCTTCCTCCGGTCGCCCCTGGATCCCGCTCAGGAGGAGGACGGCAAAAGCAAGCACCAGTGCTCCACAAGTAAATATGGCTTTCGGGTAATGTGCCACCGTAGAGCCGTAGATGAGAGCCGAAATATAAGGCTAAATGCAACATAAGTAAGCGCCAAGCGGAACAGATCGAAAACCCTGGATCTAACCGCTACGATATGCGCGACGGAGGACAGAACAGCTATCCCGCCGAACAAAGCCCCACCAAAGTCAGACCCAGAACCGCTCGCGTGAAGGCAGACGGCACTCAGAGAGTGAAGTGCTGGATTTCCACCCGAGGAAAAGGATGAGAACGATGACACGGCAATAAAGGTTCCCTGTGAAGACGTCGGCGAGAGAGTGATCAGAGCGTCTGCGGCGCAGGCTAAACCCAACGAGCATTGAGCCAGACGTTTGCCGAACTCAAATTCTGCTGCGACATTCTCCTGGGAAAGCGGACCGTCTCGTGCAGACAACCTCGGCTTTAGATAGGAGATGAGGACTGTGTCATAGATGATGATATGGTTATCATGGGAGAATCAAACCCTGCTCACAAGGAAGAAGAAAGAGGAGATTGATAGCCTTTGCGATCCACAAAAACAACATATAATAACCCAGCTTTACAAGGGATTTCAAAACCGAAGAAAGTACGATCGAAACCAGAAATCAATACCTGCGCAGCTGTCCAGTCGTATACATGCTGGGCATATAGGTATTTGATCGGGGTAACGCTCTAAAGGGGACGATTAAAAAAGGTAGAAAGATTCTGAACGACAAGGATCTTACGCCGGAAACAACAAATAAGAAAATGGTTGCCCCTACAAGGGTGAGATTGTAATTTTTGCGGTGGGGCTGACCGGCGATTTGGTGTGGAGCAAATATTGTGACCGGGATGAGCACAGCAGATGCGAAACGATGCAGATATCGTCGGAGGATGACGATTGGTGGCACCTTCAGCTGGATATGGCTTCCAGAAGGTACCTCCATATCCTCAAGCGTTGATTGCCGGGACTCTGGTAAGATAAAAACGAGATAAACCAAGGTCGCTGCCAAGAGAACTATGCTCAAGTAAAAGGCATTTTCGACATTCAAAATGGCGGACGCTGGCAATACGAGACCACTGAACTATTCAGATCACCATCAGTTTTTGAGACAAATCTCTGGCATGATGCTCTCACCCAGGGGCCGACGGCGAGGCCAATAAAGACGATGCCATGCATTGTAGAAAATATTTTCGATCTGGTATCCCGTTTAATCAGAAAGCCCAGCGCGCAGACGAGCCACGTACCTCGAACCCTGTCTTGTGCAGTCGGCAGCATATCTGGAGATCCATTAAAGATGACCATCAATCCACGATATACCCAGACTCACGCGTGCACAACACCGTTAAACGACGTCAGGGCACCGACCATGCCTTCAAGAATGGGGCCAACCAAGACGAAGGACTCGGCGTGCCTACCAAAAATCGACTCTGGACTCAGGACAAGAACATGAACAAATTCCCTACGATGTTTTAGCAGGGATTCTCGTAAACCTTCGATAACGCTCACATAGCAATCGCACCAACCAGAAACAGCAAGGTGACCGGCTTCCGTCCGTAATTATCACCGAGGCGACTCCAAAACCCAGTTGAGACTGCACTCAAGAGGTTCATCAACGTTACAACCGCTGCGGCGTAAGTGTGCGTGAGCGACCTTGAGAATCGAATAACCAAAAACCCCTGACAAGCTTGGATACGAGCCGCACGAGCTTGCACCTCGGTACTTGTGCAATCTACAGGGGTGGGGCAGTGAACCAAGGAAACTGAAACCATGGCCATCGGCGGCTACCACTTTGGTCGAGACTTTCGAGACTTCGACATGCCACAACCTTGTAAACTTGTATGCGGGGCGACATGGTGGCCCCACGCTGGATGTGAAGATAAGGTGGGAAGACTGTTCGCGGACGAAACAACACTGACGGACATGGACACGATTAGAACGACGGGGAGCAGCCTACGTCAATGAATATCAGTGGTGGCGGGCAGATGTGGGAAGGAAAGAGCCCACCAAAAAGGGTGAGCATCCCGATTATTGAATATGGGGGAAAGGGTTATCCGACTTCTTCTAGGACTAGGGTCCGGGATGAGAGCCTCGTGTTCTTGAACAAGAGTTATGGGCGATGCTCGCATAGTTATCAGATAATGCCAATGTTTACGTCAGCAAACCAAATGCTGGTAGCGTGGGAATATATGTCAACTATTTGTCCGTGATTGTCGGCTCAACGACGACAACGCAGCCGACAACGGCCAGGGCGACGAAGGCGAGCTTCAACATTGCAGCGCAGTCTGCTATCATAACAGTTGAGGCAGAGGTCACGCGGACGACAGAGGTAAGGCGGCGCTACTGCTTGCAACATCAGGTTCTGAATTCGTCCTTCACAGTCCACTTGCTGCGGCCATGGTTCCACCCTTCTGCTCATCGAAATCTCTGCCAATATCTCTAATAGCGCTCATAATACCCATACAAGCACTGGCTAGTCGTGGAAATGGATCATCGTACGCATCAAACAGCACCAGCGCAAATTACGGAATATCGGCAAGTCTCATCCTTGGCATTCCAAGCTACACAAGCTCATTTACTGATCGATAGCCCTTGAACTCGTTTATTCCACCAGGTAAAGGAACGTAGGGGTCCGGCTGCACAAACGCTGACTATCGACAGAGAAATGTCCACCCTGTTTCAACTGTCTATTGCCTGTTTTCACTTGTGGCCAATACGGGAACTGCGACCCATACGATGGGCAATGTAAATGTCCACCAGGATGGGGCGGTATCGATTGCTTGATTCCCCGTATGTATTCAATTCCATTCATCGTCTTCAAACCCTTCTCATTGACTCCACTTCTTTCAGAGTGCGACTCATTAGCCGATGGAGATCAACGCCGTTTGCGCGAAAAGGATAAACCGTGTGATTGTAAAGAGGGTTGGGGTGGTATCAACTGTAACGGTGAGGGCGACAATAATGGAAAACTTGCGACTACTGACAGTCTTTCAAGTGTGTCAGAACGACGATGCCTGTATTAGTTTCCCCCTCGCAGGCATCCCTCAAACACTGGGAGATGGGACCAGCTCAGCAGCGAATATGACGTGTTACAAAGGAGGGGAGACTGTCTTCAATAATCATCAGATGTGTAACGTCACCAGTGTGTATCCATACTTCCCTCTCCTGGAGTACTCTAACCCCCTGACCCAGATCGAAAGATTCTCGACATGCTACCGGACCGGCCGCCACAAGTTACCTTCAGCTGTGACAGCTCGGATCGTACATGTGCATTCCAGTTCTGGACTGCGCAGGTCGAGTCATTCTACTGCTCATTGGACGATTGCGATTCGAAACATAAGCCCGGCTACGACACAAACACTACCGTTTATGCCTGTCAGAAAGTGAAATGCAGTTGCGTACCCGGTAGATTCATTTGCGGAGAGGACGGAAGTGTCGGTAAGTGTCATATCCTCCTGAGTCGTCGCTTTTCTGAGCAGTTTTTATTTCCAGATATTGGCGAATTTCTGACAGAAGAGATCAAGGGCCCCGCGCAGTTCAGTTGCAAGTCGGGGCAAGATTGCAAGTTTGAGGAGCCCGCCATGAACGATCTGATCGACTCGATATTCGGAGATGCTTATATCTCATTAACTTGTGGTGGAGGAGAGTGTCTACACTATTCTCAGGTTCCTGGCTATGTCGTATGTGTTATCCCTCATGGTTGCAACATTTATCCATCAATTCCCTTCAGCGTCCCCCGAAGCCTGATAACAGCTTCTGGCTCGCCCTGAGCGCCGCTAGCGCAGGTCT
>Ga0307516_10000533_pt1 | contig 50828 bp, 67 predicted proteins | sample 19_EM_MG_FD_203310 | JGI IMG/M metagenome (GOLD analysis project Ga0307516, IMG submission 203310) | Populus trichocarpa ectomycorrhiza microbial communities from riparian zone in the Pacific Northwest, United States - 19_EM | ecosystem: Host-associated > Plants > Roots > Unclassified | place... | reverse complement strand
GCTCGCTCTCCCGCCCCCCCCGCCCCGCCCCCCGCTGGGCGGCCCCCCCCCCCCCCGCCCCGCCGCCCCCCCCCCCCCCCCCCCCCCCCCAAAACCGGTGAGAAGCGCACGGCATCGCTGGCGCTGAGTCACGATGGCTCACTCGGAGCATCCTTGTGGCACCGGGACGGATGCGGTTAGCTCAGGGGCCTGGCCGCCGTCTGGCGGGAGAGCGCGGGTCTCGGAGAAAATGCGGTCAATCGATCGCTCCAGCCCCCTCGCCCCCCCGAAGCAGACGAGAAGCCTAGATACGGGCCCTGCGGTTCGAATGCTGGTGCTGGGTGCTGGAGGCGACGATGCAGAGATTCGGAGATGGCGGGCCGGCCGGACTCGATTCCCCCTCCCCCCCTGTACTTAGATCGCCGCAAGGAGGCGGACGCGACAAAACATTGTTCTCGCGATGTTCGACAGTTGATAACACGGAGCCAACAGATTCCCCCGTGCCCATGTGACGCTTTGGTGGCTGCAGACCCGGCGGCTGCAGAGTTCCGCACTGCGCCGTGGTGGTGAGCTGGCGCCGGTCTGGGGAGGGGGAGACGCATGCACAACTACCCGGAGACTGGGCCGCTGGAGACCGTCCGCTGCGGCGGAGACAAAGCCGCGCGAGAAGAGAAGAAGAACATCCATCCCCAAATACGTACCTTACGTGCCGAGCTCGACGGACGCGCACTGGACGACATATCGTCAGCCAGGGGGGGCGGAGGTCCATCGCTGAAGATCCCGTGCTATGTATCTAACGGCCCTTTTTTATTCGCACCCCCAGCAAACCGCGACTGGCACCGAATCAGAGATCGCTCTCCTGACACCTCCCACATTAGTTGATTTTCTAGCCCTACCTTCCTTGCGCCCCCAACCCAGCAGACAACTCCTCCCCTTCCCATCGCGAACTCCTCACTTCCCCGACATACTCGGCTTCCTCGCATACCTCGGCCTCTCGTTCTTTGCTGCAAGCACAGCTGGACAGTCCTTGCCTAGTCGGGTGTGTGTCTGTCTGCGTGTGCGTGTGTCGCTCGTTGGAATTCCTGCAGAGTACGGCTGGACGGGGAGCGAGAAAGGGGGTTCGCGGAAAGAAGAAAGAAAGAAAAAGTCGCAGCACCGAATCCGAGACGTTTCGCCAGCAACACAGTCCCGTCGTCCGCACACTCTCCGTCCTCGCACCTCACTCCGCCGGGGCCACTATACATCACGCGCGGTCATCGAGGTCGACAGCCTTGGAACTCGGACGGGAATAGGAATCGAAGGCGTCAGACGTCACCGTGTGCACTACGATATATACCTGAAACTCCCCCAAACCCCCACCCGCCAAGAACCCCCGATGGCGACGAACGCGAGCGATCCGCCGAGCCCGCCGAGCCCGCCCACCATCCGCGGCCACGAGGGCGGCGACTTGTCCATCTCGATGAACAACGGCTCCGCCAACATCCCGCGTTCCGCGCTCTCGCCCGTCTCCGTCGCCGGCAGCGACTGGTCCGGCATCAAGAACTACAACTCCCCCGAGAACGACCTGATGTTCGGCGGGCCCCCGGGCGGCGCCAACCAGATGAACGGCCGCCACAACGTCTCGCCGCCCGCGTCGGTCGCGCGTAGCTCCGACGGCACCGGGCTGTACGCGTCGAGCGAGGGCTCCGCCACGCTCAGGAACATCGCGCTCGAGGAGCAGGTCGCGCTCCACCACACCGCGCTGGCGAAGTGGCTGCGCGACTTCCTGCGGACGAAAGGCAACATCCGGCCCAACCGCGCGAGGGACAAGCTGCTGCGCCTGTCGGCGATCCAGTTCCAGGAGTTGTCGACGGACGTGTACGACGAACTGCAGCGCCGGGAGCCCGGCGCGACGGACGACGAGACACCCGAGGACGAGGCTCCGCCGTTCCTGCCTCCGAAACAGAACTTCCACGAGAAGCGCAACCAGGCGCGCCAGAAGCTGTCGACGCTCCCCGCCGACCGGTTCAGGGACCTCGCAACGGACGTGTTCTACGAGCTCGAGCGGAGATTTCCGAGGTTCTCGTCCGGCCTGATCCCGCCGATCACGTCGCCGACCAATTCCATGGATGGCCGCGGAATGCCGCCGATGGGAGGCCGTGGAAGCAACCCGGGGATGCCGCCGAGGATGGCATCGCCGGGGCCGATGCGGGCGGGGAGTCCTGGCCCCGGCATGATGAGACCGGGCGGTCCGTACCGACCGGGCCCCGGGGGACCGCCCGGCACCGCTGCCGGCGCGAACGGGTACCGCGGGCCCCCTCGAGGACCCCCGCCGCATGGCGCACCACCGGGACCTCCGCGAGGACCGGTAGGTCCCGACGGACAGAACTCGTTCGGGAGACCATTACCGAAGACGTTCCAGAACAGCACCATCATACCGAACAAGGGCACCATGATCGAGGACGATGATGGCGATGACGACGACGATATGGACGCGTTTGGGCTTGAGGATAACGGTCAGCGGCGGAGCGGGGGGCCGGGGAGAAGAGGGAGCGCGCGGAGCATTGCGAGTCGAGCCAGTCACGATGTGGGTTGGCGACATCCTTCTCGCGAGGGAATGCGAACTGACGTGGAGCGCGCAGGCGGGCAAGAAAATCATCGCCGAGTATCAGGCCAAGGTCGAGATCCTACACGACAAGGTTGCGGGGCTCGAGGCGACCTTGGAGGAGAAGGAGGAAGAGTTGAATCTTTTCAGAACGTCGGGCGGCTCGAGGGATCAGAATGTTCGCTGACACCCCCCCCCCCCCCCCTGCATGTCGCGTGCAGTGCCGCTGACGTACCGGTGTCGTAGGGCGATCAGCAGCGCGAATGGGACAAACTCCGACACGAACTCGAAGGAAAGCTGGCGGATGCGGAGAGCTTGAACAACAATCTACGATCGGAGCTCGACAAAGTCCAGGCGGACTCGGCGGCCACCCAGCAGTCACTACAGCAGCAAGTGAGGGACCTGCAGGAAGAAGTCGGGCAGCTACGGGGGAATGGCGGTGGTGGCGGTGGGCACGGCGGCGGAGGCTCCGCCGAATACCAAGAGCTGTTACGACAACACGAAGAGCTGAAGATGGACCTGAGGGAGCAAGAAGAGGTACGGTTCGGGCTTTCGGGCGGTGATGGGTGTGGCCGTGGTGCTGACGCGAGACAGGTCACGGAAGAGGTCCGCAAAGAGGCCATGGAGTTCCTCAAGCAGATGAAGGACATTTCCGAACGAGCCGACGAGTCCTGCGAGCGGGAAGAGAGGCTCAACGCGCAGATCCAGAAGCTGCAAGGCGATGTGCAGGAGTGGAAGGCGCGGTACGCGAAGGCGAAGACGACGATCCGGTCGATCCGCAGCTCCTCCCTCGGGCTTCAGGTGCCAACGTCGGGCGGCCTCTTCGGAAAGGAAGGGAATCTGGTCGACGCTCGCGGTCTCGTCAAGGCGGTGCACCTCACCAAGTTCCAGATCTCCATCGACGAGCTCCTCAAGGTCGCTCGCAGCATCAATTTCCACCAGTCCCTGGAGCAGGTCAAATCCGTTGTGATGGCCACTCGGGCGCTAACGAAGGACATCGAGCGGGACCAGAGCGAAGCCGTCGTCCGGGCGAAATCCCGCATCTCGGCAACCGCGAACAACCTCACGACCGCGGCCAAGAACCACGCCACCGGCTGCGGACTGTCGCCGGTATCGCTCCTGGACGCCGCCGCCTCGCACCTCACGGCATCGGTCATCGAGCTCGTCAAGCTGGTGCGCATCCGGCCCACGCAGGAAGGCGAGTCCGACGAGTCAGAAGAATGCGCCGAAGAGCCGGCAGACGAGGATTCCAGCTACCACGTGCCGGTTGGCGGCAATGATTCCTCGACATATCACGTAAATGGGTCTGGAGGAGGCAGCGTCGTCGTTCCGGAGCTGGAAGTGGGCGGAGCCGGGGACCGGTTAAGTAACGATTCTCTGTACAGCCCAGTCAACTCGCCGCGGGGCAGCAGGAGCGGACCGAGGAGTAGAGACGGGTCGGCGCTGCTGGGGAACTCGATCGGGACCGAGAGCAGGCACTGGGGGAGCGCGCCGCCACCGCCGCCGCCGCCGCAGTTTGCGAGAAGCGACGTCGAACAGCTCAGGGTAGGTGCACTCGATTTTCCTATGCCCCCGAACCGGAGCATGCAGCACGCTTGATTTGGTTTGGCCTTTTTTCTTCTCTTTTTTTTTCTTTTTTTCTTCTTTCCTTTTACTTGTTTCTTCCTTTATTTGCCATTTACGTCCGGCCAAATGGCCCTTTTTTTTGTTTCCTTTTCCACTGCGACATTTTTTCTGTACAAAAGGCATAGAATGTTGTTTGGGCATGCCGTTCGGCTTGTACAGCTGTTTTCCTCTTGCTACCCGCCATTTCTTTGCTGCTATGGGACGTGGGGCCGGACCGCAAAGACATGTAGAGAAATGCCATCCTAGAGGAAAATGACGATGCCGTACCCTCCCCTCCTTGCCCTCCCCCCAATCCTGCCTCCTTCCCCATCCGGCGCCTCTCCATCCGGAAGGCGAGTCCATGCTGCCGCGCGGCTTCCCCCCTTCTTCCGGCCTGTCTCACCCCAGCGGCTAACGCCCTCGCTCGCAGCTCTTCCTCGAGAACCAGACCAACGCGATAGTCGAGTCGATCCAGTCGCTGCTCGGAGCGATCAAGTCCGACGGCTCGGCGCCGCAGCTCGGCGCGCACATCAGCGCGATCGCGACGGTCGTCGGCATGGTGCTGTCCTCGACCGAGGCGGCGATGGAGAACGCCGTGCTCCGCGAGCGCGGCGAGTGGATCGTCAGGAATCTCGGCGGCTGCCGTGACCGCATGGTCGCCATGAAGGAGGCCATGATCCGCGGCGAGGGCCTCGACGCCGACGAGCGCGTCGGCAAGGAGAGCAAATCGAAGCTCGCGGGGCTCGCCTTCGACATGGCCCGCGAGACGAAGGAGCTCGTCCGCACCGTCGAGGACATCGACAACGAAGCGCGCAGGCAGATGAGCCTTGACGCGCCGCCGGTGGACCTGAGCTGAGCGGGGAGGCGGTGTAAAATATGGCGTAGCAACGGCTGTGGCGCCCGCCGTGGCATAATGTGGATGACGGATTCCCCCCTTCTTCGATTCGCTGGTTGTAGTTATAGCTCACTCTGTTGTATCTTTTCTTTCTCTCCTTCCTTCCGGTTTTATATATATATATATACCGTACGACTCTGGACGAAACTTACGCAACGTTGGGAATGCATGCCACCTGCTTTCTGTCGGGTTTCTGTCGGGGTTTTTTTGTTTGTTTCTTCATTCAGAGCATACAACCTATATAGATCATGGCTGAATCGCATCTTCCCGCCTCTTTCTCGCCCCGGACGAAGGAAATGCAGAAAGCACCACGCCGAGCCGCCCGAAGCCTCACAGCCCCGGCCTCCGTAGCCCGCACAAGAACGCCCTGATAGCTCGTTCGACCGCGAAGAACTGGCGGCCGGGCGTGGGGGGGCCCCGTTTCCGACAGTGCCTCGTCCCAGCGCAGTTATCCTCTGGGCGCCGGCTGCAGTCCTTGGACCGGTGCACTTCTCGCCGTGAACGTTCCGATCGGAGTCCGGGTCACCAGCGCTGTTTCGGGGGGGGGGAGGACCAGGCCTACCGGTCTCCGGACTGCTTGCCGGATGTGACGCACTAGGACGGAAAGGGATTGGACGAAGGCCGCCGGTACCGCTACCGTATGCGTCCAGTATCTAGTTGATAGATAGCTGGGCGGCGCGTGGTGCAGACAGCTGTGGCTGTGCAATAGTACGATGCGGCACGCGGGAGAGGAGTTTGTAACTCTTAGGTTGGAATGCATGTATGAGGAGCCGCTTACATAATCCGCACAAAACACTGCCACCAATTCGAAACCGAGGGCCACCGGAACTGCAACTTGATGAAGGTTCCGCTGAAAGACACTCTTTTTCTTCCTTTATCCCGCCAGGCGAGGGGTGGCCTTCGGTCATTTTTTTTTTGTAAAACGGACTCCGTCCCATCCTTCTTTTTTTTTTTTTTTTTTTTTTTTTGCCATGGCACTCTACATATATCATATCCGACCCAGGGCGCCTCCCAGCCGCTACGCTCCCAAGGGAGCCATCCAAAGTGCCGTAGAGCACATCCGCTAGCACTAGATAGTCCGTGTTCTGTACGCAGAACTGATGTTCGAGTGCTCTCCCACTCGCCTCTTGCGGAACGTACACGCCCCATGATATATCACTCGATCATTTTTTTTGTTTGTGGGAGTATGCTGGAAACTGCGAAATTGGGTATTGGAACAGAAAACTGGGGCGTGGAGGCAAATCTGGGGGAGGGGGTTCCTCGCTTTCGAGGCGTGGGCAGCGGGACATCGAGAATCACTCGTGGGGGAGGGAGGGGGGGTTACGTATCCTACCGCGTCATCGCGGCGGCCAGCAATACGCCGTCCAGGCAAGGCAATGGACGGCGAAGCTGAAGGAGAGGAACCGGAGCATTCGGATTGAGATCCACTGGTGCCCTGCCCACAGCGGAGTGGCAGGGAATGAGATGGCAGATGAGTGGGCGAAGCAAGCGGCAGAGGAACCAGATGCGCAGGAGGTTGAATGGATGACCTACAAGGACGGGTTCGGGAGACGACCGATACCACCCCACAGATCTTTAGCCAACCTGAAACGAGAAATCTCGGAGAAAAAGTGGGAAGAAGCGTGGGCATGGTCAAAGAATAGGGTAAAAAGGAAGAAGTACCAGATGCCGAAAACGATGCACCAGAACAACACGGTAGCACGAGGTCCGAAGAGGCTGGCAGGACGGTTCCATCGGCTCAAGACGGGGCACTGCCGCACAGGCCAGCACCTGGCAAGAATCACGGACACAGCAGAGTGTGGGTGGTGCCACTACAAGACGCAGACGAGGGAACACCTGTTCAAAAACTGCAACAAGTGGAAGCTGCAGCAGAAGATACTGTGGGCAGAGATACGGAAGAAGACGGGAAGGGGGAAACCCCGATTCGCGATCAGGGAGATGTTCGCGGATGAGCGGTGCACTGGGGCGATCATGGACTTCTTGAGAACGACAAAGGTGGGGGCGAGGGTGGGGCCGAGAGGGCTGCCGCCGGAACCGACGAAGGCGGAAGGGGAAGGGGAGTGAGAAACCGGGGGGGGGGGAGGGCGCTGTCTGTCTGTCTGTCCTTCTTTCTTTCTTTCTTTTTCCTTGCGCTTTCCTTCTTTACTCGGGGCAGGCCAGGCGGGGGCAGGGGGAGTTACCACGAGCCACCGGCGGATCGCAAGAGGTCGCGGTGGACGGTGAACAGGAAAGGAGTGTATATAAACATCGTCATGATCCAGTAGGGTCGCACACGATTAATGAAGCATCATCATCATCGCCACCATCGCGGCGGCGCTCGATCCATGGGCTACGGCGCGCACGGCATTTCTCGGGTGCGTCGTCGGTGACCGTATTTTCGGACTTTGTGGCTGGGCGCTGCATCGAGTGATATCGCATGCTTGGTCCGATGTGGTTTTTCACGTGGCTCTATGAGGGTCACGGCACTACTCTGGCAGACGTCTGAGATCGATTTATTCGGACTATCGGACAGTGGTTCCCCCGCGCTTGCGCTGCGGTAGGCAGCTCCGCCTACGGATGGTGGCGGCAGTGGATGCTAATCGGCTCCTGAGCGTTAGCGGCGGCGCGGCGGCCACTCTGCACGCTCCTGGGAGCGGGGGCGGGGAGCGCTTTGCGTTTTTCTTCTTCTTGTTTTTCTTCTTCTTCTTCTTTCAAGTACTGTTGGGGCTGGTCAGCCGGGAGTGCAGCGAATGGGCGGGGAAAGGGGGAAGAACCCGTAAGTGGCATACGGGGGCGAGCACGTACAGGGCCAGCAGCGCGACCGCGCCGGCGGTGGCCGTGCTGGCGCATGTGGCGTCGCTCATGCTCGTGTGTTTGTGGTAGGCGTGGGTCGGTCGGGCGGCGGGTGCGGATGCGGATGCGGTGGGGGAGGCGTCGCTGGCGGATATCGGTGCTGCTCACGGTCTGGGGAGGGGGGGTCTGTTATATAGCGCGGAGGAGGGGGGTGGCGGTCGGCGGAAGTTTTTCGAGCGGCAAGCGCGCGGTTCTTTCACGCCCGACGCTGGCCCACTGGCGCTCTTTGAGCGTCCGAGTCCGCAACCCCTTCCTCCTTGGCCTCGGCGGGGGGGGGGAATTAAGGCGGTTTTCTTTTGTCTTTTCTCTATCTTTTCCTTATTTCGCAACCACTCTTCTTGGGACAGGCCGGCGGAGGCAGGGAGAACTGCCTACAACGGCCGCGAGGACAGTGGGCTGTGTGTATCGGCTCCGTGAACGACATGTGCAGTCCGCCTGCTTCTCTGCCGTCCCTCCCATCGCGCAGACTGGTATGTACACAGTTCGCCTCCGCCGACACACTCACACCGCCGCACTCCAACTCCGCTCCGCTCCGTACCGCCGCCACCGCCGCCGCCACCGCCGCGACGGCCAGCAATCGATCGAGATGCTCCGCTCCACTTCGCTTCTCCTCACATGCGCATTGACTACTCTTGGCATCTTGCCTAAAACCTCCCTGCGCGCCTCTACCGGTCCTGCTCTCCTCTCTGCCTGCCCCGACAAGGTCGAGATGGTTTCCCTGTGCCCCACCAATATCTTGAATGGACCCGCGGTAGGCGGCGGGAACAGGAAATGGCGGATAATTTTCTTTTCCTGCGAGTGCCGCCCGGCGGAGGGGGGAGCCAGGGTGAAATGATTTGACTGCGCCCGATCGAGAACGGCTGGCGAGGACAGCATGAAGTAGTCATGGCCCCCTTGGATACCCCCCCTCCCCCCCTTCCCTCCCCATCGACACCGCCGGCTGGACGATCTGAAGGTTTTTCTTGTGCTTATCGAAGGCTCCGTAGCCTCAGCAATAGCTCGACCCACCGAGCCGCGGTAGACGTCGGAACTCCGCCGCGAGTGGTGTCCGGCACACACTTCGACAGACGCGGCGGCGGGATAGTATATCCTTGCACCAACCCTATGCCCATCGAAAAGAGCCAGTCACCGCATTGTTCGCCGATGCAAGCTGCCCCGGTAGACGCCGTTGTTCCCGAGGATGGCAGAATGCGGTGGGCCGATAGCTCCAGGCGCCGTCCAACATGCAGAACAGCGTCAGGTCATCATCCTTCGTCCGCCCCCAACTCCCGCACTGGATGGCTCCGCGCTCGTTGCTCGTTGCGCGTTGTACTGTGCGAGAGTGTGCTGTTTCTCTCTGCCCGGGCAGTGACTGGCTTATGTAGGCGTGCGGTGCGCTCATGCCCGGTCTATGGGAGGGAGTGGTCCCATGGCGACACTGCCCCGCCCCACCGCGCCGCGAAGCAAACAAGCAAACAACCTCCCCGGGCGGCAATCCATTCATCCGTCCAATATGAGACCACGAGAACACACCTTCTCCGAAGGTTCAAGGACAGCACGCTGCTCTGAAATCACGCTTTTGCGGTGGCAAACAAAGATACGTAGAGTACTTGTTCTTCCGGGAATGAGAGTGGCTCCGCGGCTGACCAGCAGTCTCTTTGTGCTTTTCCGAGCACGGCGGGAGGCAACCATTCAACAAAGAAGGCCAAACGCACACGACCCGGAGCGCATAGTCGGACAGTGATCACAAGAGACGAGAAACGAGAGTGTAACTTGTCGTTTGACTCCCATCCAGGTGGCGAGTGGTTGGCTGAGACCCCTGGAGAAGAAAGGTCCTCAAAGTTAGTTGGAGACCGAACTTGAAAGAAAAACGGGAACCTATCAGGTGCTCCAGTTCAGTGTCCACCGAGGGACCCAGTTGGAACAAAGGGATGCGCTACGTAGTGCGGATCACCATATACGCAACAGCTTCCATGAAATCGTCCTAGCTATGTAACGAAGACCTGTCACTTTCGTCCCAAGCAGGTGCGCTTCAGAGCAGAGTGAGCATCTTTCATTCTGGTGGCTGAAAGTGGATTGCGAATGATGAAAGTCAATAAAAGCGGTGGGTCGAGTCGGTAAACGTAGTGTGAGGGCCGGGTCGGTAAACGTAGTGTGTTGGGTAACGAACTTGCAGCGAGTCATAATTACCGTTCCCGATTGATGTTGTAGAAGTGTGATGAGGTAAGCAATGCAACCCAATTAGCATTTCCATGCATGACGTATCTAATCTACATACCCATCACCCACCACACCAGCCCAACACGCGACACGTGGGAAAATTCGCAGTCCTATCGCTCTCACGGACAACACCCCACCCCCGTGACTCCCCCCCCTCAACCCCCCCCCTGAACCCCCCACACACACAAACACCCCGGCACTTTTCGTCTGCTCTGCTGCGGCATTCGACGTGAACTCATAATGTCCGCACCGCAAGAGGATGCCGCAGCCGTTCTGGACATCTTTCTCTCGGATGGTTCGCCACCCCCGTCCGTGCACTGCTCCTCTCTCTCCCCCTCTGTTTCTCGCGCTAACAAATCCATGCGTGCACTCCTACAGCTAGTAACCTACCTGCGGAAATAAACCACATCTACGAAGAGATCGCGCACAAAGACAGGCAGTTGAGCGAATACCGCAACAACTACCTCCAGCGCGACGCACAGCTACAGAAGCATATCCGCACCAATGGATCGCACTCGGACAACGTGAAGGAGGCGCCTCACGTCGATGCCATTCGCAAGTCGCAGCGCCGCGTTCTGGAGCTGCAGGAGGAGAAGATCGAACTTGCCCAGAAGGCGCTCGATCTCATCGACAAGCATAAGAGCCGACTCGACGCGCAGATCGCGAACCTTGTGCGCGAGGGACTGATGCCCGCCGACGCGCTGACGCCTGCACCGCCTCCGAGCAACCTCCCCGCCGCCAGCCAGCACGTCGTCGGCGGCAGCGGTGGCGGCGGCGGACGCGGGGCCGTCGGCATCGGCCGCGCCAGCCCCGGCCTCGGTTTGGCACGCGGATTCAACCAGGACCGCGGCGGCACCCCCGTCACCCCGGGCCTGCAGGCCGGCTCAAACAAGCGTCTCAAGCTGGGCCACCAAAGCACGCCGTCAATCTCGTCGCTGGCGGGCCGTCCGGGTCCGGCGACCCCTGGTATCAGGGCCGAGAGCAGTCGCGCTGGAACTCCCTCCGGTCACAGCGGTACTCGCAAGACGGGCCGTAAGAAGCCGCCGGTCAAGCGCGTCATCGACGAGGATGGCGAGGATGACGACGAGGACGAGGACGACGAGGGCGGCGAGGGCGAGGACAAGAAGCTGTACTGCGTCTGCCAGCAGGTTAGTTACGGAAGCATGGTCGGCTGCGATGACAAGGAGTGTCCTTACGAGTGGTTCCACTGGGGCTGCGTGCACCTCACCGAGGAGCCCAAGGGCAAGTGGTTCTGTCCGACCTGCGCGATGAAGCGGGACCGGAGCAAGATGCGGTAGCGGCTGTAACTGTAAATGTGGCTGTGGCTAGTTTGTTTTTCAGCCCTAGGGAATCCGTTTCGGGGTCGCGCTTGCATGCTTGAAAACTAGAGCCTGTGAATAGCAACTTTTTCTTTCTGCATTTCTTTCTCCTTTTCTCTTTTTCGGCATTCGCCTTTCCTTGGTGGAATTTCCTGGTGTTCCCTCGCGATTCGGGGGTGATCGTAACACTACATTTCTGCATGCATCGTACACACTGTATTTGTCGGGACACGGGGAAGGGGGATGGGGAGGGGCGAAGGGGGAGTCGATGTACCTGTATACGCGAATTGGATGCTTGGAGAGGAATTACCGCGAGATCAACGAAGCGGCCGCTCAGCAGCCCCGCGATTCTGTACGGATTGTGCATGATGAACGTGCTCACGTGACTTATAGCCATCACCGACTTGACGATGCGGTAGATATACTGCACACCGGGGCCACGGGCGCTAGGAGGAGCGACAACTCCTCTTCCCCAGACCTCACCATGATCTATCTAGGTTGTGTGCGAGTAACTTAATGAATAAACAAAAAAACAAAGGGGGGCTGCGGGCACGAGACATCACTCGAACCGGAACAACGATTCGACTTGTTGTAGAGTGGGAGCCTGGGAGGCCGAGGAGCTACATATTAGCGGAGGAGTAGGAGGCGGTTTCCCTTTGTCTTTTCCTTTGACATCCTGGTGTGCTCCATTCTTCATTAATCACATATATGCTTAGTCAGTGCACGTGACTGTCCCACACATACGTATAGCGGACAATACCTGCACTGGGCTAAGGTCCGCCCCGAGGCCCAGTGCTGGTGGTGCAAGTGTCCCTCGCAAACGAGAGACCACCTCTTCAAGGTGTGTCCGGAGTGGAAGACGCAGCAGAAGACCTTGTGGGCGAAGGTGCTGAAGGAGACCAAGAGGCGGAAGAGCGGGTGGGCGGTCCGGGACCTAATGGCCGATGAGAGATGTGGGCAGGCAGTGCTGAACTTTCTCTCCTCTACGGACGTGGGAAGGCTGGTGCCGCCGCGGAAAAAGGAAGACGACGCCGCAAGCGAGGTGTCTGAGTGGGAGCTCCGGGAGCGGCGGGAGCGGCAAGAGGAATGGGAGGGAGAGGCGGAGGCGCCGGGTGCCGGGGACGAGATGAGCGAGGGGGAGGAACTTCCGCTGTTCCTTCCCACCACTCCATTCATGGCAGCGGCAGGCGAGGAGTAGGGGACGGATCGCGCCGTGTCTTTTGTTCTCTCTCCTTTGTCAATTTCTTTACTATATGGTACAAAGCACCCAGCGACAACGCAGCGAAAGAGAGATAGACGGGGGGACTGAGGCGCAATGGAACCGGATGGGCCCCCGAGTGGAATCGTCGGTCGATGCACTGTTGACGCTCGACATGATGTGCGACGTTCGCCGGCGCCATTTCCCCTACATCCTAGACGACAGGCGTTCGATTCCCCACCGGAGCAACACCCATCTCGAGATCGGCCCGCGCTGTCCCTGGGCTCCAGCCGCCCCGAGCTGTATCTGTCGGCACACTCGAACACCAGCTGCACAATCATGTCCACGAGCGCCACCACTTCTAGGATCGTTTTGGTCAGTCCATAACACCGGCGAAAGAGGGAGAGGAAGTCGAGTTGGGTTGGAGTCGAAGATGAAGCTGAGAACGACGGTGCCCGTGTGAGGTTACGATCGGTGGGGCAAGGACGAGGGTGGGTGGATTTATACTCCGTTTCCTCGTCCACCAGGACCGCTCCGTCCGGCCCAGAAGCGTCATGGTAATTCCCACGGGGCTGGTCGTGACTCGTGAGTGTGTATGCACACTTATCTCCCCGGCCGTTGGCTTTGCGGTCTTGTCACAGCCCGCTCCGGCGCCGACCGCGCGCAGTCGGTCTGCGTGTAGCTGCCAGTTTCGAGTGCTGTACCTCAGGAGCTCCGGAGGTGGGAGTAGAGAGGAGAGGGACGTATATGTGCTGAGTCACGTGAAGTGTGCTTACATACATATGTACCGGCAAACTGCGCCCAGCTGTTATGACGTACGTCACCCACAACCGGAGTGCAGCCAACCTAAATACTTCCTACATACGAGATTGGCGACAAAAATAGAAATAAAGATAGGCGGGGAAAAATCAAACAAATACCACCACCACCGCCGCCCACCACCACCGGAATGCAATTCCGATGTCATCTCTCGCACCGCCTATAATTCCCAACTCTGGCTTCTGGAGCCTGCTTTGTTACGTGATGTCACGACTTCCTCCGTTTCCCTTTTCAACCACCCCCGTCAGATCTCCCACGGCGATGTCCGGGTGTTCCTTCGCATCTCTTGTAAGAATAAAACCAAAAAAAGGAAAACTCCCAACCCCCCCGCAAAAACACCCTAAGCCCGCATCTCCTCCTTGACCACGTTCTCGCACTCGCTCTGACAGCCCAGCAAATCCGGCGGGACCTCATGCATCTGGACGCCCGGCGCGCCGCCGAGGTACCGCAGCTGCTCCATGATCCGCTGCCGCATGGTCTCGAGGTACTTCCTGCTGTTTCTGTTCTCGTAGCGTCCGTCGGTGCCCAGTCGCGGGTGGAGGACACACTCCGGTGCGAAGTACTCGCGGAAGGGGTGGCCAAGCTGCGCGGGCAGCTCGATGCCGACCTCGGTGTCGGTTGCGATTGACGTCTCGTAGCACCAGAGCCGGCTGACGTTGCGCGGCGTGTAGCCGCCGCCGCCGACGAGCAGCAGCGGCAGCCCGAACGACTTGACAAACTCGACACACGCGCCGTGCGCACTGATATTCAGGTTGAAGCAGCCGAGCCGGTCAGCGCCGAGCGAGTCGGCGCCGCACTGCAGCACCACCGACGACGGCCGGTACGACTGGATCACCGGCTCGACGATCGACTTGAACAGCCGGATGTAGTTCTCATCGTCAATGCCGTCGCGCAGCGGCACGTTGAGCGAGTAGTGTTTGCCTGCGCCGCCGCCGATGTCGTCCCAGTTGCCCGTGCCGGGGAAGAAGTTGTCCTTGTCGTACTTGTGGAACGAGAGCGTCATGACGCGGTCGGTGCTGAAGAAAGCTTGCTCGACGCCATCGCCGTGGTGCACGTCGATGTCGATGTAGAGCACGCGTGGGTGGTGGCGCAGCAGCTGCAGGATCGCGAGCACGATGTCGTTGATGTAGCAGAAGCCGGACGCCTCGCTCTTCTTGGCGTGGTGCAGGCCGCCGCTCCAGTTGATGGCAATGTCGCTCTGGCCGTTGAGCAGCTTCTTGGCGGCGTCGAGGCTGGCGCCGGCGTAGAGCGCGCAGAAGTCCCAGATGCCCGAGAAGATGGGGCAATCCTCGCCGAAGTTGAACTTGGGCAGCTGCTGGGCGAACGAGTCTGCGTTCTCGGGCGTGACGCTGCGCAGGAAGTCGAGGTAGTCGTCCGCATGGAACTCGCCGAGCTCCTCGGACGTCGCCGGACGCGTCACGTAGCAGTCCATGTGCTCCTGCAGGCCGTACCCGAGCACGAGCTGGTTCGTCAGCGTCAGCCGCCACGGCTTCATCGGGTGCGACGACCCGAAGTGGTGGTTCTCCGCCAGCGGGTTGTGGTGATACGACACTTTCTTCGAAGCGCGCCCCGCGATGCGCAACGCCACCGGCTGCGACGTCGTCGTCTTGGAGTCCAGCGCGATCGTCGCCGCGCCTGAAGCGCCCCACGTGTCGTAGGTCTGGACGATGGGCGGCATCGCGTGTAGGTGCGTTGGTTTGCTGTGTCTGCGGTGCGAAGTGCGAAGTTCCAATCAAGTCGAGACAGGACGCTGCGAATGGGTATCGCCGGACGGGTTCTGAGAGAAGCGGATGTTGTGTGAAGAAGTAAGTCTAGTGGCGACAAGCTTCGTGCTGACCAAGCCTCTACACTACTCGCTAGTGAGACTGGTCCGTGCGCTGCATGTGCGACAGAAGATCCCTGCACGTCACCGTATCCTCATGGCGTCGCACTCGGGAAGACGGCGAAAACACCCGGCGACTCCGGAATCGGTCGACGGGACCGGCCCGAGGAGCCAGAAGATTCGCTTTGTGTGGGCATGTAGGAAAGAGAGGAATAGAGACTTAGTGGCCGTCTTTGCCTTGGGGCCCGGAATCTGGAATGGATGCTTGCCGTCACTTCGGACCTGCCAGTAGGTCCAGTATGTGCTGAAGATTGAGGGAGAGCTACTGAGTTGTTGATCCTCCGACCAAATACATCCGGACTTGTAAAAGCCCTTAATAAATCTAGCCTTACTTATAACCGCGTGCCACAACACCCCAGATCGTGATAAACACTGGCTCCATGTGCTGCTGTTGAAGGCGCAGAGAACGTGAAGACGTTCATTCCTTCCAGCCGGGCGTCCTCTTGGTCTTACCGTCCGAGGGCTCCGATTAGCCTCTGTCATCCTACAGTTGAGGACACCAAGTCGCGGAGGGGAGTGACATTCATTTCTGCTTAGTAACACATACAAAATACCCCTGTAAAACCGAGTGACCGTCATGATTTCTCCGATTTCGACCATACAAGCGACATCCCTTCCAAAACCCCTGTCTTTTCTCCACCACCAGAAGGTATATCAAAAATCCGAGTCTATCAGGCGACGCAGCGAGTGAAATAGAAGCTCCTAATAGAGTTCTTTTTCTAAAAAAAGTTTTTTTTGGTGAAGAATAAGCGGCTCAAACTTGGGGTGTCAGATCCACTCCGGCTTCAGGAGTCCCCGACTATATCCATTTGGAGAGGGAGATATGTGACCCATACACGGAAAAGCAAAGAGCGGTGGCACTGCAGGCCAAAGTGTTCGAAAAAGAGGACTTTATTTACGCTCGTCCGAGCCGGAACGAAATTCCACGTCCGCCAAATTAAAAAAACTAAGCAGATTACAGCTCGTCGTCAGTATCGCTGTCCGTCGCCTCGGCCCCATTCTCAGCGGGCAGATCGGCCGGCGCTTGGAGTGGAATGGTAGTGGCCGCGCTGTTCGACGTCGCCGCCTCCCTCATGAGCTGCGCCTCGATCGCGTCGTCGCCGTCCTCCGCCTCTTTATCCATCCGCTCGCCCTCGCCCTCGCCCTCGCCCTCCTCGACGAGCCGCTCTCGCCCGTCCCTGCGCATCTGGTAGAACTTCCTGAGCGCGTTCGTCCGCTGCACCTGGCTCCAGCCCTCGACGACGAGCGCAAACTCGCGCACGTCGTCGAAGCCGAACATCTTTGCGGCGGAGCAGAACTGCCGCTTCCGGATGCTCAGTGGGGGTTTGAACTTGTACTGCACCTTGTCCTCGTCGTCGCTGTCGAACGCCTTCCTGTCGGCGGACCGCGTGTTACCGCCGCCGTCGTCGTGGCTGGCGCTCTCGACGGCACGGCGCGAGAGCAGCTCTTCGATCTTGGACGTGCCGATCACCTCTGAGTTCTCGTGCGTGTAGGATACTCCCGCGTCCGCGAGGATGGCCGCGATGGCGTTGTTCTTTGTCGAGGCTCGGGGCTTTCGGGCGGTTTTGACGCCGAGCGAATCGAGGTCCCCCGCGACCTGCGTCAGGACCTGCAGGACGCCGGCTTCCTCGTCGGCGGGCAGGATTTCCTCGGCGTCGTCGGCCGAGCCGTCCATGTCCGCGACCATCACGCCGGCCTTGCGCTCGGCAATGTTGGTCTTGTTGACGATCTCCTGGAGGATGGTGCTCTCCTGGAAGGTGAACAGGTTCTTGAGCCCGAACAGCTCGCCCTTGTTGGTCCTGTCACCCATCACACCGGTGAAGTAGCGGCGCTCAACGCTCGCGTTATAGCCGATCGACGCCTGCTGCTGCTTGTAGATCTGTCGCGCATAGACGATCTCTTCGATCGTGCCCGTCGAGATGAGCCGGAACACCTCGACGTCGCGCGTCTGTCCGATGCGGTAGGCGCGGTCCTGCGCCTGCAGGTCGTACGCGGGATTCCAGTTCGGATCGAAGATCACGACCTTGTTGGCGGCGGTGATGTTGAGTCCCACCCCGCCAGCTTTGGTCGAGAGCAGGAAGACGAACTGGTTTGGATCCGAGTTGAAGTCGTCGACGGCCTTCGCGCGCTCGGCGAGGGGCATGCCGCCGTCGAGATAGCAGACGTTGTACTCGGTTTTCCGGAACAGCGCGTGCAGGATGTGGAGCAGGTTCAGCGAATAGCTGAAGATCAGCACCTTGTCGCCGTTGGCGCACCAGAACCGGAGCAGCCGCTCGAGCACGATCCACTTGCCGCACATCTGCGGGTCCATGTAGTTGTACATCCGCTCGCGCGTCGCAAGCTCCTTCCAGCGGTCGGGCAGACAGCACTCGAGCAGCTCCAGCTTCTGCGCGCGCACGTCGCCGGTGTCACCGTCGTCGGGTATCCAGTTCGCGAGGTGGTTGGACAGCTTCAGCGTCCACATGATGGTGGGAAAGACGAGCTCGTTGATCCTGCGTCCCTGCGCGTCCTCGCGGTAGCAGCACGCCCTGCGCTTCTTGCGGCTGCCGCAGGAGCACGACTCGCCAGCATCGCGGATCAGCCGGACCGCGTCGCTCTCGGTGAAATTCACATACGCCTCCTTCTGCGTCTCCGTCAGCGGACAGAACACGACCTTGTCCGACTTCTTCGGCAGCTGGTGCGCGATGAGCGTCTTCATCCGCCGCAGGAACATGCGTGGCAGCAAGTTGTTGACCAGCATCAGCGCGACCTTCCTCGCCCTCCCCAGCTGGCGGACCGTCGCGTTGTGCGTCTGGCCGACCCGGAGCGGCCCGGAGATGGTGCGCTCCCAGTCGGCCACCGTTCCGATCTGGCCCGGACGACACCAGTTGAGCAGTGTCCACAATTCCTCGTATTTGTTCTGTATCGCCGTTCCCGTCAGACCTATGCGGCAGAGCGAATTGATCTCGTTCATCCTCTGCGTCGTCTCCGAGCTCCGCTCTGCGCACTTCGTCAGCCGCGCGTCCAGTGACTCGGAAGACCGGCAACCAACCCACCCTTGATCTTGTGGCATTCGTCCGCGATCACGGCATCCCACTCCACCAGATTCACCTCCCTGTGTCTCAGTCTGTACGTTTCGTAGTTCGTGATCACCACCTCCGCGCTTCCGCCCATCGCGGCCCGGAGCGCCATCTCCTTATCCTCCTTCGCCCCGTGATAAATGTAGACCTTCCACCAGCCCCACGTCTTGAACTCGGCGCACCAATTGGCTATCAGGCTGCTGGGGCAGACGACGAGGACCCGCGGATACCACACGCCCGCGCGGCGTGCCTTCCGCATCCGCTTCGCGTCTCGCTCGTCGCCCGTCTTGCCGAAGGCGGCGGTGAGGAAGGCTATGACCTGCACCGTTTTCCCGAGCCCCATATCGTCGCCCAGGATACACCCCTCCTGCATGACGAAATTCTTGTGCAAGAACCTGACGCCATCAACCTGGTAACTCCTCAGGTGCTGGGCAATCGAGCAGGGGACGACGCCGCAGGAGTCTGGGAGCACAATGTCCGCGTACGGGTTGCAGGGCTTGACGGCGCCGCCGAAGTCCGGGCGGGACTCCAGTTCGCCGATGCGCTCGTCGTCGCTGAACGGCACGTCGTCCCAGGTCGGCGGCAAGCGCACGCCGCCTTCGGCCGGCAGGCGGCCGGCGTCCATCGCGGCACGCGCCTGCTGTGCCGCCACCTGGCGCGGCACCAAGTACGACGGCAGCGCGACCTCCTGCGACTCGCGCACGCCGTCGCCGGACGTCGCGCGGTCCTCGGTGAAGTTCCATGCCAACGGGACCGCTTTCCGCTTGGCCGTCCGCCCGACGATTCCGCCGCCAGACACAGCCTTCGCCTTCGCCTTCGCCGACGCCGACTGCGACTGGCGCTTTGCCGGCTTGGGCTTGGGCTTGCGCGCCGCCAACGCCTTCCGATGCTTCCACGCAGCGAGCACCGCGTCGTCGGATTCGTCGTCCGTCATGGTGATCCTCTCGCCGCTGCTGCATACCGGTGCCCTCGCCGTTTCCGCGCCTGATGCTGCAGCATCTGGCGACGTGCGCTTTCGCTTCGCATTCGCGGGTCCGGCGGGCGCATAGTCCAGGTCGAATTCGGAGTCGGTGCCCGATGCGGTGGTGGACATGGTGAGGCGGGGTGCAAGTGGTGACACTGGGGAGACGCGATCGTGGGACAAACGGTGGGGGGCGAAATCGAATGGTCATCGATCAACGCGTTCCTTCGAGTCACGTGGAGATTACGAAGCGAAGCGTGATTCGGTACGTAAATTAGACACCTAGCTACGGAGTGGAGTCGCTAGGAACACAAATCGCGAAAGGAAAGAAAAATAACCAAGGCAAAGCAACGCCAGCGAGCCCTACGAGAAACTCGTTCCAGACACTCTACTTCTTCCTCTGCTGTCCGCTGAGGATCGAGACAAGCCTGACAAAGATCTAGTATTTTCCGTCAGCATCCATCCAGCCAGTCGCTGCGGGGTCCCCTCACATTGATAAAGTCCAACTCGAGCCCAACGCTCTCATTGACGGTATCCTTCTTCATCAGTCCGCGTTCGGCGGCGCGCGCATGATTCAGCACTTTCTGGACATCGTACAGCGTGAAGCCACCAAAGACCGCGAGTCCACCGTAGAGCGAGATAGCCTCCATGCCTACTAGCGCCCTGCTGCCAAGCGGGAGCACCATCGGCGCCAGACCCGAGAGCGCTACCACCGCTACGCCGGCCAGCAGCGGGCCGCCGAGGTAGAGGTATTTATCCTGTATCACACATCAGCACGAGAGTGCGCACGCAGGGAAGACAGGAGGGTGAGCGACTGACTTCCTTGGCTGTAGCAGCGACGTAACTGATACTGCCCATGATGCCGACGGTGTACAACCCGGCCCTCGCCAGCACCGCCGGGCTGTAGAAGAACAGCGGGGCGAGGACTACCGCCTGGGTGAGATTGAAGCCAGCCCAGAGGGCGTGTTTCTGGGCCCAATTGTCGGGATCGGTGTAGAGCGTGCCCATCATCGTCCCGACACTGGCGACCAGGCCGCCGCCGAGGACGAGCCAGGGATTCGCGGCCATGAGGCGGTAGCTCCATCCGACGTTGTGCAGCGCCTTCGCCGCGACGCCGATGATCCCGATGCCGACGCCGGTGTACGTGAACGTCTCCTTCAGGTACTTCTGCTCGAACGCCGGGATCGGGTGCGTGCGACCCTCGCTGTTGAACAGGACGTTGATCGCCACCAGCGTGCCGCCAAACAGCGCACCGCCGACCGCGAGCTTGCGGTACGCTTCCGATCGGGACGGCCGCGCCGTGATGGCAGGTTCGGTCGTGAAGGCGCGTTTCGCGACCGGCGAACAGGACGGACGGACGGCGCGAAGCACAGGCGGGCGAAATGTCGTGAGCGTGCGCGACGGGAATGACCTCGCGAGGGGCGCGAAGGCCACAGTGCGGCGGAGGGGCACGAGCAGCAGTTGCATGTTTGGATGTGGATTGTGCTGACGGGTAGATATGTTTCGTAGGATGAGGCTCACCGTGGGGGGGGTGGTTTATTAACTTGGTGGCGGTTGCCGTTCGAATCAATCGCTCGTGTATGACGTTATCAATCCTAGCACGTTCTAGAAGTACATAGACTGGGGTGCAAGGTGGGGCACTGAAGTCATACATTGTCACTCATGTTACGAATAAGATGTCATATCAGGAGATTTTTTTTTTGTTTAATCATACTCGCATTCGACCTATGTAGACCATGGCGGCGTACATTTTGTCCGGTTTTTCCTGTCCGCAGACCGCGCAGTGGCGGCTCGTTGCAAGCTCCCCTTTGCCCTCCGCCCGGCCTGTCCCCAGAGAAAGTAGACGCGTCCAAGGAAATTGACAAAGGAGAGAACAAAAGAAACGCGCGACCCGTCCCCTACTCCTCGCCTGCCGATGCCATGAATGGAGGGGTGGGATGGAACAGCGGAAGTTCCTCCCCATCGCTCATATCGCCCCCGGCACCCAGCGTCTCCGCCTCTCCCTCCCCTTCCTCTTGCCGCTCCTGCCGCTCCCGGAGCTCCCACTCAGACACCTCGCTTCCGGCGTCGTCTTCCTCTTTCAGCGGCGGCACCAACCTCCCCACGTCCGTCGAGGGTAGAAAGTCCAGCACTGCCTGCCCGCATCTCTCATCGGCCATCAGGTCCCGGACCGTCCACCCGCTCTTCCGCCTCTTGGTCTCCTTCAGCACCTCCGCCCACAGAGTCTTCTGCTGCGTCTTCCATTCCGGGCACACCTTGAAGAGGTGGTCTCTCGTTTGCGAGGGGCACTTGCGCCACCAGCACTGGGCATCGGGGCGGGCCTTAGCCCAGTGCAGGTGTTGTCCTGTGCGTGCGTGTCCCGTCTTCAGCTGGTAGAACCTCGAGGCGAGCCTCTTGGTGCTGTCGGCCATCGCGCTATCGGTCATATCATGAGATGTCACCTGAGCACATTCTCGGAGATCAGACTGATAGTGCCGGCGTATCGTCCGGCGGACTGGCCACGGAGACCGATAGAGGGGGGCATCACCAAATATACACAATATATCCATCTGCACAAGATACCAACGCCGCCCCTCCTTCCGTTGAGTGACTGAGCCGATGCCAGAAGTTAATCTTCCCCTCCCTCTCTCCCCCACCAACCGCACACGTTCCACATATCTAGATCATGGCGATACACACAGTCCATTTCCGCCCACCGGACGGTCCAGTCTCACAGAAGCGAACTTCGTCGAGACACTTATTCTTAAACCTTCCCTGCATAGATAGATAGCAGCGGAGAGAGAATGTTTTTTGTCTGTGATCCATCGCAGGAGTCCTTTTCGTATACAGCTGTTCGCAGTTCAAAGTGAAGGTAACCCGGTTGCTAATAACCGTTCAGATGGACATGTACAAGCTACGAATATCACGTGCAAATTCGGGCAGGTTGCATGAACCCACGGATCCCAATCCCTCGATGATCCACCAGAACCGAGCGCAATGTAGCAACAGAACCTAATACAATGAAACAACAGAACCCTATAGTTACAGTGCAGCAACCGAACCTAAAGCAATGAAGCGATAGAGCCTAAATCCTCCCACAGCTATCCCCATTTTTGTTGGAAATGCTTCTCGCGGCGTTCTGTGTTGAGGTGCCGAGACGGTCTTTAGATTTGGCGCTTGTGCTTTACAGTTTTGTTGAGGACACGACTACGCAAGAGCGGAGAAGCGTAAGAGTGTGATATCTACTGTTCTTTCTGTACTTCTCCTTTAGTTCTACATACTTGTTCAATATAGGCTGGAATTGAACTTCACCGAATTGATATTCTTTCAACAATTTTCTCTAAGACGAGGTCCCTCTCGTCAACCAATCTGAAAAATCACCAGCCCCGTTTCGATGAATTTGTCCAAATCCACCGCTCCTTCTTTTCCAATTTCCTTCCAATCTTCCGCCCCGTCATCCCTTCGCTCTGCACCGCCTTCTCCTTGCTCGGTCCGCCTCCTTCTTCTTTTCATCTAGCCAAAATCCATGGTCTTCACGCCGTCCCCAGCAGCAGCTCGTTGCACTCTGTTTTCGGCTCGGAGAGGTTCATCCTCGACGCGTCGTTGATGCCCTTCCTGGGGGGGGAGTAGTAGATGTCTCTCTTCGGTGGTGCATAGTACGTCCTCGTGAGCAAACAGATGTCCGCGCCAAGGACGGTTATCATCGATACGCCACCGATGCCAGATATATGGCGCGGTGTATATATCTGGCATCGGTGGCGTATCGATGATAGCCGCCCTTGGCGGCACGTTGATGTGCGTCCTGAGAGTCCGTCCTTCTGGCAATTCCTTCCTCGAAATCCCGTAGCCATCCCATCGGGGCGTCGGAAGGAATCTACCGACCCGGCAAGGTGATTTTCTTCTTCCTCCGGCTACGTCCTTCTCCCCTCTCCGCTCCGTCTTCTCTCCTATCCGCTATCTCCACCTGTTCAGACACCAGCACTGGCACAGCGGTCTCAATATTAGGCGCCGGTGCCACAGTATCCGGTGCCGAATCTGCCGCGATTGCCCCGGTTTTCGAGGTCGTCGGTCTCGCGAATGCCACGGTGTTCGTCGTCGGTGCCTTAACTGCCACGAAATTCGACGTCGACGGTCTCGTAATTGCCACATTATTTGTCGTTGGTGGCGCGAATGCCACGAAATCCGACGTCGACGGTCTCGCAACTGCCACCTTATTTGTCGTTGGTCTCGTAAATGCCACGGCGTTCATGATCTCCAAGGCTCTCTCTTCCTTTCCCGGCATACCTAAATCCATGATTTCCACCGGCAATCTTGACATTCCATCTGCCAGGGCGTTATCTTTGCCTTTGATGTGAATTATTTGGAAATCATACTCACTCAACCTCAGCTGCCAGCCAACGATCCGGCCTCTGTCCGAATTTTGCAATGCCGTTTTGAGACATTCGTGATCGGTATAAATCAGAACCGGGTGTCGATTTTCGTTGACAAGCCATCTGGTTTCTTCCAGGCATCGGACAATGGCCAAGGCTTCTCACTCCGTGGTGTGGTATCGGGTTTCGGCATCCAAAAACTTCTTCGAGATAAATTGGACAACTCGCATCGATCCGACCATCTTTGGCGACATAATCATTCCCACCGGATGATCCGCCAGCTGAAATAACACTCCTCCATAAGCAAATCCGGAAGCGTCACAAGCCAGGTGATATTGCCTCGCCGGATCACCTCCATGACAAGCGTTTGTCAACACGGAGCGCTTGACAACTTGAAATGATGTCTCCGCTTCGTCCGTCCACTGGAACCCGATTTCCCTCATTTTGATCTTTGGCTTCTTCTCGGCTTTCTTCGTCTTCTCCAATTCCAGAACCTTGATCACCGACTTGCGCATGGTCCGGAAATGATTCGCTCGGCCCGGAATGAACTTCCTCAGATAGGTTGTCATATACTCAAACTGGTCCAACCCTTTCTCACAGGTCGGGGCCGGATATTCCCTGAACGCTCTCAACTTATCGTTTCCAGGCCGAATACCTTCTCCGCCCGCTTGAAGTCCTAGCATCTCAATCTTAGGCATGAAGAAATGACTCTTGGCCGGGTTCAACACAAATTTGGCCCAGTGCATTCGAGGGAAATTGTGATCGTGGAGGAAATTCATCTGGGTTTCGAAGGATGTGGTCGCTCCCATATCGTCGTCGAAGAAAGCCAGATAATGGCCGTTCCCCCATTGGCTCCGGAATCGGGCCCATTACCAAATCCTTCCACTGCGCATAGGTGTGAGGAGCGCCCGTCAAGCCTTGTCCCATTCTTAGATAGGCAAATTGCCCAAGGATCGAACTGAATGCCGTTTTGTACGCAGCTCAGCCGTATGTGGAATCATTGAGTTACGGCCTTTCGGCACCTGCTCTCCCGGCTGTCCAGTCGAATTTAATCGAGACTGGCCGTCAAGAGTGGATAGCAAACAATCCGAATATTGTTTGCTACAATTGCCGAAACCCCAGGTCACTACGAGTCCCGATGTTGGAAGCCTCGTGTCGCTCCAGAGATCCGAGCAGAACACGTCCAACGGATCAACGCGAATTCCGGTCGGAGGAAGTCATATCCACCTCGTTCTGGGCAGAGTGGGAACGACAGTCAAGTTCAGCAAGAAGTGGAGTTTCTTCGGAGACAGAACCTGGAGCTGCAGTGAGCTAGTCAAGGATACGGACAATTCGCGGCCGGGTATGGCCCTATTGCGGTCGGACACGGACAATTCGCGGTTGGACAAGGCCAGATCATGGCAGGACATGGCCAGATCGCGGCCGGACAAGGTCAGCTCGCAGCCGGGTATGGTCCTATTGCGGCCGGACACGGACAATTCGCGGCCGAACAAGGCGAGATCATGGCAGGACCAGGACAGTTCGCGGCCGGACCAGGACAATTCTCGGCCGGACTAGGACAAATCACGGCCGGACAAGGACAAATCACGGCCGGACCCGGACAGTTCGCGGCCGGGTATGGCCCGATCACAGCCGGACAAGGATTGATCATGGCCGGACCGCGTCAGAGTGCGAGCGGACAAGGCCAGCTCACGACCGGCCCCGTCCGATGGCAAGCGGACAAGGCCAAGGACAAGGACCAAACGCCGTGAACTTGATTGAGACCGAGAACGTGGGAATTTTGGCCTCGGCATTGGAAGATATGACCTATGAGGATGATACGCAATACGAGGACGTATTATCTTGGAACGGACCGGATCCGAAACCAGCGGACAAGAGAAAGCGGGTAGTATCGGATGGGGAACCTGATGAGGTTGTTTCGAGGGAGTGCAGAAGCAGATTGAGAAGAGAGGTGGAGGTGAATGTGGTTACGGTTGAGCGTATGGAGGACGGTGATGTTGAGGGGCGTAATACGAGGAAAGAAAAAGATGTCGAAAAGAAGAACGAAAATGATGCCGAAAAGAAGACCGAAAAGAAGAAAGAAAAGTGCGCTGAAAAGAAGACAGAAAAGGATGCCGAAAAAGAAGATCGAAAAGAAGAAGGAAAAGTCTGTCGAAAAGAAGAAAGAAAAGAAGAACGAAAGCGGCGCAGAAAAGAAGGGCGCCGAAAAGAAAATCGAAAAAAAGAAAGAAAAGAAGAGAAGAGCCAAGAAGGAGTTCGAAGTGACGACGGATTTGATGCAGGATGTGCGCATTTGCTATTTGTTGTTGGATACGGGCGAGAGGGATTTGTTTGGTGGTGACGGAGATTGGGAAGATTGGTGCCGATGGATGAAGTGGGAGAAGCTGGGAGAAGGACGAAGCCGGACGAGGAAGACGATTACCTTGCTGGATCCGTGGACTCCGTGGGATGTCCAGATGGAATGGCTGAGAGATTTCGAAGAGGCAATCGCGAGAAGCGCGGACTTTCGGAACAGCCAATGTGCCGTCGAGGATGAACATCGAAGAGACGCCGAGGACGAAACCCAGAGTATAGCCGCCGAGGACTGGAGTTCGTAAGGTGCCGACGGGGACGTCGGATTTCGAGGGAAACGGATGAAAGAAGGAATAGGATGGAACGGCAAAGAAGAAGGAATAGAAGAGAAGGAGGTGAAAGAAGGAATTGGATGGAACGTCGAGAAAGAAGAGAAGGCGGAAGAAGAGGGAATAGGATGGAGCGCCGAGAAAGAAGGAATAGGAGGGAAGATAGAAGAGCTGGGTGCCATGGAAGACGGGGATGTCGAGTCAGACGGAGAATTGCAAGAGGCGTTTGGCAATACTCTCGGATTCCCTACGCTCCGACGACCGGCCGAAAGCAAGAGACTTATGGACAGAACGAGTTCAGACGAGGAGATCAAGGAGTGGTTCGATCAGGAGGAAGGAAAGAAGATCCAGATTGGAGAGCAATTGACGGAAACAGAGAAGTCTCAAACGCGGCGCCTGCTGTACACCTGGAGGGACCAGTTTTGCGAGGATGTGAGGAAGTTGCCGGCAACGGACTTGATTGAACACCGGATTCCTACGATCAAGAGCAACCCCGGCTCGGTCGAAACCCAAGTTGTACACGTAGAAGGAAGCAGAATGGCAAAAGAAGCACTTGCCTGAGCTCTTGGATGCCGGAATTATCGACTGGGTTAATTCCCCTTGGAGTGCCAGTTGCAAGTTCCCGGTGAAAAAAAACGGAGACTTGCGGATGGTCCACATCTATTGCCCGATCAATAACGCCACGATCAAAACAAACTATCCAATGAAGAGGACGGAGCCGATTATCAATGCTATAGGTAGGTCCCGGTTCAAGTTGTACTGGTGGGCGGATGGCGCAAACGGCTATTGGGCGATTCAGATGTACGGGCCACATGTCGGCACTTGAACGGTTGGTGGAGAAACCTTTGCCTGCGAGGCCAACTCCCGAAGTTCGTCCGGCTTCTTGTCTAGCAAGTCTTCCTTCAACCTCTGTATTTCATTCAGCTTCTCGTCCAACTTGTCACCTCGGTGCGTGTCCCAGGGATCCTCGTTCTTCTTCTCTGCTGCCCTCGCTTTCTCCTGCCGTCTCTTCTCTTTATACTCCCTGCGCTTGCGCTTTTCCTTCTTCTTCTTCTTTCTATCCTTTCGGGCATCTTCATCCGAGTCAGATGGCGAAGAAGAGTCCGAGGACGAGTCAGCATCAGAATCCGAATCTGTCAGTTGAAGGCAGTCCTTGTACGACACGTCTGAGCGGGCAATGCGGCGTGCATTCGCCATACAAACCTCAAATCTGGCCCTACCGGTCTGAGTCCAGATATCTGTCATTGAGGCCAAGGAGTTTCGATGACCTCTCTCCCGAACACCGCGACAGAACCGGGAGGTCAGCTCATCATGCATGTCCTCTCGTCCATCGCAGGCGATCGTCAATTTTTGAGCCCTCTGAATGTAGTGCTCAAATGACTCACCCCCCTTCTGGTGGAGGCTGAGGATCTTGTCTTTCCCAGTGTCCACACCGTCGTCTCCAAGGGATCGATATCGGCGAATCAGCCCGTCTTGGGCTCCGGTAGGTTCCTCCTCCCAAGTCCCTTTCAGGCTGCGGATGAATTCTCGGACTTTGGATCCGCAGTGTCTATTTATCAACGCCACATGGTCAGCGTATTGTTCTGCATCCGAATTGTATTTACCGTTCTGCACGTTCCCATCCATTTGTCTCTGGATCGTTCCCAAGAACCGATCGATGTCATCCCCAGCTTTTCCTCTGAACTTATCGATGACCACACTGTCGTTTTGAGCTCGAGACCCATGTTAGTAATTATGATGCTGTGCAACGGCACGATCACTCTCTTCCGAGACGCGTTTTTCGTACCGTTCGCGACTCCTATGACCATTATCTGTCTCACGCATAGGAGACCTATTTCCTAAACTTGATGAATTATGCGAGGGTTTTACCCCACCTACTGTCGACATGGCTGACGTCCCTAATCCTCCACTTCCTCCACTGCCTCTAGATACTCCCGACAAATCAGTTGTACCCAATGGTTGACTTCTCTCACCTTGCTCAATCCTGAATTGATTGAGCCGGTCAAGCAAACTCTGAACCGCTGCTTGATCGTCACTGGTTCGTTGCCGAAGGTATTCGATTCTTCTCACCCAATAGGATGCGTCTGCCAGGGTGCTGACAACGGTCTGAAGGGAATCGAATTCCGGGTTTGGCGCACCAGATGAAGGACCTATGCCAGGCCCAAGGTAGAGAACGACAAAGAAAGGAAGGTGGAGAGAAGAGGGAGTGGGTGAGTGTGGGCGTTACCCCAATGATTGTCTGATTCTGTCCGGCTAGGAGGATGAGGTACAGGATGAACAGGATAAAGGGGATAAACAGGATAAACAGGATAAAGGACCAAGTCCGCTCCGCCCCTCTGTACATATACAGATGGGGGTGGTCAATCCTCCCTGAACCCACGGATCCCAATCCCTCGATGATCCACCAGAACCGAGCGCAATGTAGCAACAGAACCTAATACAATGAAACAACAGAACCCTATAAAGTGCAGCAACCGAACCTAAAGCAATGAAGCGATAGAGCCTAAATCCTCCCACACCAGTAAGAGTAGTTGAAGGGGAGCGAGCAGGTGACCCGTTACTGATAAAGACAGATCCATCATGTAGCGGGCGGCTTCCCTATCCACATATCCACAGAGTGGAGCCAGATCTCATCAGATGGACGGGCAGCTTCATGTTCGACCGCCAAGTGAAGCTGGTACTTGACGGCAAGACGGGCGAGGCGAGCCCAGTGGACACTGGCATCCCGTAGGGGTCACCAGCAGCACCAATCGGAAGCGGCACTCTTCCACAAGAAACGAACACCGCCTATGGCAGCAGTGATGGTCGGGGCCAATGATGTCTCGTTCAACAAGGAGGCAACTCGGTGGCTGGGAATCTGGCTCGATGCCCAGCTCTCGCTCAAGGAATACCATGCCACCCGGATGAAGGAAGGTAGGAAGGCAATGACTAGGCTCCAGCGGCTCACAGGGCAAATGGGACTCTCGCCGGCCAACTGCAGAAAAGTTATGACGGCGTGCGTTCAGTCAACCACCATTTTCGGTGCGGAGCTGTGGTGGAAAGGGGACTACACCACGGGAACCCAAGGGCGGGCGGAGGAGATTCAGTGGTTGGTCAACCAGGAGGCCCGAGCAACAACAGGCTGCTTCCGGACAACCAACCTGGGAGCCCTCTCGATGGAGTCAGGCCTTAGAGCAGCGACAGCGTAGCTGGAGAATAGACAGCGGTGCTTTGGGCTACGGCTGCTGAGCCTACCGCAGGGGGACCAGGCGCGGGAGGTGATGGGAGCCCCAACGGGAATCGGGCGGCGGCTCACAAATGCCCTCGCATACGGCGGACAGACAGAGAGCACAGTGCTACTTGAGGAGCCTGAAACCCTCGACGCTGAGCTACGGAAGGAGGAGGAGCAGAGGCGAAAGCGGAGGCAGAGAGGACCCGACCCGGACTGACAATGTTTACGGACAGGTCACGGCTAGACGGGGGGCAGTCGGGTACTCGGTGGTGTGGAAGGGCCTAACCTGGGCGGGCGCCAAGGTGCACATGGGCAGCAACCAAGAGGCCTATGATGCAGAGTGCGCCGCTCTTGCCTACGCTTTGGAGATAGCAACGCAAAGGACACGACTCCGGAACGAGTCACAATCTTTTCGGATGCGCAGGCAGCTATCAGACGGATGGCATCGGACGATCCCGGCCCAGGACAGAAATACGCCATCCAGGCTCAAAGGCACATCGCGGCGCTGCGGCGGGCTAAGCCAGGCATCACCATAGAGATCCGGTGGTGTCCGGCGCACAAAGGGATCGCCGGCAACGAGAAGGCGGATGAGTGGGCCAAGGAAGCGGCAGGGCAGCCTGGCTCCCACGGGCCGCTCCCGCGATCCCTGGCCAACCTCAAGCGGGAAATCTCGGAGAAGAAGTGGGCGGAGGCTAGGCGGTGGGCAGGGGCTGCACCTCCAAGGCGAAGTACCATATGCCGGAAAGCCAAAAGCCCGGTGGCGCTGTGGCCAGCAGCACCAAGGCTTGCCTCGAGGTACTACCAGCTAAAGACAGGACACGCCCGCACCGGACAGTACCTGCACTGGGTGAAAGTTCGGCCCGATGCCCAATGCTGGTGGTGCAAGTGCCCCTCGCAAACGAGAGACCACCTTTTCAAGGTGTGTCTGGATTGGAAAATGCAGCAGAAGGTTCTGTGGGCGGAGGTGTTGAAGGAAACCAAGAGGTGGAAGAGCAGGTGGACGGTCCGGGACCTGCTGGCTGATAGGAGATGCGGGCGGGCGGTGCTGGACTTCCTCACCTCAACGGATGTGGGAAGGCTAGTGCCGCCGCTGGAAGAGAACGGCGCCGGGAGCCAGGCGTCAGAGTGGGAGCTCCGGGAGCGCCGGGAGCGGGGGGAAAAGAACAGGAGGAAGAGGCAGAGGCGCTGGGCGCTGTGGGGGAGGGCGGGGCGGAACTCCCACTGTTCCTTCCCACCCCCCATTCATGGCATCGGCAGGCGAGTAGGGGACGGATCGCGCGTTTCTTTATTCTCTCCTTTGTCAATTTCTTTGGACGCGTCTACTTTCTCTTGGGACAGGCCTGCGCGGAGGCAAAGGAGAGCTTGCAACGGGCCGCCACTGCGCGGACGGCGGACGGGGGACGGACTGTACATGATCTCGCTATGGTCTGGTGGGTCGCGTGCGAGCGATGAGTAAACAAAAAAAAATTCCACATATCCACAATTCTCAGCGGGCAGCTCCCTGGGCGAACTTTCAATTGGGTGAAGAGAGTGCTGGTTCGGAGTAGGAGGTGTCTACTCCCCAATCTTCTCTAGAAGACAGATGTTCCTCGACGTACTGGCTGCCGATCAAAATTGATGAATGGGATGGAATCCTATCATGCCAAAGAGCAAATTTGTGTTGGGCAACAAGTACACAATGCTGAGTAGTGTTTGCGGGACAACATAGAAAAAAATTGGGGGTTCACAACTGAGAGATGCCCCCCCCTTTTCTTTTTTTTTGTGGCTCTGCTTTCCTTCGCTTACCGAGTGTCCGATACACAGTACCCCAGATCCGTGTGGTACATAGAAGAAAAAAAATACGCTGAAAAGAACAGGCCCTAAAGTCCGATTGTGATTGAACCAGCGATCGGACAATGGTGGGCGGAGAAAGAGCACCACACAATCAGGCTGAAGGAGGGGAGGAAGGCTATGGGCCGACTCCGCCGGCTGACAGGGCAGATGGGTATTTCTCTGGTCAATTACCGGAAGATCGTGACGGCCTGCATCCAGTCGGTCGCCATGTTTGGGCCAGAGCTGTGGTGGGAGGGCGATTGGGTAGTGGGCAACATGGGAAGGGCAGACGAGTTGCAGTTACAGATCAACCAGCAGGCGCGGGCAGTCACGGGCTGCTTCCGGACGACTGATCTCGGAGCGGTGGTAATGGAGTCAGGGCTCAGAATAGCAGCAGCCCAGCTAGACAATAGGGTGCGGAGGTTTGGGCAGGGGTTGCTCAGACTGCCGTCGGACAGCTAAGCCAAGGAGGTGGTGAGATCCTGGCGAAATATGCACCGTCCGTTTCCTATCCGCTGTCCGGGTGTCGGCGGCTCATTGCAAGTTCCCCTTTGCCCTCCGCCCAGGCATGTCGCAATTGTTGACGCATGTGTTGGGCATTGCGTATTGTGGCCTCGACACCATTAAGTTTCGTTGATGTGTCCTGCGTTCAGTTGGGAAAGGATGTTTTTCTTGCGGATGTCGATACCGGCGCCATAGACACGTTAGGCGATGTCGAGGCAGCGAGGCCGATGCCGACATCGCCGTCTAGGCCAGGTGGCCAGTGTACATATATAATGTCTCTCTTTTCCGCTCCCATAGATCGATAGTCAGTCATTCATTCTTCTCTCCCTCCATCCCATTCGTTCTCACCTTTTTTTTCCGCATCATCATCAAGAAGATGAAAGCGCACCGACAAAGGAAAGACAAAAGAAAGACAAAGGAAATACTCCTACGTTCTGCTTACTTCTCTTTCGCGGAGGTCACGAAGGAGGGTGTAGGAAGGAAGAGCGCTCGCTCTTCGTTCTCCCCAGCGCCCAACACCTCAGCTTCTTGCCTTCTCTCCTCCTCCCTCCGGATTTTGGACCGGTTTTTCATTCTCCCACTCCCATTCCTAACCTCTGCCCATGGGATCTTCTGTTGCGTCTTCCACTCGGGACAGTTCCTGAAGACATACTCCCGTGTCTGATTCATGTACCATCTTGTCCGGCCGCTGCTCACAAGGTAGCTTGTATTTCTTAGCGGAGACACCCACTGGTGGACTTCCGCCCTCTTCTCAGAGATATCCCTCCTGATGAGAGATCTCCCGCCTGAAGCGTGCGAGGGGTCTGGGGAGCGGCATTGGTCGCGCTCCAGCTTGTAGCCATTCTATGCCGTGGGCATCCCGTCCATCCGCCGCGAGCTTGGCCCACTCATCGGCCTTCTCATTCCCCGGGACCCCTTTGTACGCTGGGCACCACCGGATCTCAATGGTGATGCCCGGTCGTGCTCCCCGTAGCGCTGCGATGTGCTTTCTAGCCTGTATTGCATATATCTGGCCGGGGCCAAGTTCCTCCGAGGCTATGCGCCTCACGGCGGTTTCCAGTGCCCTGTAGGCCTTGTGGTTGTAGCCCATGTGGGGTTTGATGCTCACCCAGCGCTGACCGTTCCGTCATGCAACTGCATGCCTGGCTGCCTCGTGGCCCGTCGGTGGACATGGTGAGACCCGACCTTGACGCTCCGTCGAGAAAGTGGGGTAGATGGTAGAGTACATGTTATCGCAGCCAGTCCGTCAATGTCACTACAACCTTGTTTGAGAAAGCCTGAATCGTAGGATTTATTCCTCCTCTCTTGGCGTGCGCGCTCTGCGTAACGCAACTAGAGAGTGGTGGCACGAGGGCACGCGGACGCACCTGAAAGGCTGAAGCGATTCTACAGAATGAGGAGAAAACAAGCGACTTACAGCTAGCAGTGCCACATTCAGACTTCAAGTTGGCACCCCGCTTGTATGGGAGATGTCTCGGCGACTAAATTCCAGCCTGCCCAGAAAATTGAAAAGTAGCTCAGCCACCCACCAAACAGAAAAGTAGCTCCGCCGCAACGTATAAAAAAAGTAACTCAGCCGCACTATAGATAAGGTGAGTGGACGGCACATAAAAATGTTAGAGTCGGCAAGAGGTGTGCCTCTCGTCCTCACTACACCCTCCGGTGATGCATCAATTAGTAGCGTGAGACATGGTGACTGCGGATCAAGGATCCACAATATTCGGCTCGTCCTCCGATCTTGAGGAAGACGCGCACTGCAAGTGGTGAGCCCCTTTGGGGCGAAGCTCCTGCATTGATGACGAGGCTGCTTAGGCCTTCACTAAACCGCTTCGAATGACCGCTATCGGAGGCAGGCTGCATCAAATCTCTTGGCTCTTGGATATAAACGAGTCACGTCAGATGGGTGTCTTTGGATTCTGCACCTCGTGAGGCGGCTTCTGTCCTATCCATCGGGCGCCGATTCGCTACTACTAGCAGCTGAATTTCGAACTATCTCCTGTGCTCGGTCTTCACCCACCAGTAACTTGCGCTGTTAGTATCTATCTTCAACCGGGTATAGGAATCCTTATATCAAGCCCTCTGCATGTACTGACCTGGGCCCACCGTCAGTTCGAGACGTCTAACCGCTGCGGAACCATACGATGGCGTCTGACTGCATCCGTGCGGCACGAACGCCCGTTCCACTGGCAATCATTATCGCTCTCTCCCTAGCCTCGGGCACGTTCGCGGACCACCAGAACCTCACGACGGGCGTCAATGTGCACCATCACAATACCTCGCTCGGCAAAATGACCTTCGCCACAGAACCTGAAGGTCGCGGAACCTGGAGCATCATCTTCAGCTGCACGGTCACGCTCCTGTTCTGTGTCTGGACGGCGATGCACCCAGATATCGTCCCGGGACTGTCCAGTTGGTATCGGTTCTTCTACCGGATGCTGCTGATGCTCATCGCGGCAGTCAACCCGGAGGCGATCGCCGTGCTTGCGTGGCAGCAGTGGAGAGATGCGCGGAGGATCAGGAAAGAATGGAACGATCATTTCCAGAGCATACAGGACGATGCCAGCGAGGATCTGGGGATGGAGACTGCGTTCTTTGTTGTCATGGGCGGGTTCTTGATCGATAGATCGGAAGTGAAGTCCAACAAGCGCACCAAGCAGAAGCATACGGGTAGGTTTTATACACATAACCTCCACGAGACGAATGAGAAGCGCGTTCCCGGAAGGTTCATAGCGACTGTCACTCCGACAGGCTTCGTCAAATACCTCAAGGACGGACTGTTCGACGACTTCCAAGAGCCAGTGTTCGAGAAGAAAGACATCCTCGACAAAAGCAAGGCGTATTATCTGGGGAAGGTCCTTTCTGCCTTCCAGGCCCTTTGGCTTTTGGTCCAATACTTTCAACGATGCAGGTCTAAACTCGTGATAACGTCAGTACCCCCCCCCCCCCCCCCCCCAAACCTCGTTAGAGACGCCCATTAAGTGACCCAACTCGAGCACAGTTTGTTGGAAATACACGTCGTAATACAAGTAGTCTGTACGGCGCTCATATTAGCATGCTGGTGGTCCAAACCTATGGACGTCAACGAGCCCATAATGATCAACCTAAGGGTGAAGGGAGTTGTCACGCCTGAGCCCGCGCAGTTCCGGTCAGGAAACCGGCCGCTATACGATGAGGCCCGACAGCGCGACGTGAACTATACACCGGCCAAGCTCTATGATTTTCAACCGATCCGCCACCTGACCGAGGAAGCTCTGCAAGATCTGGAGGCGACCGAGCTCGGTCCAGGGCCGATTCCGCTTGATCTCGACTACACCGTGTCGCGCTCGCCGTCGGGGTTATCCGCCGTGACCAATCGGGTCTTCTTCGCCATAGTCGTATATCTAACCAACACGGACATGTCGACCACGACAACCACCACCACCACGACGCCGACCGTCGAGGAACCCTCGAAAGCCGCGAAACTACTGCGGTGGCTCATATCCTTGCTGAAAGTGTCGAAGATCATGTTAGCCGAAGCGGCGTTGAAAATCATCGTCGCGGGGCTGCACGCACAGGCGTGGAACTTCGATTTCCCGACCCGGGTCGAGCGACTACTGTGGCGCCTGTCGTGCATCGGCATAGCTGTGACCCCGATGCTCCTAGTCCCTTGCGTGGGCATGAACTCGTACCACAACGCCCTGGCGAAGGCGCTTTGGCACTGGAGCATGGTCGGTTGCAACGCAGCCGAGTACTTCCCTCAGGCCCTCGTCGTCCTCTACGAGATAGCCGAAGTCAACGCTAAGCCCTCGACGACGACGACGACGACGACGACGACGACGACGACCGTGGAGGAACTAGAGACTGCCTCCACCGCTTCTGCCACGCTAGAGGAGGGGAGCGGAGAGAGCAGGGACGACTGGAAAGATATCCCCCGCTTGAAGATATTCCTCCACGTGTGTCTGCTGGTGCTGTGCGTATTGTTGCTGGCGTGCTTCCTCATCTCGATCCTCTTCATCACCGTCGAGGGGTACATCAGTCTGCGTTCCCTGCCGGACAGTGCCTTTATGACGCCCAATTGGGCCGATTACTGGCCGCATCTCTGATGATGGCGGGTAATAGTTACAACAGCTCAAATGGAAAGAATCTCGCTTGTCAGAAAACGAACATATTCTATGCCCCTGCACACATCTATCGTCTGCTTCTCTCTGTATTTAATGCCAGTATTATCGTTATTTGTTTGTTTTTATGCATTACTCGTATGACCTAGGTAGATCATGAAGAGACGTACACTGTCCGCCCCCCAGATATACGCGCTCCAGGCAAGAAGCACATCGCAGTGCTATGGGTAGCCAGGCCCGACATCACCATCGAGATTCGGTGGTGCCCGGCACACAAAGGAGTCCCCGGAAACGAGAAGGCCGACGAGTGGCCCGAGCTCGCGTCGGAGGAGCCAGACGCCTGCGGGGTGGAATGGCTAAGCTATTCAGATCGGAGGGGGTGTGCGCGATGCCGCTCCCCAGATCCCTCGCGCACCTAAAGCGGGAGATCCCGGAGAAGAATTGGGCGGAAGCCCGACGATGGGCTGGAGGCCGGACGGCACAGTGGCGAGGGTTCCAAGAGGCTTACCTCAAGGTCCTACCAGCCGAAGAAAGGCCACTGCCCGCCGGGCAGTACCTCCAGTTTAAAAATCAAGGCTGGAATGAACAAAGGAAGATCCTTTGTAAGTTAAGTAGAAAACTGGACGAAGAACCGCCCACCTCCCAACGCCGGTGGTGGAAGGGTGACCTCGCAGAAGGGACCATCGTCCGGGCAAACGAACTCCAGCTGCTGGTCAACCAGGAGGCGCGTGCGATAACGGACTGCTTCCGGACGACCAATCTGGGAGCCCTCTCGATGGAGTCCGGCCTCAGAGCAGCAAAAGCGCAGCTGGAGAACAGACAGCCGCGCTTCGGACTGCGGCTACTGAGCCTGCCAGAAGGGGACCAAGCACGGGAGGTGGTAGGAGCCCCCACTTAAATTGGGCGGCGGCTCAAGAATGCCCTCGCATACGGCAGACAGACAGAGAGGACAGTACTGCTCGAGGAGCTGGAAACCCTCGACGCGGAGCTGCTGCAAGAGGAGGAAGCCGAGGCGAAAGCGGAGGCAGAGAAAACCCGACCCGGGCTGACCATGTTCACGGATGGGTCAAAACTGGACGACGAGGCTACCGGATACTCGGTGGTGTGGAAGAGGGGCCTAACCTGGGCGGGCGCCAAAGTGCACATGGGCAGCAACCAAGAGGCCTATGGTGCAGAGTGCGCCGCCCTGGCCCACGCGCTGGAAGTGGCAGCGCAAAGGAACGCGGCCCCTGAACGGGTCACCATCTTCTCGGATGCACAGGCAGCCATCAGGCGGATGGCGTCGGACGAACCTGGCCCGGGGCAACGGTACGCCCTCCAGGCGCGGAAGACATCGCCACGCTGCGCAGGGCTAGGCCGGGTATCGTCATTGAAATCCGGTGGTGCCCAGCTCACAAGGGAGTGCCGGCAATGAGAAGGCCGATGAGTGGGCGAAGATTGCAGCAGGAACCCGAACACCCGCGGGGTGGAGTGGCTAAGCTCCCTAGGCCGGACGGAAGTGCGGGCGGTGCCCCTCCCACGATCTCTCGCCAACCTCAAGCGGGAAATCTCGGAGAAGAAGTGGGCGGAGGCACGTCAATGGGCGGGGGGCCGAACCTCCAAGAAGAAGTACCGGTTGCCTGAGAGCCAGCGGCCCGATGGGACGGTAGCTGGGGGCACCAAGAGGCTCGCCTCGCGGCTCTGCCAGCTCAAGACGGGGCACTGCCTGACCGGGCAGTACCTCAACCGGACAAAGAGCCGCCCCACCCTTTGTAATTTCCTTGGTGCGCACCACATATTCTCGGGACAGGCCTGGGCAAGGGCAAAGGGGTGCTAGCAACGTGCCGCCACTGCGCGGACAGCGGACAGGAACTGGACTGTACATAATCTCGCCATGATCTCCATAGGTCGCATGCGAGTAATGAATAAACAAAAAAAAAACCTCCCAACGCCGGTGGTGCCAGTATCAGACACAGACGCGGGACCACCTCTTCAAGGTGTGCCCAGAGCGGAAGGCCCATCAGAAGATTTTGTGGGCAGAGGTACGGAAGGAAAGCGGAAGGCCCATCAGAAGATTTTGTGGGCAGAGGTACGGAAGGAAAGCGGAAGGGGGAAGGGCCGGTTCACCATCCGGGACCTCCTCGCTGACGGGAGGTGTAGCCAAGCGGTGCTAGACTTCCTCTTTACCACGGACGTGGGAAGGCTGGTCCCACCTGAGGAAGACGCGGGAGCGAGGTGTCGGAATGGGTGCGTAGGGTGCGTAGGGTGCGGGAAGAGGAGAGGAGAGTGGTGGCAGAGGCGCTAGGCGCACGTTCTCAAGGACCAGAAGGAGCCAGCAACGTAGCAGCTCTCGGTAAACACCAGCTGTGGCGGTACCATTCACAAGGGGAACAAGTGGGTCCCGTTGATCTCCCCAGAAGCAACCCCACACTATCAACTTCACCTGACAATGCTTCACAGGACCAATACAGCCTTGACCCTACTTCTCAGAAGGTGTGCAGAGAACCAAATATGGCCCTGCACTTTGGGACCTTCACCATCCGGGCTTCAGTTTTCCATGAGATTTCTTTGGTGTGTGGATCATGATGTCGTTGTGGAGGCAAGAGCGGGGTTACAAGTGATGAGGAGGGGTACTCGGTACCCCGGTCACTTTGGCTGATAAATCTGAATCACCAAGACTTTTGCTTAGGTACAGTATCAATCCTGCGTGCCCAATAGTTCAAGCGTGTTGGCTACTGCTTTGCAATGTCGAGTTGCGACAGGAAACCTGGATAAAAGCCCGCCACCATATATTCTAGAAAGGCTATATGCGAGTATGAATAAACAAAAAAAAACGATGTTGAGTTGCTTATGTCTCGATACAAGGACTGCTGCATTGTGAACCTATGTTTACGAAAAATCTACTCGTAATCTTGCTTCTGCTCGAGTTTTACTTAACTTTCTGCTCTAAGGCATCTGGTTCTTGATTCTCTATTGGCCCTCTGTCTGATGGACTTCTCCTTGACATGTTCTGTATCTCGTTGATGTATTTCTCAACGTCAACAAAACTATATCACGTGATCTACGACTCGTCGCGCCAGTAGTGTAATTGCTATTTGCATTGCCCCCCCCACTGTCAACTTTGCGGAACTGCGCTTTTACGTAAGTATCTGCTTTGACAGCTCGTTGCTTGTGCGCATTGCTGACCTATGCGTTGGAGGACGGCCTTTTCTTTGTCAGTGACCTTCGATCCCTAATAGCGTCACGTCCAGGGGTCTCAACTGTCCAGCCGGGCCAGTCCCGACCTCGGACTGGAAATACGAGAGGCGTGCTAGCCCACGGCCCGCGGGCCAACGGGCTTTTTTGAGGAACTGGACTGCACTGGGTCGGTCAACAGGCAAGACAGACGAGTGAGATCTCATGATGGCGTCACGTTGGCTGTTGTGGGGAGCGATCGGCCACCATCACAAGAAATAGAAAATTTTACTCACGCGGACGAGTACCGGAAAGAGAAGGGAACAACATCCTCTAAAAATTCTGTAGATTGGAGCAGCTTTGGTGCAGCTGTAAGCAAAATCACGTGGACAATTCTTGGCTCACGCCTCCTGGTTTTGGGCTAACTAAGCTGTTACAGGGAGCTTTCGGCCATCCCCAAAACAAAAGATAGAAAATCGTACACACGGAGGAGAGCACCGGAAAGAGAAGAGGAGCAAGATTATCCAAAAAAATTCTGTTGATCGGAGGAGCTGTAAGCAAAATCCAGTCGGCATTTCTTGGGGTTGTGAGTGGGTTTCTGGGTTTTGAGTGGGCGGAATCGGGTGGTACATAGGGGCCATAGCTGGTATTGCTGTCTGGCATTGCGGGTGCGTAGTTGACTGTTTATTGTGGTGGGCTGGCACGGTGATTGGGCTACTGTGGGGGAAGTTGACCTGCAGTTCTCGGGAGCGCTTGATGAATTTTTTCTCACACTACTAGCCTTGGCCCATGGACGCCCGCTGGCCGGACTAGGTCAACACAGTCCAGCCACTGGGCCCACCTGCCCGGAGTGGAAGACCCAGCAGAAGATCCTGTGGGCAGAGGTGCTGGAGGAAAGTGGAAGGGGGAAGTTCCGGTTTAAGATCAGGAACCTCCCAGCAGCCAGGCGGTACTAGACCCCCCTCTTCACCACGGACGTGGGAAGGCTGGTCCCGGCTGCGGAAGGCGCAGGGAGCGAGGTGTCCGGTTAGGAGCGCAGGGAGCGCAGGAAGCGAGAAGAGGAGAGAAGGGCGGCGGCGGAGGAGCTGGGTGCCGGGGAGGAGCCACCACTGTTTCTCCCCACACCGTCATTCATGGCATCCACGTGCGAGCGGGACGGGCGAACTTTTCTTTTGTTCTTTCTTTTCCGGCCTCGGCTTCCTTTGTTCTTTCCTTTGCGATTTCCTTGGTGCGCATCTACTCTTTCTTGGGACAGGCCTGGGCGGAGGGCAAAGGGGAGCTTGCAACGTGCCGCCATCGCGCGGGAAGCGGATGGGAAAAACGGACATAAAGTGTGCCACTGCAGACTAGATAGGCTGAATGCGAGTAGGATTAAACAAAAAAAAAGCCACTGGGCCCACCCTGCCGGACTGGGTCATCAGAAAGCCCGGCCCCGGACTGGATGTTCCCATAAGGCCGGGCTATTGAGGCCCCGGGTCACGGCCCGCCGTCGGTACCCGGCAACTGGAATGGTCGTGCAGGATAGGTGAGGCGGCACCGGGCCGGTGGGTCAGTGGGGAGAGCCGGGCCATCTGCCAGTGGGTTCAAGGGAATCGTGGCACGACCCGCCGCCGCTGCGAGACGACTCACGGCTCGGCGCCGATGCGAGGCGATAACGTGCTATGCTGAGAAACGTGCTAGTTACGTTGAGATCTCCGAGAACATTCCAGAGTGGAAGGGGCAGCAGAAGCCCCTGTGGGTGGAGGTTAGGAAGAAGACAGAAAAGGGCAAGAATTGGTTTAAGATCCGAGACCTCTTCGCTGATGAAAGGTGGATGAGCGCATAAGTTCAACGCTTCGAACAAGTCCGATGGAAATACCATATCGACATCACCGAGAGCGTCCGTACGGTGAGGGCAGCTGGGAAAGCAGTGCCCTTGATCTTGCAGAGCAAGGCTTGCACTGCAGATGCCAATTCTCTCGCAGGTATCTTCTTCCTTACCGACATATTTTCCACCCTCACAGTGTTAAGGAGGTTCTTGCACAGAAAGATGGCAGTTTTATGAGTGAAAATTCGAGGAGGGTGGACTGGAAGTGTACAAGACCGTGGCAGCGGTCAGGGGCCTCAACAGTCGCGGCCGGCCCGCGGGCTGCCCGCGGGCTTTTGGGAAGGTCCAGTCCAGGCCGGGCTTTTCAATGACCCAGTCCGGCCAGGCGGGCCCACTGGCTGGACTTCGTTGACCCAGGCCGGCCGGCGGCCGCCCGCGGGCTGGCGCAAGTAACTTATGAACGAGATTTCATCAAGCGACTCCTCGGAGGACCGCAGTTCAACCGCCCGCACAGCAACTCAACCATCGGCTGCAAGGTACCGCCCACACAGTAGGCAAGCAGCAGATCTGCCATCCACAAGTAGCAGTCACTACTTATCCACGACGCCAGATAGCGGCACCAGCTATGATCCCTACCCACTACCCGAGCTCCTCAACTCCTGACTGCATTATACTGCTCTCAGATGATCCTGCCTCCCTCCCCGAGCCGAAGGTGGGTGTTTTGGGTGGGGGTAGCCAACTGACTGATACTATATCATGATGGGACCTTCGTTTGGGGGATTTGACAGCTTCTGCTTCAAGCCGCAATAGGAGAGGAGCTTTGTGTGGCATCCAATTAATAGGGAAGAGGTATACACGGAGGATGGAAGAATGAAGTAGCGAGGTAAGAGATGTAAGTCTTTTGTAACTGGTGTTGATGTGTAGAAGCTGGCGAACTGTGGCGCAGGTCCGAATATCCGTACAGTAATAACCTTCGGAGTCGGCTTAACGAAAAAAACAATCAGACATCTCCTTCTCTCGTACCGCGTCAACAAGAATGGGGATCTGCGACCAGCTTCCGCTTGTCCACAACCCTAAACCCAATCACCACCGAAGAAATGCTCTCCGGATTTCGCTTACAGCTCCACCATCCCTCCTCCGATTAACAGAACCCTTAGACAATCCTGTTCAACTTATCTTTCCGGTACTCTTTCGGGCATGTACGGTTTTCTGTCTGTTGTTGTAGTTGAGCGTACTGCGGAAGTGGGGTCGTTTGGAAACTAGAAGATTCGATTCGGGAGAAAGAGAGAGAGAGAGCTTGCGATTGATTGAAGACAAAGAGCATTTCACTTCTCCGTACAGAAAGAACGCTACATATATAGCCGTCTGAAAGAGAATGACATAAGAGTGCAAAGGAGAAAGACGATGCAATTATTCCTCCATTGTTGCGTCACGCTGCGCAATGACTCCCTCTGTTGTTGCGTCACGCTATCGCAATTGACACCCTCCGCGCCGTGCCGTCGGCAGCAGTTCCTCCACAACCGTGCCGTCAGCACCCACGCCGCGCCGCCACCACAACATATCTAAGTTAACCCACAATGACAAAGGGAATACAATGACATAGGATGACATAGGAAATACGTAGGTGTGACAGCGCTATTTTTAACAGTTGTGATGGCCGAAAGCTCCCACTAATAGTAATGGCCTAGGAAGTATCTGGAAACCCGCCCAAGATATGGTAAGACGCCAGTGGATCATGAGATCTCCCTCGTTTACCTGGCCAACTGTTGAGACTCCTGGAAACGGTGGATGTGGAGGAGCGGCTTATTGTAGTCACGGATGGAGGCAGGGTGAATAGCCTGCTCGAACTTGGCGAGATTGAAGAGCAACTGCGCCAGCAGCTGTATGCAGTACACGGCGTTTTGAGGAAGTACTAGTCACTGCTTGGATGACCATGTCAAAATAGACCATGGGAACGGCCGTGAATACTTATCTAGCAAGCAACATGGCGTGTGGGAAATCCGTCGTGCTCGTGATTTTCCCATTCATTATTAATCGCATGCGATTCCGTCAGATCGGACCAGGTGCTATCTGGATCAGGAATTGCCCAGCAAGTCGGCGTTTGAGCTCCAGAATATCGCCGAAATCCCCCTCGGATCACTACCAGCGCCCGCGATGTGCTCGATATTCTCTGACTGTGTCTGTAATTGGTCTCATCTAACCTTCATTCACACATGTTGGCGATGAAGAAGGGCCAGCAGATGGACGCGTAGGAGGAGTGAGGAAGCTCGAGCGACGGAGAGCAAGAGAAGGTGAAAATCAGCACCGAACTCTCCGCACGAGCCCGCAGATTAGGTTATTCCTGCTGCGCTCAAACCGTCAATGTCGCACCAGATAGTATTGTGCAAACGTGATACACCACGTGACTCAACGCGGCTAAACACTTAGCGACGTCACATTCAGGTTCATGTGTGTGGCCAGGGCTTGCACCCTACCCACGGTCACTAGCCATGCCACACACGCAAAGTCTGGCAGATTCTCGGAACTCCAGCGAAGACGAATTCCTAACAACGCCCGTTCGACACCCAACGACCTGCCGAAGCCCCAACCGACACCCTACTCAGCAATATCCAGGGTCATACCGCCAAGGTTCGTCCTTATCCCCGCAATTCCGCAATTCCGCAATTCCGCAATCCTCGCGAAAAGAAGAACGCGATAATGGCGGGAATCCAACGTTGAGGGGCGAAATTGTTGTTGACGTTTGGTGCGATAAAATCCAGATGGGAGCCCTCAAATACGTCGAAGAGATTGCCAAGAAGAAGCAGTCCGATATCCTTCGGTTCTTGCTCCGCGTACGCTGCTGGGAGTACCGCTCTCTCAACGTCATCCACCGTGCCTCGCGCCCGTCGCGCCCCGACAAGGCCCGTCGTCTCGGCTACAAGGCGAAGCAGGGCTACGTGATCTACCGCATCCGCGTCCGCCGTGGCAACCGCAAGAAGCCCGTCCCTAAGGGTGCCACCTACGGAAAGCCCACCAACCAGGGCGTCAACCAGCTCAAGTACCAGAGGTCACTCCGGTCCACCGCTGAGGAGCGTGTTGGACGTCGGTGTGCCAACTTGCGCGTGTTGAGTGAGCGCTCTCACAGCGGCCGGACAGTACGTGCGTGAGAAGGAATGCTGATCGTCGTTGCCGCAGACTCCTACTGGGTCAACCAGGATGCTACCTACAAGTACTTCGAGGTCATTCTTGTCGACCCCCAGCACAAGGCAATCCGCCGCGACCCAAGGATCAACTGGATCGTGAAGCCTGTGCACAAGGTGCGTGCTCCGTCTGCACCTCCCATCCACTCTCGCTCGCTCACTGACCCTCCCGCAGCATCGCGAGTCTCGTGGTCTCACCGCTACCGGCAAGAAGTCCCGTGGTCTCAACAAGGGCCACCGCTACAACAAGACCACCGCCGGTCGCCGCAAGACCTGGAAGCGCCACAACACCCTTCAGGTGCACCGTTACCGTTAGAAGGATTGTTGAATTCACCCTTCAGCTGGCTTTCTGTTTGCCGTTCTTCGCGTGGGGGCGCAATTTCGTGGATGAAAATTACCTCGTTTTTCTGTGATGCCCGGTATGAAATCCATGGATATATGTGACTTTTTTAGTGACCGTGATGGCAATTGTACACCTTGGATCGGAACAGTGGTGGAAGCCAATGCTATTGGATATCACGTGCTCAGCCAAAGCGCGGCAGCTAGGTACCCAGATCCGGTGAGGTAAGTGAGTGCGTTGCACACCTCCATGCAACCATCTCCCACGAGCTGTTACGGTCATGCAGCCACAGCGTCGGAAGTCGCCGATCGCCCTAGTCCCCAGTGGCTGGTGAGTCGTCCTGGAGCCCGCGAGGGAGGCCGTGACACAAGGAACCGAGAGCGCGCGGAGAACGGATGATCTGGGCTTTTTTCGGGCGGCAGAGGTTGGGCGATACATAGGTACCTAATGTAGTCTAGTACGAGCAGCCGGAAAGGGTTTCCGGATCGCTGCTTGTCTCGTGAGTGACTTTTGGCTAGTGGATGCGGCATTGTGTTGACCCGCCTTAGCTTGCGTGTGCCGGTAGATACATAGTCGCCAGCTGCGAAGAGCTCGTGACTCGAAACCGGGCCTGGTTGGGTTGGTGGGGTCGCGCAGCCTGCAAGTGCCCCTTTTTTTAAAAATCGTTATCTAATCGGGTCCGCCCACATGACGGCTCATTCGGCGTCACTCGACATTCCGAGTCACTTTCGATGACTCTTGGCGCTGCTGGGTGTAAGGCTGGACTGGCACCAACTCCCAAGTGTCCGCGTACCTTAGCCACTATCCAAGAGAGTTCCCTCAATCCAGGAGCTTCATTTCTTCGAAGAAACGTGGGTCCCTCTCTGCTCACCTTCAAGTTGAACGGCTTCTGTGCATCTACGGATTTTGCCGTGCGGGTCTTCCCCGTCGTGCATCGTGGTTGCCGGGGCAACGAAGCTAGCAGTGCAGTGCTGTCAATTAAGATCACTTTGACAACAAAACAAACCCTTCACACTGCTTCTCCCCAACCAACGCACCCACCCCTCCATCACCAACTGCACCACCAAAATTCTATCAACAGAGCTCGACGCAAACGCGACGGCGACGACGGGATTCTAGTCACCGCGACGACCGCGATACTTCAGGCCTCGGACCAGGTCTAGACGATACGAGAGAGTACCTTGACAACACGGGAGACCCTGAGTTCTTTGTTAGAAACCCCTCAGTTCCTTCCCACCAGCACTACCACCACTGTGACACGCCACGATGGCTTCTTCGATTTCGGTCGTCGGTGAGTTTATTCGTAACCACCCGATTGCGAAGAATGACCGGACTGCTGACTGCCATCTGCTTTAGTCCGCGTGCGACCGTTTAGCGTCCGTGAGGCTGCACAGCTGTACGTCCCTGCCGAGCCGACCCGAAATTCGAAACGAAACATTAGCCAAGACTGACTGCTGGCGTGGGCAGGACACGACCTGACGATGCGCCTACATTCTTCGGCGACGGATCGCTAGCTAGCATGCCGAAGCCAACGCTGTCGGCAAAGGGAGTGCGACGGGTAGTGAAAGTGATGGATGAGCGGATGCTGTGAGTTCCTTCCCTCCTGTTTGTGTGCCTTTGATCTGCGACTGATGCAAGTGCGACAACAGGATTTTTGACCCAGCGGAAGAGAACCCCATGGCGCGGTACCAGAAGACAATCCTCCCACAGGGCAAACGTGTCAAGGATATGCGTTTCGGCTTTGATCGGGTGTTCGATGAGACGTGTACACAACAGGACGTGTACGAGGCGACGACGAAATCGCTGCTGGACAGTGTTCTGGAGGGGTTTAATGCGACGGTGTTTGCCTACGGAGCGACGGGCTGCGGAAAGACACACACCATTAGTGGGAACCCGCAACACCCGGGAATCATCTTCCTTACGTGCGCCGAGCTGTTCGAACGGATCGATGCACTTGCCGACGAAAAGGAGATCCAGCTCACATTGTCATACTTGGAGATTTACAACGAGACCATTAGAGACCTGCTGGTGCCGGGAGGAAGTAAGCTCGGACTACAGCTGCGAGAGGATACGAATTCGAATATTAGTGTGGCCGGGCTGTCGACGCATGCGCCGAGGACGGTCGAGGAGGTGATGGATATGATCGTGCTCGGAAACGCAAACCGGACGCAGTCACCGACGGAGGCCAACGCTGCTTCGTCGCGGTCACATGCAGTTCTACAGATCAATGTTACCCAGAAGCCTCGGACCGCCGGGCTGTCGGAAGATCACATGGCATCGACCCTCTCGATCATCGATCTCGCTGGTAGCGAGAGGGCTTCGGTGACGAAGAATCGAGGAGACCGGTTGCTGGAGGGAGCAAACATCAACAGATCACTTTTGGCCCTCGGAAACTGTATCAACTCGCTGTGTGACCCCGTGCGGGGGAACCATGTCCCGTACCGAGACTCGAAGCTCACTCGACTGCTCAAATTCTCGCTCGGCGGCAACTGTAAGACGGTCATGATCGTCTGCGTCAGCCCTTCCAGTCAGCACTACGATGAGACTCACAATACCCTCAAGTACGCGAACCGGGCTAAGAACATCAAGACGAAGGTGTCACGAAATATCATCAATGTCAACCGTCATGTGAGCGAATACGTCAAGGCCATCTACAATCTGCGGCAAGAGGTGGATTCCCTCAAGGCCCGGCTGAAGGATGCAACGGTGGAAGCTGGTACTCAGTTGAACAAGCAACGAGTGGCAAAGGATGCTTCCATCAAGGAGGGACTGAAGAGATTGCGCGCAGCGTACGATCGGTCCAAAGCAGTGCGGGACGACAGAGTACAACTGCTACAGGGGCTTCGGATAGTGGAACGTCGGATCTCTTTGGTCAACTCCTGGCTTTTCGCATTCGATCAGGTGTTTGAGGGTAGGGAGCAGGAATCGCCGCCGACGGTTCTGCTCGCCATGAGGGGAGAGGCGGAGAAGGTTCTAAGGGAGCTGCAGCAGAACGAACGGATGGTCAGACAAAAGCTTAACGCTCCGCCCTGGGAGAAGGCTCTCGACACTGCGTTGCAGAACAGCTTGCGGAACCTTCAGGCGATCGATGGCGTGACGGAGTCGGACCTTGAAATATTGAACACGGAGGCAAACTTGCTGAGCTTGACGGCGGAGAGGGATATTCTGCAGGCGATAAACAATACCGAAGTCGACGGGTCGGAATCGGTCAACGGCCTGGTCAAAGCGCATTTTGAGACGTACACCGTGATCAACAAGATCATGGAAGACAAGATCCCCGACGAAGAAGCGTTGGAGCGAGCTAGAAAATCGCTATTCCAAGTGCAACAGCGTTCGGGGGATGCACTGTCCGTCGTCATCAAGCCTTCGGGCGAGCTGGTGTCGACCGCTGTGTATCAGCCTCCTCTCCTGGTGTCGCCCAAAAAGACGAGACAGAGCTACCTGGCGTCACCCATCAAAGCGCCCAACTATGGGGTTTCAATGATTCCGCCCCCACAGACATCTCCCGTGCGATCGTCGCCGAGACAACATATCAAGCACAAGTCGCCGAAGAAGGGAGTCACATTCAACAAGAAGCTGGCCGAGAAGAAGCGAGTCCGATGGAACGAGGAGCTCGAGGACCCGGTTTCGGAAGACAGCAAGCGCTCTCTCTTCCACATGAACAGCCAGTTCTTCGGTCCGCCCGACGAGGAGGAAGAAGACATGCCGCCTCCACCTCCGCGGCCCGCGTTCGGAGCACGTGCCCGCTCGCCCCCGCCGCCCGCCCCTTACGAGTCCGAGTTCGTGTCCGCACCCCAGCCGCAAGGAGTGATGGCGCCGCCGATCCGTCCCAAGTCCGGAAACAGTCTTGTCGGCAAGAGTCTCGCTGCAGCTCCGAAGCCACGCGAACTTTCTCCCCCGATGGACGATTACAGCGCTATTGACGGGAACGACGACGCACTGAACCCGTACGACACCGTCGACCAGGTCATCAATCGTCTCAAGGGCGACGGCGGCAGCAGCGGCTACTCATCCTCGGAGGAACCCAATAAACCCTGGCGGCCGACCATTGTGCCCGCGCGTAGTGCCATGCGGAAGAGCATCGCTGGCCACGGGCCCATCCGTCCGGCCACCAAGCGTCGCAGCCCCACCAACTCTTCTCAGACTTCTCCGGAAGGAACCGGTCAATTCAAAACCGGTTTCACCAAGAGACTCCCCAACAGAGGTGGCGAGAAGGAAAACGCGGGCTCCTTCCCCAGCGTCCTCTCGCCGCACAGCACGCGCATCAGAGCCAGTGCGCGTCGACTCACGGTCTCCTCTGGCGGTGGCCTGCAACTCAGCGCTCTCGCGGCGACAGCTCTCCAACACTCCGCCATCGGTCGTCAGTCCCTGGCCCCGCCGTCGGCTAGCTCTGCCTCCTCGGCTGCGGATAGGAAAGCGATGCCCCCGCCGCCCCCACCAGTGCGGAGACAAACCTAGGCTCTCTATCAGCGTACTCTATGTGTGAATATAACCGAGCGTTTTGTTTGTCAATCCAAGGATGAAGACTTTCCGACTACTTTGCGGGATGATGTCCTTTCTTTTTTTTTGGTTTTTTCTCGCATTCTCTATGGGACGAACGGACGTTTGCTTTTTTAAGTTTAATGTCTCTTGCCTTGTCTTGTCTGTTTCGACAATACCTTTTTGGAGGCGTGAGAATAGTGAACGTTGTGATTTGCCGGTTTTTGTTTATGATGCTTCTTTCTTGGTGGAGCTGGATGGGGATTGCTGGCTGGCGGGTGTTTTTCTGTTTGTTTTGTTCCACTGTCAGAGGGCTGGGAAGAGAGGAGAGGAACCGATGAAACTTACTTCCTATCCAATGACATGAGTTATGCTGCATCCGTCCGGCAGGCGTCTGACCGATGTTCCCTGAGCGCCATACCAGTAGAATCACTATTGCAGGACCGCGCAGCGGTGATATGATCTGGTAGTGTCTACGGATACCAAGGCCTTCAATCGGGTTCCGGCAATCCCTCTTCGTAGGTTCCCTCAGTTCACGCTGCCTGACTCGGTCCACTGCCGGCCTTCATACACGACACTTTACAGATTGCCTCATCTGCCTCCTCACGTGTCGTGGTAGGAAGTCGAGCTCGCAGAGGGTTCATGGCATGAGCAACAGCGTGTAACTGCCGGGCTGGTATAACAGTATAACAGAATGATAATCCGAACCCACCAGGTGGAGTATCTAGCTATCTTCCACGCGGCCAGTGAGTCGGCGGGAGATCGCTGTGCGCAAACCGTATGCTCGTCAGCGCGGAACATGGATACTTGCGGCGATTTCCTCCCACGGGAGATGGCCCCGGAGGTTCGAGCTGGACACGCGGTGATGTATATAGCAGGAGACCTGCTGGCACCTGACCCCGAGGAATGCGCTCTGGGGAAGGAGGAGGGATAGGACGCTGTCCGGTTGACGCCGCGGAAGGAGCTGTGGCTGCGTTTCGCGAGGGATGGTGTCCCCGAAATGCCTGCTTGCAGCGTCTGTGCAGCTAGCGAGTGAATCCGTAGGGCCCCTAGACTCCACACAATCGCACAGATCAGTAGCTATTGTTCTTGAGAGTGCTTGCAGGCCCCCATCGGTCGTTTCCTTCGGTGCGGTGCGTGTGTGAGACTGGAGGCGGGCTTGCGATCGACTGTGCATACACCGCCCGCGAGCTTGTATGATTTATGTATCAAGGTTGGTGACGTCACTGGAATTGAAAGAGGAAGCAGGAGAGTGCCAAAGCGGTGGAGGATGGAGGAATTCCGACCTCGCCAATTTTCAACTTTAACGGCTTGGCACTAGGAATCAACAAGTCGATGGATTGGCGTCGAACGTGTTACGCGTAAACTAAGGGCCTGTTCGGTTGCCCACCTGCATTTTGAATCTACCACACAAAATTGAAATGCAGTTTGAAACCTTCGGCGATTTGAGAATCTGCATATGTCCACTGAGCCACAATAGATACAAATAAACTCTACTAACAACCACCAGTACATACCAGCGTGGCCCCCCAGTCAACCCCACCATCACGCCTACGATGTCCAACTCCCACCCTCCGCCGTTCCTTAGCCCAGCAAGGCTGCTTGCCGTTGGTGCTCTAATCGCCCAATACCAGAGCATCCTGCACGACAAAACACCCTACCACACATCGGAGATGAGTGGGGAAAAATATGTCGAGCATCTTCTGGAGAGCACGAATAGCCGGCGCACTATCGATGTCCTACGTATGCCACGGGAAACATTTTTGGCGCTGTGCGATTGGTTTGGCGCTGTGCGATTGGTTTGGCGCTGTGCGATTAGCACCTCTAACATCTTGCCCTTGTTCTGCAGGTTGACCTCCATCTGCATGCGAACATAGGACTCCCGCTTGAATCCATTTTCCGCCTGCCTTCCAATTCGAACCTCCGTGACGGCAGCCTCCACGA
>Ga0307516_10000532_pt1 | contig 50960 bp, 36 predicted proteins | sample 19_EM_MG_FD_203310 | JGI IMG/M metagenome (GOLD analysis project Ga0307516, IMG submission 203310) | Populus trichocarpa ectomycorrhiza microbial communities from riparian zone in the Pacific Northwest, United States - 19_EM | ecosystem: Host-associated > Plants > Roots > Unclassified | place... | reverse complement strand
TCCCGTTCCCGTTCCCGTTCCCGTTCCCGTTCCCGTTCCCGTTCCCGTTCCCGTTCCCGTTCCCGTTCCATTCCTGTTCCCGTTGCCCCCCCCCCCCCCCCGCCCGCCGCCCCGCCCCCCCGGCCCCGCCGCGGCCCGGCGGCGCCGCCCGGGCCGGCGCCCCGCCCCGGGCCCGCCCCCAACCAACTACATATAGCTATCGATAGGTTGTGGACGTTCGGTTTCTGGCTCGTGGGGTGCGGGCACGAGGAAGGGGCGGGTTCGGAGAATGGCGGAACCGTGAGCGGGGGAGCTAACGAGACCGAGTTCCTTTTTTATGGCTGATTTCTCCCTCATGTCGGTAGCCGTAGTCTCACATGGAATGAATGATGGGACAGCAGTAGCCGGCATCAAGCACGCCAGCACCCATGCAGTCAGGTACGACATCCATCAACGGCATTGCGGGCCGCGCTACGGGTGGATCATACATCTACAGAGCTACGCCCCCGCTACAACCAGGAAGTGCTCCACACTGTCTCTCCCGCCATGAACGGCACCACCACGCCCTCGGCCTGTCCAACCTCGTCCGCCACCTCGACGCCGGGCTCCTTCTGCAGCTCGATCGCGTCCTTCGCCACATCCTCGGCCGCCTCCCACCCCTTCTCGACCGTCTTGTAGAACATCCGTCCGAACTCAGCGACGAACGCACGCACCGCATCGATCTTGCCGACCCGATCGAAGGCGGTGGCGATGTACGACACGGCGTACGGCTGCGTGAACACGCCGGCGGCGGCATTGGCGGTGCCGATCTTCCTGCTCTTGGGGTGCGGCGCCGAGTCGGTTCCGAGGAAGAACTTGGGGTTGCCGGACGTGGCGGCAGCGACCAGTGCGGCGCGGTCCGAGGGGAGCTTTGCCACCGGTTTACAGAAGTAGTGCGGGTTGCCAGCGGCGTGGTCGATGGTGAGGTACAAGTGGTGGGCGGTGATCGTGGCGGCGACGGACGGTCCGCACTGCTTCACCGTCTCGATGGCGGCGGCAGTAGTGCAGTGCTCCAACACGATCCGCAGCTTCGGGAAGCGGCGGTGGAGGTCCAGCAACGTGGGTAGGAAAGACTCCTCGGCGTTGAGGATGGTAGTCGTGGACGACGTGGCCGGCTGGAATGTTTCGGCGTCGTTGAGGCGGGAGGTGGTCGAGTTCGGCGGACATTCGCCGTGCAGGTTGAGGACCAGGTCGTGCTCCTCCATGGCGGCGAAGACGGAGTAGAAGGACGCGTAGTCCACCACTCCGGCGTCCGAATTGGTGGTAACGCCCTTGGGGTACGATTTCACTCCGGCGATCTTGCCGGTCGCCGCAGCTTCCGCGATCACCTCCGGTGTGATCTCAGGGGAGAGGTACAGCGTCATGAGGAAAGTTACCGAAGGGTCGAGGGCCTGCAGGCGGGAGTGATAGTCGAGTGCTTGCTGAACACTCGAGATCGGCGGGACCAAGTTGGGCTGCCGAGCAGAAGGATCACATTAGCCATCCTGCTTGCTGATTAGCGGCGTGAAAGGGGAGGAGGTGTGCTTGTGCCCACAGTTCATATCCGAAGTGTGCGGCCGTGCACTGAAGGTGGATTCACCATCACATAGGCAAGAGATACTCCGCCCCGTCGGACCGTAGGGACAACAGTCTCCATCATACTACCATCCCGAAGGTGGACATGGAAGTCCGCGGCGGCTGGGATCCGAATGCTCGTCATTTTACCTGCTGGAAAGTGTGGAAATGAGAAGCAAAGTGTTCGTGGTAAATTAGAGGATGTGAGGGGCAGCAAGAAGCATGTCCATTCTTCTATGTAGAGAGGAGGGGTCCGCCGCTAGCGCTGGTCTGTGACTATCTACATATGGTTGGGGACACCTAGTCGCGAGCCAAAAACACCACCACTTTTGAAAACCAAACGGATCTCAACAACCACACATCTTAAAAAAAAGTTATCCTGTACAACGATAGAGAATATGCAAGAGAACATTTAGACAGTGCTCTTTCTATTTTACGAATTGTTGTTGAGTTGTTATTTAATTTCAAAAATAAAAATTAATAAAAAATATTAGTACGGGGTGGGTCAGGGGAAGTCTGACAGGATAGACACAAATAATCCCGATTAGGTAGTCTTGGCACATATTAATGTTAGCTAATAACCGATATAGGAAGTATATAATACATATATATGGCTACCACTTCGTTTTATCTATCCGACGATGACCTGCTCGTTAAACGTCTTCGTACCATAATCATGTCCTGATTCATATGCGTCGGTAGTACGGGAACAATGATTGTAGTACCTTGTTGACTGATGCTGTCGAAAGGTGTCTTATGGCAGCGGGACCGCCTCTCCCAGTATGTGAAGGGGGGGTTTCAAGCGACGACAGTGGAATCTGCGTCCGAAGACAGGTTGGAACGAGCGCGTTTTGGGGCCAAAACTGGTCCTGTTCGAAGGTCTTTTGTGTGGATGTGCAGAGGTATGTAGGCTGCGGGTTACCTCGCTTCGTTGCCCCTGTGTAGATAAAGTAGATAATACTAATAATAATCCCAGGCCTTTTAATTGCCTTTTAATTACCGCTTTTGGATTTTATTCCTCCCGGTCGAATGTCCAGACTTGGTGTCCCAACCATATGTATCTAACCGGAGCCCTATCTAAGAGCATGTAACTACATGCCAAGCCCACACGCAGACTCTAGACACCACGCTAAGCGTGGTGTGTGCAGCACCACAGACTCTACATATAGACGGGCATGCTACGCGTGGCGTCCGCGGCACCCCGAATCCTCCTCCTACAGGTGCCAATGCGGAGGGTAACTTTTCGAGCGGATCACTCCGGCCCGACTGAGTTAGGCCGGCCCCGTCACCAAAAAAAAAATCACTCAAACCTAACCAGTGACAGAAGTGGCCGAGGTGTAAAAGTGAATGCTTCAAACCTGATCCACCATTAACCCCGCAATATCACATACAGCCCATCGCCCCGATTGAAGGCCAACACAGAGCACAACAGCAGAAAAGAAACGCTCTACAGCAATCCCAAGGTCGCGAAAACAACTTGATTTACCATCACATCCCACTTTTAAGTTTTATTCAAAGAGGAACACGAAACCGACCCAGTCAATCGCTAACATCCCGAATCAGGAACAAATGAATTCAGTGATGGAAATCAAGCTAAAACCCGGATGATATCTAGCGATTTCCGGCTCCCTTGCTGACCTTCTCAAGGACGGTCTCGTACGCAACCTCGCTGAAGTCGGTTCCCTGGATCTCGGCGTGGATGCCGGCCAAAGAGCGGCGGAGTGCTTCTTTGGAGGACGAGTAGATCATCTTGGCCTGGACAGCGACGTTATAGACTACCCGAGAAATCGGAACAAGCAATGAGCACCCACCTTCACGGGAGCGTTGTCCGGTGACCACGTGTAGAAGCAGATCTTGGACCTGTAGGAAGAGAATGTATCAGTACGTGTTCCCTGTGCTTCTATAGCCTCCGGAGCAAGGTGCCGGAAGAGCTGTTGTTGTTCACTCCGACCCTTCATCGTACCTCTTGCCCTCGCCAGCACTCAGCAAGTACTCGAAGTCGTAGACGGCGTATCGGCAGTCATCGTCGGGAAGCTCGGCCAGGAAGGTGTCGTAGTCGCCGTCGTCACTCTTCTTCGCGACAGCAATGGCCGTGTTGCCAGGTGCGAGCTTGTAGATGATGTACTTGATCTTCTTGCCAAGCTTGAGCTCCTCGAAAGCGGAAATACAATCAGAATCGAGACCGACACTGTTCCCCCCACCCTAGTCAGCAGGAGAAGGATTTCGCCAACTGCAACAGCTGTTGTTTACTTACCCAGAACGAGACTGTACGTTGTTGTCAGCTTGTCACTCTGGAGCAGTAGGAGCGAGAAAGGAATCGGCACGACGATAACTTACCATCTCGAACAGGCGAAAGTAAATGGAGGTTGATGAGACTATTTGTTTGACCTGTTAGTAGGGGGAAGCGGGGTAGTGGGGTACTGATGTGCGGAATCGGTGGAAGAGACAAGGAAGGGATGAAGGAGAGATATGGACGATGCCCGAAAGCAACGGGCGGTGAACGTACCGGTAGATTGAAGTTGTTTGGTGGTGATAGGGGGTGGGGTTGGGCTTTCGTAGAGTTGATGGTTTTGGATGGAAGGTCAGGGTGTGGTTCAGGCGGACAACGGCTCTGGAAATTTGGCTGGGCAAGGGCTTGTGCACGATATGTAACCCGGCCGTCGTTCTCTTCCTGTTTCGGATCCCACTTCTCAGATTCTCCACCACTTGCTGCCCGCGATTCATGGATATTTCTGAGCGATCGCACATCGGGCGGTTTAGTTACGTTGCTCGAGTCGTACGTATTGGGATACGTGGACAGAGGCTGTGCCTGTGCGAGCTTGGTGACTAACGTTTCATTTTGAAGCACTGTCAACTTTTTTTTGTTTACTCAGTAGTGGTGTGCGACCTATCTAGACCATGGCGATATAAACCCTTTTTCCGGTCCCTGTCCTTATGCTGGCCAACCGCCAACTTTTTTTTGTTCGGTACTCGCACACGACTAGTTTGATCACGGCAAGCCTAACTTGAAAAGTTGGCTAGAATTAAGGGAAGAGCAAGAGAGTTCACACTCTAAAGGGCCCGGAAAGCATGAAACCCGAGAAGCTGTAAGTCTAGGGGTTGTAACCCTATACCCTCACAAGTGCGAGAATCATGTTCATCGAGCTCTGACCCGTTGAGGGCAGATGACCCAAAACTCACCCGGTCATTTTTTGTATCCATGCCTTGGCCAGGGCATATGTGTAGGTTGCTAAGGACAAATACAAAGTCTCGGATAGTTTCCATGATTTGTCCAAGTCGGGCTGCTTTTACAGACCGACCCGAGTCCGGGATAGACTATAGTTATTGACTTTACCAATTCAAAGTTCCCCCTCCAGACTCCACTTCGGAATAGGTTGCAACGATGGGGGAGGTGCTGCCTGCATTCTGACCACCTAAGTGGTGGGCAGTCCGGACTGAAAGTGCGTTTCTCAGTCCTAGGCTACATCCTTTGGTACTAGAGCAAGTTTTATTGGCCAGCCGCCAACCTTTTTTTTTTTAAAGAAAAAAGTAATCACCAACCCCATGCGACCTATCTATCATGGCGATGAAGCGGGCTAACCGCCAACGAGAGTCGTCCGTTCAAGCTATCCTGAAGGATCCCAGCGAGTGATTGGTGATGAATGACCCATGAATCGATGGCTACGATTCCATATACCGTTTCGGTGACCATTACGCTGGAGTGTATCCTGAGGCGCAATCGCTGCATAGTTCCCTCGGCATCGGAGCCATACGTAGTGCTAGCCTCGTTCTAATCTTGGGGAGTGATAGGGCATCGAGTGCTGTCTGTCCGAAAGCTGCCATTATAAACCAAGAACCTTTCATGGGGATCGAAATCCGCCTACGCGCTGATGATATATGTACGTAGTTCAGACAAAACATGGGCCATTCAATCTTGTAAAACCCACTTTAATGGATCAGCACCAGTCACCTACTCCCAGTGCTTGTCTTGCCATGATCTTCATAGGTCGAATGCACTACGGCGAGACGAAAGCTCGGTCCTTGATCGGTAGCACCTTCTAGTTCTGCTTTGTACTCCGGTGAAAGGTGATTTATTCGGCCTGATGTGCTCCAAAATCCGTACCCGTTCATACCCGAAGAGCAGTACCGCACATACCCCGCATAGCGAAACAAATGAAATCCACCGGCGCCACCATCCGCACAGCCGCTCGCTAGAGAACCCCTTACTTACAGGTGGCACGGTTGTATACCATCTTGTTTTTCTTCGGGCAACCGTTGAACTTGTCGAGCTTGTCGTTGATGCTGAAAGCGGCTCTGACGACGCCATCAAGGTCTTTGGCAGGAGTGTCGTTTCCTAGTCGACACTTGTTGTGCAACACTACTCCGGCGACGAATGGCGCTCTGTAATATACAATCAACAAAAGAGAAACTGGGATCTACAACCGACGGCGGGGGGCCACTAACGCCATGGAAGTACCAGAGAGCAGACGATATTCTGGTGTAAGGTAAGCGGAACCGATGTTTGTTCCGGGTGCGTAAATGTCGATGCAACAACCACTGTTGCTGAACACGGAGATCCTGTCGCTGATGTCGGTTGCCCCGACGGTAATGGCGCCCGGCGCATTGGCGGGGGAGTAGTTGCAGGCGTCGTTTCCCTAGGAAGTCAGTATGACTTTGAAGCGATGACAGTAATGAAAGCAGAGACGAGGTGCCCTACGTATTGATTGCCAGCGGACACAATCGTTGTAAGACCCCGCTTGACCATCTCTCCGACCGCATCCGATACAGGCTTGTAGCTCGGGCCACCTGCGCAGCTTGGGTCAACCAGTAAGTCCTAAGACTCCGGTGAGGAGATGTTGCATACTTAGAGACATGTTGATGACACTCTGCTTGATCGATTTGTTTTCGACGGCATCATTGTAAGTCCAGTTAAGACCGGCGATCACACCCGCCCAGGTGCCTTGACATGCGGCATTAGAGCCCTCCAGAACCTTGACGGCGATGAGCGTTGCCTCCTTCTGGACTCCGTACTTCTGGCCTCCTATGATTCCCGCCACATGGGTGCCATGCCCGCAAACGTCGTCATTTGGCCACATGGGGTCATGCTTGTATCCCCACTTCGCACGCCCCTTGAACTCGGGGTGGTCGATGAAAATGCCGGAATCGATGACATAGGCTATACCTCCCCCGAGGTTGAGCTTTGAGCAGAAGCTGATGTTATCGTCGTAGGGATAGGCGGGCCATCCGTACATGGCGATTGAGAATTTGTTGAGGTGTGAGATACGCCCCAGGCCCCATTCTCCAGCGGCTTCGTCTTGGGCCAGAGTCTGACTCTTGCATACCCGTTTCTCCAAGGACCTCGGCATAAACTGTTTCTCATCCGATAGCGCCCGCCCCCCTACGGCAGCGGGGGCTGTGGCCGATACGTACTGATCTTGCAAGACCGATGCAACCTATTTGACCAATTCCCTGTCAGCAAGCAGTCCTTCGCCAGAGATGAGTTGTATGCTCGTGCCTCGCCTCGCTTCCGGAGCACTTCGACCATTCCCTTGGAGAACACGCCAGAGTATGCTTGGAAGTCGCCGATGTGGTACTTGTGGGCTACCCCGGGCTTCTTTCCGCCGACCACCACGTCCGAGGATGCAAACTGTCCTTCGAGCCATTGGTAATGGGCGTCGACCGCCGAGGAGGAGACCACGTCTTTGAAAGTGACAACATAGCTGTCGGGAACCAGCGTACCGTGCGACCCCATAGTGACAGGAGCAGACCCGAACCCCTCCAAGGATACGGCGGCATTGGAGAAGAAGGAGAGAACGAGGAGGGTAATCGAAACGAAATTCATGATGGGCAGCGCTGAAATCCGACCGTCCAGTTGTGTCGGTCCGTTCGAGGATGAAGATGGAGTATTTTGGAGCTCGAGCCGTTCTTATACCTGCCCTGAGCCAGTGGATGCAAAGAGGAGCCCTATGCATGGCTGTATCTCCTTCTCCTTGCATCTCATCAAGAGGTCCTCAAATTGTGTCACTCGGCGCGGCTACCCACTGTGGAAGCGATATCCCGATCCATGTGCACGTTTGTTTCCTTACTACGCTCCACAATTTTGGGATAAGCCAGGGCGGAGGGCGGGGGGCACAACGAGCCCGAAGGGCAGTGGGCAGGAACCGGAAAAGCGTATATTGTCATGATCTAGATAGGTCGCATGCAATTGCAAAAAGATCCATGTATACGGCCACTTACATGCTGTGAGAGTTCTCGCCTGGATTCTCTACTTCCGGCTGCCGGGGTAGCTGCCGTTGAGAATGCAGTCAAATATAAACGCTCTGCTCTGGAAGCGGCTTGGAGATATTCTCGAGGGATTCGGTTGCTGGGAAGTGAAAGGAAAATGATACTATGCAGCCCCAAAATTCAAACCGGGCAGCATCAAGACCTCAACTTACGCGATCTCTGGTCGACACGGCCACACTGCCATGCCTGTGGATCTATGCACCAACGGGTGCCAATCTTGTTGGCCATTTTGGCACAGTACCGTACCTAAATATAGCCATCCGCCAAACTGACAACTCGGAAGTTGAGTAGCCCGTACCAAATGTACTCAGCCTCCACCAAGCGGCGGCTGCCAGACTGGTGTTTCCCCCGGCTAGTCGCCGTCATCCAGTACGAATGGTACGATCTTTAGTTCGTGGTCTTACCACTGACGATCAGGCGAACTCGTTTCCCCACACCCGGTAGAGGAGGCTTTGGGTTATCTGGGGCGTGATGGAGCGGCACATACTGTAGCTCGACAAAGAGACGGCGAGCAGAAGCTCCAGCGGGCACATCCAACGCTTCGAGCCCCTGAATCTGTGATGAATTGCTTTGGGTAGCTTCAGCTGTTTGACATAATGTACACACATTGAAACTACTAGCCTTGTACCAACGCGGCACACGTGAGCAGGTGTCTCAGCTGGTAGATATGTACGTATACATTGTGTCTTATCAAGCACGAGGTAACCACAGGTTTAACTCCTGCCCAACAGCCGATGATACTGAAAGGCCGTAAGGAGAAACAGCGACGGATTCAGGTTCCACAGGTCTAGACAGGTCCTGGGGCTCTCTCACATGTCAAAGGCTTACTCGTGGAGAACACTGAGCTGTGCATCCTTCTGAGTGTTTGGTCGTGCTAAAGAGCTGATTGGCATCCATTCTCCCGAATTGTAGGATACTATGATTGGTATATGGAATCACTTTACTTAGATCTTGCGAGTGCTTTGGCCAATGGATCGGAGTCCTGCCCTTGGAAGCCAAGCCATAGGATTCATGGGATTTCCGGAGAACAACCGCCCAAAATGTCTATTGTCAGGCTGGGGCGAGGTAACGAATGCCTCGGACAGTACCTCGCCATAGTATGCCCCCCCCTCCAACCATCGGGCGAGTCTGTAAATTCTCCGAGGTGAATCGTGTTCACACAACCGTGCTCGGAGCCTCCGGAACTGGCCTCTAGATGGCCACGGGACTTGACAGTATGCCCTATTTACGTTTCCTGGCGGTATTTTCGAATACCTTATGCACTTGTCGAGTAAGTTCCCCGGATCCTCCGTTCCGTTCAGCGATAGGACAAATGCCCATAAGGCAGATTATTTCCTTGGGGACATCCTAAAGCGGACGCAGACGGCTGTGTGCATCGTACTAGGGCGGATGGTACAGAACGAATGGTACCCACTCGTGCCTCGTGAGTGACGCATAGTGATGAGGTACTGTCAGGCGCCCACCGATTGAGATTAAACTTCAAGCGACTGTCTGGATTTATCCAGTTGATTATCGTATGTTACCCTATTTTGTTACACGTTAGCTCGTCGAGCGCCCCTACTTCAACAAAAGGAATGGAGAGCCAGACAGGCCGGTGGCCGTATGGTATATTTGCACCCAGCCTTCGGGTACAATTGGTGCATAGCAGTGTACTCCAATGCCGGACTGACCGCAATGGGAGTGCTCGCTCATTGGCTTCTTTCACTATCTACATGCCGACCACCGCCCAATTCAGCAATTCCAGTCTCCAGATAGCTCCATTCGACGGTATCCAGGAAATCTAGGCCCCCTGAACCAAAGCAAATCCCGGAGCGCAGCTGCTTGCAAGAGGGTTTCAGTCGGTGGAAACTTCATCCAGCACATCTGCTCTTTCAGCCGCCAAGGCTGAGTGAGCAGATTCGCGACCCAGCCCCGTATTCCCAGGGGAGAAGAAGTCGCGTTCAAACGATTGGCCTCTGAAATCAGCGCTTTTTTTGTATTTAGTGATATTCCACAGAGATGAAGCAGCCCCCCGTGACGCCGCATGGGTGATCCGTGGGTGATCCATGATAAGATTGCTCGGATCCTACCTGCTGAACCTGGATCCTGCTGTGGTTATCGGCAGCCGTAGCCGCGGTCATATTTGTCTTGACTTCTGGAACTCTGAGACAACCACAGGCAGAGAGTTGAAACCAGTCTTCTTCATCGACTGACTAGGCTCGAACTCCGGATATCTATCCTAGGCTGCGGGGTAACGTCCTCAGGTGTCGGAGAGGAGAAGAGGTGTTCATGTCGGTACAGATAGATATATCCGTCTTCCGAGCGGTAGCAAACGGTAGTACGCGGTACCGCCGCAGCTAGGCCTAGGATTGTCCGCACGTCGGAGGAGGGCTTCTTTGTAGCTCCCCTCGCCCCCTCTTTATACGGCAGATTCGCTCGGCGATGCGAATTGTAATTGACAGCGTCCACGTAGTATGTTTCAGCACTTCAGCTATCGACACTCTGCATGCACGGCTGCAGAGTACTTACAGTAGTTGCAGGTACCTTCCTATGTGCTCTAACTATCTGTATTTACTCACTTGCTTCGTCCACGAAGCCTGAAGATCGTCAGGCACTTCGACTTCGGCTTCATGACATCTGCCATTCTGCATTATTGCGTGCTGTTTCATTGGCTCTGGCGTTTATCGCTGAGCCGCCTGCAATCAGCTAGAACAAATACCGTACCAGGCAATCGAGCCCCCGAAGCCTTCAACGGCTAGCAAGATTCAGCTGGTCGCTTGACATGGCATATTGATCGCCACATAAACTTATCGTTCTCAACCTTCAGACATAGGACATCCTAGAGGTGTGCTCTTTGCTCGCTTCGGTGTGAGTGGGAAACCTCCATTCGTCTTGCTTTTAAAAAAAACAATGAATATGCTAGATACCTACGTGAGTGGTTACACATCCAAGCCCGATTAGCCATTGACAACTCAACTAATGGGCAACCTGGCAGGAAGAAGGGATTACCGGGAAAAAAAATAAACCTTGCGGGCCCGCCCGCCCCTTTCAGCCTGGCCGTGCTTTCCACACTTCTTTTCTACCTCGACTCGCACACTTTAAACGCTCAACTCACCACATCTCCCCTCAGCTGCTTTCCTGCGCCAGCGTACCCCTCACACCTCGGCCTTTTTTTTTTTGCGCTTCCCTTCTTTTAAGCGGTTTTCGTTTCACGAAGTTATTGCTTTGCACGACTGTACCTTTTTTGAGTTCGAGATCCCAAATCGACACAATGGCCGCCACGAAGACCCCCATCCCCGTTCCTGAGAGGCTCTCGGGCATTTCTCTCTACTCCAGATTCGCTTTTGCTGGTGCTGTCTGCTGTTCGGTCACCCACGGTGCCCTGACACCTGTCGATGTGTAAGTCGCCGGCATTTGTGCCCTTTTGCTGCGGTTGCTTGGGAGCTGGAAGTTGGCGATCGGCGCTTTGCCGAGGGAATGGGTGGGCGAGACCCGGGCAGGAGACACAAGAGATTGAGAGGCCACGATAGCGCTTTTGGAGAGCTGGTGCCCCGCACCACTTCCGCGAGTTAGTGAGGTGTTCGTCTGGCGGCCGCGTCTCTCACTCCTACCGTTTCCCCATTCGCCCGCGACTAAGAAATGCCACGCATCACAACTTCTTGCGACCGATAGGCTTCCTCCGCCTCGCAGAATGACGGCTAACAACCCGATTCAGCGTCAAGACCCGTATCCAGCTCGACCCGGCCAAGTACAACAAGGGTATGGTCGGCGGATTCAAGCAGGTCATCCAGGGTGAGGGTGCTGGTGCTCTTTTGACTGGCTTCGGCCCCACTGCCGCCGGATATTTCCTCCAGGGTGCCTTCAAGTTCGGAGGTTACGAGCTGTTCAAGCAGCAGAGCATCAACCTCTTGGTATGCACCATCGGTCGACAGGCAGATAAGACGGATCTAACGATGCACACAGGGTTATGAAACCGCAAAGGAGAACCGCACTGCCGTCTACCTCGCCTCGTCCGCGCTTGCCGAGTTCTTCGCCGACATCGCTCTCTGCCCTCTCGAGGCCACCCGTATCCGTCTCGTCTCCCAACCCGAGTTCGCCTCCGGACTCGTCAGTGGATTCGGAAAGATCCTCAAGAACGAGGGTATCGGTGCCTTCTACTCCGGATTCGGACCCATCCTGTTCAAGCAGGTTCCCTACACCATGGCCAAGTTCGTAGTCTACGAGAGGGCCTCCGAGGCGATCTACAACGTCTTCCCCAAGGAGAGCCTGGCGCCCTCCATGCAGACTGTCGCCAACTTGGGCGCTGGTCTGATCGCCGGGTTTGCCGCCGCCTTCGTCTCGCAGCCCGCCGACACCATGCTGTCCAAGATCAACAAGACCCCTGGTGCTCCCGGAGAGGGAACTACTACCCGCCTCATCAAGATCGGAAAGGAGCTCGGCCTTAGGGGATCCTACACCGGTATCGGAGCGCGTCTCTTCATGGTCGGTACCTTGACCGCTTTCCAGTTCGCTATCTACACGGACATCAAGAAGGCACTCGGTGCCACAGGTGGTGTTGAGCTTTAAGTGTGCCATGTAATGTGGTGTAAGCCTTGGGGGACTTGGGACTTGTGTACAGCATCTTTTCTTTTCTTTCCTTTTGTCCCTTTTCCTTTTCCTCACTTCAAAAGACTTTTTTGTTTTTGGGTGCTATCTTAGACATGGGGATCCGGGGTAATAGAGCCATCTTTTTTTTTCTTTTTCTCTACAGTTCGAACTCTCCTCTCATGATGGGTTGTGTGTGTTCTATAAGATACGGGTGTGTATGTAGTAATCTAATGGTTGGACATTGCGACACATACACAATTCGGATTAACCGGGCGGAGGCGGGGCGGGGGACAATCCAATCACGATGACACGTGTGGGCTGACCATCCATCCAGATGGACACAGAACGGATGCAGGGACTAGCGTTTTTACTTGGAAGTGGCCGATGATTCTCCTCCCCCTTCCTTATCTCGCTGCTATACCTACTACAATGTACTTATGTACAAACATGTAGCTAGAGTTTTTCTTTTTTCTTTTCCGAGTTTTTTTTCTCTCGAACGGATGAATGGAGGGTGGGTATATACATCAGGCCGGTATCCATAGACTCCATACAATATAGGTGTACTATACTTAGTCACTATCTGATCATTGGCTATGGTTCGCCCACCCTCTCCAAACCCATCCCGACTCTAGTTACAGCCCGCTTTCGTAATCGAACCCGGGGCGTCCTTGAACTCGCGTCATCGGGAATGATGTAAACTTCCAGGATGATGGGACCAGCAGTGGCCAAGTGAAACGTGTATCGACGAGAGAGCCTCTTGCTTGGTGTATCTACAAACCTGAATCCTCGTCATAGGTGGACGCGCAAATAGAGCGTCGTTAAATTTCAAGTGACCTCGGATGTCCTGGGAAGACATGCAAAACTCACCCGAGAGGGTTTTGAGGGATGGTGTCTCGGCGCACCGGGGGGGGGGGGGGGGGGTGAAATTAACCAAGCTGAGGGAATGGTGTCTGCTCTGAGTTTTAGAGGTTGGGAGAGCCTAGGGAGCTACAGAAAGTGACCCCGATGATGCGAGTTTGAGGACGTCCCGGTCCGGATGGTGGTTTCTTATTTCCCTACCTTCAATCCTGCTTAGGCTCGCCATGGTCACGCGAGTAAAGAAGAAATAAAAAGAAACCCCCCGCTTTCGTAATCGCCCCGTATGATGCTCATTCACTCACTCATGCACTCGCACCGGTAACCCCCCCGGCGCAGGGCAGCCAGATGAACCTACATAGGTAGAGGCCCTTTGCGGTGCCATGTATGTCTCTGGTATTTTCGCGGCTCGGCGATGGATAGGATGGGACGGTGGAATGTAGAGCTAATACGACACATACGATACAGCTCGCTTCGTTGGACTATATACATGCTCCCAGGCCCTAGCGCTGCAGCGATATGTAGGTGTTTAATATCGTGACATCTTTCACGAGCGAGCTTAGTGGTGATATTGTCTCGGGCGGGAAGGCATAATAGCACCGTGACGAAGAAAAGGGTCGGATGGTCAAATACCCACCACGTGACGGACTGGAACTGGAGGGCGTGCTGATCGGCGCTGAACAGATATGTAAGTGTGTGTGCACAGACGTCGAGGCTTGGTCCCAGCGCAGTTCGGGAAGTTTGTCTTTGTTTCGCGATTTCATGATACTGACGACTCGGCCCTACGTGCTGCCCATGGGTCCTTCCACCCGTGCCCCCAAGCTTCGACGATCTCGACAGTGACGCTCCACCGCTTCTCGACCTCGATGACCAAGCCCTTCATCTCTAACACCTCCTCCTCCTCCTCCTCCCTGCCGCCATCGGCTTCCTCCCTGCCGCCATCGGCTTCCTCCCTCCGCTTCTTGCGGACACTCAGCACGCCCGCTGCGCCGGCCCAGAACATCGCCGCCTCCTCCACCGCGGAGCTTATCAGCGCTATGTGTCTAGCATTCAGGTCGACCTTGAGAACCTGCATCCGGAGGAGGAACACGAACGCGATGACGCTGGCGATAACCGTGAGCAAGCCGAAGCCCGCGATGCTCATCGCGAACGCCACCTCGCGGCGCTTACCGCCCACCCAGTGAAGCAGCAACAATGGCAGGCTGTTCACGACGATTGTGGCCACTAGGTGCGCGGCGAACTGTGCGGCATTGTAGCCTAATCTCGTGGCGTCAACATCCAGGAATTCCATCGTCATCATAACCATCATCACGAACCCTCGAGGAAGGGTGCTGTGTCTGACCTGGATTCAACTTGAGTGCACAGTAATCGTTGCTCAGGGATTCGGTGTGCGCCCACATGCGTCTCAGCGGGTAGCACCAGAATACTGTCTCCAGGATATTCGCCACAAACGTGCAAACGACGATGGCGCTGGCGGCATGCAGCACCTTTCGGAAGCGCTTCGGAAACACCTCGTAGAAGAAGACGAGCAGCGTCACTTTGCAGACGCAGAGCACCGTGTTGTGACAAATGAGCAACGCGTATATTCCCTATCCGCCCCAGAAGCGCAAGCTGTGAGCCTTGAGAACCCCCCGTCAATTTAGGGAGGAGTGAGCGGGTGCATGCTAACTTTAATATACCTCTCCGTCCCCGCGTGCATGTACCCCATGAAGGGTGCAGCACTGATGTCGAGGTTCCGCGGGTAGTCGGGTTCGCTCGCCAGGAATCTGATCTCTTGCACGTCGAGGCTGGTGGTGAGAATCGTCCCGGCGAGCAAAATCGCGAATGCTAGGAGTATGAGATAGTCGGAGGGCTGCAGCGATTCCCTTTGCTGGGATATCCGCAAGTGGAGACGCACGCTTAGAAAGAGGGAGTTGATGAACATTATCAGCCATATCGCACCCTGCACGGAGAACGGCGCAACACTGTCAGTACGGGGGAGAAGACCATGCAGAGTAGTGTATAGCTGTTGAGACGCACTATTTCCTGAGCCGCGTTGACCATTATAAACCAAAACAGCTATGCCAGAGCTGCTTCGCGGGGGGGGGGGGCAGCAACTCAGAACATCGAAACAGTCGCCTGCTGGAAGCTGGGTGGGCCGGTGGACGCTTATGTATCGTCACCTTCAGTACGTAATTATGTAGTAGCTACCCGTCGTCTCGCAGAGCCAGGGAAGGGGGGATCGGATAGCAACTGGTTGGAGGGCAGCAGTTAGCTCGGCCGTTTCACACGGATTCAGCGAGCCGGCGTCGACCAGAAGAAGTGTGGAAGAAGAACGACTGGGGGGAACATGGAGGGTTAGGACAGTTGTCTTGCAAGGAAGATGGTGAACTCGGCCACCCCCACGCCTCAACGGTGGTTTGGAGGTGGGAGACGGGGGGGGGGGGGGGCAGTTCGTGATGATGTGTAAATAGAGTGTCATACGTGCGTAGAAAGTGTATTGTCAAGGAGGACATCCTACCTACCGGATCAGCGTTAGGGAAGAGGTCATCACCCGGCTAAGTGGGGGAGGCCTCTACCAGCAGTTACATACCGGCCTCTTGCACATGGATCCTCCCATATGTTCATCCCCAATGTCGCTGGAGAATCCGCACACTCGAGCATATTCCATGCATACACATCGGAGACTGGGTCGCAAAAGGATGCTGCAGGGAGCCCGGAGATGGAGTCCGTAGCAACGGTATGAAGGAATAGGTAGGGGTAGGTAGGAGTGGATGCAAATAGATAGAGGAATATGGAGGAATAAGACGTGCTGTTTCCGAGACAAAACAGGTTGAGGGCTCCTGCACTGCCGCTGGGGAACCTCGACGGTGAATACAGTGCGTGCATAAATGGTACCTAGGATACCGTGGTGCGTCCTTTCTGCCTGGGAAGCCAACTAACCACCACCACCCTGTTAGCGCTGGCCGTTGGTTCGAGGCGTGACCACGGTTCGAGGCTAGACACTCTCTAAATCCTCGAACCGTGGTCGCGATGCAGACACTCTCCGTAGACACATACCGTATTGTCTCACGTAAGGGTACCCCTATAAATTCCAATGTTATAGGTTCTTAAGCGCACTAGTGTGCTTACGGGCTAGCGTGATATCAAATCGCGCTTGTACTTTACGCCAGGATTGAAACTTCCGCGTGTGCCGCGCTCCGTATACATACGATATACAAATCTGACCAAAACTCATCTGCATGCCAACGAAAGTCGTGCTGAAGACCATCCTCATCTTTGCCATCATCACCCTCAGCATTGGTAATCTGTGGGAAAGAAATGACACGACCGCGTTGAGTTCCCCTACCAGCCGAGCACCTCGCCGAGCCCCTGCTGCTGGCGGGGCGGTACCCTTCGATGCCGAGCGGTGCCGACATCGATGCCGAAAGTGAGTCGCGAGCTCTCTGTGCAGCTGCCCAGAGGGACGCTGAGAACCAGTCGCCATTGGTACGTGCGTCTGGGGGTCCGCTGGAGGGACGGCTCGTGCGGCTTGTTCTACAGGTGGTGCTACGGCGCGGCGTGCGGCCGGTGCGGCGAGGCGTGAAGCTGGTGCGGTGGATTCAGGTGCAGATGGGGACGTCCCAGTTTTCGCCGTCCCTTAAATGAATCGCGTAGTTGTTCCTCAAGTTCCTTCCACCGTGGTGCGCCGTATGCAAATTGTGTGTTGACTCGTTTGAAGCAGCAATGCCTCGCTCTGTGAAGACTACGATAATCAGTAATACCCGGTAATAGCTTGGTAATTTTACTGCATACCTTCTTCCGCTTCGTGACCTGCTTCTTTTGCTTGAGCCCGAGCCGTACTTGCACCTCCTCACGTGTAGGTTTCCGTTGCCCACCATTCCCATCGACACCCGCGTGTGTTCTACACAGGACAAATACCTACTCAACTATCCTGCATTGCTTGGCTCTGGAAGGAGTGACCGCTGGTAGAGGGACCCAGCGTGGAGCCACGGGAATTGGCTGTCTGCGACGTCCCGGCCGTTGTTCGAACTTAACGGGTGAACACTTGTCACGTTAGGGTTTCGAGGTGTATGTATTTGCAGCCGGCTGTAAGGAAGCTTGCGAGAGGATCGTCGTGAGAGTGCGCAGCGCCTGATGCTTGGGCGTCGATGATTGATAGTTGCATTTTTCTTTGAAGCTGTGGAGATATCGTGGAGTTGGCGATATATTGTACTGCCAGCTGTATCCCGGGGGTGGGCTGATCACCTGACGTCTCAAAAACGCTCGGCGCGCTACTACCCGCAGTTGTGGCGGTTACAGGGACCTCTTACGTGTTATAATAGAGAACCCCTTTTGTATATGTACCATGAATACCATCGACACGGTACAAGTTTCACCGCACGGTTCTCTATCGCTACTTTTGTTGCGAAGTGAGGGCATAGATTTAACAGGGAGAGAGCGGGTGCAGAACCAAGTGACGTCGCCGCCAGTAAATAAAGAAGACCGTAGACTACGTACATAGTCAATTTCAAATAACTACATACTCGCCTGGGAAAGCAGCGATGGCTACTGCAAGCAGTGACATACATAGGCCCTGTGGGTCAAACCTGTACCCTGTCGATGGTATTCATGGTAGTTATATAAAAGGCCTCCCCCGAGAGAATACGGTATGTGCGCAGTGGATGCTTGTCGTATTCGCGATTGTGACCCATCGGAAGACGGGCCGCTTCGACGGGTTCGGCAGTTCGTGAGGCCTCCTCCCGACGGTCCCGGCTGGATGCATGCATATGTTGTTCCGAGCAGACAGCCCGCCGCGTATGCATAGTATCAAAGGAGCCGGCTGACAAGTCTTTCTCTCGTCGCAATATGTACATAACTGGTGATTGTTCGGAGGGGGGCGGGGCTGGTCGCTATAAGTCGTCTTCAATCTCCGCGATGGCGATTCAACCTAAGTAAGTAGCTATCGTAACGAGCACCGTTCGTAGCACCAGGCAGGAGGGTGCCAACCACAGTTCGTCACTCCGCTCGGCACGTAAGGTGGGGGGCGGGTGGTTATTAGACGTTTGTCGCGCGATTAATGAATATATATATAATATACCTATAAAAAGTCGTGGGGAGACGATCCTGGGAAAGACACACCCCACAACCAGGCGTCTATTGCACTCGACGGCGCTTAAACGGAGGGGACATTGTTCATCCACTTCGCACTTCCATCCGTCGAGGCCGGAAAGACGAGGACTTTGAAGTTCGCACCGGTGTGTGGCCATGCAGATATCTCGATGGCGACGCTACGGACAAGAGAATGCTATGTAGCGGTAGGGAATGCCGCTCTCGTCGACATAGCGGTGCAACTAGATACGCGCCTATCTAGCGACGCTCCATGACGCGTAAACTGCACACTCCGGACTCGCCATCTATACCGATAACTCTATCGGTGCAGGACCACAGCACTGCGCTGGACTAGACACAAGCCATGGTAGCGGAGCGCTTCGGGGGACGCGGCGGGGGAGTATGTACCTAGAGTACGTTGTCGGGGACTGCTTGGGCGCTCTTCATTCGGTGGGACCGAGTCATCACGCATGCTTTTCCAGGCCGGCATCTGTGACGTAGATACATACGCTGCATTCATACATAGAGTAGGACCTATGTATATACTTTACCCCCATTTAAGTGCGTCAAAGGTGGGCACTAGCTTCGTGCGAACCTATGGATAGGTATTGGGCAACGACGAGCTTGCGATTTCATTCTGGATTCCGGGCACGCATGTAACTAGAGCGCCTACATCTGTACCTAACTAGGTACTTACATATGCAGTTCCTCAAATTGTGCATCACCAGGTCTGGGTTCGCCCCCCCCGAATGCATTGCATTTTCTATCTACATATGTAGTCTGCCGCGCAAATTTGCTTTTTCCTGAATTGTTGGACTGCCGGCCAGCCCAGCAAACCGGACCACACAGCAAGTTGAGTATGTAGACCGCGGATAGAAATGTCACAATTTTCGGCCCGTTGTAATTCTCAGCCCATTGTCATACTCCTACCCCCACCTGCCATTTGTTCCTGAGTCGTTGCCAGCTCTCTCCGTTACCATTTAGTTACCTCATATCAGCCAACAATCGCCACCACATCCCACGTCACCAAACTCTACGCTGCAACGGAACGTTCCCTATTATCTGTCCGTACCGCATCACAATTACCACAAGCTGCGACACCCCCACCCCCCTTGGTGTGCTAGCGAACCACTATCCAGTCATTGTACCGAAACGGATACCAACAGACCCGGCCATCGAAGCAGATAAGGAAACCCCTAACGCTGAACTAGGTACCTACCGGCATTGCTCTACACGCCGCTGAAGCTAGGATGTCGACGAGTGAGCGCGAATCTCAGTTTCACACAACTGTAAATTTACACAGGCAAATGCAGGTGCTTGAAGAATAAGGCCAAATGTTCGGCCCATTGTCATGCCGCAGTGTTTGACTGCGGAAACCCCTGCAATGAAAGCGCAGACTGAAATGTCTTCGGTAGACCGCGCAGGTGGCGGGCCTCAGCAACCTCCACAGAGGGTAGGTGATGCCGCGCCGGAAGAATCAGAATTGTCGAACATCGAAAGCCCAGAAGCAGATAACTCCGGGAAAAGCTGGGGCACTAACACCAGCACCGGCACCATCATGCCCCAGGAAACGGCAACGCCCTGCTGGTGTTATAAAAATGGAAACAAAGCAGCGGTTTTACCGTTTACGAGGGGAGAGAGAGGGTCCATCGTTGGTTGCTCCTGGCCGAGGGAACGGGAGGAAAGAAAGAGACAGAAGAAAGCCGAACGGAGGGAGAAAGGGCTGGAGCAGGACGAGATGAAGCACCGACCAAAGGAAACGAAAGGGGTGAAGGAAACTCTTTGTATTGTTGGGTGTCTGTCTAGCTCCGAGAAAGAAAAAGAAAAAAAATACAACAGCAGAAAGAGGGGAGGGAAGGTTGCTAGCGCCGACGGCACCACGCCAGTTAACTCCACTTTTCCAAACAAGAAAACGAGTGCTAGCGAGTGCTCCGCAACAGTGAGAGGAGAGGAAACAGTGGGATGGGTGTTACTTAGCACCCAGAAAGCAGGTGAAAGGGAACAGAGGCAGTGGAAATTCTGTCTGGTAGGCGAGATAAAGGCAACACGATCCACACTGTCCGTTAAATAATAGCAGACGAACTGGGCTGTAGTCCATCACGCCATTGCCATACCTGTTTACTTTTTCCCCGGCAGTGATCAACCTGTTTGGTTGGGGGTCCAGCCTTCGCAAAACGAGACTATTGGCTGAACAGCACACCCTCCCATAAACAGGCCGGCTCATTTATAGAACACATACATACCTTGTACGTAGGTACGTAAACGATTCCGCAGCGGCGGATGTAGTTACTCTCGCTTCGACGACATGATGCTTCTGAACATGTTATGAAAGAGACCCCTAGACGAGGCCGGATCCGAAGGGCGGGGGCGGGACAACGCCCCCGATAACAGCCCGCGCAGCAGGATATGTAGATATAAACCGGAGAGCACCGCGCTACACCGTCCTCCGACAGCATAACCTCCACCACAGTCGCAGAAGCATCCACCACCACCACCATCACTACCACCACCATGTCTCACACGGACAAATTCACCTTCGTTTCCGGCGCCGGTCAGTTGTTTCCCGTACCAGATAAGCTTGACTCCGCTAACAGCCGCACGCATTGCAGCAAGTGGCATTGGCCAAGCAACGGCGATCGCCTACGCCGCCGCCAACGCCGCCGGCGTATGTCTGATCGATATCAACGGCGCGCTGCTCAGCGAGACTGAAGCGATGGCGCGCACAGTGGCGACGCACCCGAACTTCCAGACGCTCGCCCGGGTAGTCGACGTGACCGACGAGGCGGCGGTGGACGGTGTGATCAACGACGCCGCGCGGCAGTTCGGCCGACTCGACTGCGCCGTGAACGCAGCAGGGGTTTGACCCGCCCCTCCGTTTCCTAGCTATTACGAGAGAGAGAAAAAACGCTGACCGCGGGGGCCGCGGCGGGTGAGGAAAGGTCGGCCGCTATATCGGCCCGCTCGCAGAGAGCACGACCGCGGATTTCGACAGCATCAGCGCAGTGAACGAGCGCGGACTCTTCTTCGCGCTGCGTGCACAGCTGCGCGTCATGGTCGCGCAGCCGCGTCGCACTGCTGAACGCGGCGCCCCCCGCGGCGCTATCGTCAACATCTCCTCTGCCACCGGTCTGATCGGCCTTCCCGGCGTCTCGGCGTACGTCGCGAGTAAGCACGCAGTGATAGGCCAAACCAAGGCCGCCGCTGCCGACCACGGAAAAGACGGCATCCGCGTCAACGCTGTCTGCCCCGGGTTCATCGCTACGCCCATGTCTAAGGACTTCCTGCAGGCACAGGAGGAAGCGGCGAAGACTAGAGGCTGGCCGATTCCGCTCGAGGTACCCCCTCCTCCGACCACCCGCGAGGTTAGAGAGTGCTGATCGCAATTGGCCTGGACAGAGAGTCGGGGCCGCGGCCGAGTGTGCCGAACCCATCCTGTTCCTGACGAGCGAGGCGGCGAGCTTCATCACCGCCGAAACGCTGTCGGTAGACGCTGGATACACTGCGGTGCGGTGCCAATAAGGTACCAGTTCTGGGAGGGTGGGGGGGGGATTTCTTTTTTCTCGTATTCCTCAGTATCAAATACCACCCAAGCCGAGCCTAGTCACTCCGTTCATGCCTCGAGTCTCCCCGCGCTGGGGCGTATCTAGAAATGTGACGCGAGAAATGTGACATGAGAGATCACAACTCCAGTTCCAGCCTTCTCGCCAGCTGGTGGATCCGCGCAGTGCCGACACACCTACCAAGCAATGCCTGAGAGTGGCCCCCACAATGCCCGATAGTAGTCCGTTCCAACACGAGTACAGTAGCGAGGGCTCCCAAACACATGCAATGAGCAGAGCTGGCCAACCTGCCCGACACGTCTAGCCCTGCGGTTCACCAATAGAGGTAATCAAAGTAACTCGCACCCGTCGAGTCGAGGACTCTGTAAGACTCATATGGGGGGTTCCGTACAGTGGTGTGTAGAGGTCCTGTCCATTCTCACTGCAAGCCACAGCATCTTAAACTATCGACTACACCAGCCGTACATGGCCAGTCATACCAAGACTACTCGTACACATGCCTCCTACCTTACTCAGTAACGCCAATATATATTTCCCATTCAGCCGCCATTCAGCCAATAGGGTTGAAGCTACTTTGGTTTCCTCGGTTGAGACTTTTCATGTGTTTTCAGCGTACAGAACTTTTTTATACACGTGGCTGCTGAGCCTCTGGCGGCGTGGACAGGCTAACCCGTATGCCGCCAGTACATACAGCTCCATTGAAAAATTCTCACGAGCTGTTCTATCTGAGAATTCTCGCAGGCTAAAATCCAACAGCCAGCCAGCACCCTCCTCGGCGGCACTAAAATCCTCAACTGGCCGAGTTGCGTTGATTATGTACCCCTAATGCCTGCGTTCTTCCCACCATACATAATTTGTATGTATGTAGCTACAGACTTGTATTATCTCATGCAAGACACAAGGTTTTTATGGCAGGAAGCACAGTCTTGGCGCTGAGTAAGCGCGCACCAATGCGCACCTGCGCACTTCGGGACTGGCACAATATTAAAATGCGCCAGGTTCGAATTTCCAGACTTATCAATCTATCTACGTACCAAAGAGGGCCGCCCCTCGGCCTGAGGAGGAACAGCCAATATAGATCGTCATCCTGCCAACGACTCAACACCGCCACCCCCGTCAGATTCCTCTGCATTAGTGATTTGTGGGAACAGACAAAATCCACAGTGCCATCGCTCAACTGAGAGTTCCTCCGATTGAAGCACAAGAAGCTGATGAGCTCAAAGGATTCCTCGTAAGCCTCTTGTGCTTTGTTGGTGACCATACGAAGAGTGATCGCGTTCCGAATAAGGAAACCAGCCCTGTGAGAAGCGGGATTCGACTGTGGAATCGGGATAGAGTTCGTGGTGTAACCACTTTGCCATCCGTTTGAACGATTTGCGGCGTACCACTCGTCCCACGAGTCGATACTCAGCAAAGGCGATGACCAATGCCCTTTCCAAAGCCTTCCGTCGAGGGGATCTCCGCAAATCCGTCGAGCTTTACCGACAGCCCGCAGTAGATCTGCCTCCACCTAAATTGCCAGGGTGACAAGTCATTAAATGTTTCTTATCAGGTGTTGGTATTGCATGGACTAGAGTTGCCTACTTTCTTCCACCGCGATATCTGATCCACACTCTTCAAACCGAACTTACGTCCAGTCTCCTCCCTCGTTGGTGACCTTTGTTCAACTGTCCTGGATGTCACCCACGTGTGGTGAACCCATGCAAGCCCTCGGCGGTGGACCGCAAGCTGACGGCAGAGGATATCTTTGACAGTTCGTGGACAGGTACAGGTGGTTCCGGGGAGTCGAGAACGGAGATTTCGTGAACACGGCATGTAGGTGATGGGGAGGAGTCGACAGCGGGGGCGCGCCGGTGACGGGGAGCCATGATCGTGGATGCTGGCCTGGTACCATCAGCTTTCCTATCAGTACCGTATCCCCATGCCGCCCATAACATGTCCTCTATCGAATGCCACACCGCCACCCCTGTGACGTTGAAAGGATTCCCAATGTGCGCTTATTCAGCGCCAAGATAGCGCTTACCGGCAAAAAACCATGTGTTTTACAGTAATATTAGATAGCAACTGGTGTCTCCGTCGCCACAATGGACCCTGCCCGACTCAACTAAGTACATATTTATGTACAAAGTAGTAAGTATCTACTAGTAGTCTAGTAGATCACCCCTGATCCACGGTTCGTCATCCTGGTTGGTGACTTGACGGTTCACCTTCGCAGTGGTATGCTGCAAGTCAACTAGTTGTAGTGTACTTGCCTATGGGAGATCCGTGTCTATGGAGTAGATCCTGTTACGGGATAACATCCCCTGACGTGGGCCCGTTGGCTCGTTGACACTCCCGACGCCCTCCTGTGTGGTGTTCCCTTGGCTGACCACATCTGATTGGTACATGTAGGTATGTACAATGTATGCATCACAGCAAGACCGGATCGGCTCTGGGGTGAGAAGCACAACCCATCACTCGGATTGACGGTACATAACCACCCAGATTTCCGTTCCTGCTGGACATGTCTGTATGCTTAGTCAGTGCACGTGACTGTCCCATCCGTATACATACAATAGAGTAGCAAGGCGGAGCGAGTGACTCGCCATGCCCGCATGCCCCTGTCCCTGTTTGATCATACTCGCATGGGATCTGTATGCTGCGGCAAGCAAGCCCCGTGAAGGGTAGTGTCCCGTAAGGCGGTCGGAGTTATCTGGCGGTGGTCGCCCCTTTTTTTTGGTCTTGTCGTACCGCATTGTAGACCGTGGTTCCCACACTTTTTTTGTCTAGTTAATCATCCTCGCATTCAGGCTATGTAGACTATGGCGGCGCAGATTTTACCCAGATCCCGTCCACTGCCCACCCCGACCTTGATCAGTCCGCAGATGGCTCGTTGTACTCTATGTATGTAACCCTCCTGCCCTCCGCCCTGGCCTCCCAAAAATACTATATAACGCACAATCACCTACCTGGGGTTCCCACACGCTCGAGGAGACCCTGCCTTCCACCTAGACGAGTGACATCATGCGTTCACTGACTGACTCACCCGCACCGCAGCCCCAAACTTTATATATGCACGCCGCCCCCCGCCGCCATGCTCCGTATAGCCGCCCCGTAAATAAATAGCGCCCCGGTAAATCCATTGTGAGCATGTCCTGTCCTCTCCAGTGCACGATCGATACACAAATGGCCCAATCCGCCCCAGTCTCAGCCTCCGCCTCCAATCCCGTCTCCGTCGACAACTGGGACCCGCACAAGTACGGCACAGTTGTCGCGCCGTTCGCGTCCAAGCTCACCACGAGAGTTGTGTCCCTCCTTGATCTCCAACCCGATGGTACGTACGCACCTCTTACCTCTTCCCCTCGCCAGCACACTAACGTAGCCACGCACAGACACGCTCCTGGACATCGGCTGTGGCGACGGAGTGCTGACGTCGACGCTCGCCGCGCGCTGCGCGCACATAACGGGGATCGACTCGTCGCCGAACATGGTCTCGGCGTGTCCAGCGGCGCCCAACACGTCCTACATCGCGTCGTCGGCGCTGTCGCTGCCGCCGCTTCCGCACGCTCCGTACTCGAAGCTGTTCTCCAACGCGGCCCTGCACTGGATCCTGCGGACGACGGCGGAGGAGCGCGCGGGCTTCTTCGCGCGCGCGTTCACGCTCCTGCGGCCCGGCGGCGCGTTCGTGGCCGAGTGCGGCGCCCACGGGAACATGGCCGACATCCACGCTGCCATCATCGCCGCGCTGCTGCACCGCGGCGTCGACCCGGCCACCGCGAGGGGGAGCTCTCCCTGGTGGTTCGGAACCGTAGAGGAGTATAGAGCGCTCCTCGAGGGCGCGGGCTTCACCGTCGAGCTCATCGAGACGGAGCTCAGACAGACGCAGCTGACCAGCTGCGAGGGCGGCGGCGTTGGCGGAATGGTCCGCCTCTTCGCCGCCGAGATGCTCAAGTGTCTCCCGGAGGACCAGTGGGACGGAGCCGTCAAGGAGATCGAGGACGTGATGGAGGGCGTCGGCAGGAGGAGTGACGGCGGCATGTGGGCGAACTATGTCAGATTGAGATTTGTGGCTAGAAGGCCAGGCATTGTGTAGTTACATACATACATACTTGGTTCTTGTTCTCCTGCAAATCGAGCCTCACCGTGTGGCTATCGTCAAGCGTCCGCAAGAAACGGTCCCGGCCTGGCAACTTTACCACGGATACCGAAGAAATACGTGCCCGATGTGTCAGCACCCATAAGCCCATTGGAAGGGAAAGACTACTTAGGTAAGCGGGGACACCCCTGCATCGACAGACTTTCCCTCCCCGCGATTCGATTCCGCGAAGCCCCAATATTGGTAACTATGCACAACACGACTGGCAGTGACGGAACAGAGAGACAACTATGCATGCATGGCATGCGTCCGGTCTGGATGGGGAAATGGCCATCCCCACACTCGACAGTTTTTTTTAAATGCCCCATAGCTAACCAGCGGTTTTTATTTATTTTATTCATTAATCGCATGCGACCTACCTATCGAGATCACGGCGGTATGTAGATACATAGGGGGGGTTTTCTTTTTCGTTTATTCACTACTCGCACGCGTACTAGATAGCAGATCATGTACATATGCACAGTCCGTTTCGGAAAGAGCAAAGGAAAAACGATCGCCCCCCACTCACCATCTGCGGACGCCATGAAGGAGGGCGTGGGGAGGAACAGAGGTTGTTCCTCACCCTCAGCGCCCAACTCCTCGGCCTGGTCCGCCCTCCGTTCCTCCTCTCTCTCTCTCTCTCTCTCTCTCTCTCTCTCTCTCTCCGCTCCCGAAGATCCCACCCGGCCGACCCCTCGCTCCCTGAATATTCCTCAGCTGGGACCAGCCTTCCCACATCCGTGGTAGACAGGAAGTCCAGTACCGCCTGGCTGCACCTCTCGTCGGCGAGGGGGTCGTGGAGCTTGCACCGGCTCTTCCACCTCCCGCTTTTCCTTCCGCACCTCTGCCTACATGATCTTCTGTCTCCTCGGCATCTTTACTTCTTCCTGGAGGGTGCGCATATCTGTATCTGCCGTCCACTGTCCCTGTGGCTCTATCCGACAGTAGTTGGACTTGAGACAACACATCGCGTGGGGTTGTGGTCGAGTGAGACTGCGTGACCTTGTCCCACGCCTTTCAAACCAGCAGTGCCGTATCCAGCCCCACGCACGACAATCACCTCCGGAGCTGTTTTCAGCTCGGGCGGGCGCCTTCTGCTTCTCGGCGTGGGGAAATGTATGCACTCTTCTCTGTGAGCATTTGTCCAACAGCCCCGCCGGTCGCCGTCCAGCTGAACTGAGGAGACGCAGACTGCGAGCTCGGCCTATCAGCATCACCAGCCGCCACCCCGAATCGAGTCCACTTCCAAGGCCCCGCGTGATCGGCGGCAGTGAGGACAGCGACCGCAAAGGGCAGACGGTCGAGAGACCCCAATCAGTCCCTCTTCTTCCGGTTTGCCCCCCCCACGTGAGATGCACGCAGATCCCCGAACACGGCCGGCTGACGGTTCTTCGAGCGTGCTGCTGCATCCTGAGCTGGGTGCATTCTCCGCCGAAAAAAATGCTCCACCCTCAGCTTTCGCTTTCGCAGCCCGATCCTGGCAGTCGCATGGAGGTTATGCACATCACTGCATGCGACCCACCACGTGTCGTAGCTGACTGGCGCATAGATAGATACTCTGCATCGCCCGCCTGTCAACCGGCGCACATCCCCCCTCCTCCTCTCTGCCCCTTCCCAACATGTGCTCAGTATCCAGATATCCAGCTGGCTTGTCTGGGCTAAATCCGATCGCCCTCCGGCTCGCGGTAGAGGCCGGCACACTCCCCCCACATGCGGCCTAGCAATGTCTCGTCCTAACGGCGATCCTCGGCAATCGTGGGGCTCGCAATCAGCGGCGAGCCAATCGGATAGCTGCGGTCCAAACGAGACGACAAGTAGATAGCTAGCTATCTAGATACAACAACACGGACAGGAAAACCGGACAAAATGTGCGCCGCCATGATCTATAGGTCGCATGCGAGTATGAATAAACAAAAAATAAAAAAATAATAATCTAGATACAGCAATGTAGGCACGGGCGGACCCACGCACCTCCCCAACGGACTCCCGACCAAGTCACATGTGGAATTGGATAGATGGATGTCTCAAACCCTCCGCTTTTTTTTTCCTAGTCGCTCCGTCGGCCTCGCTTTCCTTCTTAACCTGAGGGTCCCCACCCCTCCGCTGGAATGGCATTCGCTTCGATTCGTGAGGGCAATTTCTCGAGACGGCACCCCAACACCATCGCAGAGATGAAGAGGATCATTATTTGCTGCGACGGTATGCCCATATCCTACATAGCACGGGCAATCCAAATTGCGACTTGTCGCTGACATCTGCAGGAACCTGGCAGGACTCGGACGGCGGTGTCAAGGAAGTCCCGACCAACATAACGCGGATCACTCGGGCACTGAAGAGCGTCTCTTCCTCTGGGATCCCGCAGATCGTCTACTACCAGTCCGGCGTCGGCACCGGCGGGAAGATCGACAAGATCGTTGGCGGCGGCACCGGCAACGGCCTTCTCGAGAACGTGCGCGAAGCGTACGGCTTTTTGGCGCACAATTATCACCCGGGGGACACCATACACTTCTTTGGCTTCTCGCGCGGTGCCTACACGGCCAGGTCCATCTGCGGACTCATATGTAGGCTGGGCGTGCTGACGAAGCGGGGGATGGACCGGTTCTACGAGATCTACCAGGTGAGCCTGACCAGCGCATCTCCCCGCCCGCGCGGTTTCCGTCGCTAAGGGGATCCGGGTACGTATATAGAACTACATCACCGGCCGCCTCCGCGACGACGACGAGTACCTGCGCACCCTGCACACGGACGAGCACGGGACACTCGTGACGCGCGACGTAGAGGTGACGGCGATCGGCTGCTTCGACACCGTGGGGTCGCTCGGGGTCCCGACGCTGCCCATCCCCGTTATCGGGCGGGCGATCTCCGGTGTCAACTCGAAGCGGTACGCCTTTCTGGACACGGACTTGTCGCCACGGGTGCGGCACGCGTTCCACGCGCTCGCGCTCGACGAGCGGCGCGCGCCGTTCACGCCGGCGCTGTGGCACAGATCCGCCGCCGTCGATGCGGACACGGAGCTGCGGCAGTGCTGGTTTCCCGGCTGCCACACGAACATCGGCGGCGGATACCCAGACCAGGAGATCGCCGACATGAGCCTCGCGTGGATGCTCGAGCGCACCCGCGAGCTCCTCGACTGGGACTGGGACTACCTCCGCGCCATCACGACCAACGGCGGCGGCGGGAACCGGAGGGAGTGGGCCGAAGGCCGCATCTACGACTCGGCCACGGGGCTCATGCGGCTGCTCGGGAAGAAGCAGCGCACGCCGGCCGCCTACCACGCCGGCGACACGGGCGAGTGCGTCCACGTCTCGGCCCGCGTCCGGAAGCAGATCTGTCCGGGATGGGACGGCGGCGCGCTGAAGGACTGGCGGTGGGACCCGGATAGCAAGTGCTGGCGCGGCCCCGGCGACCGCACGCTGAAGGAGGACAGGCTTGGCGACGTGGAGAAGGAGCTCGCCGGACGAGACGTGGTCGAGAGACTGCTCGGATGGGCGTTTCCGGGCGAGAAACTGCCCGGGGAGGAGGAGGGGCACCAGGTAGAGACGCAGGGCCCGCCGAACGGCGAAGGGATGCAGGACCCGCCGAACGGCGAAGGGACGTCACGGGAAGGATAAACCCCGAGGGTTAACTATCGCACATGTAGTCACTCGAACACAGCTCATATGTAAAAAGCAGTATCTATTTAGGTCGCACCCGATTGAATAAAGAAAGAAGAAAAAAGAAAAAAGCGGCCGAATACAAAGCAGTAGGCAACATGTTAGGCCGCATGCGATTAATGATGAAACAAAAACAAAAAAAACAAACCAGTATGCGAAAAACAAAATGAAAATCCCTCTCTCTCTCTCTCTCTCTCTCTCTCTCTCTCTCTCTGCTGAATACAGAGAGAGATAGGAAGAACCATCCACTCGTAGACCCAACATCTGCTTAGCTGCCATCCCCAACCCGCAGGACGACGAGATCGCAGTCCTCCTCGCCGACCTCGAACTCGACCTCGACGGTATCTCCTAGCCTGTGCACGTTCTTTCTCGCGACCAGCCAGCCAGCGAGGTAGACGCCGTAGTCTCCCAGCGGCAGTCCTCGCACAACCGGGCGTACCGTCCTCCTGCCGTTCCAGCATCTGAGCGTAAGCACCACCGCCTGCTCCTCGCCGTCCCACACGGCGCGGAGGAAGTCGATGCCCTGCTCGAAGCCGCCGAACCCGTCGATCCACGGGCGCTCCCGCAGCAACTCGGCGGTCCAGGGTTGTCGATACATGTGTGCCAAACCGTCCTCGACGTTGAGGCGCGCGTAGGGGATGAGTGCGTTGCCGGTGAACGAGTCGCAGAAGCGCCACTCGCCGTCAGCGTCGACGACGACGTCGTCGTCGTCGGCGCGGGCGTAGTAGCAGCCGCCGGCGCGCCAGCGCAGTCCGAAGACGTCGTCCGCGTGCCGCAGCAGGCCCGCCAGGTGCGGCCGCGGCCCCACTTCCGAGACGTAGCTGAGCACACACCCGAAGACCGGCTTCGTGGGCATGCGCGAGCGCAAACTCCCCGGCCGCAGCGTCGGCGCGAGCGCGGCGGCGCGCACAGCGCCATCGCCCCACACGGCGTTGAAGAGCTCCACCGACGTCGCCGAGGCAGGATCGGGTGCGAGCGCGCGGATCGCGGCCGCGACCGGTGCGCTGTTCAGGTTCATCCGGCCGGGGGACTTCTCCGTCAGGTAGCCGCAGAGGAGGTGCGGGTACAACTGGCGCGAGAAATTGGGGTTCCAGGTGTTGAGCATCCCCGCAGCCCTGGGATCCGAGGGGAGGGGTCAGTACACAGCGGACCAGTGTCGAGGGAGATGCCTTTATACACGTACCAGGCAGACATGGCGATCTCGCCGAACGGAAGCGCTCGGTCCTGCTGGACCATGTACAGATCCGCCTTCATCTGGTCGCCGGCGAACTCGACGCCCTTGGACTCCCACGCCGCCACGTACTTCGCCAACACTTCGGCAGCGCGAGTGTTGCCCTTCCGCACCGAATCGAAGTGAAGCGCCACCAGCTGGTCGCCGACATCTCGTCAGCCAGGGGGAACCGCTCGTGAGTGGGGAGGCCGGACGTACCGGAAACTGGTTGCAGATGACGAACACGACGTTGGGTTCGCAGCAGACGCCGACCCAGCCCTCGCGCTCCATCTCGGCGAGGATGGCATCCTGCAGCCGGCCGCGGCTGTAAGCGTAGACCTCCTCGCCGAGGCCGTAGTAGACGGGGTCGTGCGTGAAGGTGAGGGCGCCGTCGCGGTCGTAGCGGTCGTCGTCGAAGAGCATGGCGTACATGGTGGCCATGAGCAGGAGGTGGCCCGAGTACATGATGTTCTCGCGGCGGACGGGGTCGGCCCACGGCGTGCGCAGCGCGGTGAGGTCGGGATTGCACGCGATGCCGCCCTGGCTGGTCAGGTACCAGTAGCTCCAGACGTCGCGGTGCAGCATCTTCGCGATCAGCCGCCGACAGAGCACCGCGAACGGCGTCCGCACCGCCGGCAGCCGGTGGAAGTGCGCCAGGCCCGCCGCGTACAGCATCGCACTCAGCTGGTAGCGCAATGCGTCGTGCCACTCCTGCTCGGGGAACACCGACGACATGAACGACCAGTCCCCCGGCCGCTGCAGCGAGAGGTTGTGGAAATGCCGGATGTGGCCGGCTTGCACTCGCGACAGCTTCGGGTAGCTGGCGAGCGGGAACGAGGACGGCAGCGGTGTGCGCGCGCGCTGGTCCGACATTGCGGTTGGGGTTGGATTAGGCCGCTGGAGTTGTGGCTCTGCAGAGTGTGAGTGAGTGAGTGAGTGAGTGAGCGGCTCGGTGGGCTATATATCACTCACCCGTGAATGGACCTCCCCCCCCTGGTGGTAACTATTGAGAAGACATCCAGACTCCCTAATCGCCGCTGGGCTGCTCCTTACATCTTCGCCAACATGTGTATCCAAGCCTGTAGTGGACCGTCCGCGGCCGCCTGCAGTCGGTCGCTTGTGGGCTGTTTCACATTTGTTCTCTATGTACTCGCCCGCGCTCGGTAACCGGTCGGTAAGATGTTAGATATCACAACAGGAGTTGGACTCCAGGCCGAGTCCGGCTCGGTGATCCCGTCCGACCACCGGGGAAAGTCCAGGAGCAGAAAGAAGATCCTCCACACATACATCCAAGCATATCGATACTATGTACATACAGTACCTATCTAATATGTACCCAAAACAAGCCAAGCCACACTTAGTGCGTCATGGTCATCGTAACACTGCGCCCAGTAGTTACATCATTCAAACCAAACCACAATCATGCACATCCGCGTCTAACTGCAGGCCTACAATGCGTCCACAAGTTTGGCCCTCCCCACCAAGCCTTTCTGTTTGCCTTCCAGCTCGTCAGTCGTAAATATCCCCAGACTCAAACAGTCGCCCCAGAACAGCAGCGCTCTCTGCTGCGCGTACAGCAGGTAGTCGAACTCCGCCTTCTCGGGCGGCAGCTGGTCCCCCCCAACTGCCTCCTGCTCGTCGCTCTGCGGAGGCGGCGCCTTCGCCTGTACGACACCCCAAGCACACCACATTGCCGAACTGGCAGCCCTCCACGCGCGGGTCTCGAGGAGCAGTTTCTCAACCTTCTCCTTGACCTCGGCCTGTTCCGCCTCGCTGTCGACGGGTGGGGGCGGAACCCTAGCGTCGAGATTGAAGGCGGTTGGCGGCGGGACACGCTTGCTGAGAGAGTGCCCAACGTAGGCGGTAAGGAAGTTGCGGACCTCCTTGTCCGTAGGGAAACGGTTCGTCTTCATCTCGTGCGGCCGGGTCTCGTTGTGGTAGTCGGCCATCCACTCGCAAAAGTGGTTCGCGAACTCGAAGCCGGGCGTGTTGGCGCTGGCGTATTCGAAATCTATGACGACGAGCTGCTTGTGTTCGTTGCTGGGGAGGAGGAGTGGTGATTTCTCAACGGCCTGGAGACGAAGGATGTTGCCATACTGCGTGTCGTTGTGCGCGAACACGAGCTCCCGCTTGAGCTCGTCTTGTCCGCCGTAGCGGGCTACGAGCCACTCACGGTATCGCTCGACCGCATCACGGAAGACCGGCCAGGTGGTGCCGCAGACGAGGCCGTATTTCTGCTTCGCGTCGAGGTGCTCCATGACCTCGGTGCATCGCGGGACCCATTTCTCCCAGTTCTTCCAGACGATGGGGCCTTGCTCGCGCTCCTGTGGCTCGAGGTCGACTCCCCTGTGCAGCTCTTTGAGACGCTTCGCGATGTGTCGACTCGTCTCTGGGTTGCGGATATCGTCCTTAGTGAGTGTCCGCGCCGTGAAGAACTGTTCGAACCGACCGTTCTCGAAGGTGCCGAGGAGCCGGGGCCCGATCTTCTTTCGTGCGAGGCGGCGCAGGATGTAGAGTTCCGTATCGCGGTCGATGAGGTGGGATACCTGCGGTCCGTAAATTCTCAGCAGTAGTTTGGCCGGCTTACGTTTACGTGGGGAGTCTTCGCCCAGCGTCGAAGCACTCAAGTTCGTCGTCGACGATGCCGTGGTGGACGCAAGAAGGTCCGACGGAGGAGTGACCATATAAACCTTTCACCGTCCTCACCATCAGCCACAGCCCAACCACACCCCAGCCCCGCCACAACTCACCGCATTCGTCAATGCGCCACTGATCCTCTCAACGCCGACCTCCTTGTACCTATCCAAGTCCACATTGCGCCAGCCCTTGCACCTGAGGGTATGCGTCAACTTGAGGACCTCGAGCTTGAACGTATCCCAGCCGGTCCTCTCGGGAACATTCAGCCAGACCTCGCAGCCGGGCACGATCGCATCGCCATCGCTTGCGTATTCGGTATCGCTCGCGGCGCCGACTCCCGGGTTGTTGAGTAGACTCCTCCTGCTTCTGCCGCGAAGAGAGCTCTTCCTACTGCCGAGGCCGGGACGCTCCTTCAGCAGCGCCTCGAGGAGGTCGAGTCTCTCGTCGGCGGACCCGCTGGACTCGTCGCCGTCGCCGCCGGCGCTAGCTCGCTCCTTGCGGCGCGCCCGCCGCTCCCGCCGCTTATGCCGTTCCGTCTCCAGCCACTGCACGCACTTCTCCAGCAGGTCGGCGGCGTGGCCACGGACGCTCGTATCGGCCACGCTGTCCTCGGACTGCTGCTGCGAGCGGTGCTGGTACAGCTGGTGGTCGTTCTCGAGTCGTGGGGAGCTGGGAAGAAGCCCCTGAAGCCGCTTCGAAGAGAGAGACCTCCGGCCGTGGCTGGGTCGACAGCCTCCCCCCCCTCCTCCACCCCCTCCGCCGCCGCTGCTGCCCGTGCCACGGTCCGGAAGCGTTATCTCGGAGGGAATGTCGGAGATGCTGACGGCTTTGCTGAAGAGCGCTGGAGATGCGGAAGGCGATGCCATGATTGTGAGATGTCGATATTAATGAGATAGGAGGTAAGTGCGTAGATGTGGTTCGTGATCGTGTGAGCTTGTGAGGCGTTGGCTAGATTTATATTCCGACAGATGGGGGGGTGGAAGGGGGTGGGTGGGGCGATGACCGATAGCTGTGGTAGCAATCTAGAACGGTATCTACCTGATACTATCGGACCTGACACCCCGCATAGTTCCTCCGAGAAAAAGGCCCCACTTCCAGCATCGTCACAAGCCCCGCTTTCCTCCGTTCTCTGTCATGTGCCATTCACCTTTTTTTTTGTTTATTCATATGTACATACATACTCGTACACAGCCTTGCTAGACTATGTACATACGGCGGCGCACTTTTTATCCAAGTTTCCCGTCCGCTGTCCGCGCGAGGCGGATGTGCCATTCACTTCCTGATGTGGTAACTTAAAACCTACATCGCGCATCTCCTACGGATCACCGTCGATGACGACGACCGGGAATGCACAGTTTTAGGTAAACCCGGTGGTCGTTCCTCCCGTTCCGTAGGGTTGACCGGTCGCATGGCCGGCCACGAACGGTAAGGGGGAGGCAACGGTCAAAAGTCATATATAATATACATAGATACATGTAGATATAGTTATGGCACATTTTGTGTTTGTTAAACCTGACCAGTCAGACTGTTAACTTGAATTAGAAAAAAGATCCGCCTCTCACGCTCTGTATATGTATCACCGATACCTTTTCGTAAACACTTCGTATGTACATATGCCAGCAGTCTGACGTTTGTGCGTTATATCTTCCGGATCGAGGTTGCACGGAACTTGATAGAGGGATACATAGTAACTAGGAGTAACAGCACCGATGGACATTTTGCTGGTGTGTTTTACAGCCTGGTGGCTGTGGTGAAGGCTTTGATTTTGGGGGGGGGGAACGGTTGCGAAAGGACCTCTCGAGGTGCACTTGATGAACGGTCAATTAGCGCTATTTGTGGCCGTTCATACTGCCCACATACTTACCTACCATGTACTTTTGGCCTCTCAAACACAGTTGGCGAAATACATACGGGCGAGCCGAGCAAGGCCTTAGCCGAGATATTCATATAGGTAGATAGATATACACATTGTCCAGGTTCCCGTCCGCTGCCCGCGCAATGACGGCACGTTGCAAGCTCCCCCTTGCCCTCCGCCCAGCCTGACTTGACGTAGGAAACATTCCAACACAAATTTAGATCGACCGCATCCATAAGTATGATATGCGGGCGATCTCTTGGGCTGGGCTGAGACCTTTTTTCCCAATCCTATTACGTATCGCTCGATCGGCCCACCCCTCCCATCATTCCGTCATCCACATACACTTGAACATCGCAAACAAGGAAGGAAAATAATAATACATGCGGGTGACTGGTACCAGAAATGAATTGGAACCGGTTTCACCGATAGCGACCAGATGGACGTTCGATAGCGAAACTGGAAAGCAAAAAGAGAAAAATCACGCCTTTTTCGCCAGTATCATCTATGCAACGCTCCCCGAACCCCAAGATGAAAAGGATAAGTCCCCTGCAAAAGGGAGTTTGGCTACTAACATCGCTTACGTGGCCCAGTGTACGACCTCAATCGCCGTGATGACGAGGGCAAGAGTGCTCGGCAGGATGACAACAACGTAACTCCAGAATAGTACCCGGGTGATGACATCCTCAAAGACATTATTGATCTGGCAAATCTGTGCGAGTTGCAATGCGCTGGGAGCACCCGTCAGAAGGAAGCAGACGATCAGGAAGATGGGGTCGTCGAGGATGGAAATGTTGAGGTACTTGGCAGCGATGGCAAGCACGGGCGCAATGAAGAAGAAGGGAAGGAGCATGCGGGAAACCAGCGAGGCGATCAGAATCTTGGTCTCCTGCTTGTCGGCGTGGGGGTTCTTCTGCTTTCCGGAAGTGCTGTTGGCGAGGTTCGCTCCGAGAACAACCAGGATAAGCGGGACGGCAACGTTTCCGGACTGCGCAACAGCGCGTGTGACGGACGCGTTGATGAATGTACCCTTGGTGAAGAACAATTCCTGCAGCTTGGGGGCGGATGCGACGATGATCGCTGCAAGCATGGCCCACAAAGGCGGGTTCATGAACTCCCATAGTCCCAAGGTGAAGCGAACACCGAAATTCTTGATGGCAGTGAACGTGCGCGAGTACCAAGGCTGGGGAGCAGGTGCGGCCCATCGCGGCTGGAGGTTCTCGGTACCCGCAGGAAAAGATGAAATGTCCCGCTTTCCACGGTTGCCCTTGAGGGGAGTCTCGCTGACGACGGAGGAAGACTGAGTGATGTCGCTGCCGGGGCAGGTCGAGAGCGACGCCGAACTAGGGTATCCGCTGACGGGTGTCTGCTCGCCGGACAGGCCAGAATCGAAGGCCGAGTCGCTAGTTCCCGTGGTATAACTGCGGTGGTGGTTGCGGTCGTGGCCACGGGGCAATAGCGAATCCCGCTCATGAGGCTGCCGCACCTGTCGTTGAAGACCCTCGAAGCTGTTCTCGAACTGAGGAGACATGAAGGGATCAACGTGGACCTGGAGGAGGTCTTCATCTTCGTTATCACTGTCGCCTGCAATGTCGCCTTCATTGTCGCAGTAGCCCCTGCCAGCCGAGCCGTTGGACAGTGCACCTGTTTCGGCATCGTCGTGGCGCGCCAACAACACGTGGTATCCCCAAGACCAACGCAGAAGCTGGCCGAGCTGTTGGAAGATGAGAAGGTACAGGATACCTCTCGCGGCAACCTCTTGATCGTTGTCGCCCGGAATCCGGTCCCAGTGCAGTCCAGAGATCGTATTTGCCAGGGATAGCACCAGTGAGATGGGAAGGGAGTTCGAGTTTCCGAAAACACCCTATCGCGATGATCAGTATCGCGCATTCCCCACTGCAGGGGGGTACCAGAGTAGGACCCACCATTGCTATCACAAAGTTCCTTGCATGCTTCTCGAACCCAAACAGTTTCGCAACCGCCAGGGAGCAGCAGTACGAAACGGCAGTCATGAAGACGAACAAGATCGGAATAATGGCCAGCTCAACCAACTTTGAGAGTGTGAGCTGACTCGCCAGCTTGATGAAAACTTGATTTCGGGGCCGTCAACACACTTGCGAAACCCAGACCGGTCAGGGGGACAGGTAGAACACTCACTCAAACACGGCGTGAATAGCGAGACGTTCAGGTTCGCCACAAACTTCTGGTTCTCGGTATCGAACAGTCCGGCGCGGGCGATGATGTAGCCCGGCAGCGACACGCAGACGACCTCCATCACCGCCTCGAACACCAGTAGCGCCAGATGCGTCAACGACGGATGCTCCTCCGTGGGCTGCAACGTCTGCGCCGCGTCAATCATGCTCATCATGGCATCGTAGCTCGAGTTTCCCGGTAACGTCGAGTGCATCATCGGGACGAAGGGCGGGCCGAGGGCGGGCTGTAGAGCATTGAGTCGGAACGAGGTTGGTGAGCTAAAGAAACTCATTGCAGGACGGGAACGATCGGCCGGGACGCGATAGAGTTTGAGGGGGTATGTATGCAGTAGATATATAGAGCGGGTTTGGATCTGGGGGGATGATAAACGGGCCGGTTACATAGGATGAGGAAGGCGGCGGAACCCCTTGAAGATAAGGGTTCGCGAATGCGCGATTTCTTGGGGGCTGAGGGTGCGTGGGTGCGTGGGTGCGTGGGTGCGTGGGTGCGTGGGTGCGTGGGTAGGTGGCGGCTTTGGCGCGTACGCGTATGTATCGAGAGAGAGAGAAGCCTATTCGAGGGAGCAAGTTTCGAGAATGAATTGAGCTGAGGGCGGATGACGATAAGATACGACGACAGATAAGGACAGGCTTCGGGGATACGTATATCTGGGTTGCTCGAGATGGTGTCTGTCTCTCGACGGCGATAGGCAGGAATGGAGTGTATCTCGTCCAGCTGGAGGAAGAAGAAGAAAAGAAAGGAGAAGACGGTCGAAGAGAAGAGATGTGCTGTACATACATACATGGGTAGGTATTTGTTTTGCCTGGGACAGGAGAAAGAAACAAGCAAGGATGTATGTACCCGTCGCCTCCTTCCTACAAGGCGATCCCAGCGCAACACAGCACTGCGATGATGCACATCCCGGACACTCCGACCGGACGGGGCGATGATTCGCTGCGAAGCCACCGCCCCATCTAGTCTTGTTGGCTGTGTTTCGCAGTCGTCGGGGGGACACAGGCGGCTCAGCGCAGTTGAAAGTTCTTCGTCGCTCCACACTGCCCCATGCGTCGTCTTGCGTCCGTTGGGACGGGGTTCCTGGTTTCTGCCCACACCATAGCCCTATACACATACCCTTCCCCGGTTCCGTGGCTTCTAATTCGCCGGAGCAGGGTTTCTTTTTTTCTTTTCTATGTATCCGTCTAGGTAGCCCTCGATCCATCTCCGTCCTGTTCTTTGTGAACTCACACGTTCACCCCCGCACACTCCTCCTGTCTATGTAGCAGATCCACTTGGTCGCACGGGATGGCCCAGTCGTTGCACCCACCGACGTCATCCTCATGCTGGAGGATGAGGAATTCAAAGTGAGATAGATGGCTCGGCAATCTGTGGTGCGAGCTGCGAAACCGTGTGCAACCCCAACGATATAGCCACCCCACGCCCTTCTCATCTACCGATGGCGAACGGCGGCAGAATGGCGGTTTGTGCGACGTACGACGAGTGCTGCGGGAAGACAGGGAGGAGAGAGGGGGAGAGAGAGGGCTTACGTACATAGACTAGGCCCAGGGCTGCAGTAGTCCAGGCCCAGACCAGCTGCACAGGGCGCGGGCTCACTATGTATGCAAGGATAGGCCACTTAGAGTAGTGTTTGTTTGCTTGCTATATACATATCTATCTACATAGCACAGCCCTGCCAGCCAGCGCCACGTCAGGATTAGATATTCCGTAATCGACGTAACTAGGTAACTCCAAGTGACGGATCGGCGGCCAGCTCTGTCCTATGGTGGGCATTCCGATGAATATACCTCCAGGAACTCCGCTCTCCCAGTTTTTTTTCCGGTTCCTCAAAATTCCAAGACGGTCTTTTTTTGCTGATTGATTGGGTCCCCAACGAACAGCCCTTTATATAATTTATGACAGCACTTCAGCAGAGTCAAAATCCTCATTAACTAAGCCTGCCCCTCTGATTCGCACGCCCCGAATACTTGCTGGAACCGGCCGCTGGAGATATTTGGGGTACCTAACTGTATGTAGGTGATGATTCATTGATGCACTGTATGTAAGGGGCCAGTCGGAGTAGGGCCAAGCCGCCGAGGCGAGTGATCTCGCAAGATTCTGACCAAACTCAAGTTTTCCTTGCAAATGATTCAACTATTGATTAAGTATGTACTTACTTACTCTTTCAGCATTATAGCTGTGAACCGAAAAAGAAAGAAAGGAAGAAAATAAAGGCAATGGCAGATACACAGGCACCCAAACATCGCCTCCAACATTACCGCCAGCACCCGCTTTCAATACACACCCTCAAACATACGTCCACCCACCCACCCACCCACATACTCCCTCTCTCTCTCCCTCTGACTCTCTCTCGCTCTAAACCAACAGGGTCAAGAACGCCAACATGTCCTCGTCCGCAACTTTACCGTACGGTCCGATCTCAGCGGCCTTAGCATCGAACTCCTTCCTGGAGCGCGCGTCGGCGAGCGAAAGGGCGGCAGGGTCTTCGACCGCGTTCTGGGTCAGGAACGGGCTGCGGAGAGCGCGCGTGTCCTCCACGACGAGCAGGTTTTCGCCGGCGATGTTGGCGGCGTTGGCGGCGTTGGCGGCGGGGGTAGTGTCGAACCTGATGTCGACCGGCTGCGAGCTGGGAGTGGTGGTGGCCACGTCCTGGCTGTCCTTGGCGTCGAAGAAGAAGCAGAGCCGCTTGATGTCTTCGAAGACGGCGAAGAACTCCTTGTCGCGGTTGACCGAGACGTCAACCTCGACCGCGTCGAACGTGTTGGGGCTGCCAATCAAGCCGGTGGCGCCCGCGTATTCGACCGGGTAGCCGAGGCTGTAGTAGGCGCCACCGATTCCAAATTCCGGCTCGAAGACAAGGCCCTGGGGGGCCTTGCGGTGGGCGGTAGCGCCCTTGGGAGCTTTCAAGCTCGCGAGCCCATCGCCGAGGCCGAGCTTCTTCGCCTCGACCTCGAGGACGTTGGGAGCGGGCGGCGCGACAGACTCCTTCGGGATGCTGGCGAAGGCGAGGAACTCGTCGTCGTACTGGACGGGAGGGGGGTCGTTGCTCTTCCTCTCCTGCTCACGCTTCGCCGCGGCGGTGAGCTGGGCGACGAGATAGTCACGGGACGCCTCGAGCTCCTCGGGGCTGTACTTCGTTCCGAGATGCTCCTCGGCGAACTTGAAGAAATCCTCGGGGTTGGGGAATTTTCCGCTTCCGAGCAGCGAGGCCAGATTGCACATACCTTCGGTCTGGCGCTTGAAGTTCCGGGAGCCCTTCTTCCTTCCGTTGGTGGGAGCGCCCTTCTGCTGCTGCTGCGGCGGCGGCGACGGGGCGTTCTTCTTCTGCTGCGGCGCATTCTTCTTCGGCTGAGCCGGCGGAGAAGAAGGAGGAGGAGGAGGGGGGGGAGGTGCGCTATTTCCAGATCCCATCTGCGAGTACGGCTTGGGATTAGTGAATTTCCCATGCTCACGTTCATCGGCGCTGCCTACGAGCTTGTCCATCTTCCCCGGTTGGCGGCTGGCCTCGCGCTCCTTCCACATGTTCCGGAACTGCTCGACGCGACCCTCGGTCTTGCCGCCCCACGGCGCCGACTGCTGCTGCTGCTGTTGGGGGACCGCCTCGGCGAGCGAGGGAACAAGGAGGGCGCTCAGCACCGGGAGAAAGACGAGGAGACGCATTGCTGTGCTAGGTAGAGCTGGAGGAGGGATGATGGGGTTGGACTGGTGCTGTTAGATATGACCCACCCGGAGGGGCGACGGCGTGGTGCTTATATGGAGACTTGTGGACGGCCGTGGCCGCCGCAGAGTTCATCGCATTCTCCGCCCGGCATCTAGATCTAGAGGGGAGAGTTTCGATCCCGGCGAGGCAACTCGGTTGAGAATAGGTGTCGATATGACCCATTGCGTACGTTTGCCGTCTAGATCTTCAGTTGGGCCAGGAATCTTCACCCTATTCAGGGAACGAGACCGCAACTGGAAACACCACTCGTAAGAAACCGAGCTCAAGCCTAGGCTCCGGCCCCGGAGATTCTTCTTCCCCTCGTCCACCCCGCCGCCAGCCCTGCCTCGATCCTCTCCTCTGGAACCCCCCCTGGCTTCATCCCTTACGCGGTGGTCAGCATTATCGTGAGAGTTGAGAAGCCAGAGCCAAAATACCCTGCCCTTGGCTCCGGTACACGCGCGTCTAGGTCGGTCTCGCCTAAGCAGGGCCTGGACATTACTAGATATATAAATTCTGATTTAGGAACTTTAATTCTTTGTGCTTCCTTTCCGATGGTACGAGAATACCCATCTACGGAAGGTATGTACTTACCTTCATCGCCAAGTACCTAGAGTAATCTACCTCGACGGTTGGCATGTGCTGGATCGTGACGAGAGGGGTGGGGATATGTATTACATATACCCGCATTGTGGCTACCCCCAGCTTCGTGTGTTTATGCGTGATAATTGTGCATCGCTCATGCTTCCAGATGGGATGGGTGACAGATTATGTTTCCGCAGGACACCTCAATAGATCGACGCCGAGAATGTGTGGATGTGGTCCTCCCCAGAGAACGCTGTCACTAGTCCATATGTACCTAGCCTTTGGCCCTCAACCCCACTGTAAACCAATCCAAAAAAAAAACAAATTTCATTTTTCCGTGACGTGTTAGGTTACCTATGCCAATTCGTGCACAAAATCATTCCAAAAAAAAAACCAAGGCAAAAAAGCATGAAGCAAGCAAAAAACGAAACCAACAATCGATAAAGTGCAGTGCAACGCAACACTCTGCTCCACCCCTCCAGCCCGCAACCTGGTATCCAGTTCCGACATATCGATGAGCAAATGACAACCATTTTGGATTCGCAAGAAGAAAAAAGTTACATAAAACGCCCAACCGTTAAAAGGAAAGTGAGAATAGGGAAATAAATAGTGACCGTGATGACAAACAAATGAAATAAAACCCCTACCTGCGGATCCTACGCTTATGCTGTTGCTTGCACCATTGGGACGACGGATACTGGGACGACCACGGCGGGAGTGATGGCTTCTGCGGTGGGTGCGGTAGCAGTAACGGTAGGAGGCTGCTCGGTAGGTGCGGCTGGAGTGGTAATAGCAGCCGCTGGCGTCTCTTCAACCGCTGCTGCTGCTGCGGCTGGTGGAGTGGCGGTAGATACACCCTTGGCAGGAGTAGCAGTACCAGCAGGTGCAGAATCAGGGGCAACAGCATCGGCGACTTCTTCGGCCCGCGATGGCCTTTTCCGTCCTACGCCAATCGAGAAAATCTTCTTGATGCCCGCCACAAAGCCACTTTCTTCGTTCTTCTGGGCGCCCAAGTCCGGTGGCGCACTCTCTGCTCGTTTTTTCCAGAACGAGAGCTTCCTCTCCGCACCACTGGATCTGCTGTCATCGGGTTTGCCAAGTGATCGGCTAGACAACGACCTAATGAACTTCTTGGACCTTTAAACTTTGTCAGCAACGTCCCCGGATAGTGAAGTTGGTGGTAATACTTCTCGGCAATGCTGAGCTTGGTGTCGGTACGGCCCTGTTTACGAAGGTTCTCTTCCATCTCGGCAATCAACTCGCTCGGCATGGCTCGCTCGATCGCACCTTCGGCAGCGACTCCATTATTTTCGGGGAAAACCGCAGACAAGTAATTGCCGAGGCTATCCTGACGCTGTGGCAGTGGCATTCCAGGCGGTGGTGAATACATCGTGTATGGAGGAGAGTGCCCGGCCATCGTGTATGCGAGTTGGTAGTTGCCGAGTGGAGGTGAGTGCTGGTGGATGGGCGATGACGAAGTCACTGTGCCATTGCTGTCGTATAGAACAAAATCACTCGCTTCTTGGTTGTAGTAGGATTGATTGTGCCCCGGTTGCACGTTCGGTGAATGGGGCACCGAGCCTGGGTGGAAGGGCGGCGTGGGGTGAGCATGGTGCAAACCGTGAGGGACGACGTATTGTGGATGTTGAATGAGCGGCATCTGCGAGAGGTGCGGAACAATATACATGGGTGCGGACGGCGACAGTGTGACTCCATCGGGCGGCGCTTGTGAGGTGAGGATAGGGCCCACAAAGCCAGGGAAGGAAACGGGCACAAATGGCGGTAGATGCTGCGGCTCTTGGGGCTGTTGCGTATCACTGAAGGATTCCCGCCGGCTGGGTACTTCGGATCTTACGGATTCTACTCGGGGGTTAATGAACGTATAGGGAGAAGGAAATCGTGTACGAGTGGTTTAACGTACCATCATCAGCGACACAGTCCTCCTCGCTATCACTCTTCTTGCCAAACAGGATCTGCCGCATCTGCCCCACCTTGATGCCCATCCGCGCGAGCTGTTCGTGCTTGAGCTGATCCTCCTCCGTTACAGGTGGATACCTCTTTTTGTTACCAAGCTCGCATTTGTGATTTTGCAATCGTCGCTCCTCAGCAGTGCGATACCCGCATACCTTGCAGTAGTGAGGAAGGGTATGCGTTTTAATGTGTCTCCTTAGCTCCGATACACGCTTATAGCGCTTGCCCTTGCAATGGTAATTACTCTCGCGGTCGTTTTCGTAGTAAAGACATCGCCAGCTGCCCTTTGCGTTGACCTCGTCGTCCTCGTCGTCAGGCTTGGGCCGCTTCGCGTCGGGCGAGCTGTGGATCGACGACGGATCGTCATCGGGGGGTCGCTTGTTCGAGCTCGGGAGGAGGCCATGCGAGGTAAACAGCTCGGCCTTCAGACGACGGATCTCGCTGTGCACATCGTTCTCGAAAACCTCAAAGTGTGCATCGATAACTGCACGCTTCTCTTCCTCCTGGGTTGATCTCTGGAGACCTGCATTGAGGCGGTCCAGAAACTGCTGGTACACGACTGCATTCAGGTAGCGACAGGTAGGGCCTGCGAATGTAAAAGAAGCCGGCGAGATATCGTACGGTTGCGAGTTAGGGGATGGGAATGCGTATTGCTCCTGCTGGAACGACGGTGGCGTGTGCTGGAGCGAGAAGAGCGGTGACTGCTGCTGGAGGGGAGCCACAGTGGGAGCCATCGATTGACGGGGACGAGATTTCGGTACGGCCGAAGCCATCAGTTCGGAGGGCAGGAATTGCGACCGAGCGGGCTGTCAAGCGACAAAGGTTGCCGTGACGAAGCGAAAGAGCGAATTTGTGATGCGAACACTAGTGAGTTTATATCGATCGGCGGGGACCGGGAGACGATATTATATCTGGATCGAGGCAGTGGTCTATCTACGATGGTGACGGTGGTGATGGTGATGGTGGTTGTGGTCGCTGTGGGTGCTGGCGGGGACGAAGGCGAAGAGAAGCGTGCTGCTGCGGTCGCAAGGTCGTGGCCAAGTCCCAAACCAATCGCAGCCGTCTCCCATGTCGCATAGATTACCCCGACCATACATAGATAGTATAGATGGTAGTCTACCCGCCATACTCTACCGTCGCAGTGCCACCTGGGGACTCCGCCGGGGCAGGGGCTGGCAGTGGCAAGAGACATTTCATTTTGGAAAAACGCATCCTCGCAGGTGCCCGGACGGAGCCCTTCATGGGGAATTTCCCACCACCCGAGGCCGGACACAATAAGGGCCTTGTCCGGGTACAACCCCGTGGTTGCAGAGAGGATGGCTGGAGCGATGCGAGAACCTCCAACCCATGCATTCGTACTTCCCCGGCGCTACGCCTCGAAACGAGGATGGAGTGGCAAACGAACACCCAGTCCCACCCCTACGGTCCCCACGCAACAAACAGCACGCGCCCACCGCCAGGGCGGCGACGCTCGGGCGGAGGCACGATCGGGTGTGGCGCTGCAACCAGGTTGGTGAAGAACATGTCAGACCGCTTCCACGCCTGCTCTGCTCTTTTGCGGCTGGACGTCGGAACAGAGTGGGTCTGTACTATGTACTCTAAGCTCACGATGTTGAAAACACAGGACTAACTAGACTCCGACAGTCGAGAATTCCGACTGGATACACACTACGCACGACGCCCAAACGGACCGGGCCGGATACATACAGAGCCAAGGAAAGCCCCCATGCTTCAGCGCCTAACGCGGTTACATTGCTCTACCCCTCCCATTGATTCTGTTTGTATCCAATGCCTTCTGCTCCAAACCCCTTCTGTGCAGGGCAAGCATGGATCTCAGCAGGCCGCAAGCGAATGAGACGATATACGCGAGTCAAGCTCTTCCGGCCCTGCACTTCCTTTGCCCATCGCTGTCAACCATGGGCAGGCCCGTCCGCTGATAGATAGGCACTAGTTACATACTAGTTACATATACCGTAATCCAGATATTCCTAGAGTCCTACTGTCCCGATCCACAGGACAAGGAGCGCAACCCATCTACCGGATTGCCGCTTTTGCGGATGTGTGTTGCGGATACCACAAGTCGCATTTGCGATCTGGAAAATCGTATCATGTACGGCAACCATAGATGGACACACTCTACCGGTACAGTAGAGACCGACGGCCAGGGCCCGATTCAGGGTCCTGTCGTAAGCGCCTAGATATAACAGCGCCGCCCCCTTTGGAGGCGGCGGCAATCATCCTCAAAGACCGTCTTGTCCCGGGCCCCGGCCGCCCGTCGGCGACCTGACGGACGGACTTCCGTGGTCACCGAGTGCCCCGCCTTCTTCCTTCCTTTTTTGCTTGTCTCTTCGTCCAAGCATCCGGCATACATATACAGATCATGGCTGAAACCTTCTTCCCTCGTTGATGTCCCACCACCACCCAAATCCCGGGACCCGAGTGAGACGCCGTGCACGAGACGCCCCGGCTCGCCAATCAAGCGTACTCCAGAATCACCCTCAATTACCTGGTTCGTTTGGCCTCTGGCCTTTCCGACACGAGTACATATATCGATTGAATCCAAAAGCATACCCTCGTGCACATCGACATTGTCGCGTGATGCACCCCGCCCGCTACTAGAAGACGTTGCTGGCTCCCGCAGAATAAGCCAGCTGTGCCTACCCACGACCCACTCCAAAGCGCCATTCACCGCCAGCGGCACGGGGAACGACAAGAGAGAGGTATATGCAGAGACGTAGGATGTAGGCAAGCAAGTTATGTAGATAGGACCCTGAGGTACACTGCCTGGCGCCCTCGTGTCGGCTCCGTCTCGAACTCGATGCATGGCTAGTCGTTGACCAGGTACATAAAACCCACTTGCTCGGCGTTCGCCTGTGGGGTGCGTGATAAGAAGTACTACTCGCCCGAGCACATGGAGTCTCCCTATATAGAGTAGAGAGTACCTACCTATGTAATCCGATTCAGGCGACAGGACAATCTTACGGTGGCCATCCACTCGGGTCCGCTGGAGCCCGTCGAGCGGCTGTGTGGCTGAGCCCGCTCCGACTTCCCTGCGACCTGGCCACTGGAGTCGAGATCTGCTACTATTCCCACCAAAAGCGGAAGAATGCTCACTCCGAACAAAAAGCTCTCCGGACCTGCCGCAACGTTGAAGAAAAAAAAACGAAGCTCGGCTGCTTCCCTGCGCAGCCGGGATACGTGAACCCCCTCGTCCACTGTATCTTTGCAGTTGTTCATCCTTCCATCAAGCTATTTCGGTTCTGCAGCTGACTCGATTGACATTGACTCGACCTGGCTTGTCATCCGTCCTCCGCATCTCTCCCAGACCCAACTATCACACACGCGCACTCACGCAATTCTTGAAGCCGGGAACTGCTGCCTCTGCTGCCAATTCTCCCGCGATCAAAGTTTCAGCTCGCTGTTCGTTCCGCTCTCATCCAATTCACATCTGTTCCCACTCCCCTCCCACCAAGAATTCCGGGCCCCTCCATCCAAACCTCTCGGAAGGCCGGACGGCTCCAGTCCATGACCCACCACCACCGCCATCTACGCTGCCATCGCTAGAGAGGTGTCGTTATTTTTTGGCGATCCCAAATCCCAAGTACCATACTATCCCAATTGCCAATATCTGCAATACAAATTCACTTCTCTGTCAAAACACGTACACGCCCCCCTACCGTCTCGTCATCGTCACCAGCAGAATAGTCACGATGCCTTCAATCGGAAAAAACCTCTTTCAAAGCAGACACTCAAATCGCGCAGCCGCGCCGACCCTCGCTCCTGGCGTAGCTGGCTCGGGCCCGAACTCACCCCGCCCCAGCATCTCCCCGCCGATTGCTCTCCCCGGCTCAGCTGTGTACACTCATCCTACGATGCCCACGCTCTCACAAACCAATCTGAGCAACAGGGCATCCATTCAACTCGTGCCGCCCGAACAACAGGAGCCAGCTCAACCTGACTCGTCTCTCTATCAGCATTCTTCTTCTTCGGCGGCGAGACTGGGCAGTGGCGGCGATGGTGGTGGGGGTGGTGGTGGTAGTGAGTTTGCGGCTGAATACCAGCCGCAGCACCAGCACCCGATGCAGTACCAGCATCAGCAGCTGCACCAGCAACAGCAACAGCAACAGCAACAGCACCACAACGGCGGGGGTAGCACTATTGACCAGAACGATAACCCCACCATTAACACCAGTCACCCCTCAGCTTCATCCTCCGCCACATCCCTCGCATCGGCCGCCCGTCAATCTACAGCAAGCAGCACCACCACCGTGCCGTCGACCCGCAGGCCAGGCGGGTTCAATATATTTTCGTCCTCACGTGAGAAGTTTGCTCTTCCCGCTTCCCCGCAACCAGGTGGCGTCGCCAACCTCGGTCGCAGAGTATCAGTGAGACAAAACAATAAGCTCCCACCGCAGCAGCCCGCCGCACCTCCGGATCCTCAGGCCCATCAACAACAACAGCAACACCATCAACACTATCACCAATCTCAGAACGAAGAACCCCACCAGAATTTGTACCTACAACAACAGCCCCTACCCCCGCGGCCCCAGTCTGTGCTTTCCACCCCGAGAGAAATCGAAGTTATCGACTACAATCTTCAACGAGGCGGGGAGTACACGGGCCCTGGACAGAGACAGGGTAATTTCGGTCCACCACCAGGTCGCCAGTCGGTTTACTACGAGCACGGCCAGGAGTACCAGCAACAGCAACAGCAGCAACAGCAGCAACAGCAGCCACAATCGTTCGAGTACCAACAGCCCCCGCAGCAACAAGACCAACAGAGACCAGTGGACGCCATGCCGCAGGGACCATCCCGCGAATCTTCGTCGCTCAGACAGCAAGTGCAACAGTCACAGCCACAACAGCCGCAGTATACGCAGCACCAAAGTAATCCTAGCTACAGCCAGAGCCAAGTTGGCAGTGGTGGCGATGGTCAGCAAATTCAAGTGCCCGCAGTATACAGTCAAGAACAGACGGGACGAGCAACCCCCGAGGTTCGCTCGCAGTCTCGAGCTGGAGACTTGCAGAATGCCGAACTCCAGGCAACTCGACAGGAACTGGAAGTTTTGCGTAGGAAAACCTCTGCCTGCCCCCGGTCAACCTTAGATGATGGCTGATTTCTTTGCTCTTTCGTCCGACAGAAAACAAATACCGCAAAGTGAAGACGCTCTACTTTGAACGCAGCGCCGAGATTGAGCGTCTCCAGAACACACTCGCCCACCAGCGCCTGGCACAGTCGCGTACGTCGCTCGATGACAACGAGTACACGTCGCGTTTTGAACGGCTCGATGGCGCGATCAAGAACGTCGCGTTTGAGATTCGTCAGTCGTGGAATACGATCCCCTCGTGGCTGCACGGTGTCATCAATGCCGGGGCGGCTAGTAAAGGAGGCAGAGAAATGACAGTAGTCGGTCGGGCATCCATCTCCAAATGGGTAGTCAACGAGATTCTGGAGCAATTCTTTCATCCTGCCCTGGAACCGAATCTGTCGATACAGCTCAAAGAGATCGAACGCAACATTCGACTACTATCGCCCGTGCCTCAAACCGGGGAGGAACACGACGCACTTAGCGTCAAAGTTTGCAATTGGCGTCTGACTACCCTTGATGCCCTGCACGCACATATCAACTGCGAACGCGGCGCCGAGGCTCGCCAGCAGCTTGCGGCGCAGTTGGTCAACAAGCTATTCGCCGCCCTGCAGTCCTATCTCCACGACCCTCCACCTCCAGGACTTATGGGAGGCATACAGATGGTTGTCGACATCGCCATTGGCTTGGCCGCCAACCTTCCAATCGAATCAAGAGAAGTGAGAGTTTGGTACCCCCTTCCTGGCGACCGCTTCGACGCCAATTTAATGAAGGCCGAAGTGGGACTCCCCCCACTCGGAACTCCGATGACTGCCCAAGTAGAAGGGGACTTGATGCAGACGGATAATGCGAGCAACGAGACAGCCGACCAGGCATCAATCTCGTCTAAAGAAGATGCTGCAGCTCGTGCGGGCATCGCTGGATTGCCGGCCCAGCAGCAGGGACAGCAGCAGGGACAACAGCAGGGACAGCAGCAACAGCAGCAACAGCAGGGACAGCAGCAACAGCAGCAGCCGCAGCAGCCGCAGCAGCCGCAGCAGCAGCCGCAGGGCAAGGCGACAGGCGGAGGGAAGGGCTTCGGCGGGAATTTCATGAAGCGTCTCCAGGGGGGTCCTAGTCCGCAAGCCACCAGTGCAGCCACTCAGGGCACCGCCGGCAATGGGAAGCCCCAACAGCAGCAGCAGCAGCAGCAGCAGCAGCAGCAGCAGCCACAGGCCCAGCCGCCATCGGTTCAGCAAGGGGGCGAGGCGGTGGATGGAGACAGGCTCCGTGTGGCCGGATTCATGGCCGTCGAGGTCAGGGGACGCAGTATCCTGGTCAAGGCACCAGTGTGGGTCTAAGGGAGGGAGTGGACGGACGGACGGACGGATGGATGGATGGATGGTAATTGCTCATTGTGGAAATGGGGGATGCATGTGTTTCCTGGAAAAATTGTGAGGAGGGGCGTGTGTTGTTTTGTCTGTGTGATGGGTGATGGGTGATTGGTAATAGGGGGTATGCCAGATTTATGCGTGCGCTTGTTTTTGCAATTTTTATGATGGCCGTACCGACTGCACGACACGTGTAGAGCCGTACCGATTGCACGACATGTGTAGAGACTGTGAGTGTGAATGCGCACCTCTGCCAAGTGACTCTGCTTGCTCCACCACGCCAGGCCCGCCATGCGACCACTTGTACCACTCGATCCTCTCCATGCAGGTCCCTCCGGCGCGGCGCGCGTATCTATGTACATATTCTGCTCTAGCGGTAAAAAGTGCGTACTTATATATGTATGTCGTAGTTTTGGATTGGGACCACACCCTGATCACGAAATGAATGTATGTATAGATAAGATGGACGCACTTGGTGAAGCTATGTGCTTACACATGCCCATCCCCCAGTGCCCACCTGCACGGCTCCCAACGCATCTCATCTATGTATCCGTCTTCGGCAACCGTAGATACCTATGTACATATGTACTCTACGCGGAGGGCAGGCAAGAGTTGCCGGATCGGAGTGTGCAATGAGTGGCGCGCCGAGTCAGGAGATCGACCGGGGGGGGGGGGGGGGGACC
>Ga0307516_10000531_pt1 | contig 51054 bp, 65 predicted proteins | sample 19_EM_MG_FD_203310 | JGI IMG/M metagenome (GOLD analysis project Ga0307516, IMG submission 203310) | Populus trichocarpa ectomycorrhiza microbial communities from riparian zone in the Pacific Northwest, United States - 19_EM | ecosystem: Host-associated > Plants > Roots > Unclassified | place... | reverse complement strand
ACAAATGGACCATCACCCCCTCCCCTCCCCCCCCCCCCCCCCCCCCCCCCCCAACCAACCAACACTCCCTCCACAGTAGTATCGTCATCATGAGCATCATCTCCTCTTCCCCGCCTTCCCAGCAGCCCCCCCACTCTGCGGTGAAGGCGCACTTCCGCCACCGGTTCCGGCCAGAAAGCCCGCGACGTCGAAGTTGAGCGGATTCTCGGCCCCGGCACCGACAGCTCCGCGCTTCCTGGACTGCGCCTCGAACTCGGCCTTGAACTCGGGATCCACTGGAAGCCGTTCGTTAGCAGCTCATTCTGACGAAGAAGAAGAAGGAGAGGGAGAAGAGAAAGAAGAAGAGTAAGAAGAAACTCACTCTTGTCTAGCATCTTTGGTAGTACGATGATGCTCGCCAGGGAGACGATCGCGATCAGGATCATCGGGGAGCCCAACATCTTGAGCGGACTGAAGCCCTCGCGCACGATGAAATACTCCTTCTTCCCGATCGCGCGCACCTCCAACGCGCCGAGGCGCTCACCCGTGTTGTCCCATGCATTGCCGCGGAACGTCTGGCTGACGGAAATGGACGACGGGTGGGTCGAGACGTCGACGCGGTATGGAGCGAAGTGGTGCGTTGACGAGATCGTCTCCAAAAGGTAGGAGCCTGCCGATAGGTTGCGGAAGACGAAGGTGTTGTCGGCACGGAGGAGCGTACGGTGAATAGCATGCGAAGTTATAAGGGTTAATGTCGTGTCAGGTGGCAGCAGTGAGGGGTTGGCAAGATGCGGAGAGGGCAGGATGGCGCCGCGGAGGGTTGTGGCGACAACCACGGTCGTGGACAGCAAGATCGTCGTGAGTGCGTGGAGCTTCATTTTTCCGTGCGTTCGTGTTGTAGTCGGACTGGGGATGTATCTGGCCGGTTCGGATGTGCAAAGTAAAGGGCCGGCTGGCTTGGCAGGGTAGAAGCGTATTCACTGGTTATCACGTAAATTCTGGTTACAAAGTTTGGCAAGTGGAACCATTAACCTCAACAATTTCCACGTCAACCCCCCAACCAGCCATCGTCCATTGAGAACCCCAAGCTATACAGTCTCCCCCAGTCTGTCAAGTACACTCAAAATCGATACAAAGTTATAGCAGCCAGAAAAGAAAATGCGAAACATGCAAGCAATCGATCGTAGAAAAACAATCCCGGCGTCCATCAACCGTTGAAGAAGAAAAAAGACAACAAATACAGGCCTTTTGTTCCGTCCACAAGTCCACAAATGCAAAGGTAAAAATATAGCGTACAGCAAAAGGGAAACAATAAAACATGCTCCGATAGAAAGACATTTCCAGGAGAAAAACAACCACAGCCATTAGGAAATTCGTCAGGCAAAAAAAACAGGAGGAAATGAAAACCAACCCCCGCGTAATAACAAAGGACCAGGCAATCTATGCACAACCCCCTGTAAGTAACATAGTTAACATAGTTTACAATCCCGAACCAGTATTGTAACTCCCCGTACTGTACAGTCATATCAACGTACCACCCAAACCGTTCATTTAACCCTCGTGATGCCGTATGAAAAAAATGAAAAAAGAAAATGGATGCAAAGAGAAAAGGGTAAGGGGGAAAAAAAGGCTCAACGTCGGGCAGTGTCGTAACGAGACAACGAGTCGGCAATTCGCTCGGTTGATACGAGTCGTTAGACGAGGAACTGGGTTCCCATCTCTGGACGAAAGGGAGGCGGGTAGGAGTGCTGCTGGACGGAGGTGGAGCGTATCGGTCCCGAGTTAGGAGCATTCGGCCGCATTTGGGGCAGAGGATTGTAGGAGCTCGAGCGAGAGTGTCCTGAGGGCGAACCTCCACTCTGGAACGGCATGTTCATCTTGTTTTCGTTCATGGTGGCGAGCTTGCTCTGGATCCTACGTCCGTAGGGGAAGTTGCGGATCGACGGGAGAAGAGGCATAATGACCTCTGCGAGCTTCTGACGAGTGACCGGATCGGCATAGTCGATCTAGGCAATGTCAGCAAGCAGTAGGGAACAATGTAGACATGAGTAAAACTGACCGAAGTCTGGATGACATAGTTGGCGTAACAATCACGCAACATGTCGTCCATGCGTCCGGAGGCGACGATCTCCTCAATCAGAATTTTTTTGGTAGGAGTCTCCGCAACTCGAATACACTGCAGCTGAGTCAGTATCGACCACCACATTCAGGTCTATCAGTGGTGGGGCTTACCTTCTCAATGACGTTCGAACTAAACTTCTGCTTCGCCAGCTCGCATACCATGCCGCAGAACTTCAGTATGACGGGCTCCGAAAGGGTCGGCTCGCCGAGGTCCACTGAAACAATAAGATTAGACTGGCCGGCACCAGCATGTAAAGCGAAGGGACTCACAGATGTACTGGACGACGTAGTTGCCGAAGGCATCCTGAACGAGCTCGAGGGAATGGGCAGTGATTCTCTGAATGAGCTGTATCTTCTGAAGTCCGGAGGCGTGGTCAATGCACCTCTGGAGAACGCAGCACCCGTGACGGTGAGTTCCAACCGGGATGCAGTTCTCTCCAACGGCGTCGAAAATGAACTGAAAAAAATGATTAGTCAAAAGAATAATCGAGTCCATCAGCAACGGAGTTTAACCTGAGCATCCTCGGGCTTCAAGCGGTTCAGGCACTTCTGGATGACATGGTTCCCATTGAGGTCCTGGATGAGTTCGACAACCTTGCTCGAGAGAGCGTGGACGATGGTATCAATCTGCTCACGGGTCGAGAGGAACTCAATCATCTTCTGCAAAGCGCGGGTGCCGTGCTGGTTCAAAGCAATCTCAACCAAGCGGGGAGCAGCAGTGTTCACAAGAACGGTGCGCTGCTTGTCGTTGGTGAACTCGAGTAGTTTCTGGCAGAGGTAATTGCCGAAGGGATCTACCACCAGTTAGATAGGTTACGGTTCAAGGGCGTCAGCACACATACCAGTCATCAGCTCGACCACATGGGAGTGGGTTTCCTTGAAGATCATCTCAACGTATTGGGGATTTCCCTCCTCCAGCTTCTTCTGCAAGTAGCGGCAGCCGTGCTGATCCTTGCAGAGGGTGTAGATCTCGTTGACGAGAGTCTCCAGCTTGACGTTCGCGAACCGGTTGACTGGATTGTTGTCAGCTATGGGTCAACGGAAGGCGGGATTGAGCAGCAAACCTTCCCCCTCGCTGCCTCTCTTCTGCATGTTACGACCTTGCATCTGGTGAGGAGTATCGGGGGCAGCTGCAGCCTGTTTGTACGCAGGATAAGGGCCGTAGGGAGCACCGTGAAACACGGGAGCAGTGCCAATGCTCTGAAGATTAATGTGTCCATAAGCTCCGTACAGGCCGGGAGACGGCAGAGGCGACATGCCAACGGTAGGCATCGCCGGCATGTGAACGATACCAGCAGACAGGGGAGGACCGAACATGGTGGCCGACTGGATCTGATCAATCAGCACGAACGAAGCCAACAAAAAAAAAAGGAAAGTGATATTACTTACATTGTTAGCAGCAGCGGTAATTGAAAGCTCACGGCTGTGTCTCGGTCTGTCGATGGGTCCTCTGCCGAAGGGGTTGTTCTGGATGTTGGTGTTGTTGGTGTTGCTGCTGTTGCTAGAAGTTCTCATGGTGGGGATGTCGGATGTTGAGAAGGAGGGTTGGAGCTTGGGCATTGAACCCTGGCGGCTTCCCGCTTCGGTTTGCGTGATCTTGGCACTCAAGTTCTCACTGAAGGTAGAGAACGGAAAGTCGGTGGAAGAGCGATCGATTCGGCGAATACCAGGAGACTCCGTCTGCGGCACAACCTTGGGAGAAGAGCTGCTGGTGGGGGTGTACGGGTAGTTGTTGACGGGCAAGCTGTGCTGTGCAGGGCGGTGGGTGCGAGTGAAGGTTGCGTGGCCCCACAGCTGCTGGTGCTCCATCAGTCCACCTGCATCCCCCGTGTAGGCAAGATCGAGAGCCGCGGAAGAAGCGGAGAGCTGCCGAGAAGGATTAGCAGGGTTGAAAAGGTTTGTTAATCGAGTGCGATATACCTTTCCGGGATGGCTCTGCGTCAGAATGGGAAATTTATTGTCCGTGTCCATCATCTGGAGGTAGGATTTGACATCTGGGGAGGTGGTGGCCGTTTTCTTCTCCGCGTTGCTCTTGTCGGTCTGGTCGTCGTCGAACAAAAAATCGGAAGTGTTGATCGAGCCAAGTCCAAAACGAGAGGTTCCGGATTGCATGGAATTCTGGTTGTCGAGAGAATTGTTTGGGAGAGAATTCCTGTCGACATTGAGATCAGCATACCTGTACAAACTCTCCGGAACCCACCCCGACGTCATCCCCTCTCAGGGGGTGACGGAATGCCTACCTGATCATCGAGCGTTGACCGATCGGAGCCTGAGTAGGGGTCCCGCGAGCCTGGTTTTCATCAGAGTTGCGGCGAGATCCTGGGACCGATCTGGAGTTGCTCTGGGACAGCAACGACAGAACATCCTCCGAAGGGGGCGTAATCAGTTGCTGTTGGTCCGGACGGTTACCAACTGTAGGGGGCGTGGCCAAAAGGGGCACTGGAGCTATCGCTGCTTTGGAACGTCCGTAAGGTCCGTCACGAAACTCCGGGGGTGTGGTCGGCTCACTGGGTCCTGCCGACAATGAGACACGGTCACGACTGTTGTTCGACATAGCCATGCGGTCCAAGTTCTGGGCCATGCGCAGAATCTCCTCTTCGTCCTTGCGGTTCTGAAGCTCCATAAGCTTCATGTGCGCTTCGTACTTTTTCTGCTCCTGACGGCGGGATTCGTATGCCATCTGCTTCTGTTGGATCAACTACATAAAGAGTCCGGGATTAGCTTTCGACTCGACCGTCTTGCGAGAATTAACCGTAAAGCTTACCATCTGAACCTTCTTGCGTTCCTGCAGACAAAAGTTAGCACAACCCATCCTACCACAGTGGCTCTCTCCCAGACCAGAATACGCACATCTTCGTCGCCCGAGGCATCCATAGATTCCGAAACGGGAATACGGGGGAGCCTGGACTGATCCCAGACCGAGGAGATAGGTGGAGTGATCATAGCATCCGCAGTGAATCGACGTGTAAGGCCAGTCCTCACGTCGGCTGGAGCCGAAGGTGAGGCTTGGTTGTGGTGTCCGAGCTCGGGGGCGTTGCGGAGCGGGGCATAGGAGGTGGGCGATGGGAATTGCTGTCCCTCAATGTTTCGGAAACGCCTCTCGTCGAGGTGCCGGTCATGCACGGAAGTAGAGAACGCCATTGCTCATAACTGACGAGGATGTTAGCTCGGTATCGACAAGGTAGTGGCCCATGAGGTGAGAGTTTGTGCCAGGTGAGGAGGGGGAAGGTTTATGCGAACGATTGGGGTAATTTCGAAGCGGGCCAACAAGACAGTTCGCCAGCTCATCTCACTGTCCGACTGAAGAATTTTCTGAACACAGGAGGGAGCAGGAGCAGCAGCAGAAAAATCTTACCACGACGGCTTCGAAGTCGGACCGAGTGCTCCGAGTTGCGGGAAAGGAACAGTGGTTCCCGCGAGGCTGGTAGAAACGAGGGTCTGGCAATGGTGTGTAGCGCGCAGGAGGTGAAGATAGTCCGGGGGAGCTGCCTAGGATAACGAAAACGATTCGACGGATGGGCCTTGACGAAGAAACGAAACGAGAGGTGTTAACGAGTAGAAAGAAAAGCGAGAGGAGAGAGGGCAGCGGGGTAAGAAGGGGGAGGGAGAAGGGGGAGGGGAGATGTAGAGAGAGGAGGGGGAGGAGGAGGAGGAGGAGGAGGAGGAGAGAGAGGAGAGAGTAGTGGTTGGGTTCCTAGGAAGTGGTTGGGGGGGGGTAGTGGTGGTGGTGAATGGTGGAACTTGGTTTGGGTGACGAACGTGCAGCAAGCAGCAGCAGCAGCAGCAGCAGCACAATAGTAGGCAGGCAAGCAGGCAGCCACGGCGGCACAGTAACGAGCGAACGGTACGGTCCGTCGTGGGCTGTTCTACATGCCTCCCGTTCCTCGTCATCGTCACTGATCCCGCTTTGGTCTCGACAACTCAAAATTTAGCCGCGACGACAACAAGAGCTTTGTACCCGACCAACTAGGAAACTCCACCGAATGCGACAAGTGCGAAAGGCAAGTATGCTTATCCGTCTGCTACCTACCTTACTTTCCGGCTGAATCACTCACTCATTCGCGAACAGTAAACTCGCATTGAATTCGGCATGCCACTCTTACTGCTCGTCCGAAGCACCCACACCTTGACCTCAACTCAATCGCCCCTACTTTCTCCTCAGCTTCTTCCGCGGCATCCCTCGCACCCCTCCGACACGTTGTTGCCGCTGGATCCGATTCAAGCCGTCCGTTGGAGCTTGAGTTCAAGCTGCACCGGTTTCGCCACCCTGCGAGCCGGAATAGGACGGCCAACACGAGGCCGCCGAGCGGTGACGCAGAGCCTCTCTCGCCAATGCCAAGGACCCACCTATCTACTCGCGCCGCACTGCACTTTGTCTAATTACTGCCCCTATCTCAGGGTCCCACGGACGACCCGCGCGAGCGATCGGGCGAGCGGTTGCCGTCGCAGACAAGCTAGGTACGACGACCTTCTAGCAGTTAGCGACCCGCTGAGTCAGCCCCAGCTCTGGAGCCTCGACTCCGCTCCATGTCGCCGCGCGCTGCTGCATAGTTCGCTGAGCCCTGATCGTCCGGCTGTCGATACATACCCGTGCGGCCAAACCCACGGAAGTGCCCGCACCTGCGCTCGCCCACCTTCCAAGCGCCCAAGTACCCAGGTACTCTGCCTTCATCGTCTTCGGAGCGCCATCGAACACGGGGAGCCGAGCAACACAGAGCCACAGCTTACTTAGGCTCTCCCATGTATGGACGTGCAATGCACTCGTACTCCTCTCTTGCACCCGCTCGTCACCCTTAACTTAATTTATCGATCTCTGATCATGAATCATGATGCCCCTCTCTGTCCGTTCCACTCTAAAATTGGCAATTGGCCAGCCAACCCAAAGGAGGCTTTTCTCTCGAACGGCCCGACCCGACGAATTGTGCTTGAGTTCCGTGCTTGGGAAAAAAATGCTCAGGTTTGGACGAGTCAATGGCTTCACTGTTCGCGGCTGGATGGATGCCTGGCGACAGTGAGGGAGGGGTAGACGACCCATGTCCACGACCCCGCCGGCCCTCACAACCACCCACCACCACCTCTGCTAGCTACATACCAATCTATGACGCCCTGCTGAGTGGAGTGGAGTGGAGTGGAGTGGCCGTTGACATGTGGCTCATTAGAGTGCAACTGCTTCGCAACGTCCACTGAACTCACAGACTCCGCTTGTACTCGATGAGATGGGATGACAAAAAGAGAGCAAAAAAAAAAAGACCAGGAACGGAGGAAATGTTTCCCATTTGTTGCAAATCAAAGACCCGGATTAGGGCTCGCATTATCTCCTTCCCCCCACCCCCTTCCCCCCCGGGCGGCCGGCTACAACTGGTCGATAAAGATACATACATACGTGTAGAAAATGCGGGACGGAACCCACTGAGTGGTTCGCCTCTTTTCTTTGCCACAAGTGCCAGTGCACAAGGGCAAACAGCTGGCTGGCCCACTGGCTAAGATGAAACAAGGTGCGGGGTTGGACCAACCAGTCAGCGGCCCCTGCCTGTGGCCGGTGGTGGGGATCGCGATCGGGCACGGGCAAACGAACGGCGAGAGGTGGGCTGCGGTCGAGGATTTCTTTGTCGTGGACTCACAGGGCGAAAGGCAATTGGGACGTCAATGCGGAGCCAGGGGGTGGGCGGGAATGCCAGGAAGGTTTCCGGACCCCACGCAGAGCTGTCATCCGCACTAGTCATGATCATGCTATCGAAACGATGGCAGCAACTCCCGAACCCCACGACGAAGGTATTTCAGAGGCATCCAGGTAAGTCCGCGCTTGCCCATTCGCGCTGAGTGAGCGAGAGAGAAATACTCATTCGCGGCTATTTTGGTCAGTGAAATGAAGCGCGCGGCGTTCCGTGTTTCATGGCGAGCAGTACTTGCACCCTCCGGCGGACACAGCATGCGGAGTCATCAAGGAGGAGTTCAATCGTGTCGGAACGGAACCATGCGCGCTCGCGGCAAAGACCGGAGTCCGTCCCGGCGTCTAGCCCAAGCTCCAGATGGGCCGGAGGCAGGATACCTAGACGCCCAGAGCACCCGATTCTCCATGCAGCAGCTCTCTCTCGCGCCCATCGCCATGGATCACACGATACGGACATTTGTGCTCGATGGCGATGCCATCCTCTTCGTTCCCAGCCCGTACCTATGCACCCCATGCAGTCCCGGAGTATCTACGGGAAATGCCCCACCGATGCAGAGACGTTGGCGATCCCCCACACTCGATGGGGCGGTGACATTCCCAGCTGGTCACTCGCGCACCAAGAACCGCCCCACGGTTGCGATATCTCCTGTCGTTATGAGCGTGGAAAGCCCTGAGCCTTGTCGAGATCCGAGCAATTGGTCGTCGGCGGTGCTCCGGGCTCGCGAAACGTTGGGGCGCCATGGAGCGTGCGCTGTCGAGGAGGCGAGATGCCAACCCCATGGAACGTCCTAGCGCATAGTTAGGTAGGAAATTGCAGCTGTGTTAGATAGTGGTGTCCGTCCATTATTGTCGCTGCCCGTTGTGCTGGGGATGGCCGTTCAAAGAGACACAGGAATGAAGCAGAGAAAAGTACGGCTGATGGAGGTCTTCGTCCCCCCCCCCGTTTCCGTGTCGTCTTGGAAAGAAGCTATCTCCATACCTAGCCGTCTCGCGTCAGACTAACTGAACGCTTTCATACTTGTCTGCAAACTGGATCAGAGCTCTAGCGGGACAAATCGAGGTCCCAACACCTTGCGGTGATAACCGGAGAAGACGGCGAGCTCAGGCAAGGTCCTATATGTAGATGCCCAAGAGTTTGAAATAGGTAACTATGACAGACACATCCTGTGATATTCGGCATAGAGATTCAGGAACGGCAAGGAATCCTGCTACGGCTACCAGGCGGATCCATCTCTCCACTTTCATCTGGTATCTAGCAGACGATGATAGCATTTTACGTAAGGAAGTCGACCATGTGTAAGTTCGAACCACTGCGTACCAGTGCATGTGATTTCCCAAGCTATCCCCGTAACTCCCTGTTGCCCGGCTACGCGAAGCCAGCACTGAAGCTTATTCGCATCCAGCACCCCAACCGCGAGCACGCGTCTTCCCCATCACGTTCCCAGACTCTCCTGGTCACGTCTCGCAACGCCTGGACGCAATGCTCCGCGACGACCTCCTCGCCACGATTTCCGAACGGTATCCATGCCGAACTTTGCAGCTATCCCAGCTGTCGGCACTAATAGGTGATGTACGTTTTCCTTTTTTCCTCTTCCCTTTTTTTGCCAACCCTCACTACAAGACTGGGCACGCCGTAGCTGACATTGGCCATTCGACACCAGAAAAGCACACCCAGCCCTCCCTCATTCGTCCTGTACGGTGTCGAAGCGACCGGTAAAACCCTCACCCTCCGCGCTCTGCTGGAGGAATCCGGCAACGCTTTCTCGTGGCTGCCGTGTCACGAATGCATCACCGCACGGCACTTGACGGAGCGGATTGCGGCGACAGTGAGGAATTCGCTCGATTTCGACGAGGAGCTTGTGCGGCTGCCGAGATCTCAGGATGTCAGCACGCTTGCGGTTTTCCTGCAGGTCACACTGGGGAAGAGGAAGGAAGCGAAACATTTTTTGGTACGTGTCGGCGGCGAGGGCGGAATTGCGGGCTGAGTTGGGCTGATGGGGGATTTTAGGTACTGGATAGGATCGATCGGCAACGGGAGCCGACGCCAACCTTGGTGCCGGCGTTGAGGAGGATGGGGGAAATCGTCCGTATCCCCGTTTTCCTTCCTCCCGTGCATGGAAGCTGACTTTGGCAGATACCTAACCTGACGGTGATCTTCATCGTCTCTGCCCCGCACTCCCGTTTCTTCAGCTCCGCCGAAATCCCCCACGTCCACTTCACTCCGTACACACGCGAAGAGAGCATCGAGATCCTCTCCAAAAACCCACTTCCTATCAAGAAAACCGGCGAAGAACAGGACCAAGACGACGACGACGAGACATCGGACGACGACGAAGCAACCAAAGGAGAGCTTGCGAAGGAGGAGCTCTACGTGTGGCAGAAATTCTGCGCGACCGTGTGGGACAGCCTCGCGAAGGGCGCTGCAAGGGATATCGTGCGCTTCCGGAACATAGTGGAGAAGAACTGGAGTACATTCGTGCAGCCCATTGCGAGGGGCGAGTATGGAACGAGGAACTACTCCAGCCTGTATCTGTACCACAAGGATATGTTCCGGAGGGAAACCAACCTGATCGATACGGTTATTCCGCCGGCTATCAATGAACGGTCCACTGCGGTGGTGAAATGTAAGGCGTGTAAGCGCACCGGTGCTTGGACGTGGTCGCTAATACTGAGGATAGCACACGACCTACCGTATTACTCCAAATTCCTGCTTTGCGCGGCGTATCTCGCATCGTACAATCCTCCCCGTGCCGATGCTCTGCTGTTTACCAAAGCCGGCGAGGGTAAGAAGCGGAAGCGCGGAGGAGGACTCAACAAGCAGGCTGGAACGCGAAAGGTACTTTCGACTTCCTCATATCGCACCATGTTTTCTGACGGGACCCCCTCCAGATCCAGCGCCGTCTCCTCGGCCCTCAGTCATTCCCGATCGAGCGGCTATCCGCCATCTTCCCCACACTGACACCGCATACTGTCCCGCCATCTGTTGATATTCAGGCGCAGATAGCGACGCTCACGTCACTGCGACTGCTAGTCAAAGCGACCAACATGGACCCACTCGATGGCAGCACGAAGTGGAAAGCGAATGTGGGCTGGGAGTATATCCGGAGTATCGCGAGGAGCATCAAGTTCGATATCGAGGACCACATGATCGAATGATGTACTCTGTCTGCTGAATTTCAGTGTGCATTGATGGACGGGTTAAAGTACCTAATTGGTTGTTTTTTTTTTCCTCCTTCGACACGCGATCTTCAAGCGGATGTAAGAGCTAGTGACGCCTCACGTGTACATAACCGTGGGTTTCGCTCCCCGTACCTGCGTCACGGGTATATACATACATAGAGAGGTGTGGGCATCCAGCTCCCAGTTCAACGTGGTCCAAAGTGCAAGCTTTAGGCACTTTTCTCACTATCTATCTAGCCCGGGCAAGGCTTGGTGGGTCACAAAAGCAGAAGCGATCCCCACTAAGTTTCGCGCTTTTCCCGTGCCCCACCGCTAGCTACTGCCAACGGCAACCCGCCATGCCCGCGTCTCAACAACAACGAAACGATGTCGCAACCCGCCCAGATCCCCGGCTTCTACTACGGTTTCCCCTCCCCTCCCCCCCCCTTCCTTCCTTCCTCTTCCTCTTCCTCTTCCCTCTGACTCCCTGGTCGTACGTATTGACGCTGAGCTAGATCCGGAGAAACGCAAATACTTCCGTATCCTCCCCACGCACGCGGCGCCCACGGCGGCGTTCTACAGTGCGGCGTCGGTCGCGTCATCGCAGTGCGAGGCTCAGCGGGCCGAGCAGCAGAAATTGGAGGACGACGAGCGCGCGAAGCGACGCATCAACCCGCTGAGGACGAACTCGCACGTCCGCGTCGGATTATGGAGGGCGCTCGAAGGCAAGGCGGATAGAGAGGCCCTGAGAAGGATTTGGGTGCAGGGGTTGACAAGGAGGTCGTTCCGCACCGGTGTCAATGCCAGGATTACCGCCTTCGGGATCGTGGAAGGCGGGGATGCCCGACAAAGTGACGCCGGACCGAGGCTGGTCGTCGGCACGAGCCACGGAAATGTTGGGTCCGTCTTTCTGTTTGAACTAGAAGCAAGAGATGGAATAAGAGTGCTGATTGAGTGGGAGCAGAGTTCTCCCTTTTCGGACAAACAACGGCGAATTGACGGCCAGAGAGGTGGATGTGGCACCACAGATCTACCTGCACTCCCAGGTCACCTCGATATCCCTCTCCTCCGAGTGGCTCCTGTGCACATCTATGGGCGAGCGCTGCCATCCGGAGATCCATCTGTCGCACCTGTCGCACACGTATCCGGGACAGACGCATGCTCTCTCGAGCGTGCGCTCGGTCTGGGCGTCCAGCGCCTCCTCAGTCTCGCCATCGTTCGCCGTGGGCACGTCCAGCTCCGCGATCCACCTCGTCGCGCACCCGCACACGACGCAGCAGACGAGCCATCGCATCAAATCCGACGTGTTCGCCACTTGCTTCCTCCCGGACTCGTCGACCACGTTCCTTGCGGGCTCGCGCGACGGCGACATGCGGCTGTTCGACGTCCGCTCCCCCACCGCGCAACAGAGAGGTGAGATAGTCGTCCGCCACGGCGGTACCGTAACGCACATCCGCGCGCTCTCGTCGGCGTCGATAGTCGTCAACGGCCTTGGCCGCTGCGCCGCCTACGACCTCCGCTACCCACACCCGAAGAGCCCCAGCGCTAGCTTCGCGCTGGCGACCCTGGCAACGAGGGTTTATGCCGGCGCCGTCGGGGAGAAGGAATTCATGATCGCCCGCGGGTTCGATGTCGACCTTGTCGGTGGTGGGGAGTTGATGGCAGTGGCGGACAGCGAACGCTGGATGCGCATGTTCTCGCTTGTCACCGGGGAGGAGTTGAGGAGCTGGAGGTGGGAGAGCTATTGCGTGGCCTTGAGCTTTGATGGGGAGCGAAGATTGTGGGCCAGTTCGGGCAAATCGGTGGAGTGTCTTACATACTAGTTTAAGTAGGCCGGACTCATGAACGGTCACTCGATGGAAGAGTACCAACTTGGCGGACATACCAACTTGGTAGATATACAACCGTAGCCGTCCACATGATCTAGATAAGTCCAACGCGATTAGTGAATAACCAAAAAAAACAAAAAAAACAAAGCAGACCGTCCACATCCGAACCGGCCATCATCATCGCCAAACACTTCGCTCCAACACAAACAGTTGCAAACCCGAGCAAAATAGGAAACAAACCAACCCAAATCCCATGCAGTAGAGAATCCAATCGCTATCCGATCCGAAGAACACAAAGCCCAACTCAAACGCGGAAACACAGATTCACGCAAAACCAGCTACCTCGAACTAGCCCCATTTGCCGTCACACTACCACTAGCCGCCGCACCACCACTAGCCGCCACACTGCCACTAGCCGCCGCACTGCCACTAGCCGCCGCACTGCCACCAGTGGTCTGCCCATTGAGCTGAAACTCAGCCGTCTTGACGCGCTCTCTCACATCCAGCTCCGTATCCTTCTGCATGAGCCGCAACCCCTCCGCCCAACCGAGGTTTTTCAGTACGGTGATGCGCCGCTGCACGCCCTCGGCTTCGTTCCCTTCCTCCTTCCACGTAAGGTTGATGACCACCCACGCGAGGCCAGAACGCACATGTGGATTCCGATGGTTCCAGAGGACGAGGAGCAATTGGAGCAGCTCCGTCCGCTCGATGATGCGTTGTCGGTGGCGCGGGGCACCGGCTGCGATGTGGACGATGTTGTAAACAACTGCGTTCACGATTTCGGAGGGCTGGTTTGGCGCCGAAAGCAGGGTCTGGTAGAGAGTAAGGAGGCGGTCGGCGCCGATGGAGTTGAGAACCAAGTCGATCATCGCGCCAACTTCGACACCGCAGATGAGATTACGGATGAATTCTAGCCCTTGCTCTTGGAGTGCTATAGCTTCTTTGCGGGATTCTGCGCCCTGTGCGATCCGCTCTTGCTTCTGGAGGCAGTGGACGGCGGAGCGGATTTTGGGTGGGAGGCGCTCGGAGAGGTCGGAGGTAGTGGTTGGGGTAAGGGTATGGTCGGTCATTTCCTCGTCCACGTCGGAGTCGGAGTCCGGAACTGGGTCGGCAGCTGGATCTGCATTGACCTTGGAGATGATCGACATAAGGTACTCTACGCCGAGGCATTCGAGACAGCTGCGTTTCATAGCTGCGTCCGCTTCGAGCATGAGATGCTTGAGTGCCCAGAGGGCGTTGAGACGGAGAGGACCGTTAGAGCCCTTAACGTGGTTACACAACACCTCGAGTGCGCCAGCCTCTGTGATCGATTTCCGCATGGGGGAAAAGTCGAGAACGAGATTACACACTGCTGCAGTGGCGGCGATTTTGACGTCGTCGTTATCGTGTCGCACGAGAGAGAACGTTGGGAGCGCCACCCCGGCGTCCATGAGGGAGGTCCGCAGGATACTAATCGAGCGAGACAGGGCACGGATGCAACCGCAGGCGGCGATGAGCACGGACGGCGGATTGCCTTCGGCGCTGTTGTTCTCCGGTGGAGGCGGCGAGGCAATCGGGGTCAGTGGCTTTAGACATGCCCCCACTACTGTCTTCAGCACGCCGGCGTCGACGATTTTCCTGCGGTAGTCGTCGCTGAAGAGTCCCAGATTCGCTAGACATCGGAGCACGCCCTCCTTCACCTTCATTCGGTGGCTGTATTCCGGATTGCTCTTGAATGGAGGTTCCTGTGGCACGTACGGTGTGTCACCATTGATAAGCCCATTCCCACCTCCTGACGGTGATTCCGAGACCTTCTTCAGGGTGGCTGCCAACTTTTTTATTGCTCCCGCATCAATCGCCGCCTTCTGGAAGTCTAAATTCTCAATCACCAACCTGGATAACACGGCCGGAGCCCTTTCTCCCACCTGCCACCGGCTCCACTTCTGTGCATCGACACCGCCGACTCCAGCATTACCGAAGCCCCCGGAGACTTTGTATTCCTCGTCGAGGAGTCGTACCAAGATCGGGATAACTAAAAGCGCCACATAGGAGACCAATCTTCTGGCTACCAATCCGACCAGGAACAAGTTAGTGAGGACACTCGCCGCTGTCAATCGTGTATCCGGATCACCCGTCCGTACGAGACTGATCAACCAGTTTACAACCTCCAATTCGGGAATATCGACGGATGTATCCGTCCCTTCGTCCCCTTCGTGCGCGCTCAGGGCAGGACGCAGTCGCTCATCGTCGGTCCATTCTGCAGCGGCCATGGGCAGCCTGCGGCGCAATGGCGTTTCTCCTCCGGATGTCTCGGAATCGTCATCTCCCCCAACAACAGCGGCGGCAAGTAAGTCAATTCGCTGCTCTTCGGTTAAGTGGTGGTGAGAGTGGGCGTAGTTGGAGTACTGGTGAAGCGCAGGGAAACCCATAGAATGGCTTGCGGCGGAGGCCCTCAAGGGGAATTGGCTAGATGCCGTCGGAGCAGCTGCAGCTGAGAGCGGGGGAAACGCAGAGGGTGTGACTATCGGTCCCGCTCCCTGGATCTCGGTTGGTTTGGGCTGGGGCAGATGTAGGCTGGCAACTGCGCCGTCCAGCCCACCCACCAACTCATTCGTCGGGAGGAGAGTGGTGAGGGCGGGAGAAAACAGAAACTCGATGGAGCGAAGCTTCGACCCCCGGATGATGGTAGCGATGGCATCCAGGATAGGCGCTATTCTTGCGTACGGTGGTGCCTGGGGGGGTATCCGGGCACCAGGACCACACTTCTTCCTGTACTCGTCTGGCGCGAATGATGCCAGTCTGGTAGTCAAAGCGTCGAGAACTCCGGCCGAGACCAACATCTTCTGGTGCATTCCCTCCTGCTGTGCAGTACCCTCTTCGGACTCGCCACCAGCAGTGTGAGGTACTCGTCCGCAAGATTTCGCGATTGCAGATGCCGCCAAAACAATCTGCTCCTGCGTCAACCTATCGGGCGATTCCTTGGACAGGATCGCGCATAGATTCCGTAGGCCGTTAGGGGTATAAATAGCCGACGAGATCGCTACAGCCGGGCTTAACGGCGCGGTAGGCGACACGTAAGTGTCGAGCATGGTATTTATCGTGCGCAGCGAGGACTGGGCGAGCTTCGGGTGCGACTTGTCTGGATTCAACGAGGCGGTCAAAGGCTCCAGCACATCAGATTGTATCAGATGTAAAATGTAGGGTTCGCCGCCTGTAAGTGTTGCACAAGAGTGTTAACACTTTCCTCCTTTCTCCGCCAATGCACACCCAGTAATGTAAGCGTCTCATGTGCGCGACAGCTGAGCATAAGGGAATATGGGGCGGCAGGAAGGTGTCTCCAGCGACGGATGCATTCATTGATTTACAGAGACAGAAAGTTGGACCATCGCGGAGGAGCCGAGAAAGGATGGCTTACCGTATGCCAAACTACCGACACAAATTCCGGCCTCCACCCTGACACCTTGCCAGTCCTCCCCATCCTGCTGTAAGAAAGTAACAAGTCTGTTAACGAGCCCATGATTGACAAACAGCTCCTTTGTTTTGTCATGACCGATCAGAAGGTGCTTCACGGTATGTAGACACTGGAGGACGACTGATGGATCCCGGGATTGTAACTCCGCCATCCGCGACAGACAGAAAGCTTCCTCCTCCGAGTGAGTCATTATGCCAGCGGGGGGCGGGTTGGTTGTATTGTCTCTTCTTTATTCTTGTTGTGGGACGCGCCTGAGATGGAGGGATGGGATAAGATGGTTGGTTGGATTGAATGTTGTTTGACGGATCGAAGATGGTAGAGGATGGATGAAAGAATGAGACTGATGGAGGATGTCCGTCTCGCCAAAGAAGCGTCTATCCAGCAGCGAAAACCGACTTGTGGAACCGGCAGTCAGACCTTCCAACCCCGACCAAACCGGAATTAGACGAGATACAGCATGTCAAACTCGGCCACGATAGCTCAACCTGCGCGCGGACTACGGACGGGAAACGAACAGTGTATATCGCCACGATCTCCGATTCCCCATAAGTCGCACGTGATTAATGACAAAATAAAAACAAAAAGATGGACAGTTCAACCTGCCAGCAGCGAGGTTCTCGCTGACGTAAGACTGTGCCTGCAACGTATATTTCTCGGCGTAGTTTCCACAAAACATCGTAGACCATTTCTCATCAAGAGTATTGGTCGTGAGAGCGGCTTCGATGCTGCTCTGATGGAGCTGCTGGACGAAAGTTGGTCCACGTTATTACCCGTTGAGACATTCCTCGCGATTCAGGTTGTAATGCTTATCCAGGCATATGTAAAATTTATAGACGTAAAGGTTGACGAACGGTCGGAAGGCCCTCTACGGTTCATTTAGGGGCCATGACTACTACTCAAGAGTTTTCTAATCATAATGTTGATAATACAATATACCAGATCTGTACACCTGAACTGATCCATCTGCCCTCACTGGCTCGTCCATCAATCTCCTGCGGTCAATGCTCATAGGAAGGGTTAACAGCTCCTACATTTCTTCACGTGGCGGCACAAAGTAAGTACATGGGTAGCGGGCGACAAGCGGGGCAAGCACCAACTGGACCTTCAACCGGCTCGCCCATTCCGTTTTCAAAGGCACAAGCCGCCGGCTGTAAAAGCAATTCACGTCCGTCTAACCTGAACTCCGAACCAACCACCGAATGACACCATCATATCCCGTCCACTAACTCCCTCACCTTCTCAGCACTTCCCCAAGTCGCCGCAACCAGCATCGGAAACGCAATAGTCGCTTCGCATGTAACCTTTACACTCTCCGCATTGGCCTTGATCTTGCCCCAGCTGACCGCCTCGTCTGGCCTGGCCCCAGCGTCGCTCCCATCGAATTCCGAGGCCGTATTCACAAACACCGCCCAGTCGGCGCCATTCCGGATCAGGTTCGCATTGGCGATATGATGTTTGACCAACCCTCCGCCGAGAATGACCGCGCCCGATTTCGGCGCACGAACAGCCATTGAGTTGATCTCTCTGATGTCGGCGATGATATCACACCTCAGCTGGGCCGGCGAGGACTTGAACGTGTGGAAGTACATCATATCGCCGATACTCCCATCCGTGAGTGCCGGACAAAACACGGGGATGTCATTCTTCCATGCCCAGTAGTAGACGCTCCGTTCGTCATTGATCTCTTTTCCCAGCCGGTGGATGATGCTCGACGGAGTCCAGAACACGCCCTCCTCCTCCTGCTCCTTCAGCATCGTGTCGAAGATGGGGATGATCCAGTCCTCGAAGGCGCAGTAGTTGCTGTTCGGCACGAGGAGATTGCCGATGCGGTTCATTCCCTTTTCGCGGAGCTTCGCGCCATCGAGCGAAAACGAACCAAGGTACGTCGGCGCGAGACACTTGATGAAGTCTTCCTCTATCCCACCCGCCGTGGTGACGATCGCAGATACGTGCTTGTGCTCGACCAGGAACCGGAGTGTCTCCCGCAGCCCCGAGGAGATGAGGTTCGATGTGTAGCCGAGGAAGATGGTGGCCTTCTCCCCTTCTTCACCGCGCCACGATCGCATGTGGTTTATTACCTCGGCCGCGCGGGAGAGATTCGAGCCTTGAAACCCGATGCGCTCCATCGACGACAGTAGCTCGGAGACCGTGACGTCCCGTCCCGCATAGTCGTTAAATTCGATACCGGCCACTTCCTGCCAGTCGTCGGGGACCGGGTCGGATGGCTTTAGAACTGCATCGGTGGCGATCGAGGGGCGCGCGCAGTTAGTCGCAGCGGAGGAGGAGGAGGCCGGAGTAGCGTCGGCGCCATTGTCGAAAATCACAATCTCCTTCTCGCTGTCAGGAGTGGAGCTGGGGCCTGGAGGAGGGGGGAAAGCGGTGAGAGTGGAAATGGAGGTGTCGAGGGCCATCATGATTGTGATTGGGTTGGGGGGGTGAAGCCAGCCCAGGCTATGTAGCACGACAGGTTGCCCCTCCATTCACGTGCTAGGGCTCTTGACGCTTGAGCGAGTGAGAAAACATGGGCTGATTCAGAAGGCGATATACAACGGGCCATTTGTCTCCGACAATGAGCTTCGGTCCCAGTAGAGATGTATCTGAACGTGGTATTGACCTGTTCTCGAAAGTTTGTCACAGAACTACTAGCCTACCTTTCAGATCATACAACAGCACCCGATATAGCGACATCCTCTTCGCAGCTTGTGTTCGATCGTAGAAAGAATCCTTACGATCTGGGGAAAAGGGCCCGGCAATTACCGCCAATTGGCCAGTAGCCTCTCGGTGGCGCCGCCGTCGTAGACAACCCTATCGCTGCCTCGCAGGCCCTTATCTCCCACAGCCTTGCTCTCGCACATGAAGAGAAACGCGAGTTGTCGTCTGAACCACCCAACAAGTGCTATAAGAAAAGCAATTCCGTAACTAATGAGATCACTGCCACGATTGGCGTCCATCCCCCTTTTCTAGACAATTTCACCGAGTATTGCTTCAACGAAAACCCCAGTCTGACAGTAACAACCGCTCAGTTGGTTATGAAAAGCGGGACGTATGCGAACAGGCTCGGCGCAAACTGCCTATGAGCTCCTGTTATCTGGGGCTTGCGTCTAACCGAGTATCAAGATAATAGGATGCGAATGCGTGGCCGCTGTCCGGAAACCTCGTGGGTGGTGAGCCGCTTAGCCTCGTGTTTTCGCTCATGTGCTATCACTCCCTCCCCCGAGTCATAATTTGTGACTGGCGGCGTTCACAGGACACTGGGAACCACCTTCCGTGGCTGCATCTATCTACTCGAGTGTAAAGACTATTCGCAGTTCATGGGCCGCCGCCGCAGCAGCGACCATTGCCCAGGTCGGGGGCTGGTGGGTGAGATTCTGATGCTACATACTTGGGATTCCGCCGTCGCATAGCCAATCCGGATTATGAGGAATGTTCTTCTTCTCGGACGGCCCCCGTAGCGGAGGCGCTAACCGGTGGCAAAGCTGGGTTCTCTGATTAGCGACGCAATGCAGTCACGACAGTTGCCGCTGGGTTCGGCAATGTGGCCGCGGGGCTTGCAGATATTTTTCTCTCTTCGCTATTGCGTCGAGTTGGTACGATTCGCTGTCCGTTTCGGTTGTTGGGTGGAGGAGGCTTTCCTCTCGTTATGTCCTGTGGGCTCTCCACTAACCATATTGTGTCTCTCCCACTCGCTGGGTCGTTCCACACCCCCGCTGTTTGCTTAGTTACGTGCGTACATGGAGTACCTATACAGAACCGCCGCTATAGCGCGAATTCCAGCTCCTCGTGCGATTCGTCAGTGCAATGCTGTACATATACACGTGCGATATCTAACGAAACTCTGCCTCATCGTGGTCTTATTGCTACCATGAACTGCGAAATAGCAGTACATACATAGTCAGAAGTGTTTTCCCGTTTAGCACCAACTGAAGCCCATCCCTGATGCCTCGCTGCGCATTTCTTCGTGATAGTGGGGTCGGCGGGGCTGTAGAGTAGTTGCAGGTAACAACCCACTGAGGCGGCCAGAGCCGCCGCAAGGGGGACCGATGGGCAGCAATCGGGGACAGCTCAAAATCAAGTGAACTGGCTGTTCCATTGACCCAGTGCCGCTCCGCAAACCAGGCTACGCATGCCTCCCGCAAGATGTAACCAAATGGCGGTTCTGATTTGGTCTAAAATGCATCTCATGCCTGCATACGGGACAAATCGTCAGATTCGAGTGGATGAAGACTAATGCGCTTGCTCTCACTTGAAGTTGAATCGCTCAGCCCGCGGCCTTTCTATTCTGCTCGCTCTAGGGATAGGTACTAAAACACCTCGTAGGAAAGCATGCCTGGTGTTTCAATACTCTACCATTACCCCGAGTAGCATCCGTGCCTGTGAACACAGCCCCATAAAACAAGGCTCGCAGCAATTCTATTCCTTCCACCGCCACCCTCCTCACTCCACCTCTCCACCCCTCCACCCCTCCACCCCTCCACCCCTCCACCCCCCGTCCCTATCCCTCTCCGCCTACTCTACCATCCTTCACCACACTTGACAGCAATTCAATCCACCACACCACTTCCCTATCCAGCACAACGCTTCCAGGGCGGCGACGGCTATCGAAGGAGAAGCCTGCGAAGTTCGTGGTGCCGAACGCACCGTGATGTCGATCGAGGTTTCCGAAACCCTGGAGATCCGGCGCAACAAAGCGGCTGTCTCCTTCTCTCGAAATGACCTCGAGCTGAGAGCTGTCACCACCTTGCTCGCTCGTCTCAATACTCTAGATCCCCAAGAGAAATACGATGATGGCCCCTACGACGACATGAAGTTCTTGGAACGGTTTCAGCTTAGACATCTAACTGCCATCTCATCACTTCTCGCTCGTGATGGTGAGATAGTTGCATGCATTCCCAAGAGTACCAGTCGTGGAGTGGAGATCCTCATCACCCCCACCGTATCGGCTTCAGTGTCCTCGGCTTCCGACAATCTTGCGTACCCAAAACTCGCTATCAAGTTGATCTCGAATGAGAAGGAGGCAGCTGCCGTTGGGGTCGAGGGTATTGACGACGTCTGCAACTTCGTCCTCGATAGTTGGAACCTCGGGTTCGAAGAGCATGCCCGGACCGTCGCTAAGCTTCTCAACGACTGCATCCAGATCGGCGCAAAGTCCTCAGGCGCCTGGAAGACTTTATCCTACTACTGTGTCATTCAGAGCTCGCCAAAGCTGGCCAAGTACTGTGATTCGAAGTACCTGGACATCCTCCTCAACGCGCTCCAGGACCGGCGCCTCGAGTCTGAAACAGTCATGGAAATCCCGGCCATGACCTCGAACGACCGCAGCTACATGAAAGTCATGTTGCGTAAACTGCGTTTTGTTGGTTTGCCCAGGTACTCCGTGTTGGAGGGGCTCTTGGCAGACAGTCCGTCCACTTCGTGCCAGGTCACCCCCGTGATGCTAATCGCGATTCGTGGTGTCTTCGGGCGCCTCATGAACGAGATTTGCAAGGCAGCCGGTAAGGTAGCGTCAATGCGTGAAGCTCCGTCCCAGCCTTCGGCAACCGTCTTCAGCAAGTCCGCAAACAAGCTTTGGCATCTGCTTCGCTACTTAGAATACTGGACATCATACAGCAACTTTTTTAGGTGGTTCATCGCCGAGTATCTCGAGAAGGATATCGAGCGTCTTAGCGCTGGCAAAAATCCAGGAAGCGGAGGGCTCGACCGAGAGATCATCAACCTGGAAACCCCTTGTAGAATCATGGGGAAGGGGAACTCTGCTGTCAGCAAGCCGGTCTTGGAGGTTCAGAGGTGGTTGCGCCTGGTCGTCTCCAACATCCACAGCGCTTGCATGTTCTTCAAGTCTCACTCTCTGGGCATGACGGTCGGAACGAACCAGAAGATCAGGTTCAAGCTCCTGCAGATGTCTCCACCTTCGACTAATATCCAGGACTGGAGGGACGTAGTGAGAGATCTGTTCCCGGCCGACGAGGAGCGGAAGCGTGTGGTTGAGTTGCTGGAGGGAAAGGGCTTTACTGCGGATTGGAAGTTCACGGGAGGCGTGCACTGCACCGCGGTTCTGTGGTGTCTCCGCACGCTGGATAGCAGCGATGTGAACTCGGTGTGTATATCTGCTGTTTTTGGTGACCTTTACTGATATCACCGAGACTACCATTATCCCACAATCGATAATCAGCGAGTTCTGCGACTCTCACAATCTGATCGCCCCATCCCGCCAAAGTTGTCCCGTCTGTGCTGCCATTTTCCAACAAGTCAGCCCCGAGACTGCCGTCCCGATTATAGGCACACACTCCACGATCGAGCCTTGTGCCTTTCCGCAGGGCCTTCACGAAGAGGCTAGGTCTAAAGTGTTGAATCACTTCAAGGGTGTTCTTACGACTACCCTTCGGGATCTAGTTGACGATGCTTCCATCCCCATCCCCGAGGAGTCACCAGAAGGCGTCGCCAAGCCTACTCTCGTGGCTGTCGGTACAGATGCCCCCACGCCTGACCTTCGCGAAGTTGGTAGAGATGCCCCCACGTCTAGCCTTCAGGATGCTGGCAAAGACGTCGACAGCACCGAGGCGAAGGTGGTGGAAGATGAATGACCAATGGTACCGGTAAATATGTGAATCCTCTACTTTCCTTGGGTATTTTTTTTATAGGAAATTTCTAGTTAATAGGTTTCTCTCAATGATACTGGTAGCATTCTCTTTACGTTTCACTTGGCGTCGGTGTATTATTTTCGTTGCTTCCTTTCTACGTAGATACTGTATTGCTCGATCGGAGGGAGAATTGAGGTCGTGTTATGTACTGCTGTAAGCAGTTGCAGGCGAATGAATGGAGCATGCCTGCAGGCGTGCATACATATGCTCCACAAAGGGCGCCAGCCGCTCGTACGTACAGATTGCAGATTCATCGAACCAGTCACTGGCATTCCGTCGCCACCTGGGTACGTACCTGTCCGAGTGCTCGTTGGTGCGATGAACTAACACTTCCCAAAGGAGAGATCTAAGCCCAAGAACGCGGGGGCGACTACATATGCTTAAGTACTCCAGGTATCTATCTAGGCCAGCGAGCTTGTCGACCACATACACCATATAAGATATCTAGCTTGCGCACCGGGGCCACCTGGAGAGTTGTGTCCGATACACATCCCGACCGCTCGCCTTCCATTTTCCGGACTCGACGTTTCGCGCGGCAAAAGATGACGATCCTAGAGCCCCCCACCTTGCCCAAGCCGGCGGATATCAAGATGATCGTCTCGGATGTCGACGGTCAGAGCCATCCAGATCGATCGCCTTGGGCGTGAGCCTTCTGACACGTTTCCAGGCACGCTCCTCGACTCCCGCCACACGCTCCCGACCACGTCGCCCACCTACCGAGTCCTGCGCCGCATCCGCGCCGAGCACCCGCACCTCCCGATCGTGATCAGCACGGGCAAGCAGCACCGGTCGACGGCGGGCCTGCGCGAACAGCTGCGGCTCGATGGCGTGTTCCCGAGCTGCCACCTCAACGGCAACGTGCTGTACGACGCGGCCGGCAACGTGGTCGCCGCGAGCGGGCTCGACGTCCCCGTCGTGCTCCGGGTGCTCGAGGAGATGCGGGCGACGGGGACCAGCACGTTCGTCTACGACCACACCACCGTCTACCAGCTAGGCTACGCGCCGGACGAGTGGGGGCACGGCGAGAGCGGCGGCGGGGGTTGCCGCTGGGCTGAGACCCTGCGCGGCTACGGCGAGGACGTCGTCTGTATCCCCCCCGCCGAGGTCGAGAGTGCGCTCGGAAGGATCGCGCGCGGAGAGTTGACGGTCGTCAAGATGGCCATCTGCCACGACGCCAGTGTGGTCGACGGTGCGTATCCCCCCCTTCGTATCCCCGTCGCTGACATCTCCCAAGCCCTTAAGCAACACCTCATCGACACCTTCCCCGCGACCGCGTTCGCTCCCACGCAGGCACTGCCGTTCTGCTGCGAGCTGATCCCGGCGAAGTACAACAAGGGCACCGCGCTGCTGCAGTGCTTGCAGCACATGAATTCGCGAGGCCACGACATCAAGCTGGAGAACGTCATCGCCTTCGGAGACGGCGAGAACGACATCAGCATGTTCGCGCTCGCGGGCATGAGTGTCGCCATGGGGAATGCGATGGACGCCGCGAGACACGCGGCCAAGTACGTCACCGGAAGCAACGACGACGGCGGCGTCGGACTGTTCTTGGAGAGGGTTATTTGGGGCTGAGGGATCGCGACGGACTGCGGAGCGACATAGATGTGTGTAATAGAAGCGGACGTGGAGCACATATCTAGCCGTCTGCGACACGCTTGTTGGAGGGCGGGATCCTGGAAGTCTATATCCGCCGTTGTTTCGCCAGGCTTCTGGACGTGTGTTCTCCGACTCGCCAATCGCCATTCTGCCTACCTATTTTACCCATGTCCAAGTCCGACGCGACACGAGGCCTGCATCGTAATGTGCGGGTAAGACTGGAGACATCCAGGAGTGAAACATGGGCAGCGTGAGGAAAGCCGTTGGCCGCGGTGAGTGGGTCAGCGGCGGGGATGCCGTTTACGATAGATGGCAACGGCCTGACCGTCCGCCTTTGTATTTCTTCCCAATCCGTTACGAATTGCGCGCGGCCTGTGTCCTTGGTACCTGTACGACGCAAACGCACAATGGAATTGCAGGAGTTGTGTGTAGATACGCGCGCGGCGCCGTCTGTGGTGCAACTCGACGGACAGGACAGGACGGGGACGGGACAGGACGCAGGCACCGGGCGGCGACAGAACAACGGTACTCTCCACGACGAGCCGAAAGTTCGTATACATCACGGTATCACCTTTGTCACGTCGCATCACATCGACATCGACCATCCTAGGTTCCTACAAGTCACTGCCAAGAAAACACAGATCTGGAGAGCGGAAAGCGATCTTTCAATTCCTCTATGGAGTGCACGTATGCAGGTAGGGGTATGAGCAGCGCCGTCGGCCATACAGAGCGGAGGACATATCCGGTGTGTAGATATCCGCGGCACACGATGACAATAACCCTTTTCCACATACAGACACAAAAGTCAGCGATAACTCTCACCCAACTTTGCAGGTGCAAGAGAGCATGATGTTCAAAAAGAAAGAAAAAAAGTGGAGGAGAGTATTGGTATCAGAAGAGTTTATAAGGTAGCGGTGGTTTTTCATCACCGTCGCGAACCCGCAGAATGCGAGAGCGCGACTAAAGCCAAATGCCTGCAAATCATCATCGAGTTGGAGGGGGTGGGTACGTGGGGGGGGAATGTTGCTTTTTTTTTTTTGTGTGTGTGTGTGTGTGTGTGTGTGTGTTTCGGGAGGGGAAGGGGGGCAAGGAATTCATACCTATTGTTTTTTTGTTTCCGCTGTTATTGTTGGATGAGAAGTGATGGGGATGAGATGGGGGGAACGGATGGAGGAGGGAGTGGGGTGGGTTTTGTGAGGGTTGTCGGCGAAAAAAAAAGTTTTTTCTTCGGGAATGGCTTGGCGGCCGGCTGGGTTGGAGAAGGCACGTGATGTTTTGATCGCCGGTTGGCGGGGCGACGGGCTAATATGGCGGCGAAACGGACGCACCTCCGCAAGAGTACATGGGCACGTAGATTGTGCGTAGGGCGTCGGGGATGGAACTGGCCTCGCGGCGGAGATGCGCCGGGGCGATCAGGAGGATGGGAATGTTCCCCCCTGCCCCGTGCTGTGTGTGCAGTATGCATCGCAGCCGGGACGGGTGGCCCGTTTGGAACTCGGCCGGATCCCCTCAGCGGTCGAGGCAGGACGAGATGAGTGGCGGCAGTGGCGGCAGTGGCGGCATCCGGCATCTCTGCACTCTATCTATCGCCGCATTCCTCCCACGACGTCACACGCCCCCCTCCCTCCCTCCCTCCCTTCCTTCCGCTTCCCTGCCCCCGGCCGTCCGATCTTTCCGAGCTTCGCTCAAACCGAGTCGGCCGGGGCGGCGGCGGGAACTAAGGCAGAGAGCGTCGCCGGGATGGGATGGGGTGCATCGGGTCTGTGCGCCGGTCACGCCACACGCACGACCTCGCACGGATTGGCCGGTTGGCGTCTGCAGCTTCATCACGATCAACGGTTTCCTCGCGCGGATGTTGGCGCGACGGGAACTCGGAACTGCGGGGGCCGCGGGTCGGTGGTGCTATATATTGGGTTTGGCGGCTGCGGATGGCAGCACCGCCCCCGCACGACGGAGCTCGACGTGGGGATGGCCGGCAGCCGGCGCTGAAGCAGATGGAGATGGGCGCCGGGTGATGGATGATGACGACGCGGCGCACCGCAATCACCGGGGGCCCGCAGATCCGACGAGTTTCCCTGGTGGCGATCGCTCTCGAACGGGCGCCGTCGCGTCCCGAGATTGCGAACGGCGCTCGCGCTGAAGCCGGCGCCACGGCCGGCACCTCGCTCGCGCCGGAAGCTGCGCTCGTGCTTCCGTCGACGGCCCCGCCAGCCAACGTCCGGCATGCGCACTCGCCGCCGCATGCGGTCAAGCGCGGTCCAGCATGTCTGCAGCACCGCAGCTGCTCTGTCGCTCCACGACTCCTCAGACCGCTCCGCGAATCCTCAGACCGCTCCGGCGGGCGGCATCGCGGCCGAATTCGCGCTGCGGGCTGTCCGGTCCTCCCTGCGTGCGCTGCGTTGCATGCGGGTGGCAAGGAAGCCATTCGCGTGAGACGAGGGGCCTCTCCGGACTTGTCCGCATCGGCGTGTTTCGTGTCACGGCGACCGGCCTCGCCAATAGTTAACAGCAGCCGCTCCCCCCTTCCCCGATCCACCCCAAAGATCTGCCCCCAACCACTCGCCAACGCCGAACCCGCCGCTCCATCGTCGTCCTTTCGTTCTTCATTCAACTCCAATCGACTCTGTCCTGGCCTCCGCTGAGATTCACCACCCGCAACCCCCCTCCGCCCCCGCAGATGTGCTGAGCGTGACGGGCGCATTCTCCAGGCTCCCTTTGTTTGGTTTCGCGGAGAAAGCGTGCGAGAGAACACTGGACGAGGGGATTTTTGTTTTTCGCGACCCGGCGTCCCTGCTACTCGCTCTCCGCCCTCTGCAGCCGCAATACCAATCCGCTCCCAACACAACACCGTCCATAACGCCAAAATCGACCGGAATCCCACCTACCAACAGACAATCCCTTCCATCCTCCCTCCCTCCCCTCTTCCTCCCGAGCCACTGCCACAACCATCAATCCTGCAACAACCACACACACCTCTCGCCGCCCTTCATCCATACAACACCCCATACACTCGCATCATCCTCGCGCTCTCTCTCTCCCCTTGACACGACGACACGATCTAAATAAAATACACCCAGATAGTTTGGACAGCGAACGTCTCCTGCATGTTCCCTCCAGTGAGCCAATTCCAATCAATATAGCCTCCCACGCATCCGAAATACTTCTCGAACGAAGAGAAAAAAAAAAAAAAAAAAAAGAAGAGAGGACGAACTAAGTACTCTCTCCCCCCTCTCCTGCTGCCCCGTCTCGATCGCTATCTGACGCGCCACGATTTCTATTTTTCTTCTCCCCCCCCGTCTTGACATCTTCCGTCTCTCCTACTTCTTTTAACTTCCTTCATCCTCGTCATCGGCGACGCATTCGGGCTCGTGCACATTGCTGGGTTTTTTAACGACGAAACGAAAAAGACTCCCATCGGAAAATCCTCAAATAACGAATCTCTTCTTCTCGCTGCTGTACTATTACAACGAAGACCCACGAATTTGAAACGACTCTCAGCTTAATCTTACATCCTCCAGTCCCGCCCACCCTATCCCATCTTCGATTGTGCATACCCTACCGCATTGGCTACAGCCGCCCTTCTCTAATCGCCAGCTCACACGTCGCCCAGCGCTGTGCCGGATCGCTGCGAGAATCGCCCGTTCCACCCACGCACCACCTGCCCACCCCACCCCGACCTCCCACAAAATCCAACAGCAACCACGACATACTCTAGCGATCTGGACAGCATGGCAAGCCGCTTGGATATAGCGGCGCAGGCGCTCCACCGTCGTGCCGACGCGGTCGAATGTTGGGACGATGATCCAGATTTCGCCGAACTAGACCAGATCCAGCATCCCCCGGCCACTGCTACGACACCCACGACAACGACGGCGCCGGTGCGCGCAGGTACAGATTACTCTCGGCGTGAGCCTTCCTCCGCTGTCTCGAGCCGGAGATCAACCATCACATCAGCCTACGATCTTGACGCTCTCGAGGAGGCCGACCGCGAACACCAAATCCCTTTCGACGGTTCGCCCGCTGCCGCCATCAAGTCTGCTCAGTCTGCCGGAATCCCGATCCCCGAAAACGTTCCCTTTTCGGCCCTTGTCGGCGGCACCATCAAACGATTAGGCCCCAGCACCAGGGCTAGGAAAGTCACGATGCACGACGACTGGGGCGAGGATCTGGAGTTTCCCTCCGTCGGAAACGCCTTCACCGTCAAGACGAAGGAATTCCCGCAGTCGCTGCATCACATGCCGAGCAAAGGCAAGGGTATCCGGAATATCTCGCCATCAAGAGTGAATCTCTTGCCTGTGACGCATGCGAGCGAACAGCTCAACAGGTTTCGAGACATGCCCGAGGACGAGATGTTTTTCGGTGAGTGCGACGAGCTCCCGTCACTCAAAGTCTTCGTGGCAGGGAGAGCCGCGGCGCAGGGAAGAGGATCGAACGTAGCGCTGCCGACACCGCCACTGTCGGAATCTGCATTCAGGCCTTCGCCTACGTTTGCGGACGACGATTTCGACGCCGATTTCGAGTTCCCTGCCGATGCACCGTTACAGCTCGGAGGCTTGAGAGAGATGGAAAGATCCCGACCGACAGATTTCCACACGGTAGACATGGGTTTCGAGGATTGGGGGGATGGGGACAGTGGATTGGGCTCCAGTTATGCGGGGACTCGGGGTGGCGCCGATCACGGAGCGCATTCGGTGGTTTCGCCCAGCGTCTCGGCTATGACCATGGGGAGCGAAGATGACATGCCATTCGAGGGCCTGGTATTGCCTGGCGGTGTGCTTCCTGATTTCCACAGGGTTCTCGAAAGGCGCCGACGGGCCGCCGCCGCGGATGCAGCGGACTATGCTCCAGCTCCGATAAACCAACAATTCCATGCGCAGAAGGATTTCGACGACCCGGCAAGCGAGGAGGAGTTTTTCGAAGGGATCGAGATTGGCGATGTCTTCGATAGCAAGAAGCTATCGCTAAACGGCAATGTGAGACGGAAGCAACAGCCAAGGAAGCCGAGCCCTATCAGGCGAACTGCTATGAGTCTGACTTTTACAACGAACAAGCCTCTTACCCCCCAGCCATCCGCCGGAAGACTCAACAGGCTCACGCAAGGCCATCCCGCGCTGCTGCCGTCCGCGCCTCTGGAACCTGTCGCCGAGCGGGAGAACCAGCCAAGTACAGTCAAGCGGATTCCTCGCAACCGGTGGGGAAGCGCGGATTACAGGTGGAATGGCGGCGAGCAGATACCCCCGCCGCCGCCGATACCCAGAACAGACAGGACGAGAACCCTGGCGACGGATGGACGGAGAAACTTGGCGGCAAAGTCCACGCGAAATCTGCGCGGCGAGAACGCCCCGCCGCCAACCACTACTCACGCCCAGTTGCTGAGAGCGAAACGCTCCATGCCTAACATACAGGATAGCCCCAACTCGCAGAAGGGCTCACGGCCGCAGAGCCGCGCATCGAACGGCCGGCCCCCCAGTCGTAGCTCTAGCGGCCGGCCCCCCAGCAGCGGCAACACCTCGACGAGACCGACCAGTACCGGCGCTCGGCCGTCCAGCAGCGGAACCCGGCCGCCACCCCCCACGAGCACGGGTGCTGCTCGGCCTACGAACAATGCTTCCCGACCGACGAGCACTGGTGCACGAACTCTCAACCCTAGCGCACGACCGCCATCACGGACCAGTAATGGGCGTCCCCCAAGCAGGAACGATCGCGCCAAAGCTGCCAATGCTCCTGCGGTCAGACATCCTGCGCCGTTCATGTGCGGGGGCGGTATGGCCAAGACTAGCCACCATGTCGCTGTGAAGACGTCGAACAAGGGTCTTGATAACCGCGGGGAGGGCAGCATTACCGATCGACGACCCAATTCTCGCCTGCAGAACCGCAACACTCCTCGTCACTCACCTAGCTCCTCAGGGGCTAGTAATGCAACCGCGAAAAGGATAACACCCACGATCGCGCCGGAGCAACTACGGCGGGAGGCAGCGAATATCGGAACACTCACCCAGCCGACGAGAAAACGTAATTTTGGGGACGGAACCGAGCTCGAGATCTTCGACGATTTACCTACCAATGCAAAGGTCGAGAATTCGTTCACCAAGACCCCTGCCGCGAGAGGAGTGTTGAAGCCCCGGCCAAAGAGCATGCCAAACCGCGAGACCGAGAGTCCAAGGAAGAAGAAACAGCAACACGAGATCACTCCTCGGCAGGACGATGTTCCTCGGTTCGCACGGGACACCACGGGTATGTTTTTCTCGGACCCCCTCCCATCGTTACGTGTAACCACCGCTGACACTTTATCAGCGTCGAGAAAAGCTCGAGAAATCACCCAGCAGAGACTCGGCATGGGCACACCCATACCACAGTCGCCGATTGCTGACCGTTGGCGATCGAAGATTGCGGCGCGAAGCCAGGCGACGCCTCGCGCTCTTCCCAAGAAGACGTCGCAACACAAGCCCCATCTCATCAAGCCGATGGGCAATATCACCACTCTTCCCAAAGGTTCGTTTTCCACCTTCTATTCCACGGGTTATCACTCGGCAAATTTCCGTACACTCTATTCGAGATCACGGCTGACGTCACGTCGCGTCCGAAACAGAGAACGCTGCCAACGGGATGGTATACAATGAAAACACGTTTCGGTGGGACGGAAACGACAAGGATCTCCGGGCGTTCGAACTGCCCGAGAACCGTACGCCCCCTCGTCCTGCATTGATCACCAAAGTCAATCAGTCCGGTAGCAAGATGGGGATTCAAGTTGTCGGAGGCATGGTCTTCGATCCCAGTCGCATGTGCTGGCTGAAAGTGGACGAAGATCCGGATGATGAGGATGATCCTTTCGAGGGACTGGACGACTTGCCCGAGGACATCATGTCTTTGGACGGTCAATCGGTTGCCGGCGCCCAGACGACCAGTAATTCGGTGGTCATGAGCGGCGTCGGGGGCGCCTTTGGTGGAGCGGCCAGGATCAGCGGCGGCTTCGGTGAGTTTGTCGTCGGGGAGGAGTTCGACGTGGGGCCGGAGTTTGTGCGCCGGCAACGCGAGGAAGAGGACAGGTGGAGGAAGACGACGGACGGTTGGATCCACCCTTCGGCCGACCTCGCGAAGAGAGAGAACCGCTGCTATTGGCGGGAACTGCTGGGCGAGACCCGGTAGCAGCGTCGATGATGGGACCGCTCGATATGAGACGGGGATGTGTGTCTCTTGTGGAACGTTTCGTTGATTATCGGGTGTTTCGGATGCGAACGCCATAATACATAGGATATACGGATCGGTCGCAACACGGGAGCCCGGGACTGGCATTCATCGGCAGCGCTCATACTGCTCTGTTTGGTTTCTATTACCGCACTTTATATATATTTTTATTTTTATTTTGCTTGCCGGGTGGATCGGATCCGGATGTCTTTCTTTTGTTTTCGCCTGCCCGTTCTACGCTCTCCCTCCTTTTTGCTTTGTTCGTCGTTGCCGGTCTTGGCTGTAATTGTATACTATTGACTGATACCCGTCCCCCGACCTCTCCTATCTATTCTCTTCTCGTTCATACCTTCCACCTCTACGGGACCCTGGTTTCCTTACTATATCTGTTACTCCTTCGCTCCCTACTCTATTTCACCTACTATATCTGACACTTCGCCGCCCTAGGGTCTGGCGCACACCGGGAGCGCGGATCTACTGCATTTCCTTTATTGTTTTTTTCCATTCCATCGGGTTTTTTTTGGTTTTTTTTAGGGCTGGGTTGCGCAACATGAGGGGGGGCTGGACGTTTTACTGGAGGGCGTTTTTTTTTCCTCTTTTGATATCGTTTTAGGGGAGTTTTCGTGTTGTTCCGAGACGTTGCGGGCGGGTTAGGGATGCGCTGTGGTGGTGCTGTTTTCCGTTGGGATTTGGGTTTGGTTTTTTGGTCCTGTTTTGGGTTTTGGTTTCGGCCGGTTGGACGGCATGGACACGGTTTGGTATGTAAGTAAGTAAGTAATGACTGGCGGCGATTTGTGGGACCAGGATGAGGGGAGGGAGGGTGGGGAAGGAGGTGGGAGTGGATAATCATCTGTGCTCAGCGGCAGGCGCCAAGTGCACGTTGTGGGCCACCTCTGAACTTTTGTATGTTTTTTTTTTTTTTTGCAGCACTAGATGGAATCTACTCTAGCGGAGATGATGTGATCGATGCACAATGCGAACGTTTTAGCCTCAGGCTTCAAGGCGGAGCGTGGATATCTACGAAGGTTTTTTTTCTTTTTCTTTTCTTTCTTTGTTGGACGGAAGAGAGCGCGCCGGGGTGCATGAGGGAAAGAGCTTCTCGTCGACGAGTGCGCAGTATGGTACTCTGTGTATGGAGTACGTAAGATACGGGAGCCCCTGTTGTATGTAATCGGCGGAGTTTTCTTTTTTTTTTCTTTTTTTTTTTTCTCTCTTTCCTTCTTCTTCACTGCGGTCGTCCGTGTCTGGACTGCGTTTCCGAAAGAAGCAGTGTACTCCGCAGCACGTACATACCCAGAGTACATACCTCATACCTTTGTAAGTGCGCGGCGGCAGGCGCGGAGCCGGGACGGCGGGAGTGAGAAGTCGTGGATCCGCCGGCCCGGTGGGAGGGGGGGGGGGGCGTATGAATGATGTATGTATGATACTAATATCTATCTACCGTAGTTAGGTAGTTAGGTAAGCACTGCTCACGCCACGTCACTCGCAGTAGCACGGGGCAAGTCTTTTGTTTTTACGATATCTCACTCGTTCTGCTCAGGGTGCGGCGTCCGAGTCGACGGGGGGGGGCGCTCGGGTTCGACCTGGAGCGACGAGTCCGCAGTTCGGTCCGAGTCGAGCGGCACGCGGACGAGATAGGGGGGTCCGTCCCCCATCGCGGCGCTCTCCTTTCTCTCTCTCTGTCTCTGTCTCTCTTTACCTCCTTCGCAAAGCAAAACTAACAAAAAAAAAACCAAAAAAAAAAAAAACAAGCAAAATGTCCGACATCACCATCCGGCTCATCGCCGACGCGACGCTGCACGAGATCCTTGAGCCGCGCCTGACCGACGACCTGGTGGTGTGGGTGCTGGGGAAGTACCTCTCGCAGGCGGGCAGCGGCGCCGAGACGGCGAAGCGCGCGGCGTGGCTGCGGCGGCTGGCCGGCAGCCAGGCTTGGCTGATTAACCAGGCCGAGGGCTGCGCGCGTGGCGGAGGTCGCTCGAGCAGCAGCGCAGCTCCAGACTGCTCTCCAGACTGCTCTCCGGACTGCTCTTCCGTGTGGGCTCGTCTGCGATGTGACTGTCTGTCTGTCTGCGGCGGGGGAGGGGGGGGGGGGCGCGAGTGAGGCGCTATGCCTAGCACGTGAGCGCCGCCGCCGCCACAAAGTGCCATTCCTGCTCGTCGCCCGCCCCGCTCTTCCTCTCGCCGGCGGTCGGGATCGGATGTACATAGACGGCTGCACGCAGACACAGGCCGTGGCAGTACGTAAGCATTTCGCAAGTGGCTAGATAAGTAAGTAGTTAGCGGACATCCCGCATCTCGTCCATCCGCGCGCGTCGCACGTGAAGCGTCCGTGTTGGGTCACGTGATCGGCTTCGGCTGCATCTGTCTTGTTTTCCCTTTTTCCTCTCTTTCTTTTTTGAATCGAACTTAAATCGTCCGTTTCGCCTGTACAGCAGTCCGATCTTTTTTTTCTTTTTCTCTCTTCTCCGCAAGAAACAGAGGATTGTCCCTTTGTCCCCCCAGGGTGTTGGGCGCCGCGCACCCCACGCACGGCGAAAAGTCTATCCGGCGTCGTCCTCCACGAGGCCGTGGGGGGGGGGGGGGGGGGCGGCGGGTGTTTTGCGGGGTAACCACCGCGGACGGGATCTGTACTGCGTGGAGATACATATCGTGCGTATCTATACCGGCCCGAGCGCCCCCCGCCCCGCGCCGAAAAACAAACCGCAAGATCTGCGCCTGTCCGCGGGGGGGGGGGGGGAGGGCAGGAAAGATGTCCGGCCCCCACCGAGCCTTCCCGCGGGCAGCAGGGCAAACGTCGCAGCAAGCCCTGCTCCCCCCACGTCCGTGGACGTGGTAGCGGCAGCCGGGGAGGGGGAGGGAGACACGAAGCTGCGTGCGTGGTTGCGTGGGTTGCATGCAGAGATACGGACAGCAGCGCGGGGGGGGGGCGCGCGAGGACAGCGCCGGCCGCTGACTGGCTGGCCGGCTGGCCGTCGATTTATTGCCCCTGCTCGCTGCGTTTCGCCGGGGTTTGTTTCCCTCCGGCCGTCGCCCGTGTAGATAGATACGTACTGCACGCTCTGGCGGGCCCCACGCCGCGCGCCGTCGGAGGCTTATCGTCTTGTCGCGACGGAGCGCACTGGGCTTTGGTGGGCGATCGAACGCCGCTCGATTGATTGATTGATTGAGAGAGGAGTGTGTGTGTGTGTGTGTGCCGCTAGCTGGTGCTTCGACTTTGCCGCAATATCGGGCCTCGACATCCGGGCGCCGCGGTGGTTGCGGCGACGGATGGAGAGTCCGTGCTCGGCCGGCGGGGCGTCCCCGGCGAGTGCCGTGGATCGATCGGACGAGACGAAACGAGACGAAACGAAACGAAATGCGAGTGGGGGGGGACCAGAGACACAGATTTGTAGATAGATAGATATGTGCGCAACGACCGAAACGCCGGGCTGCATGGGGGCGGGGGGCGCGGTCGCACGGCTACGCAGCGCAGCGCACACGCCGGACCGGCACGACGGCCGGAAGCGGGAAGACGCCGCGCACGGCCGCCGGGGGACACGCGCACTCACTCGGCCGTCCGTCCCGACACGGGGCGCTGCAGCAGCGCGTCGGGGAACGCAGCAGCGCAGCGCGCGCGGCCGTCTCGGGGCGAGCGTGCGTCCGCCCGTCCTCGGACGCGTTGCAGTCGTGGTCGTCCTGCCCCCCCCCCCTCCCCCCCGACTGCAGAGTTCTCCCCCCCTCCACGTCCGCCCGCCGTCCGTCCGCCGTGCAGATGCGAATGTGTGCTGGGAAACCGCAGCAGCATCCAGTCTCGGAATAGCAGCGAGCAAAAGCAAGCCCGGCGTGCACGCACGCAAGCAGGCAGGCGCAATATCTATGCACGCACGGTCGATCCTCAATTCAGCTCTCCCCACCCCCCCCCCCCATCGCCGCGTGCTTGCTGCCTCGCGCCGCCAGCACGCATCGGGCGTCCGCGGCAGGAGACGCACGCGCGCGTGATTGGCCAACGGCTGTCACATATCACACCGCTGGCTCCGGCTGCTCGAGTTGCGGATGCGCCGTGTGGGGCTCCGCGTGCTTCGGGTGGGAGCTGGCGGGCGCGCGCGCGGGCGATCGATCACGACTGGCCGTCGCCCCCCCTCCACACGGAGTGGAGCAGAGCCGCGTCTGCGAAACGGACGGACGACGGACGGACGACGGACGGACGACGGACGGCGACTTGGCCTGGGCGTTGCGGCGAAGACGGAAGCCGCGACGAATGCATACATACGACAGAACCAGAGAGAGAGAGCCCCCCCCGTCTCCAGCCAGCCCGACGAGACGGTCCGAGCGTTCCATCTCTCCTCGCGATGTGGCCCGTCTGCACAGCGAAACTGCGCAGCTCGCATGTATGTAAGTACGCGCGTGCTGCAACCCCCCATCCGTGCTGAGCTGGTTGCTCGCTGCTGACCGCTCAGATGTGATATATCGCAAGCACAAAAAAAAAAAAAAAAAAAAATCGCAAGATCGGAAAAAATACCAACCAACCAATCCAGTCCAATCCAAGTCCAATCCCAAGTCCAAGCCGGTCCAAACCAGCCCCCCCCACCCCCAAGGCGTGTTACATACATATGTAGAGTATCTACCTATGTATCTATATATGTGTATGTATCCACATGTATATGTATATGTAGGTAAAAAAAAAAAAAGCAAGTCCGCGAACCGAGTTCTTTTCTTTTTTGGCGACGGATGGGAGCAGTTACATATATACTCTAGACATCTAGATACATTGTGGAGTATGTATACAGAGTATCTACATGTTTGTACTCTGTGTCACACACACACACACACACACAAAAAAGAAAAAGAAAAAAAAAGGCCAGCGACAACAAGAACGAAGCAGGAATCTGATCGGATTGGATTGGATTGGGTCCTCCGTGATGGCTCCCCGTGTGGGGATTATTGTACGCAGAATATAACTACATACTTAACTAACTAACTAGGTAACTAACTAGAGTAGCTGGCTGAGTATGATATGTGCTCTATCTACATATCCTCCAAATCTACCCCCCCACGCCCGCTTGCGCCTCGGACAGCGCCGTCGGGCGTGGTCACGTGCTGTGCGTCGCCGACGTGGCTGGAGAACCGCGCCGGCTCCGGTCGTCCCGGCAGCCAGAAGCAGCAGCCGCATGCACTGGCGATTTCTCGCGTCTGCTGCTCAGTTCGTCAGGTGGATACACAGCCGGACACATAGCCCATGATACATATGTACATACATACATACATACATAACCATCGCCAGGCAGCGCCATGGCACGAATCCGTCCCATCCACACGAGGTGCGACATGCAGTCACTGCACTGCGCTGCACTGCACTGCACTGCACTGCACGCTCTACACAGGCCTGACAGAGCACATAGGAGTCGATTCCAGGAACACGCTCTCCCACACACACACACACACACACATACACTCACTCACTCACTCACTCACTCACTCACTCACGCGCGACACCCCTCTCCGACATCGACAACAAAGGCCCGAGAAGAACAGAGGAGAGACCACTGCAACGCATCTGCCTTTCGTTCCCCCCCCCCTTTCTTTCCCTTTCGACCGTCGGAATGGAGCAAACCCACTCTTTTTCGCGGGGCGTTTCTTATTAGCTAGCTAGACTCGTAGTGCAACGACGACGACGACGAAAACAACACAACCAGAACTGCTCACTTGGCCGTCCCGTCACTCCGATAAACATACGCCCCCTACCCCGGTCCCCGGAAGGGGATATGGAAAAAGAAGAGACAAATCGAAAAAGAGAAAAAGAAAAAAAAAAGGTGCAGACATACAAGGATACCCAGAAGAAGGAGAAAAAAAATATATTCAAAACAAAGCAAAAAAAATCCTCATTGTGAAATAGCACCTTCTCTCGAAGCGGCGGGCTGGAAGATTAAAATTCACATGAACGATCCGTGTGCAAGGATGTGCGTGTGCGTGTGCACATCTTGATTAGGCATTATGCCACCCGTAGGGGCGTTTTTCGTTGGTTGGTGGTGCCGGAGCCGCGGATCGAAGATTGCTGGCCGGCCTGCCGTTGCGATCGTTGGCCGACAACGCGCGCAAGAAAAAAAAAAGAAAAAAAAAGAAAAAAAAAAGACAGATGCGGACTGGAAAAGAAGTGAGACGGAATGGATGTGGAGCAAAAAAAAATCGGCAGGAAGGACTCGTCTCAACCCCAGGCCGCGAACGCCTGGCCGGATTGCTGGTGCTGAAAATGGTGGTACGCCTGCTGCTGTGCCGGAACCGGGTGGTTCGCTGCTGGCGGCGATCCGCCGACGGCGACCGTAGTGTGGGCCGAGGGCAGAAGCTGCTGCTGCTGCTGCTGCTGCTTCTGCAGTTGCAGCTGCAATTGCTGCTTCTGCTGCTGGTGCTGGTGCTTCTGCTGCTGTAGTTGCAGTTGCAGTTGCTGCTGCTGCTGCTTCTGCTGCGGCGACGACGGCGGCGACGGCGATTCGCGGAACTTGATGGGCGTGCCCAGCACGGGGGCGGCCCGCGGCGGGGAGCGCCTCAGCGGGACCGAGCGTCTCGGCGGAGGAGTGGTCGCCCGCCTGGCCCGGAGACTGTGGGGCGTCCTGCGAGCCACGCAGCTGGGGCATCCCCTGACGAACCGCGCAATCAATTCCTTGGGAACCCTGGAGAATCTCGGTCAGTCACGGCCGCACGGAAAAGAGAGAGAGAGAGCGTCAAGAACGCACCACGAGTAGTACTGGCGGACCTGCGAGGACGTCTTGTCCCGTCCCCCGTGCTGGCAATGGATGTGCGCCGTCGTCAGGATTCCGTACAGGTGCTCGCGGATGGCCACCGGCTTGCCCTCGTGCATGACGACCAGGCCGGTGCGGCCGGTCTCGTCCGCCTGGTAGTCCAGCACGAACATCTTCTTGGCCCAGAACCGGAATTGCGCGGACTCGATCGTCGTGCACTTGGGGTCCCGCAGGACGGCGCGGATGTTGTTGTAGCGGACCTGGCCGATGAGCGCCTTGTCGCGCTTCTTCTCGGAGAGGGACATGACGTATTCGTTGAGGAGCTCCTCGAAGGCGCGGACGGTGGGAAGCTGCGAGTCGTGGACCAGGGACGCTGCAACGGCGTCGCTGAACAGACACATGGGGTGTGGTGGGGACACATAGGCGGGCGGCTGCGTCTGCATCTGCACGTCCATGGCGCCCATCGGGGCCGGTAGCTGCGGCTTCCACGGATCGAAGGCGGCCTGGCCGCTGCTGACGGCCAGCGGCTGGAGGGACAGGATGGGCAGGTTGTGCGGGAAGCCGCGGAAGTCGGTGGCTCCGTTGTAGCCCAGGCTGCTGCCGGCGATGCCGGGGCTGGTGCCCGTGGCTGTCGACGGTCTGGCACCGTAGGGATAGCCGGCGTCGAGGGAGTGCTGGGAACGGTGTCTTCTGGTCGGGGATGCTTCGTGAACCTCGTCGTAGTCGTAGATCTTGTTATTCATCATGCGGATCGGGTTCATTTGCGTCGTTGGATCCGTGTGTATGTCGTGAGCGGCGGATCCGTGCGTGTATATCGTGAGCGGTGTAGCGAACGTTGGCGGGGCGGAAGGGGGTATATATGGCGGGGGCGGAAGGGGCGGAGGGCGAGGTCGAGGGTGCAGAGGGGTATGCGCGAGGGGACGCTGTAGGCAGAAACAGGACGGAGAGGCGAGGCGATTGGCCTGCAATGCGGTCGTCGAGATTGCTTTTGCTTTCGAGGAGGAGGGCCGGAGGTGTTAACGAAGGGCAGCTCAGAACAGCGGAATGCTCTTCCGTTCCGAACAGGGTTTGCTTGCAACGTTGGAGTTGGAAGAAAAGAGCAAGAGATGTTAGATGCGATAGCTGTGTTAAATAACAACGGGGCCGAAGAGCATGCTCCAACAGCCCCACGCTAGCTCTCCCATGATTTTGATGTTCAGGAGGGGATGGATGGAAAAAGAAATGGGAATGGGTACACAAGGCCCGTCGTTTTACTCTAGATACTGAAGTGGTGCACGATCCCCCCAATCGGTACAGGGTGTCCGCACCACGCTAAAATAATGCAATTGTTCTGCTGCCAAGCAAGAAATAGAGAGATGTGGCTGGTGGCGAGCTGAGATAGCAAGACCGCCCGAGGAACCCGGCGGCATAGAGTTCGGCGGCGCAGAGAGGGATTGCTATGGATGGATGGAATAGACATACACGAATATAGGCTCGCCGCTGTCGCCGCGCTCACTGCATCCACTGTACCCGGATCTCCTGTACATAATCTTCGCGCAGAGCCCTACATTTCAGCGCATTATCCCCCTCCTACCAACACCGGCTACACCTCCGCGGCGCCCGACCGGAGACCTCAGGTAGAGCCTCTCTCCAAGCAGCACGTCGGCCTCGCTCCTCCGCTTTCTCGGACAGCGGCGGATAGCAGTGGTGGAGCGGGGCGGCAAGCAGATGGACAGTCGATGGCAATGGGGGTCTTCTTTTCCGGAGCCCTCCGGCTCTGACCCTAGCCTCACCCACCTCTCCATCACTGCTTGGCATTATCCTTTTAGGCGTGGTGCGAGCACGCTGTGCTGATGGGGGTATCGTGTAGGGAAACGACGGGCATTGTGTACCTTTTCTCAAAAATAAATTATTCTGCTTGCTGCCTCGTTCTATCCACTCTATCCGCCTTGGCTCGGATCGTTATCGGGATCAGTAGGTACATACCATCCAAGGGGGGGGGGGGGAAGTAACTGTGTATCTACCTGTCAAGCTGGTAGTTATCTGTGACACGACAGCTCTCGTGAGGATGGCATACAGCACCCCCCCAGCTAGCGAATTATGGGAGAGCTCGCGCGGGGATTTATCGAGCTGCTTGTGTTTCCGCAGAGAGCAATGTATGCGGAGGGCCTTGGTGGGAGCAACTGCCTGTCCAGCCAAACAAGCAGGTGGGGAGAGTGAGATTATTTTGGAGCCAGCAGAGCTAGCTGGAGAGGGCGAGTAAATGCGAGTGGGGTTTTCCGTCGCAGCGCCAGGCACTTGTAGGATTCGCAGTATCGGTGCTTGATAGAAGGAGCCGAGTAGAGTGCTGTACATAGTAGCGATAATACCGGGAGCCCAGTACCAAAGGGTCCAGTAGCGAGCGCCAGGCGGCAATTACGGGGGGCATTAGCCGGGAGTTGTGATAGTCGGACACGTTCGCTCTTTGAATACCGTCCGATCTGGGAGGATCGAGGCAGATGTCTCGAGAATTTGTTGTGTTGGAGAGAGGACGGGGGATCCGGCAAGCCTTCGTAAAACAATTACCGTTTGTCCGCGATATCGGACAGAGACGGAACCCGTTGGTTTTTTGCCCTGTGAGCTCCTCCGTCGGTTGGCCGTTGGCGGTTGGCACCCGTAACGTGTGGAATTGGGGTTCCGATTGAGCTCTACGGCTCAGAGTCTCAGCCCGAATATCATACGGATTAGCCCGAATATCACACGGATTGAATGCGATCCAGAAACCCCCCCACATGGCAATGTTCCTGAGCATCTCCTTGATGAGGCATTTGACATCTGTAGCGCATGTACAGTATATACAACGGGAGATACTCCACCCCTTGCGCCAGGCGGACAGAGTGCAGATGGCGAGCTTCACCCCCCACCGAACCAAGCAAGCACTCCCGGCATTCAGACTTTAGGGCGTGCCGGCGGCCCCCGTTCGAGCTCGCAGCTTGGTCGGCCCCCAAACCTGAGCGGTTGGCGCATCCATCCCAGACAGACAGGTCGGACATTCCTCGGCGCTCCTGGCCCGGTGCTGGCCGCTGCTTTCCCCAGCCAACGACTCGCGGCCTCCTGAGCACCCGGATTGATTGCTGGATACGGATCTATTTTTGCCCGATTCGTGAGGGACATCCCGGGTAAACCGCAGAGCAGTCCATGGATGTTTGGAGCGCTGGCGTGTGTGAGCAAGAAGTGCGAGAGGTGCGTACGTGTGCAGCGCAGCCCACGATAATCCGTCCTGCGGATAATCCAGTCCAGCGATAGTTTGGTTATTGGCCAGGTCCCCTGCTGGACATCAAACCTGAAGCGTAAAGGCGTGCGGCGTGTCTCTTCTCTACACGACAAGGATGTCCATGAGCATTAGCGAGGAGGGAAGCTGGAAGCTGGACGCCGCTGGGATAAGTAAATTAACTCCTGATCTCCGATGTGAGGAGTTCGGTGGTGGGGGGGGAACGCGACCCGCACCGGCCAGCGAAAGGGTTGCAAAAGTAGGCAGACGCATGGCACGTAAGTACTTAGCTAGATAGTGGCATGTGTATGCAAGGGTGGGTGGTGGACCGATGACAGCCAATCAGTGCATGGCCAGGGTTGGGTCTGATAGTGCGCGCTGAATGGCTGGACGGCCGAATGGGGGGCTACCGGCGCTGCCTCAGCTGCATTGCCCTGCCACATCCGCTCGCCGAGTAGATATGTAAGGAGTCCGCCGTCCGTGGGCGTGCGGGTCTGCTGAATCTGCAGGCATGCAAGTGTTAGTGAGTCGGTGCTTGTGTCTGTAACCTGTTCCTCCCCACTTGGCGATACGTGGTTGCGTGGGCGGCACATCACGGACGCCTTCTCCGCTCGGGCATTCCGCTCTGCCCAGCTCCTCGATCGGTGCTGGTGGTTGGGCACCATAGCACCGTCCGGAGATCCGCCTGTTCGCTCCCGGGCCCAGCAACCGGCGGCCGCTGCGACTGCTGGGGTGCACCCACGGCCCGGGAGAGGATGGCTGGGTTGGAACCGCCCCACGCGGTCGAGCTGGGAGCTGAGCTATAACTGCCAACTTATTCCGGGAGTTGGCGCCGGCAACTGGCTTTCTCTTTGTGTTGGCAGGCGGCGCTGCTGCGATGGCGGCCCGTCCGACCACCTCCCCCCACCGCGCCCCCGTGGCTCGACAGGGTGTGTCCGTCGCAAGTTTTCGGATGGTCGAGGGACGAGGCGGCAGACGTGCTTGCCGATTTGTGCTTGGCTTGATTGCGCCCGTGCCATCGCGCGGATGGTGCTGTGAAGGGCCGGAAGCTTCGTCGACACATCCCACGCTCGTGGGCTGTCGTTGCCCGCGACAGCGCACACTGCATTGATCTCGGGAACCGTTCCACTTCACGGTTGTCGGTGGTGTGTGATTAACTGGCCCTAGAGAACGACTTGGCTGCATGCCAACCGAACGCTGATCATAGTGTCCAACTCCGAATTCCCGGAAGCCTATTGCAAACTGCCATCAGTCCGAACAAGCTAACTTGCTGCCTGTCGGGCACGCTCTGAAGACCAGTTGACTCACCATGCCGAACCATCAGGTAGCCGGACACGCATCCCGCTCAACTTTTCGACTTTCACGCGCAAGCAGGGCTGCAGAGTGGTTACCAATCGGACCGAATAGCAGGGCGGAGATGGCAGCTGCCGGGCTTCCGAGAAGAGTCTTCCGGTGTCTCACTTTTTTTCATCCGTGCGGGCCTTTTTTTCTTTTTTCTTTTCTTTTTTTTCCCTTTCCTCCTTTTTTTAATTACTTTTTCCCTTCCTCCTTTCTTTCGTTACTTTTTCCCTTCTTTCCTTTTTCTCTTATTTTTTGTTTTCTTGACTCATGCCGCTGAGAAATCCCCGCAGGCATGGGAAGGCAATTATCGCTCTCACTGCTGCTGCCATTCCTTTCCTCGTGACAAACCATCACCTGAGAATGCACGACGCTCGTAGCCGCCTCCACGGAACAGACAACACCGAACGGCTCTGCTGGCGGCAGCGACAGGAATAAACCAGTCATCCGGCTGCATTCGGACCGCGTCCCCTCTTGTCCTATCCGCCCAGCCACACCCGTGGGCTCGCAGGTATTTTGGACCGATGGACGAAGCGCCCGCCACAACGGCCCGGATGAAAACGCTTGGCGCCCGTGATGCAACCAAAATTCCTCGCGCCTCTTCGCGTATCGGAAGGCCGTGCGGAAGAGAGCCCTTCCGGCCGGTTCTGAACGAACCGGGGCACGATGGAGTCTTCCTTTTTTCCGGAGCGGTCGGGGCCGAGGGAATCTAGGGATCTATTGTATTTGGGAACCTTATCGTGGAGTTGGGAGGGAACTGTAGGGCTGAGTCTGGGTACTCTCGGATCGTCCCGAACCGCGCAGGACATCTAGTCTGTGCAACTAGGGCGCCTAGCGATAAGCTTAATTAGGAGCCTCCGCAGCCGACCCCAAACAGCCACCACGCCAGCCCACCAAAACACCATCCCGACTGACCAGCCAAGACGCACGCCGTCCCGCGGGAATCGCATTCGCCACGGGATAGATATGAGATATGTGAGGCAGCGCAGTCGTCCACATCGAGCTCCTCCGCAGAGGATTGGCGCGGTCCGTGCGCTGCCCATGATGGAAAGATGGAGCCCACAAGCCCAGAGCAAGGTGGCCATGCATCCCGGTGGCCACTCATCGCGCTGCAAGAGCAGGCCGTATGCGGAGCCTAGCTTTTCGTGCTAGTCGCTTGTTTCGGAGGATGGTGTGGCAGCACCCGGCCAGCCTTATTTCGAATCCGGCCAGATAGGGCCAGTTGGGAGTCCCACTTTGGACCGTCTGCATGCACGCATTGCTGATCCGCGATTGTGACTTCGTGCGGGTGTGTGGGTGGCTTGCGTGTGCGGATGGAGTGCGTGTGTTGGTTCCTTGGGTCTCCCGCCCCGAAACATATCCGTGGGACAGTCCCTGCGCTCCATCCGGATTTTGCCCTAACCGATCTTCCCGCACTCCCAAGCGGACTTCCCCCCACCTCCACCACGGTGGACGGCTGCCTGGCATGTTTTGATGGCTTTCTCAGATTCCGCTGATCTGGTTCGCGCGGCGTCTGCTCGTAGGACAGCTGTTGCGCGGTGCGTATTCGCTGTACCGGTGGCCCCGGGGCCCGAGCCGTTGCAAAAGGAGCGCGTTCTGTTCGTTTGTCCATCCCCTGGAGTGGGGGGTGGTGGCATCGCCGGCCGGTAGTATGCGTGGGTTGGTGGCAACGTACCTTGCTGCAGCCAGAGTACAGACATGGCAGCCAGAGTATGCAGGCCCACCGGGGTCCGAGTGGGTGCAGGAACAGGGCCGCGTATGTTGGTAGATACGTTGGTATGCGTGGGTCTGTGAGGTGGCTATTTCGAGTGGGGGCCCGAACTGTGCTGCCAGCTGCATCCCGAAACACGAACGCCGAGTTTCTGCCAGGCCGGCGTTCGTTCTGAGTTGTCCAGCAGCGGCCAAAGCGGCTGGCAGGAACTGCGTGTGGTGTGCTCTGCTGTCGAGCCGGCGATGGGCAGGACGATTGCTGAATCCCCTCAAAGTCTGGCCGACCCTGCCCCGGGATGGAGTCCGTGGGCTTGATTGCTCGAGGATTTGGTGGGATAAGAAACCCCGATGGGTTGGGACGGCATGTTGGGCTTCTGCGAGTGAGCAGAGTAATCCTCTCTCAACAAGTTGGTCCCCGGCGCGGAAATGCACCTATGTATTTTGCCTCGGGATATCTTCAGTGGACGGCTGGCGGATGCGCACGATGCAGCTTTTCTTCGGCGAGCAGCTGGTGTAGGGTTAGGGCGCATCGACGTCAAACGCGTGGACGCAAGATGTGAAAATTTTTCACGACAGCCGATGCTGGCTGACAGATACCGAGCCGTACTGGTGGTTGAACCGAAAGGGCACAGCTGTTTAGGGCGACTGGGGGAGGATTTATACCCTCTGCGGAAATCGTGGGGCGATGTCTGTTGAGCTAAGGGGTAACAGGTTCGTGTGTCTGCGAAGTAGTTATGTCGAAGTCGCATGCAAGGCCGGCATAGCCAGTGCCTTGTGCGGATATTGACGTCCGTCCTGACGATTCCGAATCCATGCCGTTGGCGCCTTCCTGTGGGCGAACGATAGGTAAGGTGACAGATAAGGTGACGGAGGGTCACTCGAGAAGCTAATATTGAGGGAGGCTGTCTCCTTTATATATGAGCCATACCTGTCCTCATCACGCACTCAGCATTCCACACCAGAAAAGGATCCTGATAACAGAAGGTTAACGGTTATGGAGCGGAACAGATGGAGTACTATCCTTTAGCCTCAGCCCAGAATGAAAGTTTCTTGCGGTCAACGCACCAAGGTTCTGACAGCGGGGCGCATCCCCGTCCCTCACAGTGATCTTCGGACGAGCAATCAAAAGCACCCACGGAGGGATCCTGGTAACGTGTCCTTGGAGGTCCGTATCGAAATTTGGACCTGGCTGCACCCTCTGGGAGTATCGTGATAGCAGGGCCGATGGATCACAGCGCTCTGGAGAAGTCATTGTGCCGCTGGCAATCGACATCGGAGTGGGTGGTGTATAAAGGGTCTCTTCCCAGTGCAGGTCCCACCAGCATGCATAAGCCCACGATAAAGTTACCATCACATTTCAACAGCGTAACTATCTTTGCACGATAGTGCCTTTGCACGATCTGCTGGAGAAACCTTGCCAATGGAACGGAGTGCTTGGGAGCACGAGACCCACCTCCTGCGGAACTCGGACGGTATTGCTCCCGATGAGTCGGTGCTGATGATAGGTATCGCTAGAGATATTCCCCAATTGTGATCTGCTCCCGTCAGTCGGGTCGGTCCTCGGTGCTCCCGGCAAGAGCCCGCGGCACAGGATTGATAGTCCGGAAAAAGAAAAGAAAGAAAGCTGCCCACCTGCCACCCGCTGCCCGCCGTCAACCAACTCCGCCCTAATCGTTATGCCACCACACGATCGTCCCACCGATCCCTCTTGGTTTACATCTTCCACGAAGGCCCCGATCGATGGATGCCCAGCCGGGTATGAGCTGGCTGCCATTCGCGGCGAAAATTCCCGGTGCCGCAGCCCTTCCCGGGGTTTCGACTCGTCCGGTTGACCCAGGTGCAAGAGCGGCCCACGTCCCGCCATCCATCCTCAAGTACAGCGCCGCATACTCTTCGTCATCACGCTTTCATAGGCTGCTTTGGTGACACAATTTCTGGTCATATATCAAAATAACAACAGTTTCGTGAGTGCCATCTGCTCCGCTGGCCATATGCTCCGCTGAACTTGCTTTTCTCACCCAGGCTCTGGCAGTGCCAACAACCTTAAGTCCCAACGCCATGGGTGATGATATCGCCCAGGTCAGACACCTGAAAGCCAAACAATGCATTTAATGACAGCCACGTTTCGACGATCCACAGCCATTGCTAGCGTGCATGCAAATCATCTTGAAGTTTGGAACCGGGTGCTGTCGCTCGTCCTCATGGATATTGTGACGACAAACCTGCGGGTGCATTGTACGAGAGCCATAGGGGGTGTGCTTCTTGTGGCACCTCGGGACTGCCAAACGGCCCAGACATATAGTGCTCTGGAGATTTTCGGTTGGCCGCTGAGATTACATCGAATCGCGTGGGAAAGAGACAATTTTGATGGACGGGCGCAATAAGAGTCGAGAGGTCGAATTGGGGTGTCGTATATGTGATACGTCCGTTATTCTTTCTAAGGATCGTTGCGCCGGGACTTTTGGCGATGCGAAGTTCTCCAGTTGCCGGACCAACCATTGCCGCCAACTCCAGCCTTCATACCAGACCGATTCCGAGAGTTCCACGGAGCCAGATAAGAAGGGGGTAACCCGCCATGCTGAGACATTGTTAACGCGCATGCCGCCGATGCAATCCTGGAAACCTGCCATGCCTTTCTGCAATCAGCTAATCTGCAGGTGCCATCGTAGAACCGTCCGACAGACATGTGGTATCATCCAGATACCTAGACCCAGAAGAATATCAGCACCAGTCTCGAGATCGCCATCTTCCGGTGAGTATCAACCCCGGGCACAGGACGACCAGTGTGATTCCGCCGACTCCCCGCCGCGTGAGACAACTTGCTCGCATGGCTGAGCTCATATCTCGCCACGGCGGGCGCCAACTGCCCCAGAAGGGCGGAAATGGCGGTAGCAGTGGCGAGACAGCCAGGATCCAACACGTTCTTGGAAAAAAGTCAAGGTGGAGCTCCCGTGTTGGTCGAAAGTGATCTTCGCCTGTTGAGTATGCAAGTATGTTTTCAGTGTGACCTCGATGGGAACCCCAGCTTCGCTTGAATCATCATAGATTTCCGGACCTACCCAAGCAGTAACTGTCGTCGAATGGCCGTTGAACACGAAATCGGAAGTCTCATGTGCGGCAGATGTCCCTTTCCACCTAAAAACGTGTAGCGATTGCGGGGCAGTGTCTCCCGTTGCGTAGATTCTAGACAGAATCCGTTCCTTTCCCGCGGTGAGGGGACGGCGTGCTGGTGCGAGGGGCGAGGACTAAATGAGGCTTGGGCGGCAAGTTAGCAAATTGTATGGATAGCGTATGGATAGCGGATTGACGGCCCGTTTGCCGGGACACCACTAACCGCAATCTGGCCGCATCATGGGGCGCATAACGCGGCTGGGCTGCTGGCGCGGAGCGTGCATGCAGACGATCACTCGCCCCGGTGAATCCGAAGGGAGTGTAGGGGAAGAGGGGAAGGCGAGAGTACGCTGGGTTGAGATAGTTGTGTATTGGGATGCGGGGGGGTGAGAAGCGACATTTGAAATACATAGAGTACGTACGTGCTGTCGACCATTGGCTGCAAGGGCGGTATCGGGCTGATTGCCCAACGCCGGCCACGGACGGGAGGAGTTTATGGATACGTGAAATGCAGTCCGGCCGATAGAGCCTGCGGGTCCGGCCCAGCCCCGGCTTGTGTAGAGACTGGCCGTAACACCAGGAATCCAGTCAACTTTTGGAACAGTCCTAGGAACAGTCCAGCGTATAGCCCCATCCCGTCCGCCCCTATCTCTGAGCGGGACTGGACTGCATGGATGCAGTCCGCTTGGATGCACAGACTGGACGGACGGCTGCAGTCGGCTGGCAGGCACGTTGCACCAAGGAAAGTGCTATTGACAAGAGAAATCCGGCATGGGGGGGTGGCAAGCGATTTGGGTTACCCGGTCTGGGGGAAGACACAGCGCGCACGGCGGCCGGTCTGGCAGTCGAGGATGTGCGGGGTGCGGGGTGTGTCGGCGGCGCTGGCGGCTTGGGTCTGCTCCCCGCCCGCGACAATGTGCGTGCGCCCGGCTTTCCCGGCCACTCGGGTTCCCATGCAAACCTACCGGGCGGCTGCACTCCGGGCCGCTGACGTCCTGCGGGGCTGTGAGCGCCAAAGCCGCGGAGGATCCACGGTGACTTCACGCCGGGGTCCACACGTGAAGTCATGTCCGCTCACTCGTGGGCACCCGCCGTTGTTCGTTCTCTCACGCACCCGCCCGCCGTCGTGCCCAGGAGAGCACGAGCCGCCAGTCAACAGCACAAGCTGCGAAAAGGAACTGCCGAGAAGCCCTCGAGCCTACATGCTTGAACGTCTTCACCTGCCCTGGGTCAGTAACGACGGCCATTGTTTCGCCGACAGTGATTCAATGGGACGCGAGAGGGAGCAGCAAGCGAAACGCCTTGAAGCACAAACACCAGATAGCCAAAGCAACTTAGCCACCACTACATATTGCAGCCACAGCACCGGTGACTTACCAATTTCTTCGGTCGCTGGTTGCACGTAGGATGGACCCAGCACGTACCGCACCATATCACTCGGCAGCGTAGTCAGTGGCGTTGGCCTGCAACGTTTTCGCACTCACAAGGCTTCGGCCTTCTGGATTCTCGTGAATACAGAGTACACTCCATACTCGAGCGTAATCACTGACAGGCTATGGGTCCGGGTTTGGACCACCAAATGAGCTCGATTCACCCACTGAAATGGATTGTCTAGACACTGTCCAATCCAACTCCTCGAGCGAATCCAGATGACGGCCGCGACGGGGGGGCATACTTGGGAAGGTATGCTGGAGGAAATCGGATCCTCTAGCGATGAGCTCTTCCCGCAAAGGAATGTGACCCTGGTGTTTGTGGATGCTGCACCTCCACACCTGAGTGCAACCACTGGTAACCCCCCCCTACAGATTCCCTCCCCACCGTTCCGTGCTACGTACACACGTCTAGTACTGCTTGTGGGGTGTTTCTTGGGGATTGCATTGAAAGGGGAGCGGTCGGACGACATGCGGATGGGCAAATACCAAATGCCCCAACGGGTGTTAGCCACGCCGGGCGGCCAAAATAGCTACCTGCGGTCGAGGGAACGGCCTTAGTTTGAGGTCATTCCTCGGAACACAATCGCAGCCTCAGGGCTATATTTATTCACGACGCATCACTCGCACATGAAGCGCACGACAGAGAGCATTCCCAGTCTACATGCCCTCACTAGTGGACCTATTACCACTTTCCCCCTGTTCCGGTCCGACTCGCAGTGCTTGCATAACTCTCTCACCGTCTCCAACCAGCCTCCACCGAGTGATAATCCTCGTAGCCCTGTAGGTAACTAACTCACCCAGCTCACCATTTGGATCCCGACCCGCGGATCATTGCCAATGCGCCGGCATGTTGGCGGAGTGATCTCTCCGTTGCCTTGGATGGAATGCGGTGCCGCTGCCATATGGAACTAGAAAGTTGAGGTGTGATTCGTCATCGCGACCCGATATCATCTCATGCAGGATTCCAGGCACCACTCAGAGGGGTCCGAAGTAGGTTACACGTAACCAAGTCGAAAGCGTGCTCCTCGCTGGTAGCTGTCGCGTGGAGAAAACGGTCCTCGAGTGTGATGTCGTGGTTGTGTAGTTGTCTGGACGGTGACGATCTTATCACATCGTTGGTGTTTTGGCTAGTCCGGATTATATCTACAGGGAGATCAGATGTAGCTTTTTCATTATTTATTCATAAGTTTTGTCCGGGATTCCCGTCTGCCGTCAAGATCAGATGTATGTAACAAGGTTGTACTCCAGTTACCTGCCAGTCGAGCCGAGATATGTAGCCAGGATACCGACGCCAAGCCTGCGTAGAGTTATCCGAAGTCAAACCTTTGTTCCAGTCCACTACCCATCCCTAAGCATCGCCGCAGCCGCGATGATACCCAACTCGAAGCTTCTGCCTGCGCTCAGCAGCGCACTTCAAGATCTCGTGGCGCATCCGTCGCCCACAATTCCGTCTCCCGCCGCAGTCCCAAAGCGAGCTTCGGTAGCTCTAGTCCTCCGAGTGCGTGCAATCCCTCCGCCGTTTCTGCCCCGGCACGTCCGCTCATGCCGACCGCAAATAGGTACAACCGAATCCTACGCACCTGCCCTCACCCACCGCGCACGCTCCAGGGGGAATTGGAGAGTTTTTCGATCAGGAGTGGGCGAGCCATGGCGAGATCGAGCTGTTATTTATCAAGCGCGCGGCGCGGAAGGGCGACCGGTGGACCAGCCACATCGCGTTTCCAGGTGGAAAGCGGGATCCGGAGGATGTCGGAGACCGGGAGGCGGCGGTGAGAGAGACGCGGGAGGAAGTAGGATTGGATCTGAACGCGGAGCCTAGCTTGTACTGCGGACATCTGCCGGACAGGATCGTTACGACCAGTTGGGGAACGGTACCGTAGGGTTCCCG